>JAABUU010002581.1_pt1 | contig 25460 bp, 30 predicted proteins | sample 5559301 | NCBI WGS metagenome assembly JAABUU01 (sample SAMN10711884, study PRJNA513360) | rock metagenome | isolation source: Antarctica rocks | place: Antarctica: Victoria Land, Richard Nunatak white | reverse complement strand
GTCGAAGTCGGTGCCATGGTGGTGGTGGCCTTCGGCGTCGAGGTGGGCGCCATGGTGGTGGTGGCCTTCGGCGTCGAGGTGGGCGCCATGGTGGTGGTCGCCTTCGGCGTCGAGGTGGGCGCCGAGGTCGGCGCAGAAGTCGGCGCCGAGGTGGGCGCCGCGGTGGTGGTGGCCTTCGGCGTCGAGGTAGGCGCCGCGGTGGTGGTGGCCTTGGGCGTGGTTGTCACTGCAGTGCATAAACGCAATGTGTCACCCCAAGAGAAACATATACAATGTGCCACAAGAAATCCACAAGAAAAAACATCACCAAGAAATGTCATACCGGCAGTCCTGGTGCGCGCTGCCTGGTGGCTGCATGCGGTGCAGTGGCGACAGTTGTGCAGAGATGTGCCATTACCACCCCAAAAAAGAAATGCCCACAAGAACCCCTTATGAGCTGGTGGGCGCAGCGCGCGAAGTATTCCGCATGCAGGAGCGTAGAGAAGTGTCCCACATGCATAACTCTGACAAGCGGTGGTGGGCTCGCAAACTTCTTGCCGAATTGGTCAGAAGAAAAGAATGTGCTTGCGCAGTGTCTGGTGGGTGCTGCAGTTGTGGCAGCCTGCAGCGTACTGGACAGCGTACTGTCAGCAGTGCAGGATGTCAACCCAGGGTGTCAACCCCAGAGGATTCCATGTCTTAAAAGTAGCTGATCATCTGCATGTTTTGCAATTGTGTGCAACCCAGAAAGAAGGCCACCAAAGTGTGGGCTTGGTGCTGCGCTTGTGGTGGGCCGCAGCGCCGCGGTGGGTTAGAAGGCATGGTGTCGCGCAAGGCTGGTTACAGCTGCGCTCAACGGCGTAGTGCCACCCTCGCTTGAAAGCTGGCTACCCAGACCGTCGTAACTAACACCAAGGTGACATTTCCGCGCGGAGCTACGATACGTAGCTGCACGTCCTGGAAATAGGCACGCTGCACAGCTTGGCCACGTTACCGCCCATTGAAGGGGGGCCCGTTGGGAGTTGCGGAGGGGGTGGTAGTCTGCATCGCGGTGCTGGTCGGGAGCGGGGTGATGCGCGTGGTGGTTGGGGACGGGGCCGGGGTTGTCGACGGAACTGCGAGGCGCAAGCTGAGTCGGCGCGCGTGCTGCGGGCCGCGACGTGGTGGCGGGCGCCGGCGTCGTGGCGCGCGGAGGGGTGGTCACAGCTGCTCAGCAGCGTGGTGCTGCTAACCGGACTCGAGGTTCTTGAACCGGCATAACTAGAATCCAAAGGTGATCTTTCCTCGCAGAGCTACCCAGGGTAGCTCTGCGCCTGGAAATATGCACGCTGCGGAGCCCAGCCACATTAGCCCGCCGTGAGCAGCCGCGCACCCGGGGTGGTGGTGGGCGCCGCGGTAGTGGTGGGCCGCGGCGTCGTGGTCATCGAGGCCGTGGTGGTCGGGCGGGGCGTGCTGGTCGGCACCATAACTGCGCGGCGCGAGCCGGGCGTCAGCGCGTCGGAGCCCAGATTCCAGTCAAGCCAAGACCAAGCGCACGCAAGCTGCAGCTGCTTGCCGAGGAGCTTCCCCAGAGCCGACCACAGTGCTGGGCTTGCACAGCGGCTGCGACGGTGAGCGGCGGGTGGTGAGGGCGCTCGCGTGCGATGTGTGTTGGGTCACAACTATATGCAAAATCAGGGTCATACCGCAGGACACAGGGCCTTTTGAACAGTGAGCTGCAAACTGCTTCACAGGGCCTTTTGAACAGTGAGCTGCAAACTGCTTCGCACTGATGTGCACGCGTACAGCAAGTTTCAGAATAGATGGCAACGCACCCGGAGTCGTGGTCGGCGCCATGGTGGTCGTCGCCTTTGGCGTCGAGGTCGGCGCCATGGTGGTCGTGGCCTTCGGCGTCGAGGTGGGCGCCATGGTGGTGGTCGCCTTCGGCGTCGAGGTCGGCGCCATCGTGGTCGTGGCGCGCGGCGTGGACGTCGGCGCCGCGGTGGTCGTGGCGCGCGGCGTCGTGGTCATCGGCGTCGTGGTCATCACTGCACCCCCAAAACAGAATGTCAGCTTTGGAACAGGCCATATGAGCGCTGCACGAAAGAGCTCGCCTGCCGCCAGCCTGCGTGCACAGAAAATGTCAGCAGAGACGTTGTTTGCACCCGGGGTGGTGGTCGGCCGTGCAGTCGAGGTGGGCGCTGCAGTCGTGGTGGCCCGCGGCGTCGAGGTGGGTGCCGCAGTGGTGGTAGCACGCGGCGTCGAGGTGGGCGCAGCCGTGGTAGTGGCGCGCGGCGTGATGGTCACAGCTGTGCCCAGAAATCAGGGTGTCACCCCACTGTGATGTGCCTAAGAATATGTTGTATCGGCAGCTACTTGCTCGCATGCGTCTGCGAGCACAGAAATGTGTCAGCAGAAATATATTTGCACCAGGAGTGGTCGTCGGTCGCACGGTCGTCGTCGCCAGCGGCGTCGTGGTCGGCGCCGCAGTAGAGGTGGCGCGCGGCGTGGTGGTCATCGCTGCGCGCACCAGCAGAGTGTCAGTCGTCGCTATCCCCACTCTGCAGCCAGGGCTCAGCCGCACGTGCCTCAGGACTGTAGCTACTCGCTTTGCAGCTGCGCGACGCCTACGAAAGCCTTAGAATGCTGGACTGGCACCAGGCGTCGTCGTGGGCCGCGCAGTCGTGGTGGGCGCAGCGGTCGTGGTGCCCCGCGGCGTCGAGGTAGGTGCCGCGGTCGTGGTGGCACGCGGCGTCGACGTAGGCGCCGCTGTGGTGGTGGCCCGCGGCGTGGTGGTGACAGCTGGGCAGCAAATGCAGGGTGTCAACTCCAATAAGAAAAGAAAAATGGAAAAATGGAAATAATATGTACCAAGAGCTACTTGCTCCGCATGCAGCAAACAGCTGGTCAGCAGAGTCAAAATGCACCCGGCGTCGTGGTCGGTCGTGCAGTCGAGGTGGGCGCTGCGGTCGTTGTGGCGCGCGGCGTCGAGGTGGGCGCCACCGTGGTGGTTACCCGCGGCGTGGTGGTCTCAGCTGGGCAGAAAACCGCAGGGTGTCATCTCCAGTAAAAAAAATGAAATGAAAAAAAAAGGGAAGATGAAAAAAAAGCAGCTACTTACTTTGCATGCGAACTGCTAGGTATCAGAATAGTATTGCACCCGGTGTGGTGGTTGGTCGTGCAGTCGTGGTGGGCGCCGCAGTCGTGGTGGCCCGCGGCGTCGAGGTGGGCGCCGCAGTGGTGGTGGCACGCGGCGTCAAGGTCGGTGCCGCAGTGGTGGTGGCCCGCGGCGTGGTCGTCACAGCTGTGCACAAATGAAGATGTTACCTCCCCTGAAAATAGTGCACAATAGCAGGTATACGAGGGGCTCCTTGCTCCGCAGCCGTCTGCGAGCAGAAATTTGTTAGAAAAGGTGAATGCACCCGGGGTGGTCGTCGGCCGCGCAGTCGAGGTGGGCGCTGCGGTCGTGGTGGCCCGCGGCGTCGTGGTCGGCGCAGCAGTGGTCGTTGCCCGCAACGTCGACGTCGGCGCCGCGGTGGTGGTGGCACGCGGCGTGGTGGTGACAGCTGTGCAGGAACGCAGTGTGTCACCCCTCAGACTAGTCCCCCGAAAAAAAAATGTCAACGAGTAGCTAGCGGTTTTTTTTTGGTGGTGCCATCATGCCAGCTGTGAAATTTAGGCACCCGGAGTTGTGGTCGGCCGTGCAGTCGAGGTGGGCGCTGCAGTCGTGGTGGCCCGCGGCGTCGTGGTGGGTGCAGCAGTGGTTGTTGCCCGCGGCGTCGAGGTGGGCGATGCAGTCGTCGTAGCCCGCGTCGTAGCTGGGCAGCAAATGCAGGGTGTCATCCCCAAGGCCCCGTTGCCTTGGGGAAACAGAAAAAAATGACGAGTGCCTAAACTCGCTGCCATCATGCAGAAAGAATGTGAGCTCAATGTATCTGCACCCGGAGTCGTGGTCGGCGCAGCAGTGGTGGTCGCCCGCGGCGTCGAGGTCGGCGCTGCGGTCGTGGTGGACCGCGGCGTCGAGGTGGGCGCTGCGGTTGTGGTGGCCCGCGGCGTCGATGTTGGCGCCGCAGTGGTGGTGGCCCGCGGCGTCGTGGTCACTGCTGTGCAGAAATGCAGGGCGTCACCCCAGAGAAAAAAATAAGCTGCCAAAAAAGCGTGAGCGCGGTAGCTACTTACTCGTACACTACTCTGCATGCGAAATAAGGATGTCAGCAGAAATAAATATGCACCCGGTGTGGTGGTCGGCGCCGCGCTCGTGGTGGCCCGCGGCGTCGTGGTGGGCGCTGCGGTCGTGGTAGCCCGCGGCGTCGACGTCGGCGCCGCAGTGGTGGTGGCCCGCGGCGTCGTGGTCACTGCTGGGCAGAAATGCAGAGCGTCACCCCAGAGAAAAAATAAGCTGCCCAAAAAGCGTGAGCGCGGTAGCTACTAGCTCGTACAGTACTCTGTATGCGAAACAAAGCGGTCAGCAGCAGAATTGAATATGCACCCGGTGTGGTGGTCGGTGCTGCTGTCGTGGTTGCACGCGGGGTCGTCGTGGGCGCCGCAGTGGTGGTTGCCCGCGGCGTCGACGTCGGCGCCGCGGTGGTGGTGGCCCGCGGCGTCGTGGTCACTGCTGTGCAGAAACGCAGGGCATCACCCCAGGGAAGAAAGAATGAAAAGTGCATCGGGCGCTACATGCTCGCAATTATCTGCATGCAGAATGCTTGTCAGCTGGAACATATTTGCACCCGGAGTGGTGGTCGGCGCTGCAGTCGTGGAGGCGCGCGGCGTCGTGGTGGGCGCCGCTGTGGTGGTGGCGCGCGGCGTCGTGGTGGGCGCCGCGGTGGTGGTGGCGCGGGGCGTGGTGGTCACTGCTGAGCAGACAGGCAGGATGTCATCACAGGTGCAATTGTTGCGGGGAACTGGAGTTTGGAATGTAGCATGCATGGATCATGCCATATGTGTCAGCAGCAAGGGGCAGTTTGTACCCGGAGTGGTGGTCGGTGCCGTGGTTGTGGTAGCGCGCGGCGTGGTGGTCGGCGCCGCGGTTGTGGTGGCGCGCGGCGTGGTGGTCGGCGCCGCGGTTGTGGTGGCGCGCGGCGTGGTGGTCGGCGCCGCAGTCGTGGTGGCCCGCGGCGTGGTGGTGGGCGCCGCGGTCGTGGTGGCGCGCGGCGTGGTGGTCGGCGCCGCGGTCGTGGTGGCGCGCGGCGTGGTGGTCGGCGCCGCGGTCGTGGTGGCGCGCGGCGTCGTGGTCACAACTGCGGAAGCACAGAGGGTGTCAACCTAGGAAGAAGCTGCTCCACACACACACATGCTCCCAACATGTGGAGTCGAACAGTGCAGTAGTCAGCAGCATATCATTTGCACCCGGGGTCGTGGTAGGCGTCGTGCTGGGCGCCGCAGTCGTGGTGGCCCGCGGCGTCGTGGTGGGCGCCGCCGTTGTGGTGAGCCGCGGCGTGGTGGTGACAGCTGGGAGCAGCAGCAGGGTGTCACCCCGGAGCACACGCGTGCTGGGCATTATATGCACAGGCACTTGCTTGCAGCGTGCTGCATGCAAGCAAGCGGAAAATGCTGCAAAGTTGCACCCGGAGTGGTCGTGGGCGTCGCTGTCGTGGTGGGGGTCGTGCTCGGCGTTGCCGAGGTCGTCGCAACTGCTCACACAACCCGCACGTTACCTACAGGCAGGAGCGCCCTGGCTATGGAGGGCTTTACCATGGGCATGCTCTGCTGTGCCCGCAGACATGGCAGCCGGGCCGGCGTGCAGCACCCCGACCACTGCATCAGACCCTGCTCAGGCGCGCTCTACATGAGCCGCACGCCTGCAAGCAAGAGCACGGGCCTTACCCGGAGTCGTGGTGGGCGAGGTCGTGGGCGAGGTGGTGGGCGAGGTGGTGGGCGAGGTGGTGGGCGACGCGGACGGCGACGTGGTGGGGGATGTCGTGGCGGTCGTCGTGGGCGACGGCGACGGCGAGGTCGTGGCCACCTTGTTCTTGTGCAGGCAGTTCCAGAAGCACTGCAGGTTGGGCAGGCAGTGCTGGTCGTGGTGGTGGTCGCCCAGCGCCAGCGTGGCCTCCAGGTCACAGAAGTTGCCCCCGGCTGCGCGCACGCGGACAGGGCTAGGGTTGGGGCGCACGGGCGCTGGGTGGCGCGCAGCACGAGCTTGCGTGCCACACAGCAGTGGCACATGGGGCATGCCCGCTTCTGCATGCAGCACCTCTCCTGCGCAGAGCATGCGCAGTGTACTGCTGTCCAGCTTGGCGCGCCCCTGAGCATCACCTCCGCAAAGGACGCCCCATTCGCAAACCTTGCAAAAGCGTGGAGGGTGACCAAAGCAGCATGCAAGCAAGCGCACAGCGTCGGAGGGAAGCAAGGTATGCTGCGGAAAGGCAGGGCGCTGGTGGTGTTATACGCTTGAGTAGACTGTGGAGTGCAAGCGCAGAGCTGCTACGCCGCGCAGCCCGAGCGGAGCGCCCCCTCCTCCACATCCGGGCCATGCAGCTGCAGGCGCTCGCACAGGCGGTGCAGCGCCGGGGGCGGCGGGCGGCCAGGCCGCACCGAACGCGCACTGCGAGACGCAGTCGGGGAAGGCGTGGATCTGCGTGTGGATGTTCTCCAGGTTCAGGTTGGGCAGCAGGTTGGGGACCTCGAAGCCGGGGAGCCCGGCGTGCAGGTCCGTGGCGCCGCCGCTCTGCTCCTGGGCGAGCATGCGGGTCGGGCGGCCCGCCGCCACGGCCACCAGGGCCAGCAGCACGAGCGCGCAGCCTGCCGGGCGCGCGCGGGTCAGGCTGGCTGGCGGCCTGCCGGGCTGCGGCGGGGCAGCGCCGGGGCAGCGGTGGCCTGTTGTTGGCACGTCAGTTCGAAAGCTGCGCAGCCCCTGCGCGCCCGGGCGCCCGCTCCCAAGCGCGCAGCATTACGGGTTCCCACCGGGCAACCCCGCCCAGCAGCAGGCTCGCTTCCGGCACCAGAGCGGCGGCGTACGCAAGCGCACGCAAGCGTAAGCCACAACGTCGCAGACAGCCCCGGCGCGCGCTCGGGCCCCCTCCCCGCAAGCCGAGCACGGTGCAGCTGCAGCGTATTCAGCGGGCCCCGCGTGTTTGAACCGTGCTCCACCAGGGAGCAACACTGCCTGCCGATCGGGGGGAACAACGCGAAGCTGCGAGCCGGCATCTCTCGGAAACGTAAGCCCGGGACGCACCGGTCTTCTGCATCTTGACGCCTTGTGGAGACCGCCTCTCTCCTGGCAAGCCTGCGCAATAACGAAAGCTCCTTCAGTCATGCGCCAAAGGACCAAGGCCGAGCGTCGACGGTCGCGCTCGCCCAGGCTCGCAGCCGTCCCGTAGCGCGCATGACAGGCCCTCCAGGCAGGCGGTCACGCAACGCTGCGCCAGGCAGGCACAAGCTGCCTCTCCCAGGACGCACCCTGCGCCGGTATGGTCCTGGTTGCTGGAAACCGGCAGCACAGGCGGGACCGGCGCGGCAGGACGCTTGAATGAAATGAAAAGTAGCTCTGCCTCTCTTCTGAGACTGGCCTGTTCGAAAGCAAAGCACCCTGCCATGGATGCGGCCCTGCGTCGAGTCTTTACCTTCTGCAGCCTGTGCTTGCCGTCTGTCTAGGTCAAATTCGATATGCAGGGGGTTGGGTATTATATTATATTGGCATCGATGTCAATCAATGTCCCAGCCAGCTAGACATTGTCGCGAAGAGCCAAACCCGGTGCATGCGCGCGCGCAGCGAGTCAAGGAGCAGCCGCTGCCATGCACGTCTTTGCAGTGTTCTCTGGTACTGTTGCCCGCGGGCCAATTGGGCTTGAGAGCCCGCTCGCGGCCGCCTCGCACCGCAACACCTCCTACTTTGCTGTTGACCAAGACGAGCTGGAGCACACGCTGGAGGTGCTATTCCCGCCTTCCGCGGCCGAGCCCGGCCATAAGCATTGCGCCCGCCTGTGACTCTGCGCCTTGTTCGCCCACCCAGCGTGCTCGCCACTCTGCGGCCCGTTGCCTGTCACACCGCTGTCGCAAGCGGCCGTTGCAGCGTGCCGGGGAACTAGAGCTGACAAAGCTTCTGCATGAGCGCCTCATCATGGCATTGCAAAACCCGGCTGCTCGGTAAGCCAGGCAGTGAGGGCTGCTCACACGCTTGCGCTGTGCACAAGAGAGTGCACAGCGCAAGCGTGTATCCCGGCCTGGAAAGGGCAGGACCGCTCTGCCACCTAGGCACCGCCTCAGTGGCAGGTAGGCGCCAGCGAGCGGGCGCCCGTGTCGCATAAGCCTGGGTTGTTTGCACTTTTGTGGAATGGCAAGTTCGGGCCAACTGGGCAAGGGGAGCCCGCGCAGCAACGCCCCCGTCATGAGGGGAGCGTACACAGGGAACTGCTCTGCGCCTCACCCGTGCAGGGGCAGGTGACCCACCTCGCTCCGGCACGGGGCGCCAGACCGGCCCGTCGCCGTGGCAAGAGGCGCGGCACGCGCTTGCCTGGTCAGCGCGAAGGGAAGGGGTGGGTTCAGGTTAGGGCGCTGAAAGGTCCAAGCTTCAGGCTCAGCCTGGCCTGGCCGCGCGGGAGGCGCAGTATGCGTCCGTGCAGCGTAAAGGCAAGGGTCCGGGTCAGGGCACCACAGTTTCAAGCTGGCTGCGCCCGGCCCGGCCGCGCAGGAGGTGCGCGGCGCGTCCGCGCAGCGCAAGGTGGTCCGCAGCGCCGACGGCGCCAACGCCTTCTCCATGGAGGTCGGCCCCTACGTGTCCTACGCCAGCCGCGACGGCGTCAGCGCCGTCTTCTCCGGCGAGGTCAGCAGCTGGCCGGGCGTGGACATGGTGCAGGTCACGCACGACGGTGCGCGGCCCGCCCTGCAGCTCGCAGCTTGACTGCCAACACCTGCGGTGATTGGCGCTGGAGGCCGCTGCCGAGACCACAGATTCTAGCTGTGCACGGGAGGTTGCAATGCAGGGGGCACCGTACGCGGCTGGCAGTGGCAGGGGCCACCGCACGCGGCTTGCATGGGCTTAACGGGGTGTGAGGCAGGGTTTGTTGGGGAAACCCCTGCCGGCGCCTGCCAGCGGAGTGCGGCTGGCGTACCATGCGTGAGCAGATAGAATGCAGCCGGACACTGCGCGGACCGGGGCGCGCGCGGGGCGCGGCGCTGACGGCTGGCGCGCGCGCGCCAGCGTTCGTGCGCGGCGAGGACGCGCGCGCGGGCCACACCGACGCTGCCTGGCTGCTCGATCTCTACGCCACGTTCGCCGATGACATTGACGCCGATTGCACCGATCACGCGCTGTCCGCGCTGTCGCAGGTCGAGGGCCGCTTCGGCGCGCGCCCGGCCGCGGCCCCGCCCTGCGCCAAAATCTGGCTGTCGCTCCCATGTCCGGTGTCACAGCATAGGTCGGGGGCTGCGCCGGCGTGCGCGCGGCTGCCAGCCGGCGCCGTCGCACAACCATGCACGTCAGGCCCGTTGCGCAGCGTGCATGCGTGCGGGCGCGTGTGCGCCATGCTGCCGACCTGTACGGGGCCCGGCACATCCTGCGCATCAGCTGCGCTGTCTGCGCGTCTGCTTACCTGCGCATGCTCAGCCCACCGCTCATGCCGCAGCTGCCGCCCCTGAGCACTAGCAGCGGTGTTGCTGCCCATTGCTGGTGTAGAGCGTTGGCCGTCCTACAGGCCGTGGGCTGGCCCGGCTGATTCACCTGCGTTCCACAAGGCCGCCGCGGCAGGCGCCTGAACCGTGCCAGTGCGCGGGCGCAGCCTTTGTCGTGTACGATGAGCTGCAGCGCCGCGTGTGGGCCGCGCGCGACCGCGCTGGCGCCCAGGCGCGCCCCCTCCCCCCCGCGCCAGCCGCATCGGAGGCATAACAATGAGCGCAGGGCGGCTGGCTGGATGTCCCTAGAGGCAGTATGGGGCTGTTGCTGAGGCGCGGAAAGGGGGCGAGCGGCGGTGGTCCCGCAGGGGCGGTGCGCCGCTTCAGGGTGCTGTCCTAAGGCGCGCCGTCCAGCGGGCAGCGCCATGCTGGGCACGGGCACGCGTCTCGCTGTCGGCCAGAGTGAGTCGCCATACTTGCGGCTGGTAGGGCCCCGCCTCGGCGGCGCGCGCGGCGTGCAGAGTGCAGCCAGGCACAGGGAGTGAGTGAGGGGGGGTGGTGTTGCGGCCGCGCAGCCGCTGTTCTGGGGCTCCGCGCCCGACGGCCGCTTCATGTTCGGCTCGGACCCGGTCGACCTGGCCGCCTGCGACCCCACGCCCACCGGCTTCCCGGCCGGCGCGGCCCCGGCCCGGCCCGGGCCCTGCGCCCGACCTGGCCCTGCCCCGTGCTGCCGCCTCGTATGTGCGTGCACCACCAAGCGAGCGGTGCTGTTGCTAACCTCTCGGAACTGTCCGATGCACTTCGCTTGCTGCAGCAGACATGTCCGCAGCCGACCTGAGCTGCTCAAGGTGGCGCACAATATGTAGCCGACGAGCGTGCCTACAATGTGCAGCGCCCGGACCGCATGAACTGGCGCCCGCCCCGTGCGGCAGGCACGCTGTACGCGAGCGAGGGCCGCCAGCGCATGTGTAGCCCGGGCGAGCGCGGGTGGGTGATCGCGGGCAAGACCTGGCCCGGCCAGCTGCTGTCGTTCCTGCGCGACCCCATCAAGCCCTCGCGCTGGCGCGACGTCAAGGCGCGCGCCCCGGCCCCCACGCGGCCGCCGCCTGCCGAAAGCGCTCGCGCCTGGACAGCGTCGCACAGTCGCCTGGACAGTCCCCCTCTGGGAGTTTACGCAAAAAAAGGTGGGCCTGGCCGCCATTGCAGCCCGCTCTCGTTGGGCCGCAGCGCGCTTGCCCGCAGCCCGCCCGGCTGCTGGGCGGCAGGCCGACCTGTGACGCGCGCGCGTGGGCGGAGGCGCGCGCCGGCGGCTCGCTGACGCGCGCGCGCGTGCGGCGGCGCGCAGGCCATCCCGCGCCTCACCAGCCAGGGCTCCATGTGCGGCGCGGTGTACCGCGTTGCCTCCGAGCGCACCATCCCGATCTGCTAGGGCAGCCCCGCTGGAGCCAGGCGCGCAGCGGGCATCCTGGCCGCGTGCGCCGCCCGTGCTGCGTGCGGGAGTCTGGCTGCGAGGTCTGGCTGGGCGCTGCAGTGCGGTGCTGGGTGGATGCGCGGTGTCAGTGGCGCGGGCGCTGGTCTGTGCAACAGGCAGTGCACGGCTGGCGCTCAAGCAGTAACCGTGCGCAGCTGTACAGTTTTGCTTTACACTGCAGCCAAGCCAGGCAGGGCGCACGCGATGATGGCCTCTGGGCAAGTTGGGGAGCGGGCAGGGGCCAGCTGTTTGAAGATACCAGATCTGTCCCGATGTCGGGCAGTGTACACAGCGAGGTGCTGCTGCATGAGCGGGGACACATGCCCGCAGTTGGGCGTTCTCAAGATGAAGATGTGGGCAGCACTTGTGTATCAGCAGGGCAGACCGCTAGGTTCAGGGCGACTGAAGAGCGCCTGCGCAGTTTTGTTGGCTTTTTGGCAATGGTTTCCATGTGATGCTGAGCGAGAGAGCGGGTGGATGCTTGTATATGAAGAGTTATCAATGTGCAAGGGGCTGTGGGCGTGTGACATGCACCGCAAAGCAGTTTTCCAAGGCCTGTGCATGCGAGCTGGCTCGAGTGTGACCCGCCAAAGTGCGCGCTGCGCGCACACTGATGTGGTTTTTTCCCGGTGGATGCAGAGAGAAAGGCTGTGCCCTTGACGTCCTGCCTGGGTTGCACGCTGTGTGGCAAGGACGCTGCCAGAGACGCCACTATGCAATTTTGTGACATAGTTGTGGTCATGCTGAAGATGATGCGACACTGGTTTCCCAAAGTGTGCTTGCGAAATCTGACGTAGGACTGTGCTTCTTGTGCTCAGGCCTGCTTGCTTGACAAGGTGGTGTGGCTGCATGGCAGAGGCGCTCTGGCAGAGGTGCTCAAGAGCTTATTCCCATGTAAAAGTTTTAGATATATGGAGAGCCGGTTAATTCTGCCTCTGTTGAGCGCACACTGCTGCATGGGCCGCACGACAGTATATGTCAGCAGCTAGTAAACCTGCCGAAAGTGCCGAGGCCTGCATGGTCTGTGACAGTGCGCGCGCGCGGTGGTATTGGTGATGCTCGTCAACCGCCGCCCGGTCTCACCTTGTAGCTTATAAAGGCTCGAGCAGTCCAGGTACGCTGCCTGCAAAAATCTGCCTGCCTAGGCAAGGCTCGCACGCTCACAGTCTCACAAACAGCACTCTTATTCGACCAAACACAGTGCGTGGAGGCGGCAGCAACCTCCTGCAGCGCAGCACATGCTCTGGGCGCAGCTGCATGCATTGGGGACCAAGACGGCCGCATGCACAGGGGATGAGCCCTGGGCATGGGTTAGGGAGGCCTGGTTGCTAAAAAGAGCATCGGACATACAAAGAGGGGGAAAGCGAGGGCAGAGCTGCTATACAAGGACTCGCAGTGCGGATGGCACGGCTCCGTTGCGCGCGCAGAATGCAAAAGATCCGGGCGCGGATGGTGCAGCAGGCCCTGCAAGCGACCGCAGGAGAGGCGCCTTCGAAAGAGACAGGCAGAGTACCCCTGCCGGGCAGCACGACGTGCCGGGCAGCACGAGCGCCCCGCCGCGGCGGCGGCAAGCGAGGACGCGTAGCCCCATGCACCGCCTCCCTGAAGCCGAGGGGGTCAGCCGCGCGCCGTTCGCAGCCACGCAGCCTCCGGCTGGCGCGCGGCCGCCCTAGCTCAGGCCTAACCTGCCTCACCACCGGCTGGCCAGCAGCGCGCTCCGCACGCCACCGCAAGGCAGCAGTAGGCACGGGGCGGCTGGCCGGGGCGCGCAGCGGGGGAGCCTGCGCGGCGCGCGGCGCCGTGGGAGCCGCGGCGCCGCGCGCGCGCGCGCGCGCGCCGCGGCCGCCGCGCGCGGCTCAGGGCGGCGGCAGCGGCCGGCGGCAGGTCGGGCACTCCTGCTTGACGTCCATCCAGCGCGCCAGGCAGCCCGTGTGGAACACGTGGTGGCAGGGCGTGACCATGCGCGCGCGCGCGTCGCCGGCCACGTGCACCGCGTTCATGCAGATCACGCACTCCAGGCCGCCTTCGCCGGTCTCCACGTCGCCGGCGGGCGGCGGCGGCGCGCCGTGCGCGGCGCCGCCCGGCGCCGGCGCGCCGCCGGGCGCCGGCCGGCCCGGCGGCGCCAGCGGCCGGTGGTAGTCGTACTTGGCCGGCAGGAAGCGCGCGGGGATGAGGCAGCGCGGGCCGAAGCGCGTCTGCGCCAGCAGCGCGGCCGCCTGCGCGCGCAGCACTTGCCATGACTTGCTTGATGAGTCCCCACATGGTTGCATGACTGGGAAGCCCGCTTCCACTTGTGCGCTGGCTGCGCGAGGACCTGTCACAGGCGCCTCCACGCCTGCCTGCAGCCTGATGCGAGCGGCCGGGCAACCGCTAGCGCCGCGCAGCCGGCCGGAGCCAGCGGCAGCACCGAAAAGCCCGCGCCAATACCACGCTGCCCACAGCGTAAGTGATGACAGCCGTGCCGCAGAAGCAGCACGCCGCTGCCAGCACTCTGGGGGGGCAGGGGGGTTTGGAGGCAGAGCAGCCCGCCGCGCCTGAGCGGCAACGTACAGCACGAGCGCGGCGCAAAAGCGCGGGCTGGGCGGCACGCGCAGCAGGTTGTGCGGGCAGCCGTGCAGGTACAGCGGCAGCGCCAGGCGGCTGGCGGACATGCCAAGCACGTAGGCGGGCGTCAGCGGCTGCCGCGCGTCGTGCCGCGCGCACGACACGATCTGCGGCAGCCAGAAGCTGTGCAGCGCGAGCACCACCAGCTTGACCCACCTGCGCGCGCCGGCGCCGCGCGCGCCCTGTCGACGGTGCCCAATCGCAGTCGGCACGGCGAGCGCGCGCCTTGTGCAAGGAGCGCAAGTCCGCATGCTAACACGACTCCAAGCGGAGACTCAGCGCAGCCAGCATAACCCAGCATCCACAGCCTGCGCGTGCTCACACAGAAGCAGGCGCCCCCTGCACCGCAGCAGCACTGCGCGCTGCAAGAAATGCATGCCGCGCGGCAGGCGCGCGTCTCCACAGCTGGCAGAGGTGGGTTGGGTCCGCGGTTGGGTCACCACAAGCTTAGAGCGCATGCATGCCGCGCGGCAGGCGCGCGCCTCCACAGCTGGCAGAGGTGGGTTGGGTCCGCGGTTGGGTCACCACAAGCTTAGAGCGCTTGCATGCCGCGCGGCAGGCGCGCGCCTCCGCAGCTTGGGAGAAATGGGTTGTGTTAGGGTGACAGGCGCGCGCCTCTGCAGCTGGTAGCTCAGGAAGATGCCGCCCAGCAGCGCGCCGTAGAAGCGCACGTACAGCAGCGACAGCTCCCGCTGCGCGCGCGCGCGGCCAGTCGCTGCGGCCCGGGGCGCGGCGCGCGGGGCCCCGCGCAACTTCCGACACACGCCCTGCCCACAGCGTGCCCCGCGCACTAACCCTATACGGAGACATACAAAGTGCTTCGAGCCAGGAACGCTGGGCGCTGATTCGGCGCCGCCAGGCATGAACCTCAGAGCAACAGCTGACACCCGCCTTGCAACGGCAGCGCTGTCAGTCAGATATCAAGCGACGCACTCCGACCCTCCCCAGGTCCCTAGACGTGCAATGCGAGCACGCGCTGCCCGGGGCGGGCGGGCGCGCGGCACCTGCGCGGCCCAGGCGTCCAGCGCGGCGCCGCGGCGCGCGCGCCAGATGGACAGCAGGTAGCGCATCTCGAAGATCGCAAACGTCACAAACTCGAAGAACGCGGCGGTCGCAAACGCGTTGAACAGCGGCTCCACCATGATGCCTGCGCGCCGCGCGGCAGCCCCAGTATTACCTACCCTATCAGGTGACCGCGGGCCAGGCCTGGGACGGCGGCGGCAACCATGGTTGCCTGCGAGCGGCGCTCTTGCGGCGAGCACGGCCCTGACTTGGAACGGCCCACAGTGGATCCAACGGTGAGCCAATCGACGGCGCGTGAAGGCGCTGTCGGCGCCCCCAGGTCCACCCTCGTAGGCACGTTGCACAGCTCGGTCGCTGCCCGCGACGAGCAAGCAGGGGGAGCGGATATGGTCGCTGACCGCAGGTTTTAGCCGCGCTTGTGCAAAGGCGGGCCCGGGTGGGCGGCGCCGCTCCGGCCTTGCCCAGCGGGGTCGGCGCAGGGCAGGGCAGCGCCGACACCCTACCCTACATCCGAGGCGGCCGCGCCTGTGGTCAGGTGCAGCAGGCAGAGGTAGGCGTCCATGATGGCCTGCTGCCCCACCGTCAGCAGCGACACCTTGGCGACTGCCGCCTGCGTGCCCGTCGCCTCCATCTGCCGGATCAGCAGCACCACCTGCGCGCGCCATTGTGCTCCATTTTCCGTGACCCAGGGTTTGTAGTTTTAGGCCATCCAGGCGGGCAGCTCAGTATTTTGGTGCCCACGCGCTGCCGCGGACCGGCGGGCTTGAGCGCGGGCGACGCGCCGGCGGCCGCGCGCGCGGGCGGGCAGAGGCGGGCCGGGCGCTGGGGGCCGCGCCTGCACGAACGACAGCGCGGTCACCATCAGCGTGTAGTTGACCGCCTTGGCAAAGTAGGCCTGCACGTGCGTCGTGGCCGCGCCCAGCCGCAGCGCCAGGCCGCAGTTCGCGCTCGCGAGCGTGCCGTTCATGACCACGTCGGCGGCCGCCGCCGGCGCGGCCGGCCGGCGCGCCGCGCCCGGCGCGCCCGGCGCCGCGCCGCCGGGCGCGGGCGCGCCGGGCGCGGCCGCCGGCGCGCCGGCCGCCGCCGCGCGCACGAGCACGTCCAGGCGGAAGGTGCAACGCTTGCGCACCTGCGCGCGCCGGCCGCCGCGTCAGGCGCCGGCAGCCGGGCCAGCGCGGTCATCCAACCGCACGCCGGCACCCTGCGAGGCGCAGTCGGGGCGGTCCGTGCGGCGGCGTGCGCGGCACCGCAGGCAGGCAGGGGCGGGAGGCGTCAAGGCGGGCGCCGCCGAGCCGGGGCGCGCCTGCGCCGGCTCGCGCGCAAAGGCCGCGCGCGAGAACGGCTGCTCTGCCACGGCCTGCGCCTGCGCCCGCAGCGCCTTCCTGCGCGGCCGGGCGCGCGCGTCTCAACGGCGCGCGCGGGGCGCCGCCCGGCCAGGCTGTGTGGCCTGATGCGATGCTCCTCACTCGGCACGGCGCTGGCACCCCGCGCTGCGAGGACCAGTCGCGCTCTCTGTCACGCCTTGTCAGGTGACCACTTGCTCGGTGAGCCAGAAACTAGCAAAGTGGCTGCTGAAGTCGCAGACAACTGCCGCGTGCCAAACGCGGCGCGCGCGGGCGCGCGCCGGTAGTCGCGCGACTCGGCGCCCTCGCCCGCGCCCAGCGGCGCCGCCAGCAGCGGCGTGGCCGGCTCGGCCACGGCCAGCAGGCGGCCCGTGGCGGCCACGTAGACGCCCGTCAGCCGCATCGCCGCGTCGTCCTCCGACACGTACACGCCGTCGCGCACCACCAGCTCGCCCTGGCCGCCGCAGCAGCGGGTGAGGGGTAGGGTAGGGATAGAGGGGCTAGAGGGGTAGGGTAGGGTCGGGAGGGCCGCGGTGCGGCCGTCGCACGCGAGCGCTGCACGAGCCGCCCCAAGCACGGCACCTGTTCGCTGCCCACGGGAGCGCCCGGGCGCATGCGGGCACTCGGCACACTCGTCGGACCACAGGCGCTGCCGCTGCCGGCAGCTCAGGACTGCATGCCATGACCAGGGGCGCTCTCTGGTGGACATGCGACGACCGCACGCGGCGCTGGCACCCCGCAGCCACGCACGCGCGCGCCGCGACGCTGCGCATGGCGGGGCCGCCGCCTCCCAGGGCCGATGCCGCAGTCGCCCAACGGGCGCCTCGCGCGGGCGCACCTCCACGTCGTGCACGCCGTCCACGCGCGCGGCCGCGGTCTTCAGCTGGTAGATGACCAGGCCCGCGTCGTGCGACAGCCACCCCAGCGCGGCCGCCAGCTCGCCGTACTCCGCTTTAGCCCATGTGCCTGCGCGCTGCACGGGTGCCGTCAAGCCGCGCCCAGCCTCCTCGCGCATTGAGATATACACACATGGAAAAATATGTTAGCTTTACTACTTCTATACCGCTTCTAATATTTACACACACTGGTTATGCTGAAAGAATGACTGCTATCCATCCCCATAAAAACCTCTTTCCTTTTTAGGATCAGAGGCCACCCTGCTCGCAGGCACAGACGGGCGGCCGGGGGGCGCTCGCAGCAGGGGCGGCGGCGCCCACCCTTGTAGGTGCCGCTCACGTTGGCAGGGTGCGCGCTGCCGGAGAGCGCGCGCACGCCCTTGAAGCCCGTCAGGGCGTCCAGGCCGCCCGCCTGCGGCGGCGCGCAGCGCGCTCACGGCGGGGCGCGTGGCGGCGGGGCCGACGCGCGGCGCCGGCCGCGGTGCCCAAGCCACAGCTCGAAGCCTCGCAGCCCGCCCCGCCGTACCAAGCAAGCTTCTGTGCTTGCTGGCAGCAGCTATGGTGCGCACAGCCTGCTGTCACGCAGAATGCCGAGGCCAGCCCCGGCTGGCCGGGCTGCACAGTCTGCTCGAGGTCTGGGTTATCCCGTCAGGCGAGGGGCCGCACGTCCAGCGCCGCGACCGCGAGAGCGTCGGTCACGCCAGGGAAGTCGCGCGCAGCGGCCAGCAGCTCCTGCGCGGCAGCTCTGCGCCCGCCGCTGCCATGGCAGGCCAGCAGGGCGAGGCACACGGCCTGCAGGTGCGCCAGGCGCGGCGCTGCCTGAGCGCGCCGTGCCACGGACCCTCGCATCCTGGACGCCCCGCGCCGCCCGCCCGAGCCTCCCCCGGGCGGCGCCGCACGCTGGCGCGCAGCGCCTGTGCTCGTGCACTCTCGCCTGGGAGCTATGCTTCGCTGACCGTGGCAGGCGTGTTGGTGTGCAGCAGGCTCTGTATCGCTGTCACTGCGCCGTGCGTGTGCCCAGTCAGATGCAGATGCACTTGTGCCACTCACATGCCCCTCGGTACAGCACCGCTGCCACGCTCGCAGAGCGTGTGAAGGCGTTAACAGCCTTAGCAGAGGCGCTGACGGGCAAGCAGCGACAAGACTTGCTGCCTCGCTGGTGCGGCACTGGTCAAGTAAACGTGTAAATGCACTAGCATAGTCTCAGTAATTGCTTGGAATAGACGCAACCTGGTTAGGTGCAGGCCCTGCACTGCAGGCGATGGTGTTACAGCCAACTTTGCTAGGGCTGCCTAAACAGGGCTGCTGATCAAGGATGAGCTGACCACAAAGATGCAGGCATCGGCATCCCCGTAGGCAGCACGGTTGTAATCCATGCATTCATCCTCCTGGAGACAGCCTCTGGTTGTGCTAGTCACGAGTGTGCCAATGACCTGGGAGCCAGCGCCACTGGCCGCTGCCTGCCGTACATCAGCGATAACCAAGACGGCGTTGCTGCGCTCGGTTGGCAGACAGGCTGCGCAGCTGTACTCACTGTCGTGATAAGGCTGTACCTCTGCCGTGATGGGCTCGGTGTTGACCTAGAGTTTGAGTGGCGGCTGCACGTTCGAGAGTCAGCATAGGCCACCTGAGTGTCTGTACGTGGCAGCCACTCAAACTCTAGGTCTACACCGAGCCTACATCAGTAGAGGTGCAGCCGCTGCACCATACCTGAACAGCTGCACGGCCTATCTGCCTATCCAGCGCGGCAATGCTGCCTTACGGTACGCCTGTGCACCGCAGGCAGCGGCCAGCAAGTCAGCATAGGCTGCTTGGGGCATCTGTGTGCGGCGCTTAATGAAAGTTCAGATCAATCGCGAACTCGTGACAGTAGACGTGCAGCCGTGTCACGACTGTGGCACCAGCTGCAAGGCTCTGCCTATCAGTAGAGGTGCAGCCCCTAACGACAGTGACAAGAGCTGCACAGCCCAGTCTGCCTGTCTAGCCTAGCAACGCTGCCTCCAGAGGTGGCCTTCCAGGCTACTGCAGGCTGGCAGTTGTAAAGGTGGTCTGCACTTCACACTCTGGGTGGCAATGCTATCTCATGTAACAAGCTGGAATGTCGTCAGTCCTTGCGCACTTGGTCCTTGCGCAATTACTTTGAACCCCACAGTGTGCCTACATGCAGCCCCATGTACACTGCAGCGTGACAAGCATCAGTTTAGCACCTCTCTCACCCTGTCCTGCAAGCTCACAGACAGGCATTCTGCTTGTGCAGATGCACCAGCTGTGATAACCAGTTTGTTGGTAAGCAGCACCTCTGCCCTCACAGCAGGCCTCACCTCCAGGCAGGCTCAGCAAACGGCGGGCCACTCAGTTTCGCAAGCCGCAGCCCCGCACGGGCTCCATGCAAGGGATGCCGCGTCAGAGCTTCTGCGTGACCATGCCGCCAGCGATGCCGGCGCCCTCGATTGTGGCAGCGTCGTCCGACAGCGGCCTGGGCGGGAAGCCCGTCGCGTTCAGCAGGGAGTAGGCGGTGGGCAGGTCCGGGCGCGCCGCGCGGATGAAGCGCCGGATGTCGCCTACAGTGTGGCTGAGGTTGAAGCGCGCCACCTGCGCCGCGGACGCGCAGCCAGGGTCTGAACAAGGGGCTGCGGAGCGGCAGGCGCTTGCGGCGGGCACCCTTAGCACAGCCGCTATCGAGTGCCCTACCTAGAAGGGACTTGTTCCCGCGGAGGCAGTCTCCTCTGGCTGACAGACGTCCGACATATCACAAGCACCTGCGGTCATGGCCCGACGTAGAGCGTGCACGTCGTATTGCGCTATCACAGCATGGATTGGTTCTGCAGCTGAGCACCGCGTGCAGGACACGTTTTGATCTGACGCACCAAACACGATGCGTTGCCCGCTGCCGCTCCCTGAGACGGCGAGCCAGCTACATGCTTTACATTCACCTGCAACTGTGCAGACCAGCCTGCAGCACCCCGCGACGGGAGCAGGCCGTTGCACGGGCCCCGCACCATGCGGGAGCCGTCCGCCAGGCGCAGCTGGATGGACGTAGTGGGCGCGCCCTCGTCCACGCCGTCCCAGGGCTGCCCGCCCGCAGTCGGAGGGGTGGCCGCCGCCGGCGCGGCGCCCAAGCCGCTGCCAGATGGACCGGCCGCGTCGCCTGCGCCGCCCCCTCAGCTCTGTCGGTGGGGACGCGTGGCGGGCGGCCGGGCCTCAGCAGGCGCTGGTGAGGCTGCGAAGCGCGCTGTGACCGCGCCGCGCTCGCTGCCATGCAGGCAGCCGGAAAAGTGCCGCCCTGCCCAGGCTGCAGCAGGCAAACCTCCCGTCCTGAGTCTCCGCTGCAGGCTTTCCGCCGCGGAGCAAAGCTGCAGCCCAGGAAACCTTGCTTGCACGTGCTTGCGCAGGCGTGGAACTCAAGCCATGCGCCGCACCGGCCAGCGTGCGCCCGGTGCCCTGGAAGGCCTGGTAGCGCGGGCGCGCGGGCGGCTCGTATGGCGCGTCGCGGCGCACGAGGTTGACGCTCACCGCCTGCGCGCGCGTGCGCGTCAGGCCCGCAGGGTCGCAGGAGGGCGATGCGGGCGGCCAGGCGCCCTGACACGCGGCTCGCTCGTGTGACACCGCTCATGGGCCCCAGGCTTGCCACGAGCCTCGCCTCCCCGCCGCCTGCCCATGCACTGGCTCGCCAGACTGCGCTGCCGCACTTGCGCAGAGGCAGGCGCCAAACGTGTGTCAGGATGCTGGAGGAGCACAGGCAGCCGCGTTGGGCCAGCCGCATGTCCAACTGCGCAGGCTGGAAGCTGAGTCGCAGTTCCACAGGACAATGCCCTGCGACTGGAACATGACAGCCGCGCGCCAGTGCACGGCGGCTGCAGACAGGGGTACTGGAACACGTCAAGTCGTGCCCTGCCACTCAGTGAGCCCTGGGACAGGGTCGAGCGGCCGCGCGCCTGCTCGCGCTGGCTGGGCTCCAGCTCGGCCGGGCACTCGCCGCGCGCGACCGAGTCGAGGAACGGGCGGTTGGCCGGGTCGGTGACACTGCGCGGCTCGCCTGCGCGCCCCCGGAGCGCGCCCCCCTCCCCTGAGCTGCATGCAGGCCGCGCTTTCCCCACCACATTGAACCCAGGCACGCCCCGCAACGTGCCCGCCCCTGCCACCGCTGATCATGCAGCCTGTGGAGAGGAGGCTGCCACTCCAGCAGCCAGCAAGGCGTGCACACATAATGCGCACTGAGTAAGCGCACTACAAATCTCTCTGGAATACAGTGAAGGGAGTCTTCGGGCGGCGGCGCCGTACCATCGTCCACGGTAAAGACGCCGTTGGCGTAGAAGGCGATCAGGTGCGTGACCGGCGGCGGCGGCCCGGCCGGCGGCGCCGCGCCGCTGGCCACTGCGCCGCCGGCCAGCGTGTGCGCGGCGCCGCTGAAGGCGGCGGTGCCGCCGGCGGGCGCAGGCGCGGGCGCGGGGCCGGCCGTCGCGCCCGCGGCGCGCGCGCGCTCAAACAGGCCCTCGACATCGTCCTCATTAGGCTTGTTCTTCGGCGCGCCGCGCACGACCTGCGCAGGCCCGCGCGTTCTGACCGGGGAACGTCTCACGTGCGTGCATGGACGGCCGGTCGTGCAGCATAGTGCACTTGGTGAGGATGCGCCCTGTGCGCATGCAGACGGCCATAGCGCTGTCATGCATGCGTCATGCCGTCACAGCTACGCAAGATGGGCACTCTCCTGCAGAGGTCAAGAGCTTGGCTTGGCAGCAAACAAGCAGTCCGCGTGCAGTGTCCACAAGCCGCTGCTTCAAGGCTGCTTAAAGGCTCCAGCTGCACGACGTTCCAAGGGCCTCAGCAGCAAGCGCCTCTCCGCAGCGCACGCCCTCCTCCGACCCATGCCGCCAGGCGGGGCAGGCTGGCCCGGGCCGCCGGGCCAGGGTTAGGGTGCGGCGGCGCACGCGCGCGCGCCTGGCCGCTCTTCTCACCGCCGGCGTAGTACTCGTTGTGGTCGTCCTCGTCGGTGTCCTCGTCCGACTTGGCGATGTCGGCGAGCGAGCGCACGCCGCCCGCGCGCTGCGCCGCGGCGCGGCCGCCGCCGCGCGCCGGCGGCGCGGGCGCGCTGCCGCTCGCGGACTGGGGCGCTGCGCGCGCGGCACACATCCTGCAGTGAGTCGGACGTTCGTCGCCAGGAGCGCTGCTTGCTGCAGCCCTTGTATAACCAGGAGAGGTGCCAACGGGGTTGTGGTCCCTCAATCGAGCTGTGCCGCTGCTCGTCAGAGAATCCGCTGGCGCCTCCAAGCACACGTGCCGGCTCGTGCCTGTCCGGCTGCAGCTTGCAAAGCGGCAGTTGTGCGCTGCTGCCCTGTGCGGCAGCGTGCCCCGCAAGCAACCAGGCACACTGCAGCGCCACGATAGCTCTGAGCGTCTGGACGGCCGGTGGTGCTGCCATGCTGGGCGGCGTGCAGTGCACCGCCGCCTGGAGTCCCACGCGCTGGTCTTCAGCAACTCTCAGCAGCAGCAGGACCCACTGGAGCGGAGCCGCGCCGCCTGCCAGGCCCGCACAAGGCCGGCGCGCGCAGCAGCACCGCCAGCACCATCAGACTCAACGCACTGCGGGCTACGCGTGAAGGAACCTCTGACCGAGACGCAATCACAGAACATGCTGCTGCATGGAGTGCTTGATCACGCCCCCGCTCTTGAGCGGTGGTGTGGAAACGGCAAGCTGTGGCCTTGATGAGAGAACTCCCAGTAGTTCCTTTGCTCATGTGTGGCGTGCTGCAGGCGCACCGCCGCGCCGTGCGCCAACCAGACAGACCCGCAGCGATGCGGCTCGCCTACCACCACATACGACATGAGCCCGGGTCCACGGGGGCACGTGGTGTACCAGGAGGGGCTTCTTGCGCTTGATGGGCGCCGCCGCCTTCCGCTGCCTCAGCGGCCGCAGCGGGGTCGTCCATCTGCCCGCCCGTGGCAAAGAACTGATCGATGGCGGCGGCCACGTCGCCGCCCGCGCTCTCCAGGAAGAAGTGTGCAGCCTCCTCACTCGCGCCGGTCACCCCGATGAACTGGCTCACCGCTGCGTCACCCATCTTCCCTGCGTTGCTCAGCGGGGGGTGCGCCTGTCTGCCTCACAAACTCGCTCAGCTATGTGTTCCGCTTCCACTGCATTTTCCTTTTTTTGCTGGGCTCATGTGTGGTTTCCAGCCGGGCTTTTGGACCCTGGAGGAGCTCATGATCATGCAGTGCCATGGCATGGCAGCCATGCAAGAGCTCAGCTCATACATCTGTTCAGCTAGCTCAAGACATGCCACGCTGTTTCTCATCCGAAGCATGACCTCCACTTACAGTGCTTCAGAGCATATGTCTACCTCCTGTTTTGGACACAATCTGCGCAGCATGCTCTGCAAGTGCTCGACTTGCGAGGATCATGATGCCTCTCGCTTAACAACTGAAAACCTGGGCGAGGCGCGAGCACAGGCAGCAAGAAGCACGCGCTACGGGCCGCCCAGTGCACCTCTGATGCATCGAATAATGAAATCTGACGACATGCGCACTCCCCTGGAACGGCGGCCCCGGCGGCCCAGCTCTGGAAGCCTGGTCGGCCAGCCCGGCCGCCTCTGCTGCAGTCCGGCCCGTCAGCGGCGCCCAGCCCTAGGGCAGCAGGGCCAGCGGCTCCGCTGCAGCCTCAGTCGTCCTCTGAGGCGGCCGCGCCGCCGCCCTGGGGCCCCGCGGCCGGGGCCGCCCCGCCGGCGAGGATGGCCGCCGCGCGCGCGGCCGCCGGGTCCGCCGCCGAGCGCGCCTTGACGCCCTTGCGCTTGCGCGCGCGGCCGTCGGGCGCGCCGCCGGGCGCGCCCGCGTCTGCTGCGGCTGCATAGGCGTCCTCGAAGCCCCTGCGCGCGCGCCCGCACCCACGCTTGGCACTTGCTTGCAGCGTAACCAGTGTTCACACAGCGGCGCCTTCGGCCGCGCGGCCATCCCGAGCAGGTCATGTGCGACCGCAGCCGCGCGGCATCTGAGCCCAGACTGGGTGCCCTTGGCCGGCCAGCAGACCCTTCCATGTTGCCCAGGGCGGCTCTGTGGGGCGGTGCGCTGAGCGTCAGCACCAGGCGAGGCCACGTGGACAAACTACCTGGCCGCTGGCACCCCGCACAGCGGCCGCCCTGTTCGGCTGTGCGTCATGCCTCTCCCTGCGCGCGGGCCAGTGACGACGCAGGCGGCCGTGCTGCGGTTGCACACAGGCCAGGGCTTGGCGGCTGCAGGAGCCCTGCGCTGCGGCACCCACAGCGCACAGGCGCGGCGGCGCGGGCGTGCGGGCCCCGTCACGCTCGTCAGCGGCCGTCACACAAACAGACGTGTCCGTAGCGATGCACCTGCTCCCGGCTGCAGGCGCGTCGCGCACGCAGGCGCCGGCACAGGCGACAGCGCCTGCGTGTGCGTCGCGGCCACACCAGTCCTGACCCTTACCCTAGCACGACGGCCCTGCTCTCGGCTGCGGGCGCGGGCCCGCACAGGTGCGACGCGGCCGCGAGCGCCTGCGCGCGCGTCGCGGCCGGCCAGCTGAGCGCGAACGGCGCAACCGGCGCCAGCGGGGGCCCCGCCGGCGCGCGCGGCGACTCGGCCTCGCGCCACCCCGCTGCTGCGGCCCCGCACAGGCTGTCAGGCAGGGCGCCTGCCGCCCGCAGGCTGCCGCAGAGGCGGGTGCGCCAGGTGCGCGGCCCTGGTGCGATGGGGCTCGCCCCGTTGTACGCGCCATGCCCGCCATGCTCCACGCCCCGCACACGCTCCCTAGGCCAGCGCGCGGCCCCTGCATTGCACACACGCGCGCCGAACGCCCACATGCCTGCCTGCCGCGCTGGGGTGTGTCCTGCGACGCTCACGCTCCGCCCAGAGCATGGCAGCGGGCCGACTTTCCAAGCACACACAGCCGCACAGATGGCCTGCCTCACCGGCCCAGCCATCAACGCGCCGCACCTGGCGGGCCGCCGGCATCCTCGCCGCCAGCATCGGGCTCCGCAGCGCTCAGCGCCGCACGGAAGGCGTCGGCCGTCGGCGGCGGCAGTGGCGGCGCGGCCTCATCGCCCCAGCCCGACACCGCAGGCCTGCTGGGGCCGCCGCCGCGCGCGCTCAGCTCGCTGCAGCGCGGCGTGGCGGGCGCCCTGCCCGCCTGTGCAGCCTCGCTGCGCATGCACCGCAGCAGCGCGCGCGGTCAGACACGCTCCCAGCTGCGCATAGCGCAGCCTCATATGTGTCCCGTCGCGGCGCGCATCGCGCCAGGGGGTCAGCGCGAACCAGGGCCATGCCCCGCACCCCTGCACGGGCCGGTCCTCCCAGAGCGGCGCGGCCAGGAAGGGGTTGCCGTCGCCGTCCCCGCCGCCGGCGCCATGGGCCGGCCCGCCGTCGGGCTGCCTGGCTCTCTCGCCGCCCCCCGCCGCCGCGCCGCCGCCCGCCGCCGGGTCGGGCAGCCCCGGCGGCCGCGCAGCACCGCCCCCCTCGCCGCTGCCCGCCGCGCCGGCGCCGCCCGGGCCGGCCGGGGCGCCCGCGGCGGAAGCCGGTTGGGGGGCGCCTGCGTCCGCGCCCGGCGGCAGCGAGCGCCGGTGCAGCTGCACCAGCGCCTGCTCGGCCTCGCGGCGCGCGCCGGCAGGG
>JAABUU010002572.1_pt1 | contig 25531 bp, 23 predicted proteins | sample 5559301 | NCBI WGS metagenome assembly JAABUU01 (sample SAMN10711884, study PRJNA513360) | rock metagenome | isolation source: Antarctica rocks | place: Antarctica: Victoria Land, Richard Nunatak white | reverse complement strand
CTGGCAACAGGCGGTGGACTGGGAGCGGGCGGTAGTCGCGCGGCGTGGTTCCGCCTGCGTCTTCATCGATGCGCGACCATGGCGCACGCTGGAGCAGTGGGCGCGGGCGTGGAGCTGCGGTGAGCAGAGGTCAGCGCCGCGGCCTACCGCGTCCTGGATACATGGGAGGCGGGCGACCTCGCGGGGCGCGTCACCGTCCTGGGTGAAACAGCCCGCCATTGGGACGGAATACTCGGTCTAGGCGTCGCGGGTCCCGTGGACGACACGGACGAGGACATAGGGAGATAAGGCAAGAAGGAGGAGGGCAGACGGATGAGTAAAGGGACACCGATCATCGCGCCAGCGAGCCTGCGGGCGTGGGCGCTACGGGGCCTGGACGACGCGGTGGCCGCCGCACTGCGCCTGGACGACTACCCGGCGGCGCGCGCGTGCGCCGACCTGGCGCTTTTCACCCACGCGCTCGCGGCCACCGCGCTGCCCACATCGCCCGCGCTGGATGGGCTCTTGGCGACGCTGCAGGACCGCGTCACACGACTCGCCACCCATCGCGACGCGCTCAATCCTGCCGCGTGGTCGCGCCGGCAAGAGATCGAGATCTACACGCGGCGGCTGGAGCGGCGCACGCCCGACGGGCCTCTCCTCGCCGCGAAACTCAGGCGGCGTTACGCGGCAGCCTATGACCTCTTACCGCGCCTCTCCCCTGGTGAGAATGTGCCCGACCACGCTGACGAGCCCACCATGGAGGATCTGATAACGGAGTTGAAGGATGCGCTAGGCACCGCATGACCAGAGGGGCCTGCCGCCTACCCGTCACGAATGGTCAGGTGGGTCCCTGATCTGATGACCGATCACATAAATCAAGGAGTAACGACATGACGGAGATGACGACGCAAAACGCGGACAGCAGAGGCGTCGATAGGCCGACGATAGATACGGGAGAGGACGCGCGCCATCCTGCCACCCTGGATAGCGGGGCGCCGGTTGCCGAGGGGGCGTTCTGTGACACGGCCAAGAAAGGGAAAGCGGGCAAGGGGGACAAGGGGCGGTCCAGGGGGATGCTCCCCGTCGTCGCCGGCGACGGTCTACAGATTGAGAGCGACGGTGGGGCCACGCGGGCGGACGGCACGCTACGGCTCCTGAGCCTGTGGGGCGCGGCCTCGACCGCCCGCTATCTCTCGGCCCAGTTGGCGACGGGCAAGCGGCTCGATGTCCAGGCGGCACCGCCGCTCGGACCCTGGGAGCCATTGTGGGGCAGCAAGGACGGCGGCTACAAGCGGCTGCGGCGCGGTGTGTCGGCGCGCCTCTCGCACACGCTCGTCCTGGGGCGGGAGTGCGACGCGACGCGCCTGGACGTGGGTGAGCGCACCTTCGTCGTCACACTGCGGCGCGATAGGCCCGACCAGACGGCCGAGACCGTCTACACCGCCTTCCTGATCGCGTTGCTCGACGAACCGGTCGACCCAGCCTGGGCGGCGTGGCTGTGGCGACGGGCCCGCGCCAAGGGCGAGGCCCGGCCGCTCACGGTCTGGGGTCCGGTGCTGCGCGAGGCGTGGGAGTGCGACGTGCCGGCGACGTTGCGCGCCGACATCTCGGCCGCGCGGGCGGGCGACTCCCCCTACGGCGAGTTGTCCATCCCCGATGGCGCCAGGGCCGCCTGACGCGACGGCGACCTGGCGACCACAAGCCGGGCTAATTAGTGGGCCGACAGGGGTGATCGGCCCGTCGCGCCCCGATCCTCTGGGCGTGACCTATGACGACGAGGACGGCTGGCACACGATCATCCGTGCCGCCATCGACGTGGGAGCGCGTTTCTCGCCCGACTGGGCCACCCCACCGTGTTCGCGTCATATCACACGCATGCACATCACATAAGGAGGACAGCTTGGCTACTTACTATGGCGTCGCGCGCACCAATTACTTTGCCGTTGTCGACCGGGCGCTGTTCGCGAACTTCTGCGACCGCTGGGCCGTCGAGGCGATAGAGGCCGACGACGGCCCCACCCGCGTCGGCTTCCTCTGCACCGCCGACGAGGATGGGTTCCCTGCGGGCTACCGCGACGCGGACGGCGACCTCGTGGAAGCCGACATCGCCGCGGCCCTCGCGCCGCTCCTGGTCGAGGGGCACGTCGCCGTCGGCATGGAGAGCGGCCACGAGGCGTTCCGCTACGTGGCTGGCGTTGCCTGGGCCGTGAACAGCCATGGCGAGGTGCGCAGCGTCACCCTTGACGACATCTACGACCAGGCCGGGGCTCTCGGTGACCACGTCACTGAGGCCATGTATTGAGCGCGACGGCCTGGGCCGCCCCTCATGTGGGGTCATCTATGCCCACGCTAGGCCGGGAGACCACGGCGCGCCGCTCGTCCCGTCGCGCGCCACAGCCTCGCGGCATCCCCTGTTTCCCTCCCGCCCCTGGCCGTGCTTGCCATAGGCGGAAGGGACTTGTGTACGGCCACGTTACAGCACGGAAAGGATACATATGAGTCGTGAGGCCGGAATCGCGGCGATGGGCTACTTCCCCATGCCGCCGCACCTGATGGCGCCCGTCTGCGCCTACCTGCGCCGCCCCTACGGCGGCGGTCAGATCCACATCGTCGACACCTGCGCGGGCGAGGGAAAGGCCCTGCTCGCCCTCAAGGACCACCTCGACCCCGACGCGGTGGCGCGCGCCGTCGAGCTGCACGAGGGCCGCGCCGCCCAGGCTGCGGCGCTACTCGGCGAGGGGATGATCGTGCAGGCCGACGCGCTCACCGGTATCGAGGTCTCACCGGACGCCTTCAGCCTGCTCTGGCTCAACCCGCCCTACCACCTGGGCCAGTTCGAGCTAGAGTTCCTGATGGCGCACACGCCCCTGCTCCGCTCCGGCGGCGTGCTCTGCCTCGTCGTGCCGCAGCCAGCGCTGCGGGTGCTGGCCGAGTACCTCGCCGCCTGGTACACCACCGTCACTTGCTATCAGTTCCCGGAGCCGGACTATCGCGCCTACAAGCAGGTTGTCCTCTTCGGCGAGCGCAAGCCATCGCCGCTAGCCACCCCCTTGCAGGCTGAACACCTACGGGGCCTGGCGGAGCCCGACGCCGACCTGCCCGCGCTTGGCGCCTACGGCTACCGCTACATCGTCCCCACGACGCAGGGACCGACGGTGTTCCGTGCACGCTCGGCCGAGGACGTGCCGGCGGCGGGTGGTCTGTGGGACGACCCCGAGGTCACCAAGCGCCTGTGGCCCGCGCTCACCCCCGCGCTGCTGCGCCCGCTGATGCCACTCTCACGCGGCCACCTGGCGCAGTTCGGCGTCAGCGGCCTGCTGCGCAACACCGTCCTCCACGCCAAGGACGGCACACCGTACCTCGTCAAGGGCCGCGCCATCAAGGCGCGGAACGTGCGCGCCTACGAGGAGGAGAACGAGAAGGGGCGCGGCGTCAGCGTGCGCGTGACGCGCGAGAGCGCCGAGACCGGCGTCACGCTGCTCAACCTCCAGACGGGAAAGTGGGTCGATGCGCGGCCAGCCAACAAGGAACGGTCGCTGGGCTGGTTCGTGGAGGAGTTCGGGGCCAGCCTGACGCGCGCCATCCTCGACACCTGCCCGCCGATCTATTCTCCGGCCCTGTATAAGGACTACCGCCCCCTCGTGAAGCGGCTCGCGCGCCAGCCGCTGGGGCGGCAGACCGACGCCCTGGCCGGCACGGCCCTCTCGCTGGAACGGGGCTACCGCTGCACCATCCTCTCGGCCGAGATGGGCAGTGGGAAGTCGTATATGGCGCTGGCCGCGTTGTATGCCACCTGGCGCCGCACGCGCGAGAGCGATCCCCACGCGCGGATGCACGCCCTCGTGATCGCCCCCACGCATCTGGTCGGCAAGTGGGTGCGCGAGGCCAAGGCGACCATCCCCGGCGTGCAGGCCACGGTGATCGACAGCATCAGCGAGATCGAGGCGGCGCTGGCGCAGGCGCACACCGCCGCCCCGCTCATCCTGGTCATGAGCAAGGAGCGCGCGAAGCTCGGCCACCCCCTCCGGCCGGCCGTGTGGACGCGGTTGATGCCATGGACCAAGGAGCGCCGGCTGTGCTGTCCTCAGTGCGGCACGATGATCTGCTACACCGAGAAGTGCGGGCGCGAGGGCAAGGAGCGGCTCGGCGTGCCCATCGTGGACGCGCGGGTGTGCGTCCGCTATCGCCTCTTCTGTGAGAACGACGCCTGCCGGTCGCCGCTGTGGCAGGCGGACACCACGCTGCTGCGCGTGCCGCATGGGCGGCTCTCCGGCTTGCAACCCGCGGATCGGCCGGTCGCCCTCTTCGCGCACGGTCGGACGGTGAAGGCGAGTGGTGGGGGCGCGCCCCGGCGCGTGCCCCTGGGTGCGTACATCGCCAAACGTCGGCACGACGCGTTCGACGTGCTTGTATTGGACGAGGTGCAGGACTACAAGGCCGATGGTTCGGCGCAGGGTATCATCGCCGGCCAACTCGCCGCCGCCATCCCACAAGTCCTCGCCTTGACCGGCACGTTGTACGGCGGGGTGGCCAGTTCGCTGTTCCACCTCCTGTATCGCCTCGACCCGGTGACGCGCGAGGAGTTCGCCTACACCGACCTGGCGCGCTGGATCGACACCTACGGTCTCTATGAGATCACCGAGAAGGAGACGGAGGGGGACGGCGCGGAGATCGGGCACGTCACGCGCCGCCGCACCAACCGCACGACGACGCGCCGGGAGATCCCCGGCCTGATGCCCCAACTCATCGCGCGGCTGGCCCGGCACACCATCTTCCTGCGCTTGGCCGATGTGGCCCCCGACCTACCGCCCTACGAGGAGCACGTCACGAGCGTCGCCATGCTGCCCCAGCAGCAGCGGGTCTACGACCGCCTCAAGGGCGATTTGCTGGCGGCGCTACGCGAGGCACTGGTCCGCGGCAGCAAGCGCCTCTTGGGCGCCTACCTGCAGAGCATCCTGGCCTATCCCGACGCCCCCTATCGCGAAGAGATTGTGACCGACCCCAAGGATGGCCGTGTGATCGCGCGGGCGCCCGCGCTCGACGAGGACGTGGTGTACCCGAAGGAGCAGACGTTGCTCGACCTGATCGCGCGGGAACTGGGGCAGCGGCGCAAAGTGCTGGTGTACGTGCAGCACACCGGCAGCCGCGACATCACGGCGCGGCTAGTACGCCTGCTAGCGGAGCGCCACGTCAAGGCCGTCGTGCTACACTCCTCGGTCGAGGCCAAGGGGCGCGAAGCGTGGGTGGAGGCCCGCCTGAAGGAGGGCGTGCAGGTGCTCATCACACACCCCAAGTGCGTCCAGACCGGCCTCGATTTGTTGGACTTCCCGACGTTGGTGTTCTACCAATGCGAGTACAGCGCCTACGTGGTAGCGCAGGCGTCGCGGCGCAGCTGGCGCATCGGCCAGCGCCACGCCGTGCAAGTCCATCACGTCGTCTATGCCGCCAGCGCCCAGGAGAATGCGCTGCGCCTGGTGGCGCGCAAGCGCCGCGCAGCCAAGCTCGTCGATGGCGACCTGGACGAAGACGGGCTGGTGGCGCAGGCGGAGATGGACGGGCTGCTCAAGGAACTGGCACGCTCACTGGTGGACGAGGATGCCACGGCGGCCGTAGAGAGCGCCGAGGAGATCCTGGCGCAGGCCCGCGCCGACGAGTTGGCCGACAGCGAGTTCATTGTCGATGCGACGGCGGCCGAGGACGCCTCGGACGACGAGGCTCCCGAGGCCATACCCGAGGTGGTTCTGGCGCTGCCGACAGTGGCCGGGACGACCGTATCGCTGTTCGACTACATGGCCGTGCACCCATCAGCATCGCGGAAGGGTAAGAAGATGCGCAAGACCATACCATCCGCCCAACTCCTGCTCTTCGACCTGTTCGGAGAAACGGCGTCGGCGACAGGACCGGCGCCGATCACGGCTGACGCCGAGGTGGAGCAGTCGGGGCTCTTCAACAGCGCGGCGCGATAAGGGAGGCCATCGCCATGAGCACCCCTCTCCGCGCCCAGTATCTCCGGGTGAAGCAGCCGTTCCCCAACGCTCTCCTGTTCTTCCGCCTCGGCGATTTCTACGAACTGTACGACGAGGATGCCAAAACGGGAGCGCGCGAACTTGACCTGATGCTGACCAGCCGCGCGTTCTCCCGGAATGAGCACGTCCCAATGTGCTTGGTCCCGTACCACGCCATCGACGGGCCTGTGAGGCGCCTCGTGTCGCGCGGCTATAAGGTTGCCATATGCGAGCAGATTGGAGACCCCCGCACGTCAAAGGGACTGGTCGAACGTGAGGTAGTCCGGGTCGTCAGCCCCTCCGCCGTGCCGAGCGATCGGTGCCGGCCGACGCCCGACTATCCCTGTGACACGATGCTAGCCAAACATCCGGCCGACGCGGTCGTGCTACCTCCCCACATGTCGGATGCGCCCGTGCCATCCACCGATACATCCCAAGAGTCGCCGCCCGACGGCAGAGACAGGCATAGGTCCGCGTCCAGCCCAGGGACAAGGATGGGAGTTGCCGTCCAACTCCCGCTCTTCGGCGCGCCGGCAGGGCCGGCCGCCACGGGGCAGACATAGGTCTAACCGGACAACCGCGGAATTGTCCAGTTGGGCCTGTTCTGATGCGGATGGCGCGGGTAGGCATCTTAGCCTACTCGCGCCCGTCCGTCACAGCCAACGCATCGGGGCGGAGATTAGGCGTGCCAGGCAAGGTGCGTCGGCCGGGCGACAACAACCATGGCCGGCAGCACGGAGCGGGGTGCACTACCCTTGTGTTTTCGATTGTGGTCAAGGAAATGGGTCGTCGTTGCTCCAGATGTTGTGATCCAGTCGCTTGACTATCAGCAGGATGTCGTAGCCAAACGAAAAGCGCCAAAGGTAGGTGTAAGGGGCGTACACTGTTATCGCATCAGCCGGCCGCCGACTCCGGCGGGATACACGCCGCCGCTTGCCCACTGCCCATGGAATCGGAGGCTTTTTTTGTTTTGTGCCCAACCCCGCGCCTACCCCGTTCCTGAGGAGGGCAACGTCCACCCCATCGCGGGGTCCGGCGTCGTACACTGTGCTAAAGGGGGAGAGATGGAGTCGAAGCGACGGCGTTTCTCACGGATTGGTCCCGAGATTGAAACAAGCCAGAACGTGCGTGGCCCCGCGTGGTGGGCACGTCGAGCACTCACCGTTTTCGTGCTCGTGGGCATCGCGGGGGCCGGCATCCTCGACCTGCGTCCCGGCGCTGCCGGGGTGTGGGGCACAGCGCCGCTCGAAGACGCCGCGCGGGCCGTCGTCGTGTCCGGCCACCCGTATCGTGCGCACCGCGGCGGCCTCTACATCACCGCCGTCGGCATCCGTCGCGCCACCGAACTGGAACGCCTGGCGCCGGCCGTGCTCGCATGGAGCCCTCCTCCCGACGCGACGTTGGTCACGCTGCGCCAATTGTATGGTTCGGTGACGCCGACGCAGAGCCAGGAGGCACGGGTCGAGCGGCGCCAGATGCTGGACAGCCAAACGGTGGCCGCGATCGCGGCCTATCGGGCGTTGGGCTACCCCGTACCGCTCGTGCGGGGGCAGCCGCGCTTGCCGTACCGCACAACCTTCCGGCGCGACCCACTAGCCGGTGGGGGGTCGGCCGGCTTCATGCTCGCCCTGGCTATCGTCGACCGTTTTGGCGACGTGACGCGCGGCCACACGATCGCCGGCACCGGCACGATCGCGCCGAACGGCGACATCGGCCCGATTGGTGGCGCTCGCTTCAAGATAGTGGGGGCGCGGCGTGCCGGTGCCCAATTCTTCCTCGTGCCCGCCCGCTGGGACCCGTACCACGTCTGGTACGGCTCCTACGCGAGCAACTACGAGGAGGCGCGACGGTGCCGATGCGCCGGCGCGATGCGGCTCGTGCCGGTGCGCACGCTCACCGATGCCCTCGCCTTCCTACGTACGTTGCACTGACGAGCCGTGCGGCCGGGGATGGAGGACATGAGATTGCGCCGATCAGCACCGTCCAGCACGGCCGCTTCCATGCCACGACCGATCACGGTGGCGCGTCGCAGAGCGAGACCACACCAAGCCCAACCTCATCGCCCCCGACAAGGTGCAGCGCTTGAGCTAGACCGAGGCGCTGACGCCGATCGGGGAACTGCCCTCGACCGGCTCGTGCGGCGGCGCTACGTCGACGATCCCTCCGCGCGTTGGGATCGAGGGGCCGATGCCTTCGCTCGACCCGGACCGCTCCATGGGTCATACGGCCCCACGCAGGCGGCTCCCTTGCGCCGCCCGGCCATAACATTAGTGTGGACACAGCCCGTGTCACCGTTGGACGGGCGTGCGGGACTACGATGGGCCGACGATGACGACGAGGATCTTGCTGACACCGTTCATCGCGCACTGTGTTGTATGGTGAAACGATGACCGGGTATGTCGTGGCTACCAGTCTCCGCACCATTTTCATGATAGGCGTCAGGCCTGCCCTTCTGCTTGCTGCCCTTGGCCTCGTCGCCGGCACGGCCGTCGAGGGCGCTGTCGCGGCGTATGGCCGTGACCGGCGCTTCTGGCCGTGGCCATCGTGGCGTCACTCCCGGATCGGGCGCATGCTATTAATACAGATCGTTACGGCCGCGACGTTCTATGGGCTCGCCGTCCAGTACGCGTCCGAGCCACCCCTGCTCGTGATCGCGGCGGTTGAATCCGCCCTGCTGATCGCCCTGCTCGTCATCGACCTGGACCTGCGCCTCATCCCGACCCTCCCCGTCGGCGTGCTTACGCTCATGGCACTAGCTAGCGCAGGGGAGTGGCCGGGCCTGGGGTTGAGAAGTGCCCTCCTCGGCGGAGTCCTTGGGTTCGCCAGCTTCGTCCTGCTTGCGACAGTGGGACACCATGTTTTTGGCGAAGAGGTGTTGGGCGCCGGCGACGCCACTCTCGCGCTGGCGATCGGGTGCATGACCGGCTATCCCCTCGTCGTCACGACGCTCGCGCTGGGCATCCTCCTTGGTGGGGTGGGGGCAGGGGCCGTGCTCCTACTGGGCCGGGGTGGGCTGCGCGGAACCATGCCTTACGGTCCCGCGCTCATTGCCGCTGTGCTCATCGTGCTAGTCCATGGGGACACGGCACACCCCTTCATGTGAAACGGTCAGGTTCCCCGGCGTATCCGAAGCAGGTGGTAGGATACCGCGTCCCGTGCGCCTGCATCGCCCGGTTCTCGCCACGCGATAAGGTCGCCGACGACGGTCCCGGTTCGCGCCACTGTGTCGGTCGGCAGTTCAATCACCGTCCTGCTCCGCCACACAGCTGGCCCGACACGCCAGGGCCGCAGGCAGAAGACCTGTAGGACGCGGTCGTCGCGGTCCAGATATATCACGTCCAGAGGAAAGGTGAGGAAGAGCGCGTGGACGCCGTTACAGGGATGGAGCACGAGGGCGTGGCCCGCAGGCAGATCCGCGCGGCCGATGAGCCCCTGAGCGCGAGCCCAGAAGGAGGCGGCGATGCTGATGTGGCGAGCGATCGTCGTACCGCGCGTTACATTGACGATGACCATGCTTAGGCATCCAATCCCGTCTATCGCGTGTGGTCACGCGCCCTCTACATCCACAATGTGACGCCCAATTTAAAGCTTGGACAATCTTTGTCCACCCCATCCCTCACACTTGATTTTGTCACCACTTGGTGGGTGGATCGCGTTACGAAGGAGCTAGGGGGTAGGGTAATGGTTGTTTCAATGCTCGACGTCAAAGAACGCATCGTTTGTCGTGTGACACCAGCCCAAGCACACACTTGGGCGCTGTGCGGTGGATTTTTCCAGGCGCAATATCGCGCTGGCAAACCGTTCGCGCCCACGTACAGTAGCCTGTTGGGAACATCCGTTCACGAGCTTATCGTTGCATTCGATCGCGCCGCCAGTGCCACCAGTGCCGCTAGTAGTGCGGTGAACGATCTCGACGACCTGGTCTGGCGTAACTGGCACGCGGGCCGTTTTGCTACGGACGACAACCACCGCGCGCTGGCCGAAGCTAAAACACTGCTCACGGCCTACGCGGACCTGCGCCAAGCGGAAGTGGTGCAGGTACTGGGTAGCGAGGTTTTCTCCCAAACGGCTCCCCGTGCTCTTGGTACAGGGCATACTATTGTCTTGAGCGGGCGCATTGACCGTATCGGGCAGCGGAACGACGGCACGATCGAGCTCCTGGACCTTAAAACCGGCGCTCACCTGCCGACGCACGACGAGTTGTACAATGATCCTGCTACGACAATCTACCACCTCCTGGCGGCGGAACGCTATCACGCGCAACGGATCGTCGTGGCGCAACTCTCGCTGCGCACCGGCGGACGGGTTGAGGTAGAGTTCGACGCCGACGGGGTGGCCGCGGGCAAAGATCGCCTGCGCGAGATGGCGCGGCAGCTAGTGGCCGACGATTTCTCGCTTACCCCGTCCGCTTCCTGCGCTTTTTGTCCGGCGCGCTCTACCTGCCCCGCGCTCCTGTTTGGAGGCGAGGCGGTCGAGCGCCCTCTGTAACACGACGATCACAAAGAGGGAGGATGTTATGCCGAAGAAAGAGGCCGACACCAACAAAGCGCTGCACCTGCGCATGTTGGACCACATGTACGCCAGTCATCCCAGCGCCGCCTTGACCACCGTGGAGGTGGCCACGCGGCTCGGTTGCACCCGGCGCACAGCGTTGCGCTACCTCACCGAGCTTAGCGCCACTGGGCAACTTCCGCTACGCCAGGACAAGAAGTATCGCTGGCGCCTAGTGAAAGGCGGTCAGGTACCAATGTCGACGTTGGCGTTGGACCTACGTGAGGGGGCGGCGCTCTACCTGGCTGCCCGCCTACTGGCGCAGCAGACCGACGAGCGCAACGGCCACGTCATCGCCGCGCTAGACAAGCTAGTCCGCGCTATGCCGGCTCCCTTGGCGGCACAGTTGGAGGCCATCGTCACGGCCACTGCCACGGAACAGACCTCCGCGCCGGACATGACTGCTATTTTCTCCGCCCTCGTGATGGGCTGGGCAGGCCACCGCGTCGTCGAGGTCACCTACCGGCCGCCCCATGCGCCGGCGCCCTTCACCTGCCGGTTCGCGCCGTACCTGCTGGAGCCGTCCGGCATCGGCCGCACCATTTACGTCATTGGGGCCGTCCTGCCGCGCGGCACGCTGCGCACCTTCAAGCTGGAGCGGGTTCAGCGGGCCGCGTCCTTGGACGAGACCTTCGAAGTACCGGCCGACTTCGACGGTCAGACGCTGTTGGACCGCGCGTGGGGCGTCATGTACGGCGAGGCCGAGTCGGTCACGGTGCGCCTGCGCTTCAGCAAATACGCCACTGAGCGCGTCCATGAAACGCGCTGGCATCCCTCACAGCGCATCGTCGACCTGCCCGATGGCGGCTGCGAGTGGGAGGCATGGATCGGCGACATCACCGAGATCGCGCCCTGGGTACGCGGTTGGGGGCGAGACTGTGAGGTGCTGGCGCCGGACGAGTTGCGCACCGACGTGATGATGCATGTCGAGCAACTCGCGCGTACTTACGGATTGCGGATGCCGGGCGGTGATAAGGCTAATGCGCGTGCGATGACCTCGGACGATGAGGCGATGATCAATAGGATTTTCGGCTAAACGAAACGAAAGGATGGTAGCCAATATGGGCCAATCAGAGTTGCGGCCGTTTCAGAAGCGGGTTAGTGATCTTGTCATCAAAGGCCAGAACGTCGTCTTGCAAGCGCCGACCGGCTCGGGCAAGACACGCGCGGCGCTCGCGCCCTTTGTCTATAACCTTGCCCAAGGCGAGGGTGAAGACATACTACTTCCACGAACCGGGCGCTACGCCGTTCCCTTACGCACCCTAGCGGACCAGTTCTATCGAGAATACGGCAACTTAGCTCCCTCAATTGATCGTGAAGGGGCGCGACTCCAGGAGCGATACAGATACTTGGATGTCGAGCCGATAGCAGAGCAGACCGGGACGCAGCCCAACGATCCCCAATTCGAGGCCGCACTGACCTTCTGCACCATCGACCAGTTGCTGGCTTCTTTCCTGGCGCTGCCCTACGCGGTTGGTAAGACCAGGGCCAACCTCAAGGTCGGCGGGGTGGTCGGTTCGTACCTGGTGCTCGACGAGTGGCACCTCTACCCGCTGCGCGGGCTTGACGACAAGAGAGGGGTGATGCAAACGGGAGCACGGCTGACCTCGCTGGCGATGTTGAAGCTGCTCGCCGAGCGCGACCTGTGTCGCTTCGTCCTGATGACGGCGACCCTCTCGACGCCGCTCGTCACGGAGTTGGCCGATTTACTTGGCGCCGGCGTGGAGAACCTGCGGCAGGGCGCTATGCAAAATGAATCAGCCGAGGATGCGTTCACGCGCGAGTTGGCAGAGCTGCACGGCGGCCGGAGCCGCAGGCTAGTTCGGGCCGACCGGCCACTAGAGGAATCCATCGACGCGATCATGGGACAGCATCAGGATAGCAGCCTGGTGATCTGCAACACGGTGGATCGCGCGCAGCACGTCTACCAGCGCCTGCTTGACACGCGGAACCGGCACGGCCGCCCCGACGTCAGGATCATGCTGCTGCATAGCCGTTTCGCGGCCGACGACCGCGAGCGGCAGAGCAGGTTACTGGAGCGCGAATTGGGCAAAGAAGCGTGGGAAGCGCGGGCGGACGGCAAGCTGCCCCCGACCAACGTGATCGTGGTGGCGACACAGGTGGTTGAGGTCGGCCTCAACATCTCGGCGACCCTGCTCCACACGGAGAGCGCACCGGCCAACAGCATCGTGCAACGGGCAGGACGCTGCGGGCGCTTCGCCGGGCTGCATGGCGAGGTTATCGTCTACCCACTGGCTGCGGACGCCACCTATCTGCCCTACAGCAAAGACCTGTGCCTGAGCACGTTCGACGCGTTGCCAATGGGATCGACATTCGGCTTCGGCGAGGAGCAGACGTTGATCGACGCGGCACATAGTGCTCAGGATCGCAAGCTCATGCAAGACTTCCGGCGTGAGCGAATCACGACCAATGGGATCATCTTCAACAGTCTCGCCGGTGTCGGAGAGGGCAAGGCCGCCAAACTTATCCGCGACGTACAGGCACTCCCTGTACTCATTCACGACGCTCCGGATAACGCGATCACGACCGAGCCGTGGCGCTGGCAGGCATTCAGCCTCCACCCAGGGACGTTGATGTCGCGGTGGGATCGTCTGCAGCGATGGGGCGCTGAGCGGGGCTGCGAGTGGGTCTGCAAGCAGGCTATCCCTATCGAGGTGCACGACTCCGACAGCCGCGCGCCTACGGCGTACCGATGGGATGAGGTGGCAAATCCTGGCGCGCTCAATAACGCCCTGATGGTGGTGCTGCCGACCGTTCTGGCCCACTACGATCCCGACCTCGGGTTCGCGCTGCGTGACGCGGACCGTTTCCCGCACCTGTGGCCGCTACAAAGCGGCGCGCAACGATGGGAAAGCAAACCCCTCCCGAAACCCAAGGGTAAGCATGGCCGGCCGCATGCCAGCGTGCAGCAGAGCTACCTTGAGCACATATCTGGTCTGCTTGGCGCCTACCAGCAGACGCTCAAGGACGACCTAGCCTGGGTAGCGACGCGACTGGAGGCCGAACTATCCTTGCCGCCGGGTAGCGTCGACCTCGCCGTGCGCGTGGCCATCGCGTGCCATGACATTGGCAAACTCACTCACGGGTGGCAGCGCTGGGCACGGGCTTGGCACACGGCGTTAGTGGACACATATGGCGATCGACACATCATCGACCCAGGCCGTATCCTGCTGGCCAAGACCGACTATGACAGCAGGGAGCAGGGACACCGCGACCTACAGAAGGCTCTCGGCGTCACACGGCCCTGGCACGCCGGCGAGGGAGTTGCGCTGGCCAGTAACCTTATGGTCAACATCTTTCGTAACATAGCAGCGGATCAGGGGATCAAGCCCAAGCGTTTTGCGCCGCTGGTCGTGGCCGTGCGCAGTGCGATAGCGCGTCACCATACCTCATGGGCTAACGAGAATAGGAACGCTACTCTGGCGCTTGGGGCCGATGCCGCGGTGGCGCAGGCACTCGACCTCGTGCGCCCCACCAGCGCGTGGCGCTACGACACGGGGACGCTCGTGCGGACCTGCAGCGAAGGCTCGTTAGATCAACTTATCCAACCCAAAGCGGGGGGCGACGACGAGTTGCGCGCGTGGCTCTACTTCGTGATCGTCCGCGCCCTACGCCTGTCAGACCAGCGCGCCGACCGTTTCAAGCGGGAACTCCACTTGCTCGCGCCCTCGTAGCGGGCCAGTGAGGTAGCGGAGCGACCGCAACAGCGACAGTTTTGCAGTTCCCTCGTAGCGGGAATAAAGGTGCATCGTGCCTTGTTCGGATTGAATTCACAAGTGGAAGAGGGAGGTTCTGTGTTCAACCACTTGACAAGCCAAGTATAACCGGTGTACGATCACGGCATCACCACGACAGGGGTAGTTGAGTTTCGCGACAGATACAGTGGGGGAGAGAAAAATAAGATGATGTCGTTGTCTATCCGTACGAGTCAGTGTTCGATCTCATTCTCATCGCAAGTTGAGCGTAACTCCTTTGTGCGTCGGGTCCGCGCGGCGCAGCTACGCGTCGACTGGAGCGATCAGGCGCACTGCATGTTACGAGCGTCTGCCACGCACAACATGCTGCGCCTGCTGGCGCAGGACGGCCCCGTTGTTCTCGAAGTCGTCACCTCGGTTGTTGACGAGCCAACTACCAGCAGCGGCAGCTCCTCACAGCCGGAGCAGGGAATACAGTTGCGTTTGTTGTGACTCAAGCGGAGGTAGAGTATGGTCAATGTCCAATGGTACACCGACACCTACCGCGTGGATAAGGTGACCGGCACGAGTGCCGATCAGGAGATGGCAGCGGGAGTGGCAGTCGTGCTCCAGCGTGTCCTGGCGCACTCGTCGGGAAGTCAGCGCGTCATCATCGAGGACGCCGGCCCCTATTACGTCATCCGTTTGCCGCGCGCGCTAACCGCGGATGACGTGGAACGCGTGGAGCCGTTTTCCCTGGTCAGGCCATTGTATGCGGCTCCTACCGGCGCCGTGAAGGAGGGTAAGTCCAAGAAGGAGCGGCCACTACGAGGCGCGTTCAACTACGATGAGGCGCGCTCTGAGCGCAAGACCTACAGCGAGCGAATGAAGAAGGTGTCTCCGGATCTACGCACACCTGACGCGCGGCTCTATCGCGCCCCGGAATTGGTCGAGATGGTCGGCTCGCCACCGGACGAAGACCTGCCGCTCTATGTTGCTGTGCGCGGATTCAAGGTTGTCAACAGTGTCAACGACCTGATCATGGCCTGGCAAGAGCTTTCTCCAGAGGCCGTGCGGGATGCGGCGCGCATCGTGTTGCAGGCGTTCCACGCCACGCCGAACGATCTCGATGGGTCTGCCGAGGCGTGGGCTCAGGCGAGGAAGCGCCACGCCATCGCCGCCAAAGCTGACGTAACGCTGTTGCAAATGCTTAACCCCGTGTCCGGCAAAGGGGCCAACCGGCCGAAAGCTAGCGCGGTGACGGTGCGGCAACTTGATGGCTTTTGGCTGGTGGAATTGCTCAAGCTAGTTGGATACTTCCGCCTCGCGGCGCCGCTAACAATCCAGGGAACCAAAGATCGCAAGACTTACGTGTTGCGCCCTCGGCGCGTCGAGTTGGATACTATCACAGCAGTGATGCGAAAGTTTCGCGAAGTCTTGTGGTCGACGACCTCAATCAAGATGGATGTACTGGCGGCGTTGCGTTTCGTCGAGGTGTATCTCTACTGGCGTGAGATGGCCGTGAAGGAGGGACAGAGCGAGGGCCTGGAGGACTTGCTAGAGGAGGTGGAGGTCACGAGCATGGTTGAGGGATTCGACATGACCTTCTCCAAGGACATGGGCAACGCCTTGGCCACCATGAACATGGCCACGCTGAATCTACCGGGGTGGTTGCCGCCGACGGACGACCTCCCCACCCTGGGCCGTGCGCGGGATCTAATAAAGGAGCATGTGCGCATCATCCGCCTGATCGGCAACCGTGGCCCTGGTAAGGCCATGGAAGAGGGCGCCGAGGAGTATGGGTTGCTGCGCGACTACCGCGACTTTCTCTCTAGTCACGGTGACCTAAGACCATTTGGCCGTTTCGCGGTAGCCTACGGCCCGTACCTGTTAGCCCAACGCGACCGAGGACGCCGCGTAGCGCAATTCACAACGGAGAATTTGGGGGTACTGATGAGCGCACAGAAGGTCCAAGACTACAGCCACATCGTGAACAATCCGGGGTTTCGGGCTATCGCTGGCTGCATTCGGCAGGCTACGGTCATCGCGCAGTACCGTGCCGCCCAACAGAACGATCGTCGTTACGAGATCAGGTACGGCTTGGGCCAGGAATTGGCGCGCAAGGCGGCCTACCCGCGTGATTTCCTGGCCGCTCTCGGCGAGTTCCTGCATAGCTACAACGCGGAGACAGCGCGGCAAGAGGAGTTGGTCGCCAGGGAGTTGAAGCGGCCACTGACAGCGGAGGACCGCCGAGCGCGCCGCCTGCGCTTCCCATCCAGTACGCAAGACATCAACGACATCGTTGCACTGATTAACGAGTTCAACCAGGACAGCGAGCTTATCTGCGCGCTGCTGCTGGCCTATGGGTACGCGCGCGATGTACGCGACCCGTCCACAGCCAAGATGGACACGACAGACGACGCGACTGCGATTGATGCCGGCAACGATGGCCCCGGCGTTGAGAACGATAACGATTAGGGACGGAAAGGACGGGTACAGAGATGACGACGCTTGCTTCACTCTCCATTGCCGCACGCATGACGTTGAATATGCACAGCCTGAACAACGAAGGAGGCGAGGGCAATCAGATCCAAACGCGTATGGTCGACATCGTAGGTGACGACGGCCGCCTACACAACGTCAACGCCATCTCTGGCGATATGCTGCGCCATGTGCTGGCCGAACACCTACAACGCATCGCCGGTGAGAATGGGCTGCCGTTGTGTGGCGGGTGCCGTAGGCTCGATGCCAACCGCGTGAACGCCGACGAGGTGGCGAGCAAAGAGATTCAGGCGCTCTCCGACCGCGAGGGACTCAATTACCTGCTGGGCCGTTGCCTGATCGACGACACGATGGGCGTGCTCATCACTGCCGGCAACCGCTCACTGCCGCGCAAGTCGGTGGTCGAATTCGGCTGGGCGCTCGGCGTGCCGCCGTTGGTGAGGAGCGACGCCTACTTTCACGTCAAGTACGCCAGTGAGCGGGGGCAGGCGCAGCGCGCGCAAGACGTTGCGGCCACCGAGGGTGGGGCGAACACTGGGCAGGCCATCTTCCACCGTCCGGCGTCCAGCGGCGTCTACGCCGTGGTATGCCACCTGGAGGTAGCGCGCATCGGATATAACGACATCGCGCAACGCTACGCTATTGACGAGGGAAACCAGAAGGAACGGATGTCCGCCTTGCTGCGCGGGGTGGCCTACTCGTTCCTGGAGTTGAACGGGGCGATGCGCGCGGCTCAACTCCCGCACTTGGTGAAACTGCAAGGAGTCATCAGCGTCAGCGCGGGGGCGACGCCGGCCCCGCTGGTTAGCCCGCTTGCTGGCGGAGCCGACGACCCTGACGGATATCGCGAACAGATCGAGGGCCTGGCGCGCGCCTTGCACCCGGCCGGGACCTCAAACGGCACAGCGTCGGTACGCTTCGACTCGGTGCAGCAATTCGCCGACGAGTTGTTGCGGCTAGCGCGGGAGGCGGCGCCGCATCGTTTCCCGTCCTTCGACGCGTAAGGGGGATAGGGACAGTGGCAACAGATGATAGACCGCCCACGGAGGAGCCAGCGGCCCGCTGGGTGGTAGCGACCTACCTACCCGTGGCTCTCTTCTCGCTCAAGTCGGCGCTGGCAACCGCCTCGGGTGGCAAGACAGTATTAGTGCCGACACCCTATGCGATTAAGATGGCGCTGCTCGACGTAGCGATCCGTTCGCGTGGCATAGCGTTCGGGCGGCAGCTCTTTCCAACCATCCGCGATCTGCGGATAGCGATCGATCCGCCGGTGCGCCTCGTCGTGCTCAACAGCTTTAGCAAAGTGCGTCGCCCTCTGGAATTGAAAGACGCTTCCAAAGCCGAGCAAAAAGTGCGCGATGCGCGGGAGCGTGGGGCTTACCCGTTCCAGCCAACCATTGCATACCGCGAGTATGTCCAATTCGGCGGACCGTTCCGCCTCGCTGTTGGGGGCGAACGGGTGACAGACGATGATGTCGCGGACCTACGCATCCTGTTCAGTCTCATCAACTATCTGGGCAAGCGCGGTGGATTCATCCAGCTCGCCGCGTCCCCCATTGACGCAGCAGGGCTCGACACACGCTTCATCGAATTGACAGCCGCACAAGCGGCTGGATTCTCCCTCTATGGGACGATGCAAACGCTTGACGATTGCGGGCCGCGCTTAACCTTCGACCGCGCGAACATCTATAGTTCGGAGCGGATCACGATGGGCCAGGATCGTATTCTGCGCCACATCCCGCTGCCCCTACGCCTGGAACGGTCGAGTCGCGGCTATAGCCTGTATCAGCGTATCGACTGAACGTGGCGCGTTGAACCACACGCAGGCGAGGAGTATCTATGACACCTGTTCTCATTCCACGAACTACCAGGTTGACACTGGTCGATGACGGGGCGACGCAGGCGGCGCGAGCGGCGCTGCTGGCGAGCATCGAGCGGCTGCCCATCTATGGCTTGACTATTGAGCTGGAGACGATCACGCCGGTCGAACTCGCCGAGCATCCGGGCAGTGCCCTGCGCGGCGCTCTGGTGCACGCTTTGTTGGATACGCACTGTACCAACAAGGCCGCGCCAAGTTGCGCCGCGTGCCCATTGGTCGGGGTGTGCCCGGTCAGCGCGCTGGTGGCCCCGCTGCGCGACGACGCGCCGCGCGGGCGTGACGTACCCCGTCCGTTCGTCATCACCTCGCCGCTGTCGCAGCCAAGACTGCTGGAGGCTGGGACGGTGTGGTCGTTTGGGCTGACCCTGTTCGGGGCCGCCGCCGCGCTATTCCCGTACGTCGTGCTGGCCCACCGGCGCCTCGAAGCGAACGGCCTGGGGCAGCGGAGCGAGAGCGGCCGGCGCGGGCGCGTACGGGTGCGGCGTATCGCAACCGACACGGGTGAGGGCAGCGTACCGCTGTACGAGCACAGCTCCGCGCGCGTCACCGCTCCGGCTCCGACCGCAGTCGCCGCCCGTATCGCCGGACGTGCCGCGGCGCTCACCCCCGACCGGGCGACCCTGCGCTTCCTCTCGCCGATGCGCCTCAAGAGCGGCGGCGCTGTGCTGACGCGCCCCCAAGCGAGCGTCCTGGTTCACCGCATCCTAGAGCGGTGGGAGAGCCTACGCCGTGAGTATGGACGAGCGGACGGTGTTGACCCGTTGGCCCCGCTGCGCGGACCGGCGCCGGTTGGGGCACAGGGCGACACGCGGGCGCTGCTGGCTGTGGCCGATACAGTCATGGTTGGGCGCGATGACACCCGATGGATCGATCTGGCCAGCTACTCGTCGCGACAGCGTCGCTTCACGCCTATTAGCGGCTTCGTTGGCGAAGCTACACTGATCGGCGAGGTCAACGCGTTGAGCGAGGTGCTGGCGCTCGGCGAGGTGATACACGCCGGCAAGGACGTGGTCAAAGGGAATGGACACTACGAGATGGTGGGCTTGCCGGATCAGTAAGGGGAGGGGGCGCCGATGGAGTTGATCGTCGAGGGGCCGGGCGTATTTGTGAGCAAGCATCAGGGACGGCTGCGCGTGAGCCGCGACAAGGCTACCCTGGAGGAAGCGCCGCTCCTCCATCTGCGGCAGGTTATGCTGGTGGGCAGAGGGATCGGCATCTCCAGCGACGTGGTGCGGGCTTGTAGCGAGGAAGGCATCCCGATCCACTTCCTCAGCAGTAGCGGAACCGCGTTGGCCGGGCTCTACGCCGCTGGCCTGACAGGGACAGTGGCGACTCGCCGCGCGCAACTGCTGGCTTATACCGATCGACGGGGCGTGGAGTTGGCCCGGCGATTCGTGATGGGCAAGATCGAGAACCAGTCGGTCCTGCTGCGCTACATGGCCAAATACCGGCGCGAGGCACACCCCGAACTGCATCACGAGCTGGAATTGGTGGCGCTGGAGTTGCGCGACAGTCTGGCCGCCGCCGAAGAGGTCACGGGGAATGAGGTCGCGGAGGTGCGGGAGCGGTTGATGGGCGTCGAGGGTGACGCCGCCGCGCGATACTGGACGGCGATCGGGCGGGTGATACCGGCCACACTGGGCTGGCCGGGACGCGAAACGCGCGGCGCGTCCGATCCGCTCAATAGCGCCCTGAACTACGGGTACGGCGTCCTTTACGCGCAGGTCGAGCAGGCTTTGATCCTGGCAGGGCTCGACCCCTATGCCGGGTTCCTGCACGCCGACCGACCCGGCAAGCCCAGCTTGGTTTTGGATCTGATCGAAGAGGTGAGACAAACGGTTGTCGATCGGACGGTGATTGGGCTGGTCAACCGTGGCATGGCGGTCGAGCAGGACGACGACGGGCGACTAACAGAGACGGTCCGGCGGCGTCTGGCCGAGAAGGTATTGGAGCGCCTGGCGGCGACCGAGCCGTACGAAGGTCGGCGGCGCGCCTTGCGGCATATTTTGCAATCGCAGGCGCGCCACATCGCGACCTATGTCCGTGGAGAGCGCGAAGACTACGTGCCGTTTGTCGCGAGTTGGTGAGGGGATTGTGATGCAGTGCCTGGTGATGTACGACATCCCGGATGATCGCATCCGGGGCAAGGTGGCGGACCGTTGCCTCGACTACGGGCTGGAGCGCATCCAGTACAGCGCCTTTCTCGGCAACTTGAGCCCGACACATCGGACCGAACTGTATCGCGTGCTGGAACGCACCTTGGGTAAGGCGCGCGGGGACATTCGCATCATGCCGCTCGACGACCGCAGCTACTCGGCGCGCCGTCAGGTAGGCAAGGCGCGGACAAAGGGTGGAAAGGCGTGACGATATGGAGACGGGGATAGGTGGCCGAGGATGGACCCTTGAGGTGACCGACCTGAAGCAATGGGCGCATTGCCCGCGGGTCGTGTATTATCGCTACGTCTTGCCGCGCGTCCGGCCGGTCACGGCGCTGATGCGCGAGGGGCAGGTGCACCACCAGGCCGAGAGCAGTCATGAGGAACGACGCAGCCTGCGTCCGTATGGCCTAACCGACGGGGAGCGCCACTTCGACGTGCCGTTATCTTCGGCGAAGCTGGGTCTGCGCGGACGCGCCGACATGGTGATCGCCGCGCCCAAACAAGCGGATCCCGAGGCGCGTCTCATCGTCGTGGAATACAAGCTGACCGAGCGACGGGCATTGCGCAATTGGAAATTGCAGGTCGCGGCCTATGCCTTGTTATTCGAGGAGGTGTGGGAGCGGCCCGTCGCGCGTGGGTACATCTACCATATTGGTCGCCGACACGCCGAGGAGGTCCGCTTGACGGCGGCGCTGCGTTCGCAGGTCGTGACCACGGTCGCGTCGATCAATCGGATGATCGCGGGCGAGAGCCTGCCAGCGCCGCCACGTAATACCGCGATCTGCGTGTCGTGCGAGTTCCGCCGGTTTTGTAACGATGTCGTGTAGAGTAACGTAATGAGGTACGCGGGCTCGACCGACCAAAAGGGGCCTTTCTCGCAGGTGATGTCGCAACTCACACCATGAGAAGGTCTTTTGGCGTGACAGCTTGGCCCACAGATTGCAGGATGACGCTGATCGTGCGCGCCTGGAGGGCCGCAACTCTCCTGCCTTCAGCAACAGAATGTGAGTTGCGGCCTAGCTGCACTAGTTGGTGCTATTCGAGCCATCCACAGCCGCAACTGGCGCATGGAGAAGACGCGTACGGCGTTCCAGACGGATATCGAGAGGAAAACGTCGAAAGGAGGGCGTATGGCCTGAGGGCCCGGCACGGAGACTGCCCGCCATGAGGGCACTGCAAGCGGCGGCAAGATCTGGTCAACGTTCGAGCGCGCGCTACCGGCACGGAGACTGCCCGCCATGAGGGCACTGCAAGAGGATCAGGCGCCAGCCCGAGCCAATGATATCGGTTGCCGGCACGGAGACTGCCCGCCATGAGGGCACTGCAAGTCTATTCAACAAAGCTGGAAACCGGGCGACACGCGGGACCGGCACGGAGACTGCCCGCCATGAGGGCACTGCAAGGCTCTATCCGCTCCTGAGCGTACCGCTCCTCTTCCCGCCCGGCACGGAGACTGCCCGCCATGAGGGCACTGCAAGAACCACATCATCCTCGCGCTGCCGGACGGCCTGTACACCGGCACGGAGACTGCCCGCCATGAGGGCACTGCAAGTGGGGATGGCGCGGGTCGAGAAGTGGTGCCGGGATGCCCGGCACGGAGACTGCCCGCCATGAGGGCACTGCAAGCAACAACGCCTCCACGGGGTATCTCCGAGACTTGATCACCGGCACGGAGACTGCCCGCCATGAGGGCACTGCAAGTCCACCCACGGCCGCACAAGTGAGCCGTCGCGCACGCCGGCACGGAGACTGCCCGCCATGAGGGCACTGCAAGTCGTCAATCTCCACGCGCTGCGCGGAGTACGTGACCCCGGCACGGAGACTGCCCGCCATGAGGGCACTGCAAGTGAGAGGAGTACCCCGGCCATGACAACCACGCGTTACCCGGCACGGAGACTGCCCGCCATGAGGGCACTGCAAGTGCGCCAGCAATTTACCGGACTCCTCGGCGTAGTAGGCCCGGCACGGAGACTGCCCGCCATGAGGGCACTGCAAGGCGCCCTCTCCGACTGGATCAACGCCGCGCGCGCCGGCCGGCACGGAGACTGCCCGCCATGAGGGCACTGCAAGCCCGTGGCGCGCGGTCCATGGGCGGTTGATTGGTCGATTCCGGCACGGAGACTGCCCGCCATGAGGGCACTGCAAGAGGCGCTCGTTGCCACCGGGAGCCGATCAACGACCGCCGGCACGGAGACTGCCCGCCATGAGGGCACTGCAAGGACAGGGGAAGTGCTCGACGCCAGGGCGCAACGCAACATCCGGCACGGAGACTGCCCGCCATGAGGGCACTGCAAGTTGTTGGGGGAGTATCCGCCGGAGATTGGCTGCGACGTCCGGCACGGAGACTGCCCGCCATGAGGGCACTGCAAGGTGTGACCGTCGCCACCGCCCGCACGGCCGTCGCTTGACCGGCACGGAGACTGCCCGCCATGAGGGCACTGCAAGATGGCTCGGATATCCGGTGGGAGGGCCACAGGCGGCCCCGGCACGGAGACTGCCCGCCATGAGGGCACTGCAAGTGTCCTGCTGTGTGGTGTCGTTGCTGGCGACACCGCACCGGCACGGAGACTGCCCGCCATGAGGGCACTGCAAGATGTCGCCCGCATCCATGCCGGACACATCGGCGCGGCGCCGGCACGGAGACTGCCCGCCATGAGGGCACTGCAAGTCGGTGTGGGCGACTTGCAGGCGCATTATGCGGGCGACCGCCGGCACGGAGACTGCCCGCCATGAGGGCACTGCAAGAGGCATAGAGCGCGTCGGCGAACGTCCAGCAGCCGCCCGGCACGGAGACTGCCCGCCATGAGGGCACTGCAAGGGCTGATGCCAAGCTCCTGCACCGTTTGCCGTGTGGTTCCGGCACGGAGACTGCCCGCCATGAGGGCACTGCAAGCTGTGCCGATGCGGCCATAAGCTAAAGCCGGTGTACCCGGCACGGAGACTGCCCGCCATGAGGGCACTGCAAGAGGAAGCGGGCGATGAGCGCGGGCGTCCATCCTCGCCCGGCACGGAGACTGCCCGCCATGAGGGCACTGCAAGTGAGTAAACAGGCGCAGGTCTGGTACGAGAAGGCGAACCGGCACGGAGACTGCCCGCCATGAGGGCACTGCAAGCTCTCGGTGCGCGTCGCGTCAGGCCAGACGGCCATCCGGCACGGAGACTGCCCGCCATGAGGGCACTGCAAGGTAGAACCAGTGGGCGAGCGTGATGTGGCGCGGGATCACCGGCACGGAGACTGCCCGCCATGAGGGCACTGCAAGCCCAGGGCTCCATCGACTTCGGGTGGGGCACGCGCCCCGGCACGGAGACTGCCCGCCATGAGGGCACTGCAAGACCCTGAAGTTCGATCCCAAGCGGCAGGGCCTCGAAACCGGCACGGAGACTGCCCGCCATGAGGGCACTGCAAGTTATTGCCCTGACGCGGCGCGTGCGGGCCATGCATGGCCCGGCACGGAGACTGCCCGCCATGAGGGCACTGCAAGTTGAAGGGCGTGGTATGGTTGAGCATCAAGACGAGCCGGCACGGAGACTGCCCGCCATGAGGGCACTGCAAGTGTCGTCAGGGGATAGGCCAGAGGAGGTTAGGAGACCCGCCGGCACGGAGACTGCCCGCCATGAGGGCACTGCAAGATCAAGCGACACTCAACACGCGTTATGCTGGCGACCGGCACGGAGACTGCCCGCCATGAGGGCACTGCAAGTCGCTGCCGTGGGCCTCGCCTCCGGGACATCCGTCCCGGCACGGAGACTGCCCGCCATGAGGGCACTGCAAGGCGCGGCTGTACATAGGCGGGCCTATCGTTCAGCGACCCGGCACGGAGACTGCCCGCCATGAGGGCACTGCAAGTCATAGGAGACGACGAGGCGGCGGCCAGCGGGTAGCCGGCACGGAGACTGCCCGCCATGAGGGCACTGCAAGTGCAACATGCGCGCGACGGTGGTTTCCGTCAGCGGCTCCGGCACGGAGACTGCCCGCCATGAGGGCACTGCAAGGTCAATTCAGGATGTGCGCGGCGATGTACAAGAGCGGCCGGCACGGAGACTGCCCGCCATGAGGGCACTGCAAGAACTCACCTTCGCCGCGTCCTCGGTCGGTGGTAGCCACCGGCACGGAGACTGCCCGCCGTGAGGGCACTGCAAGTCCATGGGCGGTGGGTCGGACAGATTGGCCTCGTTCACCGGCACGGAGACTGCCCGCCATGAGGGCACTGCAAGAGGTGTCGCCGAAGATATCGACGTAGACCGGCAAGGGCGACAGAGATACTGCCCGCGATGATGAGGCGAGGGCACTACGCTAAATCATCCATTATCATAAGTGGGCAGGGGGTTAATTGAATGATTGAATCCGACCAAAAGCTCTCTTTCTGCCACCGTGATCCGTCCGCAACTCGTCCGCATTTCCTCCCGAAACCGCCTGTCGCTGGGTGTGAATCAGTGGCTTTAGTGTCGATACATGGTAATCTGTAGGCGTGAAACAGGGTACACATGGCACATTATGACGCTGGTGTAACGATTGCCTCGGTCTTCGGAACCAGGTGTCGTAGGTTCGAATCCTATCCCGAGCGCCAAAAATGTTCGGCCCAGGCCACAATCATTACACACAAAGGACACTTCATGGCAAAGACCCAGGTACAGGCTAGCCCTCAGGCGATCACGCGCAAGAGCGAGAACTTCTCCGAGTGGTACATCGACGTCGTGCGTAAGGCCGAATTGGCCGACTACTCGCCCGTGCGCGGCTGCATGATCATTCGCCCCTAC
>JAABUU010002571.1_pt1 | contig 25544 bp, 25 predicted proteins | sample 5559301 | NCBI WGS metagenome assembly JAABUU01 (sample SAMN10711884, study PRJNA513360) | rock metagenome | isolation source: Antarctica rocks | place: Antarctica: Victoria Land, Richard Nunatak white | reverse complement strand
CAACATGCACCAAACGGGGCTTCGCGGCCATGACACCGACTCCTTCAACGAGGTGTTACGCAGATCACCCTGCGACCCACCCGACCGTAAGCACACTATTATAAGATGTCAACCCAGCGGGGCCGGTGCCATACGGGGAGACCAATCCGGTGGCCTCTGGACGCCTATAGGGCGGCCACACAGCCGCCAGCCCGCGCTTCGCCGAGCATGGCGCACTGGCCACAATGCTGCTAACTTATAGGTTCTAGTGATCTTGATCTCTTCGCGAATTCGTACGGAGTGCTGACGGCCCTGCTGCCCGGAAGGAACCCCCGCCATGACGTACCTGGAAGCCGAGGACCACGCTGACACCTTCATCCCGCACGCGTACGACGAGCACATCGTCGACCTCGGAGAGGTTCGGCTGAACTACAGCGTGCTCGGAGAGCCCACTCAGCCTGCCCTGCTGCTGATCCCGGCCCAATCCGAGTCGTGGTGGGGGTACGAGGACGCCATGCCCCTGCTGGCCGAGCACTTCCAGGTCTTCGCGGTCGACCTGCGCGGACAGGGACGGTCGACCTGGACTCCCGGGCGGTACACCGTGGACAACATGGGCAACGATCTGGTCCGGTTCATCGATCTCGTCATCGGCCGACCCACGATTGTGAGCGGCTTGTCCTCGGGTGGTGTGCTCGCGGCCTGGTTGTCGGCCTACGCCAAACCGGGCCAGGTCCGGGCCGCGGTGTGGGAGGACCCGCCCTTGTTCGCCTCGGAAGCCAGGACGTCGTGCGGTCAGCCGATCAACCAGGGGCTGGGGCCGGCGTTTGCACTATGGAACAAGTGGCTCGGTGACCAGTGGTCGATCGGTGACTGGGAGGGGATGCAAGCCGCCGCGCCGCGGGAGCTGCCCCGGCCGGTGCTGCGGGCGCTCGGGGCCATGATGCCCCCCGTTGGGGGAGCCCCGCCTCCGGACGGTCCTCCGCAGAATTTGAAGGAGTACGACCCGGAATGGGCACGAGCCTTCGTGAGCGGTCTGGCCACCGCGGCCTGCGACCACGCCACAATGCTGGCGAACGTCACGGTGCCGGTGCTGGTCACCCATCACTTCCACGAACGCGACGAGGAGTCGGGCATGGAGCTGGGAGCGATTTCCGACGTCCAGATGAACCGCGTGCAGGCGCTGGTGACCTGCGCCGGGCAGGACTTCACCTACCGGCCCTTCCCCGACATGCCGCACTCAATGCACGCTCACCAGCCGGAGGTATACGCCCGGACGCTGATCGAATGGGCAGCAGCGTTGTCTGATACCGCCAAGTAGGAACACTACGATATCTGAAGACTGTACGGTTCAACCGAGAAGGAGTCGACGTGGCACCGCTAGATGACCGGAAGGTCCGATCGGTAGTCGGGCGACAGAAGTCGGCAGTCGATCTCGTCCTACATGAGATCCGACGCTCAATTCTGACCGGAGACCTCCCTCCCGGCCAGCCGTTTACGGTGCCTGCGTTGACCGAGCGCCTCGGCGTCAGCCATGTCCCGGTACGTGAGGCACTGCGCCAGCTGGAAGCGCAGGGTTTGGTGGTGCTCAATTGGTCGCGAAGCGCCATTGTGACCCCGTTGGATGCTGACGACCTCCGGTCCATCTACCGGCTGCGACTCCGGCTCGAGCCCGAACTCGCGGCCCACTCCGCGATCCAGCGCTCACAGAGCGAAATCACCGAGTTCGAGGACTTGATCCATGCGGCGTTCGATACCACGCTCGGCGAAGACTCGCACTGGGAGATGCACCGAAGATTTCACGCCGCACTCATCAGCCCGGCAGCTCAAGCATGGGACTTACGCCTTATCGCGCCGCTGTGGGATGCTGCCGAGCGCTACACCCGACTGGTGTTCGACCCGGTCGAGGCCCCAGCCGAGACAACGGCCACCCGGGAGCACGCCCACGACAAGTTGGTCGCCGCCGCGCGCAGCAAAGATCCAGAACAAGTCCGCGCCGCGCTACGCCGGCATCTGGAGACCAACCTGGAATCCACATTGAACGTCATGCTCTCGATCACCGCATCCGAGACACCGTCGTGGCTTCATCAAGATGTCACTGCCTGAGCCGCATCGCTGCTCCCTCCGACGATTGACCAGACAGGAAACGGACATTGCCCGACCAAAGTGAATCCACGCCCCTGGCCACCCAGGTCCTCATTGCCGGAGCCGGGCCGGTAGGGCTGTTCGCGGCCGTCGAGCTCGGTCGCCGCGGAGTGAACTGCGTCATCGTGGAACCACGCCCCACTGTGAACCGGGCGCGCCCCCGGGCAAAAACCCTCAACATGCGGACGATGGAGCACCTACAGCGGATCGGCCTCGCCGAACGACTGCGCGAGCATGCGATGCTGCCCACATCGTGGTCACAAGACGTCGCCTTCTGCACGACCTTGCTCGGCGACGAGCTGGCCCGGTTCACCGGGGTGCTGGGATTGTCCGACGACGAAGACTGCTCCCCCGAGCTTGGCCAGCAGCTCCCGCAGTACATTCTCGAGGAGCTGCTCCGCGAGGTCGTCGAGGAACTGCCGAACGTCACCGTGCTGCTCGGGGCAAAAGTCGAAGGTCTTGATCAGAGCCCCGACCAGGTCACGGTCCAGCTGCGCGAGGCCACCGGAGACGTCCGGGCGATCACCACCAAGTATGTGCTGGGCGCCGACGGGGCGAACAGCGCGGTGCGCAAGGCCATCGGCGCCAATTACGTTGGGTCACGGTCGCTGACCCCAAATCTGGGGCTGGTCTTCCAGACCCATGAGCTGGACGACATTCTGGTCGAGCGCCCCGCGGTCCAGTACTGGCTGCTGAACGACGAGACACCCGGGCTGATGGGTCCCATCGACCTGGACGGAACGTGGTGGCTCATCGCCTTCGGCATCGACAATGCAATGGGTCCCATCGACACCCCCGCGATGATCGCAGGAGCGGCAGGCAAGCGACTAAACGCCACCGTGCTCAGCACCGATCCATGGACCGCGCGGATGGAGCTCGTCGACCGAAGCAGGGATCGTCGGGTGTTCCTGCTCGGCGATGCCGCCCACCTGAATCCACCCTTCGGCGGACACGGACTGAACACCGGAATCGGCGACGCTGTCGACCTCGGGTGGAAAATCGCGGCCCGGTTGCAGGGTTGGGGCGGCGACGGGTTACTCGACTCCTATGAGTCCGAACGGCGCCCGCTGCATGCACGGGTCATCGAGGCGGCCGTAGCCAACAACGCCGCCCTGTCCGCCGACCTGATCCGCGCCGCAGCCGGCGCGCCGGGCGCTACCGCGGCAACTGCTCGGGCGGCAATCAGCCAGACAATTCACCAGATGAAGGCTGCCGAGTACTTCAGCCTCGACCTCGTACTCGGACATCGGTACACCAGCTCCCCTGTCATCTGGGAGCCGGATACCCCGGAAGCTCCCGACCAGGCCGCCCTGTGGGCCACGAGGGTCCGTTCCGGCGGCAGGCTGCCACATGTCTGGCTGAAACCCGGGTTCTCGACGCTGCACTGCGTCGGCACGACGTTTACGTTGCTCGCGCTGGGCTCAGCCGACACGTCTGCTTTCGAACAAGCAGCAGAGCAGGTGGGCGTACCGCTGAGCACAGTCGATCTACGGCAGTACGACCTCGGCGCCGAGCTCGGTGCGGAACTGGTGCTCGTCCGTCCCGATCACCATGTTGCCTGGCACGGCGACATGGCCCCAACCGATACCAACGAGCTACTCCAGCACGTCGCTGGGCTCCAGCCGCGGCCCCAAACCGTGCCCCGAGATGGCGTCATCAACGGGTGACATGTGCGGTCGAGTTCGCGTGGCGAGCGCTACGACAGTGCGGCTCGAGTGCACATCCCGGAAGCAGCCCAGATCCCGATCAGGTTCGCCACGAGCTACGCCCCATCCGGAGATCAGGCTGGTCTTTCCTGCTGTCATACACTGGCCCCGGGCGCAGGGGGTCTGCGGCGGAGGTTTGCCACGCCGCGCCGCATGCCGCCTGCGCTGATGCGGTCGCCGGTGACGGCGAGGATGAGAATGATGCCGGTGATGACTTGTTGCCAGAAGCTCTGGACGCCGGCGATGCTCAGGCCGTTGTCGAGGAAGCCGATGAACAGGACACCGAGCGCAGTGCCAACGACGCCGCCCGCTCCGCCGGTGAGTATGGTGCCGCCGATCAGCACTGCCGCGATTGCCTGGAGCGCGAGCGTGCCATCGACCTGGGGTGTGGCCGCGCCGACCTGACCGGAAACAATCACCCCACCGACCGCGGCGCACAATCCGGAGATGCCGTAGATCATCATCAGCACTAGTGGCACCCGCACACCGGACAGCCGAGCGGCCGTCGTGCTGCCGCCGATCGCATAGATGTCGCGACCGAAGTAGGTGCGGCTCTGGACATAGAGCACGATCAGCAGCGAGACGAGCATGATCCAGATCAAAATCGGGACGCCGAGCCACCGGCCGCTCGCGATGCCGGTGACCAACGGGTTGGTAACGTAGACGGACTGTGTTGCGCTCCAAAGGCTCAGCACCCCGGTCAGGGCGGTCAGTGTGCCCAGGGTAACGACGAACACCGACAACTTGAGCCACCCCACCAATGTCCCGTTGATCAGCGCCCCGATGCCGAACCCGGCCACGAGCGTGATGACCAGCGCCGCCCACCCGGGCATGCCGGATTCCAACAGCTTGGCCATCATGAAGCCGCACAGCGCGGCGATCGCACCCACGGACAGGTCGAAGCCCGCGCTGAGCAAGACGAGCGTCATGCCCATTGCCACGATCCACAGCACCGCGGCCGCGGTGAGCGCGTTCTCGATGTTGTCGACCGTGGCGAAAGCCGGCTGCGTCACGCTCAAGATCACCAGCAGGGCGATCAGCCCGATCACCACTGGGCGAACCGGCCGGGTTGCCGCCCAGGCGCTCTGGGCGAGCTCGCGGCGGGGCGGGCGGGTGGCCGTCGCCCCGGGGCCCGCTACACGGGGATGCGTCGTTTCGGTTGTCATGCGTGTCCACCTGTCATACGGACCAACTCGGATTCGGATATTCCTGCGGGGCACACGTCCCCTACCACTCGACCGCGGGCCATCACCACGATGCGGTCGCAGACGCCGAGGAGTTCGCTGTTCTCCGACGAGCTGAGCAAGATGCCCGTTCCTTCGGCGGCGACCGCACGAAGGCGTTGATGGATCTCGGACTTCGCGGCCACGTCCACGCCGCGGGTTGGTTCATCCAGCAGCAACACCTTCGGGCTGCCGGTCAACCACTTCCCGAGCGCCACTTTCTGCTGGTTACCCCCGCTCAGCGTGCTCACCGCCGTGCGCAGCGACGGCGCGCGTAACCGCATCGCCGCACCCGCCCGCGTAGCGAGGGTCTGCTCCGCCCGCGGCCGCGGCGCCCCCAGCCGCCATTTCGGGGCGGTGGCCACCATGACCAGGTTCTTGCCCACCGACATGCCCAGGACCACCCCTTCCGTCTTGCGCTCGGGCGGTACGTACCCCACGCCGAGGGCGATCGATCGACGTGGGCTGCCCAACGCGGTGGGTTCCCCGCCGATCTCCAGGGCGCCTGCGCCGCAGCGGCGGGCACCGAACAGGGCCGCCATCAACTCCGTGCGACCGGAGCCGACCAGTCCCGCCAAGCCCACGATCTCGCCCTCGCCTACGCGCAGGCTGGCTCCGTGCACCGTGCGCTCAATCTGGATGTTGCTCGCCGTGAGCGCGGCAGGCCGTTCCTCGCTGCGCGCACTCGAGGGACCGGCACCTCTGGTCAGCTGCTCGCGGCTGGTGCCGACCATCGCCTCGACCAGCGACTCCGGGGTCCAGTCGGCGATGAGGGCACTCCCGGCCGTCATTCCGTCCCGGAGCACGGTCACCTCGTCGCTGATCTCGAAGAGCTCGGACAAGCGGTGCGAGACAAACAACACCGACACGCCCGTGCTTTTCAGTTGGTTCAGGGCGGTGAACAGTTCACGCACTTCGTCATCGGTCAGCGAACTGGTCGGCTCGTCCAGGATGACCAACTTGGCGCCGAAGGAGATGGCCCGGGCGATCTCGACCATTTGGCGCTGGTCCGGGCGCAAGGCCCGGACCAGCCACCTCGGGTCATAATCCAAACCCAACCGCTCCAGCACAGAGGCCGCGTCTCGGCGGGTCCGTCCCCAGTCGATTCCTGCGGCGCCGCGAACCATCCGGCGACCCAGCAGCACATTCTCGGCCACCGACAAATCCAGGGCCACGGCGGTTTCCTGAGACACCATCGCGATCCCCGCCTTCAATGCCTTGCCCGGGTCAGCGAAGCGCACCTCAGCGCCACCGAACCGCATGGTGCCCGCGTCCGCCGGGAGCTGGCCGGAGAGAACGTTCAACAGGGTCGACTTGCCCGACCCGTTCTCACCGATCAGCCCATGCACCACGCCGCCGCGGGCGATGCTCAGGTTCGCCCCCCGCAGTGCGTGCACCCCACCGAAGCTACGGCGCAGCCCACGGATCTGGAGCAACGGCTCCACCGGCTCATCTGCCGAAGTCATAGGAACCCACGTTGGCCTTGGTCAACACGACCGAGGGAACGTTGATCACCGCGGGCAGCGGGAGACCCTGCTTCGTCACCAACGCGTACGCCGCTGCTGCCGTCTGCTGGCCCTCCTGCGCCCACGGATCTGCGTACACCGCGGCGATCTTGCCGGACTCGATCGCCGGTTTGATCACCGTGTTGCCACCCGCCGCGTCACCGACCTTGATGTCCGTCTTACCCTTCTGCGCAGCGGCCGCTGAAGCGGCCAGCGCCGAGGTGTCGTTGAAGGTCATGATGACCTTGGTTTCTGGATACTGAGACAGGATTGTCGACGTTGCGGCGTTCACGGTCGCGGGGTCCAAAGCCTTCGCCTCCACGCTGCCGTCGAACTTCAAGCCGAACTTGGTCGCCCAGTACTGCTCACGCGCCACCTCGTAGATGAGCACCTGCGTCGGAACGCCTACTCCGACGGTCGAGAATCTCGCGCCGGGGGCCTGGGCGGCCAACGCCTTGGCCGTCGAGTAGGCGGCGTAGTCCCAGCCAGGTCCGATGGAAATGTCATAGCCAGCCGCGAGCGGTTTACTCAGGTCGAAGGACGACAACAAGCCGACCACCGGGATACCTTTGGCCTTGGCCTGGTCCAGGCCCGGCTTGAGCGCCTCCGGGACGATCGGCGACACGATGATGGCGTCGACATTCTGCGCCAATAGCTCGTTGAGTTGGCTTGCTTGCTTTGCCCCGTTGATCTGCGAATCCTTGACGATCAACTCGCCGCCCAGCGCCTCCACCTGCTGGCGGGCGCCGTTTATCCATGTTGTGTGGGTCGGCTCGGAGCCGTTGGGCTCGAGGAACCCGACCTTGAAGCTCACACCGGCCTTCTTCGCGGGCGTCGCGATCTTCGTGAAGTGATCCTTGTCCGGACCGTCGTAGCCGGGATCGATCTGGACCGGCGTCGTTGCCGCGGCGCCGCCGGCCGCTGGGGTGGACGTTGTAGCGCCCGAGGAGTTGCCTGACCCACACGCCGCGACATCAAGCACCACACCGAGCAGCACGCCGACGCACACCCAACGCCGTAGACGCCCTGTCACCCGTGAACTCATATAAGTCTCCAGTAGTCGTGGCTCGGCCGGGTTGGCGAAGCCGAGTCTTCGATGTTTCGATTCCGCCCTGAGGTGTAACTCAGATCACTCAAGTGATGTGCGTTACACTAGGGAACAGATTATAAGTTGTCAATGGCCGGTGTCATCGGGTGCGACCGTAGCGATCAACGAAGGAAGGTCAACATGCCACCGTCATCTGCCGAAGGTGAACGATCATGATCCTGGTACTCGGCGCGTCCGGCTACGCCGGTCTCGCGGTCACCCGTGCCCTCACTCGGCGAGGCATGACGGTCCGTGGATTCATCAGGAACCCAGACGCGGCACCGGTTGTGCGCGCTGCCGGGGCCTCCGAAATCGCCGTCGGGGACCTGCGGGACCTGCGGGCGGTCGAGACCGCGGCCCGAGGCGTTGACGGCATCTTCTTCATCGGCCCGCGCTTCATGCCCGAAGAGTCAGCGCTCGGCAAGGCGGTCATCGATATTGCGGTCCGGGCCGGGGCCCGGCGTTTCGTCCTCTCGGGCGTCTACCACCCGACCATCCAAGCGCTCGACAACCACCGCACCAAGCTGCAGATGGAAGATCATCTCTACCAGACCGACCTCGAGTTCACGGTGCTGCAGCCGGCGCGGTTCATGCATGGCCTGCTGCTGTCGAGCTGGTCCCAACTCCTGGAAGACGGTGTCCTCGCCGACGCGTTCGCACCGGATGTAGAGATGGCCTACGTCGACTACTACGACGTCGCGGAAGTGGCCGCGATCGCGTTCCACGAAGATCGACTGGTACGGGGCACCTTCGAGCTGGCTGCGGGCGGCCAGTACACGCTGCACGAAGTAGCTGCAGCACTTGCCGACGCGCTCGGCCGTCCTGTCCGCGCGGAGCAAGTACCCCTGCTTGACTATGCGCCCGCGGGCAGTCTGCTCACCAATCCGTACTCGGCGGAAGGGTTCCAGCATCTGCGTAACTACTACGACAACCACGGGTTCCACGGCGGCAACTCGCTCGTACTCAGCGCTATTCTCGGCCGCACACCGAATGATTTCGCTGCGTGCTGGCAGCGGGAGCAGGAGCGCCGCTGAGCTACAGGTCGGCGACGGCCGGAATGACGCGTTCGGCCATCAACTCGAGCGGGCGCAGGGAGCCGACGTCGGTCACCGTGCCGTGGGCGACCTGGACTCCGAGCTTCGCGAGCTCGCGGAGGTGCTCGATCGTCTCGTCAACCCTTTCGCCGTCCCGACCCAGGTCAAACCGTGTCTGAACAGTCTTCTCGATTTCGGCGTAATTCCGCCCCTGCTGGCGGCAGTGCTCACGGAGCACGTCGAGCTTGTGTTCCAGCTCCGGCGTGTCGAAGATGTTGCACGCGTCAGCATAGCGGGCGACCAGCCGCAGCGTCTTGCGCTCCCCGGCGCCACCAATCAGGATCGGTGGACGCGGCCGAGTCAACGACTGCGGAGAGTTGAGGGTGCGACCAAGCTGGTAGTGCTTGCCCTCATAGGGACCGTCGTCGTCGCTGCACATCTGCTGAAAGATCTGCAGCGCCTCTTCCAGCCGCTCAAACCGCTCGGCGGTCGAGGGAAAGAGCAACCCAAGGCCCTTGGCTTCTTCCTCGTTCCACGCTCCGCCGATGCCGAGCATCGCCCGACCGCCCGAGAGCACGTCGAGGGTGGTGACCGCCTTGGCCAACAGCCCCGGGTCCCGGTAGACGACCGCAGTGACCACAGTGAGCAGCTTGACCCGTTCGGTCTTCGCGGCAAGATAGCCGAGCGTGGTGTAGGCCTCGAGCATCTCGTGCTCCGGAGGGCCGAAGTGCTCGATCTGCCACAGATGATCCATCACGCTGACGCGGTCAAAACCGGCCTGCTCCGCGGCGACCGCAACCTCGGCCAGCCGTGTTCTCAGGGCCGGCGGTCCGCCCTCCCAGGTGAAGTTAGGGATATGCAAGCCGAATTTCACGCGACGCTCCTTCAGTGATGTTGCAAGTTAGAGATTTGCTGCGGCTGTAGCGAACTCGTCCTCAAACGCCGTCAGAGCCGCAAAATCCGTTCGGCGTTCAGGTGGGCGATCTTCGCCCGATCGGTGTCGCTCAATTCCGTCTGCTCGAATCCGCGGACCGCCTCAGAAGTGGACGCGTAGGGATAGTCGACGGAGAACATGATGGCGTCGGGCCCCATCGCGAGCAGCGCACCGGTGAGTGCGGCCGGGGAGACTACCCCACTCGTCGTGATCACGATGTTGTCGCCGAAGTACGCAGAAGGCATCCGCTCGAGCGGCCGGCCCGTGTCCAACGTCAGGTAGCGAGAGTCCAACCGCGAAAGCTGGAACGGGAGGAACTCGCCCATGTGCCCCAGTATCACCGTGGCGGCCGGGTGCCGGTCAAAGACACCACCGTAGACCAGGCGTAAGGCATGTCCCCCTGTTTCCGCGGCCCAGCTCCAACTCGCCCCGTAGAGCTCGGGGCATCCCTCGAGCACCCGCCAGTCATCCACCGGCAAAGAACCGGGGTGGATGTAGAGGGGCACGCCCAGCGACTCCAACGTGCCCCAGAATGCCTCATACTGCGGTTCGTCGAGGTAGTGGCCCTGGGTGTGGTCGTTGACGAGTGCACCGCAGAACCCGAGGTCGTCCACGCAGCGGCGCAGCTCCTCGACCGCGGCGTCCGGGTCCTGCAGCGGCAGCGCAGCGAAGCCACGAAAGCGGGTGGGGTGCCGGTTGATGACCTCGGCCAGATAGTCGTTGGCAAACCTGGCGTTATCCCGGGCCCCGTGTGGATCGACGTCGGCCTGGATGCCCGGCACGGTCAAGGAGAGCACCTGGATGTCGATCCCGTTCGCGTCCATCTCGGGAATCCGGTACTCGGTGAAGTCCGCAAGCTTGCGCCGTCGCTGCTCGGCGAGCTCGGGCTTGAGCCGAAGTCGCATAGTCGTCTGCGGCTGGCGCTCGGCCAGGCCCGGAATTGCGAAGGCTTCCTCAAGGGCGATGTATTTCATGTAGCGCTCCGTTCGTCAGGTTCGTTGCCGAGTGTTTGCGCCGACGGCATGCACCTCGTTCTCCGCGTCGGTGAGCACGTCAATGCTGCACCACGCGACGTGGTCTCGAGGAGGATGCGGCGTGGTTTGCCGCCATTCGACGACCACCGTGCTGACACCGAGACGACCCAGCGCGATGGCAGCGGACAGCCCAGTCGGCCCGGTTTCCCGCGACTAGCACTTCGGTGTTGGGGCCCGGTGGACGTACTCATGCAAGGTCCTGCGCGGTAAAGCCCATCGTAAGCCGGTCCTTGATCGCCCCGACGAAGCGGGCGGCGTCGGCATCGGCGCCGTCGACGATGCGATGGTCATAGGAGATGGACAGGTAGACCATGGACCGGACGTCGAAGACCGTGGCTCCGATGCTGTCGCGGCGGGGCACAACGCGCTCGACGACGGCGCCGGTGCCGAGAATTCCGGACTGCGGCTGGTTGATGATCGGGGTGTCGAACAGCGCACCGCGGCTGCCGGTGTTGGTGACGGTGAAGGTGCCACCGACCAACTCGTCCACGCTGATCGTGCCAGCGCGAACTCGCTCAGCGCTTTGTGCGATGGCACTGGCGAGACCGACGAGGCCGAGAGCCTGGGCATCGCGTATGACCGGGACCATCAATCCTTTCGGGCTGTCGACCGCCATGCCGAGGTGTACCCGCGGGTGGTAGGTGACCTCGGTGCATTCGGCGTTGACCGAGGCGTTGAGCAGCGGGTACTCCCCCAGAGCCTCGACCGTGGCCTTGACGAAGAACGGCAGGAACGACAGCTTCGTCCCGGTCCGCCGGTGAAACTCCTCCTTGTGGGCGGCGCGCAAGCGCGCGATACCGGTGACGTCGGCCTCCACCACCGTGGTCAGCTGCGCAGAGCTGTGCAGCGACTCGAGCATCCGCCGGGCAATCGTCTGCCGAATTCGCGGCAGGCGTTCCACCCGCCCATCGGCGTCCACAGCTGGGGTCGGGGCACGCTGCGGCACAACCGGAGCCGTTGTTGCCGGCTCGGGTACCGGTGGCGTTCGGTCTGCCGACGGCGAGGCGGCGGAGCCGATCCGGGCCAGCGGCGCGCCCACCGCGACGGTGTCGCCCTCAGCGGCGAGGACCTCGACCAGTGTCCCGGCGACCGGGGAGGGAATCTCGGTGTCGACCTTGTCGGTCGCCACCTCCAACAGCGGTTCGTCTACCTCGACCGTATCGCCCGGCGCCTTGAGCCAACGGCTGAGGGTGCCCTCGGAGACGTCTTCCCCGAGCGAGGGCATCGTGACGGTGGCAGCGGCCAATGCAGTGCTGGTCATGCGATGACGTCGAGGGCGGCGCGCACGATGCTGTCGGTGTCGATGTTGTGGTACCGGTAGACGTCCTCGATGGAGCCGACCTGCCCGAAGCGGTGCACGCCCAGCGCCGTGCTGCGCACCTGGTTGATCGTGGCCAGAAACGCCAGCGTGTGCGGGTGCCCGTCGAGCACCGTGACCATCGGAGCCGCGCGGTCGGCAGGAAAAGCCTGGTCGAGAATCCACGAATCGCCCGGGCAGCGACCCTGTCGCGCCTGCAGCGCCTGGAACAGCAGCCCGGGGCTGGTCACGCACACCACATCGGCGGGCACGCCAGCCTGCTGCAACCGTTCCGCGGCCAACAGGGCCTCGGTCATCAGCGCGCCCATCGACACGATCGTCATCGCGGCATCCCCGCGCCGAACCAGTGGGTACGCGCCGGCGACGACGTGGCGGCGCCGCCGCTCACGGGCAGCCGGGTCGGTGGGGACGTCGGAGAGCTTCTGATCGACCGCCCGGGTGGACAGGCGTAGGTACGCCGAGGTGCCGTCGGGGCGCCCGAGGCGGCCCAGACTGGCCAGCAACGTCCATTCCACGTCGAGGGCGAACGCCGGCTCGTAGGTGATGCACCCGGGTTGTTCCAAGCCGATCGAGGGTGTCGTGATCGACTGGTGCGCACCGCCTTCGGTGGCCAGGGTGACCCCGGAGGGGGTACCGACCAAAATGGACTGCCCGCCTGCATAGATGCCGTACGACCACGGTTCCAAGGCACGCTCGACGAACGGGTCGTACATCACCCCGATCGGGAACAACGGCTGCCCCCAACGGCTCCACGTGGCCCCGAGCTCGCCCATCAACCCGACCAGGTTGGTCTCGGCGATACCGAGCTCCATGTGCTGCCCGGTCGGGCGCTCCCGCCAATGCATGATGGTCTCGGCGTCGTCGGCGAACCAGTTACGCCGCTCCGCCGCCGACCACACGCCCACCTTGTTGACCCAACCACCGAGGTTGGTCGACGAGCTGACGTCGGGACTTACCGTCACCACCCGCCGCGCCGCCTCCGGTGCCTCCCGGGTGAGGTCGAGCAGCACCCGCCCCAACGCCGCCTGGGTGGTGGCGGTGCCCTTCGGGGTGCGGCCGATGTCGGTGGGCAGTGCGGGTGGCGACGAGGGGGCAACGGGCTCCCGCCGCAGCCGGGCGGCGGTCTCGGCGCACCGTCGGCCCGCGGCGCTGTCGTCGGCAAACGTCTCCCATGGGTGCGCCGGGTCGCGACCGAGGTGCCCCGCCAGCGTGTCGTACTCGGTCACCGTCAGCAGGGAGGAGTGGTTTTGCGGGTGCCCCTGGGTCGGGAGACCGTGTCCCTTGATCGTGTAGGCGATGATCACGGTGGGGCGGGTGTCGTCGATCTGTCGGTAGGCCTGCGTCAGCGCCGCCGGGTCGTGGCCGCCGAGGTTGCGGACCGCCTCGGTGAGCGCGTGGTCGTCCACGTCGGCGATCAGCGCGGCGATGGCTGCGCTGTCCGGGCCGTCGCCGGGCAGCCGGCGACGGACGTCCTCGGCGTTGCAGCGCAGCAACCGCTGGTACTCCGGGTTCGACATCTCGAGAATCCGGGTGCGTAGGGCGTCGCCGCCGTGCCGGGCGAACAAGGCCTCCAGCAGGTGCCCGAACTTAACGGTGATGACTTGCCACCCGGCGGCGTCGAACATCTTCTCCAGCCGGGTGGCCGCGATGTTGGGGATGACCCGGTCCAACGACTGGCGGTTGAGGTCGATGATCCACACGACCTCACCGAGCTCGGCGATGCCGGGGTCGAGGATCGCCTCCCACACCGCGCCTTCGTCGAGCTCGGCGTCACCGACCAGGGAGTACTGCCGCCCGGTGCCCGCGCCACCGGTGGTGGTCTGCACGTAACGCCGTGCCATGGCACCCCAGATGGGTGCAGTCGCCCCGATGCCCACCGAGCCGGTCGAGTAGTCCACCGGATCGGGATCTTTCGAGCGGCTCGGGTAGGACTGCAACCCCCCGAACTCGCGCAACGTGCTCAGGTAGGACTCGTCGAGCTCACCGAGCAGGTAGTTGATCCCGTGCAGCACCGGGGAGGCGTGCGGCTTGACTGAAACCCGATCGCCCGGCTGCAACTGGTCGAACCACAGCGAGGTCATGATCGACACCATCGACGCACACGAAGCCTGATGGCCGCCAACCTTCAGCCCGGACGGATTCGGGCGCACCCGGTTGGCGTGGTGGATGATCGACGTCGACAGCCACAACACCCGCGCCTCGATCTCCCGGAGGACATCGAGGTCGTCGGTGAATGAGGTGCGCGCGGAGGCCGTCGACGTGGACGTACTGCTGGTCATGTCACTTCCTGGTGTGGTTCACGATGTTGGGTGGCTAGTGGATGTCACGGTGAACCTCGCGATCGGCGATGACCCAGCCACCGGCGTGGCGCTCCAGCCGGTCGGTGTAGCGCCCAACCGCAGACGGCGCGGTGCCCTGAGTACGTCCGCCGTCGCGGAGATAGACGGTGAAGTAGGACTCCACGACCGCTGTCGTGTCCGTGAGCAGTGTCGTCCGCATGTTGGTGATGACGTGGCGCATCACCCGGCCAGGGACAGCGACCGCGACATGCTCATCGAATCCGTCGTGGCCCTCGATGGTGAGCGTGGGACGCCGCCAGGTGCCCGAGGCGCTGAAGTACGTCTTCATCTCCTCGTACTCGCCGGCGTCGAAATGGGCCATGAATCGCAGGACGGTCTGCTCGCAGTCCCAGCTGATCACCGCGGAGTGCTGGGCGGCGGCAGCCGTGCCCTGTGCAGCCGTCGCTGTACTCATTGCTGTACCCCCCACGTCGCTGCGCTCGCTCATGCCGGCACGAAGGTGTGCCGCATCTCGCCGATCCCGCTGCACCAGGTGGTCAGCTCGTCGCCGGGTTGCAAGAAGCGAGGCGGCTTCTGGCCCACACCTACCCCGGAGGGAGTACCGGTGAAGATGATGTCCCCAGGCAACAGCTCCACGATGGTGGACAGCCTCGCGACCAGGGTCGGGATGGAGAAGATCATGTCGCTGGTACGCGTCTTCTGCACGGTCTCCCCGTTGACCCGGCAACCGATCTCGAGGTCGTCACGGTCGGGTAGCTCATCGGGAGTGACCAAGTGCGGGCCGATCGGCGCGAAGCCCTGAAAGGACTTGCCCATGCTGAACTGCGGCGGGGAGGACACGAACTGCGCGGTGCGGTCGGAGATGTCCTGCCCGACGGTGAGCCCGGCGATGTGGTCCCAACCGTCGCTCTCGGCGATGTTGCGGCCACCGGTACCGACCACCGCGACGAGCTCGACTTCCCAGTCCACGTTGCCCGGAGACAGCGTGATCTCGCCGGTGGGCCCGGTGATGCTGGATACGAACTTGGTGAACACCATCGGCTCGGCGGGAAGGTCCATCCCGGACTCGAGCGCGTGGTCACGGTAGTTCAGGCCCACGGCAAGCACCTGCGGCGGCCGCGGGACCACCGGCTGCAGCTGCACGGGATCGACGGCTGATCCGCCATCCAGCGTTGCCGCCGCGGCCCAGGACCGGAACTGATCCCAATGCCCGAAGACGGCCTGCGGGTCGTTACCGAAACGGCCCTCGCTGGCTGCCTCGACGTCAGTGGCTCGGCCATCGGCATCGAGCAGGTGCAGTCGTCCCGCAACATTGGCAATGCGCACGGTGATATCTCCTTCAGAAGACGCAGCAGTTTGGAATAGCTGAGATTGCCAGTCAGGCGCCGGTGAGGACGAGCATCGGGTCGGGTAGTTCCGGGCCGGCCAGGGCCCAGGTGCGGGTGGTCAGCTCCGCGACGGGTACACCGTCGCGGCGGGCGGTGATCATCCGGTCCACGTCGAAGGCCGGGCCGACGGAGTCCCCGTCGTACTCCGGTCCCCGCATGTACCCCGTCGCCTCCTCGGAGGTGGCGAAGTTGTCGATCTGCATCTCCACGAAGTTGCCATCGGGGTCCCGGTAGTACAACGACGTCGTCACCCCGTGCTGGATCGGCACCGCCGGCTCAATACCCTGCCCGGCCAGATCCTTATAGCGCTCCAATAAATCATCCAGACTGTCGAAGGTCCACGCCGTGTGGTGCATACCCGCGATCGCCGGCGTCTTGCGCTGCGCGACCCCGGCCGGCATCTCCAACAACGCGATCCGGTGGTGCTCCTCATCGAAGGTGAGAAACGTCAACCCGTGACCGGCATGCACCACATGGGCTTCAAGCACCGCGCAATACCAGTCCCGCATCGCATCGACCTGACCGGTCTGAAACACAACATGCACCAAACGGGGCTTCGCGGCCATGACACCGACTCCTTCAACGAGGTGTTACGCAGATCACCCTGCGACCCACCCGACCGTAAGCACACTATTATAAGATGTCAACCCAGCGGGGCTGAGTGGTCCGAGCTCGGTTTCAGCGGTGGCTGTCAAGACCAACACGAGCATGCAGCCAAAATTGAACACAGTCGCCGAGAGGACCGGTTTGTTCAAATTCGACCGCATGGCTGTGCTCAATCTCCGCTACATCCCTACATCGCTTGTCGAGATGCAGCCAAAATTTATCAAACGGCCTCCGTAATAAATGTAAGGTGACCCTTAGTTGGTTGCACTGCTAAGCGGCGGCTGAACTCGCCCCTTGAGCAGCTCGTTCACGACCAACGTGAGGTACCGCGCGGCGATCGCCACGGTCGCCGAAACGCACAGCGTTGTCGGTGCAAACTGTTTGCATGGAGGGTCGCTGCTCCACCTGGCGGGGCGGGCGCGAGGTCTGCGTGTTCGGCCAGGTAACCGATGGATGCGATGGCGTGGGACCGCAACGTGGATCTGGTCGAGATCCACCCGTCGTTTCCGCTCGGTTCCCCCCGAAGTCGGCCGTACCGCCAGTCCGCCCACGGCCGACGGTCCCCCGGTGCGGGCCGTTGAGTGCGGCACGTCCGTTCGGAATAGTGGGCGGCCGGCTGCTGGGGCCGGAGACGCACTCGCGGTACCGCGTCGGCGAGCATCGCAGCGACGTGTCGGTCCCGGTTACGGACGCCCGTCCGTTGCTTCCGTGCAGGCCAAGCGCGGGTGTAAGACACCGTGCAAGGGGGTGCGCGGAACGCTCCAGCTCGGAGAACTCTCAGGTCGCTAGGGCAGCTGCAGCTGTGTCACTTGGGGATCCTCTCGGCTCCCCACCCCCTCCAGTAGAAGCAGAATTCTCAGCTTGCGATGAGAATCAGTGCACCGCTCCGTCCCCAGTGACATGAAGCTCACCGTGCAGACGTTCCTGACCCTCGACGGCGTGATGCAGGCGCCCGGCGGACCTGAAGAAGATCCCAGCGGCATCTTCACCCACGGCGGCTGGCAGGCCCCGTTCGCTGACCCAGCCGTCGGCGAGTTCGTTACCGAGCTCAACAGCCACGCCAGCGCGTTCCTGTTCGGTCGCAGAACGTTCGACATCTTCCGCGGCTACTGGCCTCATCAGACCGACCCCGCCAACCCCCTCGCCACAGCGATCAACTCCCAGCCCAAGTACGTCGCGTCCAACTCGCTCAGCGAGGCCGATACCACGTGGCGCGGCGAGCACCCCGACACCGCTCGTCTCGTGAGCGGCGACGTCGTGGCGTCGGTTCAGGCGCTGAAGAACGAACCCGGCGACGAGATGCAGATCTGGGGAAGCGGCAAACTGCTCCAGACGCTGTTGCAGCACGAACTCGTCGATCGCTTCTGCCTGATGACGTTCCCGGTGGTGCTCGGCTCCGGTCGCCGCTTGTTCAACGACGGCATCCTCCCGGCGACGATGCGCCCTGTCGACCTCACCGTTACCGATCTTGGCATCGTCCTCGGCACCTACGAACCAGCCGGTCCGGTTGGCCACGGTCAGAGGTAACCGGCGGCCGAACTCGGTGGAGATGGCGCCGGGTTGGTCGGGCTGCATCAGCGAGCGCAGCACCACGTCCGATTCTCGCCGATCACATTCTCGCTCAGAACGAACCAGCGGCCGCAGGCGAACTGGTGAGGGCCACCAGGGCGCACCCAGCGTTCAGGTCGCCCTGGGTCGCCGCGCTCAAGTCGTCGCAGCGCCGCCTCAACGCGAGCGCCGCCCCGCCAGGTCAGGAGTCGATCGCTGAGGAGCGCGCACAACGATCCATGACCGGGTATGGGCATGGGGGAGCCGGCTGCGACTTGGAGGTGTTCACGTGGCTGTGCTCGTCGACTCCGGGCCGGCAGGAGGGCTCGGGCGTGGCTTCGCCTACCACGGTGCGCAGGTCTGACATGGGTTGTTGCATCAAGGGGTGGAGAAGTCTGTGTCCAGGTTGTCGATCTAGTCGGTACATGCGGTGTGTCGTACGCGGTGATCAGCAGCCGTGGACATCGCGCCGGGTCTCAGCACAAAGCTGCTGACAGACCCAGTTCGGTGGAGGCGATTGGCCACCGCCTCCGAATCGCCGGGGGGTCGTGGCCACGAGTACCTTTTGTCCTCGAAATCTGGAGCGAGAGCCGCGGATTCCAGTGGGCGGGGTGGTGCGCGATGATGCGCGCCAGATGTTCAGAGCCCGATAGCGGCTCAGCGGACCATGGCCAGCACATCGCGGACCAGCCGCCGTGCGTACTCGTGTTCGACTTGTAGTGCGAATGCGACGTGGTGATACAGCGGCGCGATGACGTGGTCGAGGATTTGCGGGACTGTCGGTGTCGTCTCTCCGCGTTCGCCGGCACGGCGGACCATCTCCGACGCCTGCTCGCGCCGCGTCTCCGTGACCGGGCAGCTCGAAACGATCTCGACGCGTGCCGACACCATCGCGCGCAAATATCGGACCCGCTCGGGACGGGTGATGTCGCGGGCGATGGTTTCCGCCCACTCCGCCAAGTCTTGCTCGAGCGATCCGGTGTCGGGTACCGACTCACCGTCTCGCGTCAGGGCGGCGACCGCGACTTCCTCTAGAAGCGCATTGACGTCGTCCCAGCGTCGGTACAGCGTCGTCGGGTTGACTCCGGCCCGCTCGGCAATGACGGGAAAGGTGATCTTGTCGGCACCCTCGCCCACGAGCTCGCCGACCGCCGTGTAGATCGCGGTCAGAATCCGACTGCTGCGTCCGCCGGGGCGACTCGCGGCTACTCGGTTAGACACGTCACGATCCTACGCAAAAATTTTTGCTTTAGACAAGATCTTGCCCTATGGTTCCTAAAGCAAAGGTCATTGCGTTTCGTGGAGGTCTCGTGTTCGATCGCCCAGTCTCATTCGTCGTTGCCGGGGCCGCCGGCGCCGCGACGCTGACGGCCGCCTCCGCGCCGTCGCCGCTCTATCCCGTCTATCAGCGCCTCTGGGGCTTTTCCGCGTTCACGCTCACGGTCATCTTTGCCGTCTATGTCTTCGCGTTGCTCGCGGCCTTGCTGACCGTCGGCTCGCTCTCCGACCGGGTAGGACGTCGGCCGGTCGCCTCCGGAGCCCTGGTGCTTCTCGCGCTGGGTATGGTGCTCTTCGCGATCGCCGGAGGTACCGGTGGCCTGATGGCTGCACGAATCGTGCAGGGTTTTGCCGTCGGCGCTGCCACCGGAACCATCACGGCCATGATCATGGATTCAGCGCCGAACCCACGGGTCGGCTCGATCGTCAGCAGCGCGGTCCCTTCACTGGGAATTGCGATCGGGTCGGTCCTCGCCGGTGCCCTGGTGCAGTTCGCTCCCCTCCCTCGTCAACTCGTCTTCTGGATCCTCGCCGTCGTCTATCTGATGCTTGCAGCGCTCGTCTGGTTGATCCCCGAACGCTCTCGCCCCGAGTCGACACCGCAGGAATCGATCTGGCGGTCGCTGCTGCCGAGCGCCGGGCTTCCGCCGGTCACACGGCCGGTCTTCTTCTCACTCGTTCCGTCGATCAGCGCGACGTGGGCGCTCGCCGGACTGTATCTGTCGCTCGGGTCGTCGGTACTCAGCACCGTTCTCCATGTGCACAGTCATTTCGTCGTGGGCATCGTGCTCGGAGTGCTCTTCGCCGCGGGGGTAGCAGGCACCGTCGTCTCGACAGCCTTACCGCCGCAACTTCGCGAGTGGTTCGGCTACGGAACTCTCACCCTCGGCGTCCTGGTCACGATCGCGGCGATGCTGATGAGCGCGTTGCCGCTCTACGTGGTCGGGTCGGTGGTCGCGGGGCTCGGCTTCGGCGCGGCGTTCCGCTTCGCCGTCAATGCGCTCGGCGAGGCGGCGCCGGCCGCCCAGCGAGGTGAAGTGTTCGCGACGATGTACATCGTCAGCTACCTCGCATTCAGTGTGCCGGCGCTCGCGGCCGGGCTTGCCGTCGAACAGTTCGGGCTCAAGCCGACAGCTGTCACCTACGGGGTATTGGAGGTCGTGCTGGTTGTGATCGCGATGATTGCGGGGCGCGTTCAAATAGATCGGCGGGGTGGCGGAAACGAGCTTCAGCCAGGCGCGGCGACGAGTTGATGTCAAACACCGCCGATGGCGCTCGAGCAGGCCACCCAGACCTCAGGGAGCATTTTCATGTTCAATAGTCATCTGAATTCCACTGGAGCATAAGACCATGACATTGGTTTCGCGCACTTTCAGCACGCCTCGTCAGACAACGCACTACATCGAGTGCGGGCCGAGCGACGGGCCGCTGATGATCTTCCTCCACGGCTGGCCGGCCATCAGTTTATTCTGGCGCGTCCAGATGGACGCGTTCGCCGCCGACGGTTGGCACTGCATCGCTGCTGACCTGCGCGGCTTCGGCGGCTCTTCCGCCCCCGCAGCCAACGACGCCTACACCATCAAGGAAGTCGTGGCAGACATGGCGGAACTCCATGATTACCTGGGCGGCGAGACTGCGATCTGGGTCGGCCACGACTGGGGCAGCATCGTGGTCGGTGCGTTGGCCGCGCATGAGCCCCAGCGCTGCCGTGGCGTCGTATTGACCTCGTGGGCTTATTTTCCCGACGCGAACAGCCTGGCCACGCTCGTGCCGCTGGTCGACCGGAGTATCTACCCGGCTGACCAATATCCGGATGGTCAATGGGACTACTACCGCTACTACACCACGCATTTCGAGGCGGCGGTCGCCGATCTCGATGCAGACCACCCAGCGACGCTGGCCTCGGTCTATCAACCTGGCAGCCCCGCCGCCGTCGGCACGGTATCGCCGTCAGCGACGGTCACGCGAAACGGCGGGCGCTTCGGCGCCGCGCACCGCGCCCCACCGACCCAAGCTGACCCGGCTCTCTGGCCGCCGGCAGATTTCGACGTGCTGGTACAGGCGTTCAAGGCTCACGGCTTCCGCGCCTCCTCCGCGTGGTACACCAACGATGACGCCAACATCGCCTATGCACGCGAAGCGCCCAATGGCGGCCGGCTGTCGCAACCAGTGCTGTTCGTCAACGGTGAGTGGGACGCGATCTGCAGCATCATCGGAAATCGCCAAGGCGACCCGATGCGCGCGTCCTGCGCAGACCTCACTGAGACGTATGTGCCTGCCGGACATTGGCTGCCGCTGGAACGCAAAGCAGAACACATCCAGGCCATCCGCACCTGGCTCCAGAGCGAACATCTTCGGTGCGGCAATGAATAAGTGGCTCATACGGTTTGAAGTACTACGCCCCGACGAGCTAATTCAACCGACCGGGCACAGCACAGCAGTGTGCGATCCAACGGGCGTGCCAAGCAGGTGCCCGGGCGCGGTAGCGCACAGCGCGGCGGTTCTACCGGTCGCAATGACCGAGTACACGAGCGACCCCTACGGTTGTGTGCTCAAGTCTTGGGAGCGGGTGGCGCGGAACAGGGCGACGAGGAGATCGAGTCGGTCGGTGTCGTGTCCCGGGCGCAGCCGGTCGCTGTGGCTAGGTCGGTCAAGCAATCCGCCGACGGAGCTCGCTACCTCATTGCTAGCATTGTGGGGTGGAAACTGCCCTGTTGACGTTCTTCGCGGTTGCGCTCTTGTTGGTTTTGACTCCAGGCCCTGACTTCGCAGTCATTGTGCCAAATGCGCTTCGTGGACATCGGGCCGGAATCGCCACGGCGTTCGGTACCGCGTCCGGCCTTGCTGTGCACGCCGGTATCGCAGCTGCTGGCTTGTCGGCGGTCGTCCTCGCATCAGATCTTGCGTTCTCCATCGTGAAGTACCTGGGGGCGGCATTCCTGGTCTTGCTGGGGATCCGAGCTTTATGGAAGTCACGAGGATCCCATGACGATGAGGAACCTTCGACCACGAAGACCTTGCAGCCCTTGCCCCTGTGGCGCGCGTATCGGCAGGGACTCATGGTGAACGATCTGAACCCCAAAGCCCCACTGATCTACCTCAGCATCATGCCGCAGTTTTTGCAGCCGAACGTCTCTACCACAGCACAGCTGCTCGCGATGAGTGCGATCCTTGTTGGGATCGCGCTGACCTGGTACGTATCCTTGACTTTCCTGGTGACGGGGCTCCGCCCGGTCATCGAACGATTCCGTGCCTGGATTGATCGGGTTACCGGTGCGATCCTGATTACCCTCGGTATCCGAGTTGCTCTGGAGTCAAGGCCCAGCTGAGCGTAGATTTGCCCTCGCTCTCCCGAACAGCCGATGGACGCCCCGTCGAAGTGGGCGCGGTCTGCGGCGATGTTGTCTTCGCATTGCGGGTTGTTGCACGGCCCTAGTAGCCGGTGTCGTCGAAGCCCCGTTGCACGTCGACGACTAGCAATGCGAGCCGGTCAAGGTCCGGAAGATTTACCGCAGGAATCTGCACGTCGTGGTCCTTTCTGATTAATTTTCTCTGCGGTTCACCGCGAGAGGTGACCGAGTGTGTAGCTGTGATGCCGCTAGTCGAAATTCCCCAGGGTTGCTCGCTGAATGTCCTCACTAGTGGTCCGTGTCGTTAGTTGGTAGACGCTTTGGGGTCGGTCAGAATGAGGCATGGCGAATCGTGCAGCGGCTGCGCTGAACCGCTCGTCGGGGATGCACCGAGGAGCACGCGCCACCACCCTCGGCCGGTACCGGCCGCTGCGGTTCCCGGGCGAAGGGCTTCATCGGGTTGTGGTGCGCATCCGCCCGCCCGGCCCGGCGGTGCCGAGTCAGCGGGAACGGGTTGACCATCGGCCCCGTGCCCGCCTCGAGGCGGAAGTCGTAGAAGCCGCGCAGCACACTCTCGCAGTGCGCCACCGTCGAGGCATCGTAGCGGTCACCGATCGGCGGTTTACCGGTCACCGCGTTGCGGGCACCTCCCGTCGTGGCCGCGGCATCCGCGCCGGGGGCGCCACCATCGGGATAACGCCAATGCGGGCGCACCGGCTTGACCGCGCTCTGCAGCCAGCGGCAGAAATCACGCGCCTCCGCCCGAGTCGCCTGATCCCAGTCCCACTCCAGCGCCCACAAGAACCGGAACCAGCGCAGCAGGTCCATCCCGTAGGAACGCTGCGTCGTCGCGGGACGCCCGCACGCGGCCAACTCAGTGAAGAACCCTGTCGCCGCAACGACCGAGGCACCTTGGCGTCAACGAGGTGGTACGGCGCGAACAGATCACCCGTCGCCTCCAGCGACCCACGTCGCGACACCACCAGCCCGGACAACTCCCGCGGTATATCCCCGTCGATGATCACGAGGAGGCAACCTAGCCACCCCGCTCGGCAACCATACAATCCACCGAGGGAAACGCGTCCGGTAGTTCGGTTAACAGGTCGATCTTGGCTTCCCCCCGGTAGGCGGTGGCCATCTGGTTCACCGTCCGCCCGTGACATCGACACCCCAGCTCACCTGATCGGCACGAGACAGCACACCGCTGATCGCCTCGAGGAGGGCGCCCTCGTCGTTGACCACCTTCGATGACCACACGGTGGTGCCGGCCACGGCGAGCAGATAGACCCAGTGGTGGCTCTTGCCGACATCGACGCCCGCCCACCCATGCGGAACTGGTTGACGCATCTTGCGCTTCTCCCTTCAGGCCATGGACAACTCCACCGGCCCGAAGGACTCCCCGCTGACAGATCCCTAAACAGCAGCCGAGGCGCCCCGGAGAGCCAGGCGGCCAATCCATCGGAGCCATCCAGCGGCAATCAAGGCTCAGCCACACCCGGCCCTCCCGGGCCACTCAAGACCTTAGGGATCCGGGCTCAGTCCTTATCCTGGAACAGTTCCTTGGCGCGGGCCACCACCACCGGGCCTGCCTTCGCCACAGTGCCGGCGTCGAACGGCGGCTGCGGGTCATATTCCACCATCAGCTGCATAGCCTTCGCTGTCACCTCGTCGGTGAGCAGTTCCGCCAGACGCAACGCCATGTCGATCCCGGAGGAGACACCGGCCGCGGTTAGAATCCGCTGGTTCAGGTGTTCGACAACCCGGGTGGAAATCGGGACGGCACCGAGCTCGGTCAGCTTGTCCATCAAGTTCCAATGAGTAGTGGCAGTCATGCCTGGCAGAAGTCCCGCAGCCGCCAAGATCAGAGATCCGGAGCAGACGGACGTGGTGAAGCGGCTGGTCGTGTGAGCGCTTTGAAGCCACTGCAGCAGCGTCTTGTCCTTTAGCACGTCGAGGGCGGGCTCGCGGCCTGAGCCCATCGCAGTTTGTCCGCGAAGCACTAGAGAAGTACCTGGCTGAGGAGCACCAGAGCCTCCCAGCTGTCTACTCGATCGAAGACGGGCGCGGTGTACTCAGCTCCCGTCGTCTCTATGGAAGCTCAGCTCAATCATGGCTCAAGGAGGAGCCCGCGTTCGCACCGGTGTTTGTCTCGATCGGCGCCGACACTCAGACGGGATCTTCCTAGCGCCCCAGTTCAAGTTCGTCGGCGAGGTCTCCGAGGTTGAGGTTGACCAGCGTCGGTGGTGGCGGCCCGGCCGTTAGTGCGTCGGTGATCGGACCTCCTGCGTCGCCCTCCAGGCCGGTGGGGCGCCCGAAACGGTGCCCAATCAGGTCGTCATTGGCCGGTCCAGAGCATCCCGACGTGGCCTCGGTTGCGAAGCCGGTGAGTTACGGCGACGCGCTGACACCAGCCTCCGGCTCGTTCATCGCCGGCCGGGTCCGTGCCTCGCCGAGCTCGGGCACCCTTCGATACAGAGTGGACCGGCTGACCCCGAGGACCTGGGCCACCTCGGTCACCGGCGTCTTCTCCCCGATCATCTTCCGGGCCTGCCTCAACTTCGCCGGGCTCAACACACTCGGCCGCCCACCGCGGCGGCCACGCTCCCGAGCCGCAGCCAACCCGGCGAGAGTGCGCTCCTGGATGAGTTCCCGTTCGAAGCTGGCCAGCGCCCCGAACACATGGAACACCAACCGACCGCCGGGAGTGGTGGCGTCGATGTGCTCCTGCACCGACTTGGAGCAATTGTCAATACCTGTGGATCACGACTGTTGATCACGTGGTGACAGCGACGAGTTCGACCTCGTAGCCGCCGTTCCTTTGCCCGTCGTGAGCGAGTGCGTCGACGCTGGCCTTCTCGCCGGCATGGAAGGCGAGGTGGTTCAGGCCGGGAAACTTGCGGTCGTGCTCGCCCGCGGTCATTGCCGGTGCACTGGCTACGTCGCCCGCGGCGACCACCACGGCCTGAGCTCCAGCCTTTGACCCCACCCACGCCAGGGACACCCGTGATCAGCGGACCCCGCACTGAGGCCGCCGCCTCTGCAATTGCGCAGTGCTGCGGGTCTCCACCCCCGTCCCAGCCACCGTCCCCGAGGTCACGGTCCGGGAAACCGG
>JAABUU010002568.1_pt1 | contig 25571 bp, 21 predicted proteins | sample 5559301 | NCBI WGS metagenome assembly JAABUU01 (sample SAMN10711884, study PRJNA513360) | rock metagenome | isolation source: Antarctica rocks | place: Antarctica: Victoria Land, Richard Nunatak white | reverse complement strand
CGGGATCGGGCCGTGTGGACCGGGCACCTCGCGATGCTCCACCCTGGCCACGGCTTCACGCGGCGTCACCGTATCGATGGCCGCGTTGATGGCCGCGCGTGCGTCAGTAGCGGTCATCGTGTGGAGGGGCGGCGTCGCGAGGGCGGCGCGCTGCGCCAGTAGGGCCTGGGCTTGGGGGTCAAGAGGCATGGGAACTCCCTCCAGCGACAATACGGTCATCATCCTGTCCGCTCACCGTGTGACAGGCGAAGAAGGTGGATTGGCGCAGACATGGACGGCACGAGTTCTGGCCGCTCGTGGTGATTTACCCTACCACAAACCGCATGAGAGTACAATCTCTCCGGCCTACCCTCTACCCGGTTGCCCAAGCCCACGTACGTGGCATCTGTGAGTGCCGGAGATCAAAACTGGCGCTTACAGCTCACGACGTGCAGCCTGTTATTCGGGCTTGTTCGCCGCGCCCTTCGTGTATCCACGGCGCTATCTATCGCCCGTGCGTCACCGCCCGCCGCCGCAGCCACGTTGGCGGGGCGTCCACGAACAACGACCAACCCTGTACCCTGAACGGGGTGTCCCCCCCACCGAACAGGTCGGGTGAGACATGTGACCAGGAGTGGACAACACTTCGAGTAGTATCGCGCCACGATCTGTTCTGACGACGTCGTTCCCGTCATCACGATGACGATCGCGGAGATAACGAACCGGCGCATCGTCGTCGTGGCGCACAGGGGGTATCGATGTGGTAGTGATGGTTGTCGACGTCCGTGTACGGACCGCCTGTAAGCGCGCGGCAGCCAGTGTCGTCACGACAGCACCGCACGCTCGGGTGCCTTACGGCCACTGCGTCGTGACGCAGGTGGCATGGGCCTTGCCTGCCACATCTCGATACCCATCACACGGTGCGACGTCACCCAGTCCGTACCCTGCACCACGACCTCGTCGCGGCGTGCATGACGAGCGGGACAGGGCGACGATGGCGATTAAGGATAAAGATGAGGTATCCGTCCGCGTCTCTACCGGTGGGCGCACGGCTTTAGGCAATCGGACGACTGACCGTATGACAATGGGATTCGTATGACAATGGGGTTATGGAAGGAAAGAGGCGCACCATGGCCGGACTGGACACCGTTATCTGTGGGGGACGTATCGCGACGGCGGATGCCGTAGTCGAGGCCGACATCGGTATTGTGGGCGAGACGGTCGCCGTCATTGGGCATGACCTGCAGGGGAACCACGCCGTAGACGCGACGGGGATGTTGGTCCTGCCCGGCGGCGTCGATGCGCATGTCCACCTGTCCCTCCCCCCCAGCGAGAACACCGAGGGGCCACGCTGGGTCGACGACTTCACGAGCGGCTCGGCCGCCGCGCTCGCCGGGGGGATCACCACCCTCGGCAACATGTCCTTCCCCGCCTCTGGGGAAACGCCGCGCGCGACCCTCGCGCGCGAGGGCCACCTCGTGCGCCGTGAGGCCATCGCGGACATCTTCCTACACCCCGTCCTCGGGGCGCTCACGCCGGACGCGCTCGACGACATTCCCCACCTGCGCGCGGCGGGCTGCGCGAGCATCAAGATCTTCCTGGTGGCGCACGACTTCGACCGCCAGGGCGCGGCGGTCCTCGACGCGGTGCGCCGGGCCGGCGCGCACGGCCTCCTGACGCTGCTGCACTGCGAGGACCACGCGATTATTGCCGACGCCACGGCCCGCCTCCTGGCGGCGGGCCGCGCCTCGTCGCGCTACTATGGGGAGGCGTGCCCCGTCGTCTCCGAAGTGGTGGCGACCCAGCGCGCCGTCGCGATCGCCGAGGCGACGGGCGCGCCGGTCTACATCGTGCACCTCTCCTCGGCGCGCGCCCTCGCCGTCTGCACTGAGGCGCAAGCGCGGGGGCTGCCGGTCTACGTGGAGACGCGCCCGCTCTACCTGCACCTAACCCAGGAGCGCCTGGCGGAGCCAGAGGGGGCCAAGTATCTGGGCCAGCCGCCGCTGCGCACGCCGGCCGACGTGGACGCCCTCTGGCATGGATTGAGCTCAGGCGCGATCCACACGGTCTGTTCCGACCACGCGCCGTGGGCGCTGGCGGCCAAGCTCGACCCGGCGCTCACCGTCGCCGACCCGCGCCCCGGCGTTGAGAACTTGCAGACGTTGCGGCCGCTGCTCTACTCCGAAGGGGTGCACACGGGACGGCTCTCGCTGGAGCGGTTCGTCGCCCTCACCGCCACGAACGCGGCCAAGCTCATGGGGCTCTACCCGCGCAAGGGGACGATCGCGGTGGGGAGTGACGCCGACCTGGTCATCTTCAACCCTGAGCGCACGCGCACCATCGACGCGGCCATGCTCAAGTCGCGGGCCGACTATTCGGTCTACGAGGGGTGGGAGGTCACGGGCTGGCCCGTCATGACCTTGAGTCGGGGTGAGGTCGTCTTCGCCGACGACGTGGTGCTGGGGCAGCCAGGGCGTGGTCTCCTCCTTGAGCGCGAAGCTACGCGACCCCTCTAACGCCTGCGCGCGCTGCCGGGCGCCACGATGGCGTCCGAACCCCAAGGCGTGGCGGTCGACGGCTATGTAGGCCTGCCGCGCAAGGTGGGGCGACGCTATGTCCACCACCACACGGGGTGCGTTCCGTCCCGCTCGCGCACCAGGTGACGCGCCATGGGCCACGCGAGAGCTGGTGACCCCGTTGGCGCGTGCCGTGTTAGACGTCGTCCCAGCGATATCCACCATTGGTGGCGACAATGCGACCCCAGCCGGGGAAGACGTGATGGGTGAAGACCAGGGTCGCGCCACGCGGCACGGCCTCGGCGATCAGGCGCCGCCGCGAGGCGATCATGGCCGGCGTGTCGCGGTGCGTCATGACCCAGTCGAGATGCGCCACCTCACACGTATGGTGGAATAGGTCGCCTAGATAGTAGAAGTGATCGCCCGCCGACGCGACGTGGACGATGGAATGGCCGGGCGACTCGCCCGGTGCCGCGATCATGGTCGCACCGGGCACAATCTCGTCCTCCCTATCGACCACAGCGAGCAACCCAAGGTGGTCGAGCGCCCCCAGGCGGAGCGCCACCTCGGACGTGGGGTCCTCACGCGCGGGGTTCCCGTCCCAATCGGCGCGTCCGATCACATAGCGCGCCTGGGGATAGCGCGGGATGTGCTGGCCGTCGCGCCGCACCGTCGCCCCTAGGAAGTGGTCATCGTGGGCGTGCGTGATCAGCACATGCGTGATCTGCTCCGGCTCGATACCGACGGCGGCGAGGCCGGCCTGCACCCCCGGCGTGCGACGCAGCTTCAGATCGGTCACCAGCCACGAACCTGGATTCAACTCGCCCACGCCGGGGTCGATGAGGATGGAGGCGTGACCGATTCGCACATGGGCGACGATCATGCCGCTCTGGCCGATGGCGCCGTTGGCGTCGGCCTCGGGAACGGCGCGGCGCACCGCATCGGCGGGCGCGTCCATCCAGGGAATCAACGGGATGGCGTCGAAGATGCCGTCGTTGATGAGCGTCACCGTGGCGTCGCCGATACGACGCATGGCGACGTAGCCGTCGGTTGCCTGTGTGACCATGAGCCCATCTCCCTCCGCATTCATCACCCATGTAACGCCAGCCTACCGGACGAGGCGTCGTGACGCTAGCTTACCCCACGAGGGGTGCCGGATGCGCCTGCGTCCGCGCGAGGAACGCGGGGAACGCATGCGGGGCAAACCGCGACGACGGTGACCGATGTCCGCGCTCCCCCACGTCCGTCAGAGCATCACGTCCCCACCATTGGGGCCTAACGTTTGTCCCGCGTAGTACCGCGCGTCCGCGGATGCCAGGAAGACAGCAGTCGGGGCCACGTCCTCAACCTCGCCAAGGCGCCGCAGCGGGAGTGTCTCTTGGAGCCGTACCGACGCGCCCTCCTGAGAAGGCTCCGGCGGTGTGATCGCCGCGCTCACCAACCCCGTCTGAATGGGACCCGGCGCGATGCAGTTGACGCGGATACCGCGCGGTCCGACCTCCCGCGCCAACGCCTTGGTGAACGCGATAATGCCGCCCTTGGCCGCGCAATAGTGCGTCCAGTTCTCGCGCCCTATCTGCCCCAGTTGCGAGCCTATCGTGATAATCGTGCCCTCACCGCGCGCTAGCATCGACGGCAGGACGTAGTGCGTGCAGAGGAACGTGCCGCGCAAGTGGACGGCGATCATGCGATCCCAGACCTCCACCGGCATCTCGGCTACTGGACTGATATTGGCGATGCCGGCATTGGTCACCAGGATATCGATGCGTCCCGCCTGCTCCCGGAGGGCGGTGACCATAGCGTGGACCGCCGCGTCATCGCTCACATCGGCCGCCAATGCCCACGCCTGCTTCCCCATGCGCTGTACCTCGGCGACGACCTGCTCCAGCTCCTCATCGTGGTCCCGGTCATTCACCCCAATAGCGGCTCCCTCGCGCGCAAAGGCCAGGGCGATGCCCCGACCAATCCCTCGTGCGCCGCCCGTCACTAACGCCACCTTGCCATCCAGACGTGCCATGATGCACCTTTCTTACTCGTGCTGCGTTGGGGTGTAAACACCTGCGGCGCCACACCGTGCGCCACACCCACGCGATCCCTTTAGACGGCGGTCAGCCCTCCGTCAATGACCAGCGATATTCCGGTCACGAATGATGACTCGTCAGATGCCAGGTACAACGCGCCGAAGGCGACATCGTCCGGCGTCCCGATGCGCCCCAGAGGGTGTTGGGCGATCGTCTGCTGTAACCGCTCCTCGGCGTCGGGATAGAGACGCAGATTGTGCTCCACCATGGGCGTGCGGATTGATCCGGGGCAGAGACAGTTCACGCGTACTCCATAAGGCGCATAGTCGATCGCCAGCTTCCGCGTCAGCGCGATGACTCCCCCTTTCGAGGCGACATAGGCCGCGCTCCCACCCCAGCCGATCAGACCGGAGACGGAGGCCAGGTTGACGATACTGCCGTGTCCTTGGTCACGCATCGCGGCGGCCCCATGTTTGCACCCCCAGAAGATGCCGGCCAGATTCACCTCGAGGACACGGTTCCACAAATCAGGGTGGATGTCGTCGGGGGTCGGCGCCAGCGGGTTGATGCCCGCGTTATTCACCAGGACGTCCAACGCTCCGTCCTGATCGATGGCTGTCTGCATCAGTCGCGCGACCTGCTCCTCGTCCCGCACATCGCACAGCGCCGCTTCCGCCGTCCCCCGCGCCCCCGTGATGAGGGATGCCGTAGCCTCCGCCATCTCCTCCGCCACATCAGCGCACAGGACGTGCGCTCCCGCACGGGCAAACAATAGGGCAATGGCGCGCCCGATACCGGACCCTGCGCCTGTCACCACGGCTGTCTTGCCGCCTAATCGGGCGTCGGACCTCACATTCTCCAGTTGTGCGTTCATCGCAACACTACTCCACCATTTCCACGACCGCGTACACCGTAGCGTCTAGCATCTGCTTGGCACCCGTGCGCGTCATCGCCGATGACGCGCACGGGTGCCATCACTCCTGCGTCAGGTAGCGCTCCACGACGCACACGAACACGTCGATCCCGATTGGGAGCGCCGCCTCGTCAATATCGAACCGCGGATGGTGATGGCTCCATACCAGGTCACGCTCCTCGTTGCGGGTGCCGACGTTGAAGAAACACCCCGGCGCCCGCTCCAGGAAGGAGGCGAAGTCCTCACCACCCATACTTGGCTCGAACGCCGTCACCCGCTCCGGGCCGACCACCTCGCGCGCAACCCCCGCCACGAGGTCAGCCATGACGGGATCGTTGACCACCGCCGGGTAGCCCCACTCGTAGGTGCACGCGCACGTGGCCCGCATCGCGCCGGCAACGCCCTGCGCCACCTCCGCGACCCGGCGCGCCATGTACTGCCGCACCTCCTTGTCGAACGTGCGCACCGTGCCCCGCAGCAGCGCTGTTTCCGGAATGATATTCGGTGCCGTCCCCGCCTGGATCATCCCCACGGTCAGCACCACAGGTTCGATCGGCTTGACCTCGCGGGCCACAAGGGTATGAAGAGCCACGAGCACTTGTGCGGCGACGAGCGCGGTGTCGACGCTCAGGTGGGGCGCCGCGGCGTGACCACCCTTCCCCGTGATGTCCAGGCGGAACATATCGGCCGCGGCCATCATGGGACCCGGCCGCACGGCGACGATCCCGACCGGGAGCCACTGCGAGAGGTGCAGGCCGAACACGGCGTCGACCATGGGATGCTCCAGCACCCCCTCCGCGATCATCTGCACGGCGCCACCGGGAGGCCGCTCCTCGCATGGCTGGAACACGAATTTGATCGTCCCGGCCAGATCCTCTCGCCGCTCGACCAGCACGCGCGCCGCGTTGAGCAGGATGGCGGTGTGACCGTCGTGCCCGCAGGCGTGCATGACGCCGGGGCGTTGCGACGTGTAGGGGACATCGTTGAGTTCGTCGATGGGGAGCGCGTCCATGTCCGCGCGCAGCAGGACGGTCTTGCCGGGCCGACCACCGCGTAGCAGCCCGACCACACCTGTCTGGGCAATCCCCGTCCGCACCTCCAGGCCAAGGTCGCGTAGGCGCGCGGCGACGAAGCGGGAGGTCTCGTACTCCTCGAAGCCAAGCTCGGGATGGGCGTGCAAATGCCGGCGGTCGGCGACCACCTGCACGGCGACCTCGTCCCACAGGGCATTGTTCGTCTGCATGATACAAGCTCCAAGTGTAGCGGCCAGTCGCTGGCCTCATGGTGGTGGGTGCGCCACTAACAGGTGTCCGCTCGAAGAATACCCCTGGCCGATGGACATCATCGGGATAACGAACGCGATACGCAGTCCGCGATTAACCCACGTGATAGGCCAAACGATGGAGCAGTGTGCCATAGGCGACGGGGCCGCGCTCGAAGCTGCTCAGGCGGAAGAACTCGTTGGGGGCGTGGACCTGCTCGTCGTCGAGGGCGAAACCAAAGCCGACGGTGTACGCCCCCAAGGTGCGCAGGAACAAATCGCACACCGGGACACTGCCCCCCGTCCGCACCAGGTATGGCTCCTTCCCGTACACCTCCTGCAGGACCGCTGCCGCCGCTTGGTTGCCCCAATGCTCGGCGGGGATGAGGTAGGGCCGCGCGCCCGCGTTGGTGGGGGACGCGGTCACCGTGACCCCAGCGGGCGCGTGCTGCTCCGCATGCGCCGCCACGAGACGAGCGATCCGCGCCGGGTCCTGATGCGGGACCAGGCGGCAGCTAATCTTAGCGTGCGCCGCCGCCGGCAGCACCGTCTTCATCCCATCACCCTGGAAGCCGCCCCAGATCCCGTTGACTTCCAGCGTCGGGCGCGCCCAGCGCCGCTCGTTGACCGTGTAGCCCTCCTCGCCGCCGAACCCCAGCACATCCAGCGCTTCCCGGTACGCCTCCTCATCGAAGGGGACCGCCGCGATGGCGTCGCGCGCCGCAGCATCCAGGGGAACGACGTCATCATAGAACCCCTCGACCAGGACGGCCCCATCCGGCCCGCGCATGGAGTGGAGGAGGTCGACCAGCGCGTGGATGGGGTTGACGACCGCGCCCCCGTACGTCCCCGAGTGCAGGTCGTCGCGCGGCCCACGCACGTCGATCTGCACGCCGCACGCTCCCCGGTTGCCCAGCGTCAGGGCGGGCTGGTCCTCCGCGTACTGGCCGCTGTCGGCGCTGACCACGAGGTCGCACGCCAGCAGGTCCTTATGCTCCTCCAGGAACGCAGGCAATTGTGGGCTCAGGATCTCCTCCTGCCCCTCGAAGAAGACTTTGACGTTGACGGGCAGCGCGCCATCACCGTGCAGGAGAGCCTCGATGGTCAGGATCGGGATGAGCATATTGCCCTTGTCGTCCGACGCCCCGCGCGCGTACACGCGCCCATCGCGCACATCCGGCGCGAAGGGCGGCGTTGTCCACAGGTCGACGGGGTCGGCAGGTTGTGTGTCGAAATGGCCGTAGATCAGGATGGTGGGGCGGTCTGGGGCGTGGAGCCACGCGCCGTAGACGACGGGATGGCCGCCGGTGGGCAGGATCTGCACATCGTCCAGGCCGGCGGCGCGCAGGCGATCGGCGACCCAGTGGGCGGCGCGCCGCACGTCGTCGGCGTGCGCGGGCAGCGCGGAGATGCTGGGGATGCGCAGGAACTCCAGGTACTCTTCATGAAATCGGTTGTGGTTATCGCGGAGATACGTCTCCCATGCGGTCACGGCTACCCTTCCCTTTCTTTACTGCTATGACGCCCTATCCACTGTCCTCACCCCGTGTCCCTATACCGGCGCTACGTCCACGTTGCTCAACGGCGAGAGGGACGGTTGTGACGCGGTGGTCGTGCCCGCGCGGAGGTGCGTTGCAAACCAGCGTAACAGGTGCTCACGGCGGGATAGGCGTGAGAGCGGGCGTCCATTCACCAGCATCACATGATTTTCGCCCGGGAAAGACACCATTTCGACGATCTGCCCGCGGCGCTTGAGCGCTGTATAAAGTTGTTCGCCTTGCTCGGCGGGGCAGCGCCAGTCTGCGAGTCCCTGCAAGAGGAGGAGAGGAGTCGCCATGGTATCAACCGCGCTGAGCGGGGAGATAGCGGTGTAGCGCGCCAGGTCCTGTTCCGGTTCCGCCCCGATCTCTTCGGGCGTGAAGTACCAACCGATATCCGACGTCCCATAAAAGCTGACCAGGTTGCTGATGCTGTTCTCGCTCACGGCGGCGCGAAAGCGGTCGCTGTGCCCGATCAACCAGTTGGTCATAAAGCCGCCGTAGGAGAGGCCGGTGACGCCGAGACGCGCGGCATCGACCCAACCAGTCTGGACGGCGGCATCCAACGCCGCGAAAAGATCGGGCGCGTCTCCCGCTCCCCAGCGTCCAATGTTACAGGTGGCGAAATCATCGCCGTAGCCACGTGTCGCCCGCGGATTGGCGAAGAGGACGCTGTACCCGTGCGCCGCGAGGAGATGCATATCGAAGAAGAACGTATGCCCAAAGATCGAATGCGGACCTCCGTGGATGTATAACACCAGCGGTCCCGGTTCTGGGGCGGCCACCGCGATGGGCGGGATGAGCCATGCGTCGATAGCGCGACCATCCGCGCTTCTGGTATCCACCTGGATAGGGTGCGACAATGCGACGTCATCCAACCACGGGTTCGGCCGGAAGATGCACCGCTCGTTCCGCCCATCGGCGTCGGAGACGTAGACATCGGGCGGATGTCGCAGATCGGCTGCCGCATAGGCGAGCGTTTGCCCATCGGTGGACATACTGAGCATGGCGCAGGCGCGATCTCCGGCGACAAGTCGACGCAGGTCGCCGGACCGATTGACGTCGAAGACATGGACGCGGGCGCGCTCGGCCGCAACGAAACGGATGGCGTCGCCGTCGGGCGTCCAGAACATGCGCGGCGGCGCATGTCCCGCCTGCCACGTATCGCTGAACAGACTACCACCCACATGGCCCTCAAATCCAATAGTTAGCGTGCGCGGGTCCTCATCGTCTCCCATCACGATGTACAGCGCCTGGTGGTTGGGTCCACACGTCAGACCGGGACGGAGGCCGCTGTAGGCGAGTTCCCGCCCGCTGGGTCCCCACGTTGGAGCCGCCGCGACGCCGTTGGCTGGGGTTAGGCATGTGGGCGCGCCGCCGGCAGCGGGGACGACCCATATAGCCGACCGGAACTCGGGCAAACGCTCATCGACACGGTTGGACACGAAGGCAATGTAGCAGCCATCGGGCGACCATGCCGGGGAAAGGGCATCGTGCGAACCCTGCACCAATGGAGTGACGTCTTTCGTTTCCACGTCGACGATCCAGAGGTGACGATAGCGTGATCCGAGATAACCACGTCCGTCTGCCCGATAACAGGTACGCGTTACGGTAAAAGGCGCATCGTCAGACGCGGGAATCGCGGCCGGCTCCCCAACGGGACCCTCTAACGCGATCACAGCGAGGAAGCGCCCGTCGGGGGACCAGGCGAGGGGAGCGTCGACGCCGTTGGGGAATGAGGTGAGGCGCCGAGCCATCCCATCCGCCTGCGTCAGCCACACCTGCTGTATCCCTGTCCGATCCGACAAGAACGCTAAACGCGCTCCGTCAGGCGACCAGCTAGGAGCCTGGTCAATGTACTGGCCGCCGTCCAGCGGCCACGCCGCCTCGCCGTCGACGGTCACAACCTTAATATGGGCGCTGTAGCGATTGGTCGTCCTGTCGGCTGTGCGGATCGCGATCGCGACCATCCGCCCTTGTGGACTCAGCGCCACGTCGTCGATGACGGCGATCCGCAGCAAGTCATCCGGCATCAGGTGAGCACAGTACGCCCCTGGACAGTACGCTCCTGGAAGGCGCCCCTGTGCGTCGGCGAGGGTGGACATAGCAATTTCCCTTTCATACCACAAGCGGGGTTATCCACGCGTCACTCCGTATGTATTCCGTGTCTATACGGAATGAGCAGCGGCGGCAACGGATGCGTCCCCCGTCTCCAAGGATTGTGTCTCGCCACGCTCACGCAGCCAGCGCACGGCCATGACCTGTACATCCTCGAGATGCGCCGCCATGGCTGTTTGAGCCGCCAACGCATCGTGTCCAGCGATCGCCGCAAGGATGTTGTGGTGGTGCTGGATTGAGCGTCGCGCCCCTGTCCGTGCGCGCAGTGACCACTCACGGCTCTCGCGCAGAGCATCATTGATGTGGTGGATGATGACGAGGATGAGATTGTTGTGCGATGCGCGGGCGATGGCAAAATGGAAGGCCGTATCCTCATCGATGCCCGTTCCCCCTGCGGCGACCACTGCTTCCTGACGCGACAGGCAATCAGCGATACCCCCAATCTCGGTGTCCGTCGCGCGCTCGGCGGCCAGATAGGCGGTCTGCGGCTCGAACATGTAGCGAACCTCCAGGGGATTCAGCAGCGCCGCGCTATTCTCGGCAAAGTGGGCGGTCAACGAAGTGAGCAGATTAGTATCCGGTGATGCGCGCACGACGGTACCTCCGCCCTGCCGCGTTTCGATCAATCCACGCGACTGGAGGACGCTAAACGCCTCCCGAATGGACGCACGGCTGACTTTGAACTGGGCGGCCAACTCGCGCTCAGTCGGTAGCCTCGACCCCACAGGGGTTTGGCCGGATAGTATCTCTTGCTGAAGTTGCAAAACAATCTGCTCGTAAATCCGTGACCGTGTTACAAAGCGTGTCGGCATCGACACTCCTCTCACCTGCCCTGATACGTCCCCCGCAGTAGCCCTCCACGGTCGGTAACGCCCGTATGACCGGCCGTGCAGCCGCGATCCAGACCATCTCCTTTAGATTTAGACGTGGCCAGCGAGAGAGGGCGTGGGGTTGTCTACGGCAATCGCGAGGAAGCGGCGCACGACGGCGAGAAAATCGTCCTGCTCCTCTATAAAGGGCATGTGGCCGCTCTTCTCAAAAACCACGTTTTCAGAGTGGGATATGAGGCGATGAATCTCTTCCCCTTGCGTCGGCGGGGTAATCCAGTCGTGACGCCCCGAGATCACCAGGGTAGGAGCCGTAATCGCCCCGAGCTGTGGGCGGACATCATAGTGGGGGATCACCTGATCGAACATATAGCGCGCAACCTCGGGGTTACCGACTGTACGACCGAGCATGGCCGCGCCGACAACGGAGTCGTAGCGATAGAAGTAGAGCGGGAGCATGACCTCCCACCATTGATGATATTCCGCTTCCGTGCGCACTTTGCCCTCGAAGAGGCTTGGCATCACCCGTTTCTGCTCGTCCGTGGCCCGCTCTTCGGCGATCGCGGTCGCTTCGGCGAAGAAATCGTAGCTGGGCGTGGTTGACACCAACACGAGCCGGGAATAGCTTTCCGGGTAGCGTGTCGCGTAGACCTGGGCCAGCATACCGCCGAACGAATTGCCGAGCACGATGGGCCGCTCCAGCCCCAGATACAGCCGCAATTGTTCGAGATCATCAGCCATGTGTTCGATGGTGTACTGCTCGTTCGGCAGGCGCTGCGACCGTCCATTACCGCGGTGATCGACGTAGATGAGTTGCAGTTTGTCGGTCAACGGCGAGAGCCAGGGGCGGAAATAGCTGTGATCCATGCCAGGACCGCCGTGCAGGATGAAGCACGGCTGCTGTTCGATCATGGTCGGCCCCTCGGGCATGAGGCTGGACCCCTCGACATCGAAAAACAAGTCTACGCCATTCACATGCGCACGCATCGGCTGTATCCTCCCCACATAGTCTCTGAACGGTCGTTGAGCCCTCACCACTTGTTGGTCTGATAACCAGGTTAGACCCACTATAGATGAAATTAGTGGCAAAGGCAAATACCAGGCGTAAAATGGGAGTCGCGGGGGCATAAAGTCACAAGGCGGCGTGGGTTGCGCTCTCATCGTGATTATGGTATCGTTTGTGACAAGCCAATAGTCGGTGGGTTATCAGGCCATTGGGCGCATCCGACAGTGGCGGCTAGCGGCTAAATAACGGCCATACGGGACCGGAGAGGAATCATAATGGACGACAAGGATTCTAGGAACTGGATCGAGTTGGTCAACGAGTCAATGAGTCGCGAGGGATTTGTCAAAGCGGGAGCGGCCGCCGGAGGCTCTCTGGCCGCCTTCCTGCTCGGCGCCACACCCGGTCGCATCTTCGCTGCCCCCAACACCTTGGCGCAGGTGTCGCGCGCCAACGCGCCGAAACGGGGAGGCACACTCCGCTGCGTCTTCGAGACCGATCCCGTCGGGCTCGACCCGGCGTTGAGCAGCGCCCTCTCCTCGGTCCGTATCGTCGAACAGGTCTACACGGGTCTGATGCGCTATAACGACCAGTTGCTCCCGGAGCCGGATCTGGCCCAGTCGTACGAGACGCCGAACAACCGCACCTATATCTTCCATTTGCGACGCGGTGTCTTATTCCACAATGGCCTGGAAATGACCTCAGCCGACGTCAAATTCACCTTCGAGCGCATCCTCAATCCCAAGACCGGCTCACCGCGCGCCTGGTACTTCTCGGAGATCGAGCGCATCGACACGCCGGATAAGTACACGGTCATCGTGCATCTGCGCAAGCCGTTCGCCCCGTTCCTCAACGCGCTGGCACAAGCGTTTAACGGCATCGAGTGCAAAGCGGCGGTCGAGAAGTACGGCAACCTGCAGAAGCAGATGATCGGCACGGGGCCGTTCATGCTCGAGCAGTACGTCCCGCAGACCGTCCTGAAACTGAAGCGCAATCCCCACTACTATGAAAAGGGGTTGCCGTATCTCGACGGCATACAAATCGCCTTCCAGCCCGACGAAACCGCGCGCACCACGGCCCTGCGCTCTAACTCCGCCGATTTCGTCCTCTTCGTTCCCTACCGCGACTTCAACAGCCTCAAAGGCACGCCCAATCTCATACTGACGGAGACCCAGGGCACGGTCTGGGATTATCTCGGCCTGAACTGTCGTCGCAAGCCCTTCAACGACAAGCGGGTCCGGCAGGCCATTGCCTGGGCCATCAATCGCGAGGACATGGTCAAGGTTGGCTACTATGGTCATGCCACGCCCATCCTGTCTGGTCCGATTCCGTCGTGGAGTTGGGCCCATGACCCGACGCCCGTCTACCCGCAGCCCAACCTGGCCAAGGCCAAGGCGTTGCTGGCCGAGGCAGGATATGCGAAGGGGTTCAACATGAGCATCGACGCCAGCCCATCCTATCCGGTACAGATCGCGCAGGCACAGGTCGCCCAGGCGTTGCTCAAGCCGCTCAACATCAACGTCAAGGTCCGCAGTCTCGAGTGGGGCCAGTATATTGACACGCTCGACGTCAAGCACGACTTCGACGCGGCGGACATCGGCTGGGGCAGCTTTGTTGACCCCGATGAGTATCTCTATCCCGAGTTCCACAGCAACCAGTTCTGGAACTTTTACGGCTACAGCAACCACACGGTCGATAATCTCCTGGAACAGGCGCGTACGGCGACGGACCAGAAGACGCGCCGCACGCTCTACATACAGGCGCAGCGGATCATCGCTGAAGACGCGCCGAACGTGTTCTACACGAATGAGAACGACCTGGGCGGCTATTTCTCCTACCTCAAGGGTTTCAAGATCATGCGTAACCAGGCGAACATCTACTTCCGCAAGAGTTGGCTGGCACACTAGCGCCCGACGCACGCAACATGAGACCGGCGACCAGGGGGCACGCCCCGGACGCGCCCCCTGGTCTGTCCAGCTAGATCATAGGAGCCACCATGCTCGCCTATTTGGTCAAGCGCCTGCTCAGCCTCATCCCAGTGCTGTTCGGCATCTCGCTCGTCTCGTTCATTCTGATCCACCTGGTACCGGGCGACACGGTCACGGTCATCCTCGGAACGAATTCGACGGCGGTTTCTGCCGCGGCGCTGCGAGCGGCGTTCGGTCTGGACCGACCGGCCCCCGTGCAATACATTACGTGGCTTGGCGGCCTGCTGCACGGCGACTTCGGCCAGTCGTTCATCACGGGACAGCCCATCCTCGGCACGATCATGTCTCGCCTGCCGGCGACCGCGGAACTGACGGTCGCGGCGCTGGTGCTCTCCCTGTGCATCGCGCTCCCCGCCGGGATTATCGCGGCCATCAGGCAGTACAGCGCGGCCGACTATGTCGGCACGACCGTATCGCTCCTGGGGCTCTCGCTGCCCAGTTTCTGGCTCGCGACCATATTGACCATCCTCTTTTCGGTGGTCTGGCATGTGCTGCCGCCGTCCGGTTTCGTGGCCATCACAACCGATCCGGTGGGCAACGTACGCGACCTCATCCTGCCCGCCGTTACATTGGGCACGGGGCTCGCCGCCGTGGTCATGCGCTATACACGATCGGCCATGCTGGAGGTTGTGCGCCAGGAGTACATCAAAACAGCGCGGCTCAAGGGGCTGCCCGAGCGCATGATCATTGCCAAGCACGCCCTCAAGAATGCGCTGATGCCCATCGTGACCATCATCGGGCTGCAGACAGCCTACTTGCTCGGCGGTGTGGTGATCATCGAACAGATTTTCGACTGGCCTGGTATCGGTAAGCTCATGCTCAATGCCGTCTATCAGCGCGATTACCCGTTAGTCCAGGGGGTCATCCTCGTCATCGCGCTGCTCTTCGTACTGATCAACCTCGTCGTCGATATCCTCTACGCCTATCTCAACCCGCGTATCCGCTACGCGTAATACCCGTGATCACGGCGACATGCGGCGCTTATGGACACCAGATGGAGTGGTTGATGTGCAACTAACAGTTCAGGACACGGTGCCGGTCGTTGACGTCGCACAGGGCGAGGAGCGCATCGTGCGCGCCACGCTCCGGCGCATCTGGCGTAACAAGATGGCGGTCGCGGGCCTCGGCGTCATCGTGCTCATGGTGGTGGTGGCGATCGCGGCGCCGCTCATCGCGCCATACGATCCGTTGGCGCAGAATATCCTGGAGCAGACGCAACCGCCGAGCGGGGCGCACCTCATGGGCACCGACGAGTTCGGCCGCGATGTGCTCAGCCGCATCATCTATGGCACGCGGCCGTCCCTGGAGGTCGGCTTCATCGCGGTCGGGATCGCCACGCTCGCGGGCTTGATCATCGGTGTGACGGCCGGATACTTCGGCGGGTGGGTCGACAACGTGCTCATGCGCCTGATGGATGTCCTCTTCGCCTTCCCGGATGTTGTCCTGGCGATTGCCATCGTCGCCATGCTCGGCTCCAGCTTGTTCAACGTCATGATCGCGATCGGGGTGGTGTACACGCCGATCTTCGCGCGCACCAGTCGCTCCGCCGTGCTGGGCGTCGCGTCCATGCAATTCATCGAGGCGGCGCAGGCGTCGGGCTCGCGCCACCTCAAAATCATCATGCGCCATATCCTGCCCAACATTCTCGCCCCGGTCATCGTGCAGGTGTCCATCAGCTTCGCCTTCGCCATCCTGACCGAGGCGGCGCTCAGTTTCCTCGGACTCGGCACTCAGCCGCCGGCCCCCTCCTGGGGCCAGATGCTCAGCGGGGGGCGACAATTTATTTACACGGACGTGCTGCTGAGCCTGTGGCCGGGCCTTGCCATCGCCGTCGCCGTCCTGGCCTTCAACTTCCTGGGGGATGGCTTGCGCGACGCCCTCGACCCGCGACTGGAGCGGTGAGCATGGACGATCGCACGCTCCTCTCCGTCGAGAATCTATCCACCCATTTCTTCACCGATCGGGGCGTCGTGCATGCGGTCGATGGCGTGGATTTGACGGTGCGTCGCGCCGAAACGTTGGGCATCGTCGGCGAATCGGGCTGCGGCAAGACCGTGACGATGCTCTCCATCCTGCGTCTCATTCCCGATCCACCAGGGCGCACGGTCGCGGGGCGCGTGGTGTTTGATGGGCGAGATTTGCTCACCTTATCCTCCGCCGAGATGCGACGCATACGCGGCGACCGCATCGCCATGATTCCGCAAGACCCTATGGCGGCGCTGAATCCGGCCTTTACGGTGGGTGAGCAAATCGATGAGGTCTTGACCGTCCATCGCGGATTCAACCGCACCTCGGCCCGCGCCGAGACGATCCGCCTGCTAGAGACCGTCGGCATCCCCTCCGCGGACACCCGTGTCAAGGATTATCCGCACCATTTCAGCGGTGGCATGAGCCAGCGCGTCATGATCGCCATGGCGCTGGCGTGCAACCCTGAGTTGGTGATCGCGGACGAGCCGACCACGGCGCTGGACGTCACGATCCAGGCCCAAATCCTCGACCTGCTGCGCAACCTGATCAAGGAGCGCGGCAGCGCGGTCATGCTCATCACGCATGATCTCGGTGTCGTGGCCGAGATCTGCGACCAGGTCGCGGTCATGTATGCGGGGAAGGTGGTCGAATACACCGACGTGGTGACCCTCTTCGACCGCCCACTGCACCCGTACACGGTGGCGCTGCAGAATTCGCTGCCGCGCCCCGACCAAGGAGCGCGCCGCTTGCAAGCGATCGAGGGGCAACCGCCGGACCTCGCGCATCTGCCCTCGGGATGTCCGTTTCGTACCCGCTGCCCCCATGCGATGGAGCAGTGCGCGGCGGCGATGCCCACGTTAAGCGAAGTACAGCCGGGACACTGGGTGCGCTGCTTCCTGCATGCCCCGGCGTGATCCGCTGCACCATCCAGGAGAGATAGAGCTAATGGAGCCATCCCAGCCATCCCCGCTTCTACAGGTTGAAGGACTCAGCAAATACTTCCCGGTCTCACGTGGTGTGCTGTTCCGTCGAGAAGTCGGCGTGGCACGCGCCGTCGATGGGGTCACCTTCACCATCCCATCAGGGACCTCATTTGGCTTAGTTGGCGAGTCCGGATGTGGCAAGAGCACGATCGGTCGTATGATGGTTCGTCTGCTGACTCCGACGGGGGGACGGGTACTCTTTGAGGGGCAGGATATCGCGGCGATCCAGGGTGGGGACTTGCACGCCATGCGGCGGCACGTGCAGATGATTTTCCAGGACCCGTTCGGTTCTCTGGACCCGCGCATGCGTGTGGGTGACATCATCGCTGAACCGATGGATAATCACGGACTCTACCGGGGACCGGCGCGCCAGAAGCGCGTCGACGAGTTGTTGGGGGTGGTGGGCTTGGCCAGCTATCACGCTCGGCGCTACCCGCATCAGTTCAGCGGCGGCCAGCGGCAGCGCATCGGGATCGCCCGCGCGCTCGCGGTCAACCCCAAGTTTGTGGTGCTGGACGAGCCGGTCTCCGCCCTTGATGTGTCTGTCCAGGCTCAGGTTCTGAATCTGCTGCAGGATCTGCAGGCCGAGTTTCAGCTCACGTATCTTTTCATCGCGCACAATCTCTCCGTCGTGGAGCATGTCAGTCACACGGTCGGTGTCATGTACCTTGGCAAACTCGTGGAGGTCGCCGAGAGCGCGACCCTCTACAAAACCCCCCAGCACCCCTACACACGCGCCTTGATGTCGTCCACGCCGGCCACTCATCCCCGCTTGCGGCGGGAGCGCATCACCCTCACGGGCGAGGTACCGAGTCCCTTGAATCCTCCGTCAGGCTGTCGCTTCCGCACACGTTGTCCGCTGGCGGTCGACATGTGCGCGCAGGTTGAGCCCCCCTTGAAGCCGTTGCTCGGCACACAGCATCTTGTGGCATGCCACGTCGTGCACGGCGATGCTGTATCCAATCACAGCGGGCCTCCACAACCAGCGTTGCCCATGCGCGGTCCAGCCATCAATGCGACGCGACCTCAGCCTGTTCCACCGTCGGCCTAATCGAGCCAGAGTGATAGAGAGATATCGTGAGAGGGAAACCCTATCGCGCATGGATCGGCGGATCGGTCGCGGTCGTGGCTATCATGACGGGGGGGGTGATGATGGGCACGAGCCCGCGGACGGGGGCGCACGTCTATAGCGTGGCGGAGGTCAAAGCGGGACTAGCGCGGCAGCCGACGGCATGGACCGGGCGGGTCGTCCTGACGCGCGGCGTCATCATCACCATTCACCACAGCCTTTTCGGCGCCGGGTTGGCCCTGTCATCCGTGGGTCCACCACAGACCACGGTGCTCGTACCCGACATCCCCACGCTGCCACACACCGAAACCGCGCTCCTATCCTATATCTTTAATGCACAGACGGACACGGTGCTGCTGCTCCGCCCACAGCCCACCAACTCTACCGCTATCGTGGCCGCTTTGGGGCGCATCCCCATCGTGGGTAAGTTGCTCCCGCAACAACGTCATGTGACGAGCTACACCCCGTCAATTTATCGGCTCCAGCTCCTCGCTCCGCAACAGTCGTGTCTACACAACCAGTGCGCCGACGCCGTACTACTGGATGCGACGCCATGACGCAGAGGGACAGGCTACCTCGAGACGTAAAGGCGCGGGCGCGGGCGCGACGTGCCGGGTTGAGGAGGGTAGACCCCATGGACATGCGGGCGCTCGCTATTTGCCGCGTGTAGTTAGGACAGAGGAGACATGGATGACCACGCAGAAGCGCGCCCTGACCCTGGACGATTTCTGGTCGCTCAAGACCGTGAGTGCGATGCGCCTCTCGCCCGACGGTAGGATCGTCGCCTACGTCGTGGGCGATTACGACGAGGCGCATAATCACGCGCACACGGCTATCTGGCTAACCTCCCTCGATGGCGCGTGGACGCGACAGTTCACAAGCGGCGAGGCGTCCGATAGCCAACCGCGTTGGTCGCCCGACGGCGCGCGGTTGGCCTTCGTGTCGACGCGCCACGAGGAGAAGTCGCACATCTACGTCATCGACCCGGCGGGTGGCGAGCCGCGCCGCCTCACCAACGCGCCGCATGGCGCGCACGCGCCCATCTGGTCGCCCGACGGCACACGCCTCTGCTATGCCGCGTCGGTCGAGTCGGACCGGCAGAAGGTCCCACAGGAGGTGACATGGTTTGAGGCGCACCCCGACGCCGATGGGACGGCGCCACGGATGCGCGGTCAGACCACGCTCTTCTCACGCTTCGACGGGCGCGGCTATATCGACCAGCACATCCATCGCTTTGTTGTTGAGGTGGATGACCACGCCAGAGAGGCACGCCAACTCACGGACGGGGACCATGACGACCTCGACGCAGCCTGGTCGCCGGATGGCGCTGCGCTGGCCTTCGTGTCGAATCGTACGGCACATCCCGAGCATACCTTTGCCGCGGACATCTGGACGGTCGAGGCCAATGGTGGCGCCCTGACCTGCCTGACCGACGGCACGCTCTCCGCCTCGTCCCCCGCCTGGTCTCCCGACGGCCGAACGATCGCCTTTTACGCCGCGCCCGAGCAGGTGGCGCATGGCTACCATGACACATAGCACCCAATTTAACACATCTCCATTTGTACCACAGCAACAACGATACGACGGTGTCGTCGCGTTTCACGAGTTCCGGCGTCGTGCGCGCAGGGCCTGCATACGATCACGGGCCTGCGCACGCTTGCGTTCTTCAAGACAGAGGTCACAGTACGCCGGGGTGCGCTCCCGGTCGACGCGGATGACCGTGAACCGTTCGCCGCACCCTTTACACTGTGAACGCTACCCCAATGTGAGCCATTTGATGCGATAAGCCTGGCCACCGTAACCCTGCGTCCTGTCGGCCTCATAGAGTCCGTAGCGAATTATTTTTTCCAAGCAGGAGGGTTACGGAATGCGTATCGGAAATCGTGGCCGCTGTGATCGCATCAAATGGCCGGTTTTTGAGTAGCAGGCACATTTACACCGTACGCGCACTTCTTTCATCGCTTCCTCCTGTCCTGTGCTGGCTACCGTGGTCATCCGTGCGACGAAGTTATTATTTCTGTCGCACGGATGACCACGGTAGCCAGCACAACTATCATTGACACGCGGTAAGCCCCCGTGTACCCTTCTGACGTTTTGATATAAGGGCCAAACGCGCTGAGGCGGCGAACAAATTGCGGTTTGTACGGCGACATAGATTTGGTCGATTGCGTTCTATCAGGCAACATCACACGGACTATGACGGCCCGTCGCACAACATCGCCCAATCTATGGCGTCCTACATGGCAATACAGCCGAATCTGTTACGGAGACAACTTGACCATAACGCTTATATCAAAACGTCAGGTACCCTTCCTATCGCTTGTACGCCACAGCAGCGTGCGTACAGCGTTCGCCGCAGGCCATGTACCTGCAAAAGGTGCAGAAGGCAAAACCCGCCGGCCAGTCGCTCCTATCTACTTTCGCTGACGTAGCACTAGCGATAGCAGCGAGGTTGCCCTTTCCAAAAACGTTACCTGTGTCCTGAGCAAGTCCATACAAATAGCATATTCATGCAGGGTTTGCATAACCAAGGCGGCACCGTGATGCGTGTGACCCTGATCAGGCGCTGATAGAGAGCACGCGCGCGAGCGCGTATATCTATTATGCGTGCTGTCTTCGTGTACCAGTGCAACTCGTCCGGATGGACTTTTCGGCCAACACCGCTCAACCTACTGCAGGATCTCCAGCGGGCGTTCGGGCTGACCTATCTGTTCATCGCGCACAATCTCTCGGTCGTGGAATACCTCTCTGACCGTGTCGCCGTGATGTACCTGGGCAAGATGGCCGAGTTGGCGCCGGCGGACGAACTCTACAGCAATCCGCTGCACCCCTATACGAAGGCGTTGCTCTCGCCCATTCCCGACCCGTCGGCGCGCAAGCAGCGCATCATGCCGCAGGGCGACGTGCCGAGCCCGATCAACCCGCCATCGGGCTGCCGCTTCCGCACGCGCTGTTTCATCGCCATCGACCGCTGCGCGACCGAGGTCCCGGAGTTCCGTTTGATGGGCGAGGACCACTACGCCGCCTGCCATCGCGCTGAAGAGTCCTCTAAGTTGATGGGCAGTGGCAGCGTCCTCACAGGCAAGTCCCTGCCAACGCCGCCCCCATCACCGAATGGGGCCAACTTGCACTAACACAGACGCCGATGGCGAGCGGCCTTCAGCGACCAATCATCACCCTCCCAGCGCTTGACTACTGCCCTGTATTGGCTGCGTATCTCATCGGGGCTAACGGATGAGATATGTAGCCAATACAGCACAGCATCCATCTCCTCTCCACTGCTTCAGTCGCGTGGTATCACTGACCACGCCAGGCTCGCTCACGGTCGGGGCATGCTGTTGTGCCGTCTTGATGGCGCCTCCACCTCGACGCTCACCGCGTCAAGATGGGCGCGCATTTCGGCAGCGGCGGCCTCCTTGTCACGCCGGGCAATAGCCGCGACAATGCGCTCGTGTTCCGCATTCGCGCTATCATTACGCTCCGGTACCGTGGCGACCAACAAGCGGCGATACTCGGTGAGCAGGTTGTTCATCGACGCAAGAATGCGTTCCAACAACCGGTTCCCCGCGATGGCCGCGATGCGGCCATGGAACGCCGCATCGACCTCAACACGGCTGGTGGGGTCATCGCGCGTCATGTGCATGGTGCGCACCAAGTCGGACAACTCAGCGAGATCAGCGGAGGTGGCCACCTCCGCCGCCAGCGCTGCCGTCTCCCCTTCGATGACCTTGCGCGCCTGAAGTAGTTCCGCGATCGTGATGTCCCCGCGCAGCAAGTGCTGCGATAGTGGTCGGGACAACGACGTCAAGACGGTGCTGTCCGCGACATACCATCCCCGGCCAGGGCGCGCCTCGATGAGGCCGGCAGTGGTCAACTGCTGGAGCGCCTCGCGCAGGAGCGGCCGGCTCACGTTGAGCATCTGCTGGAGTTGCCGCTCCGGCGGGAGTTTGTCATGCGGCTGGAGATGCCCGCTGCGCACGAGTTCCCCGATTTGCCCTACGATGCGTGCGCGCAGATCGAGCTTTTCAATAGGCTGAAACAGCTCCTGCCTCGTAGCAGTCGACGTGGAGGTATTCATTCAACGGTTACTCTTTGGGTCAGACCTCTTACCGGCGGGTAACGATCTTTAGTGTACGCGATGTGTCGGTCGCGATCAATACGCTTATGTCTACACGTCCACACATCGCGTGTACGACACAGATCAAGTGTTACACGCCTCTGCGTAGCCATGACCGTTACGACAGAACGCACGAGAGCGTCCGTCAAGGATACGTGATAGTTTAGGCTTGTGTCTCGCCCGCCAGTGGCTCCAGTAGCACATGCGTTTGACTCATTGTCTACGGCGGCTGCGACATAGAACGCGAACACGATGGCGCGCACGAACATAAGCCTCTATGCGTTGCACCGTTTATTTGTTATGCGTTGCACCGTTTATTTGTTATGCGTTGCACCGTTTATTTGTTATTTAGCTACCATATGTTGCGACTCGGAGACCCGTGAGACTACAATATAAAGTATTTAGAGGGTGTTTTCCTTGACCATAATCGACAGGGCGCAAAGAACGTGATAGGCGCGTCATTGCTCATGCCTCACCGAGGCATCGTCATAGGCGCGTGCGTCCGGATAACGTGCGGGTACGTGCGTTGGGGTTACACATCGTACACATGCCGCGTCCTGATCGAGCGGTTCAGCAAGACGTTGAGTGTCCAAGAGTTTGGACTGGGCAACGCGACGTGTCGCATACGGCGTCACGTAGTCTAGATAAAATAGCCACTTGATGGGCCAGATGACTGGACAGATTAACAGGTTGCTCGCCGTGCGAAAGGCGCTATAATGCATTAATAACGGTAAGAGGTCTGACCATCGTTTACATGCTAGCCACCGACGGTTGCGCGTGTTCGCTCTTATCGTACGCGATGTCGCATCTGCCCAGTGTCGCAATGTCAATGCGCCCCCGACGAGGGGGTGGCGTCATACGCGGAGATTCACTATGGGAGCGTACATCGGTCGACGGTTGCTCGCGATCACGGTCCTGGCGTTTGGCGTGTCGCTCATCGTCTTTTCGATCCTTCATCTGATTCCGGGTGATCCCGTCATCCAGATGATTGGGTACAGGCAGTCATCCGCCGACGAGATCCGCAACCTGCACCACCAGCTTGGTCTCGACCTTCCACTGCCCGTGCAATACGTGCGGTGGCTGGGGAATGTGCTGCACGGTGACTTTGGCTATTCCTATTCCTCCTCCACGCCCGTGGCCAAGCTCATCGGCCAGAACATTCCCTATACCATCGAGTTGTCGTTCGCGGCGCTGATCGTGTCACTTATCGTCGGGATTCCACTGGGAATCATTGCCGCGCTGTCCCGAGGGAGTTTCGTGGATTCAGCGGCGATGATCGTTTCTCTGGCCTCGCTCTCGATCCCTGACTTTTGGCTTGGAATCCTGCTGATCACACTGTTCAGCGTGCAGTTTCACTTCCTCCCGGTCTTTGGAGGGACCTCGCTCACGTCGATCCCGAGTCTCATTCTCCCGGCTCTGACCCTCGGCGCGGGGACAGGCGGCATCACGGCACGGTACGTTCGGACGAGTGTGATCGAGGCGGCGACCAAGCAGCATGTCGTGACGGCCCGCTCGAAGGGGGTGCCGCGCAATCAGGTATTCACGCGACACATCTTCCGTAACGCCCTCCTCCCGGTGGTGACGGTGATCGGCCTGCAGATCGGGTTCCTCTTGTCGGGGACGATCATCACCGAGGTGATCTTCTCGCGTCCAGGCATCGGACGCCTGCTGGTCGACTCGATCCTACAGAAGGATTACCTGACGGTGCAAGCGCTCGTGCTGCTTGTCACGCTCATCTACACGACGGTCAACCTGATTGTGGACCTCATCTATCCGTTCATTGATCCGCGGATCGTGTACTAGCGCGAGGAGGAGTCAGACCTATGGCCAACGTCGAGCCGCTTGAGACCGTCGGCGCAAACCTGGCGACGGAAGCTGAGATCATTCATCGGTCGGCGCGGACGTTCCCCCCCATCTGGCGCCACCGGAGCTTGTTGATCGGGATGATCGTCGCCGTGGCGATACTCATTGTCACGATCTTCGCGCCTCTCTTTTCACGCTACAATCCTATCCTGCAGAACCCCAACGACGTCTTCCTGTCTCCGCGCTGGGGCCATCCTTTCGGCACCGATCAGTTCGGCCGGGACATGGTCGCGCGTGTGTTTTATGGGGGGCGGAACACCATTGTGGGTAGCGTGGTGTCGGTTCTGATCGCGACCATCGTCGGAACCTGGCTCGGATTGCTGGCCGGATACGCCGGCGGCTTCCTCGATACGGTCATCATGCGTCTGGTCGACCTGCTGCTGGCATTCCCCGGTCTCTTGCTGGCACTGACACTAGCGACCATCTTCGGCCCTGGCCTGAATGGAACGGTCATCGCCATCGGAATCGCGTTCATCCCCGGCACCGCGCGTATTGTCCAGGGCGTGACACTACAGGCGCGCCACTTCATGTATGTGGAAGCGGCGCAGGCCCTGGGAGCGTCGAGCGCAACCATCATTTGGCGTCATATCCTGCCCAACGTGCTCGCCCAGGTCATCGTCCTGGCGACGACCGGCCTCGGCCTCGCCACCCTCTCGGTGGCGGCGCTCGGCTTCCTCGGCCTCGGGCTGCAGCCGCCAACTCCGGAATGGGGCGCTATTCTCAACGAAGGACGGGATTACGTCACGCTGGCCTGGTGGGTGGCATTCTTCCCCGGACTTATGATTTCGCTGTACGTCACCTCGGTCAATCTCATTGGAGACGGGCTGCGTGAGTTGCTCGATCCGACCCTGGCGATGCGTACGAAGTGATCTGAAAGGAGAAAAAGCGCGTTCGACTGAAGGCGAGCTCTCAAGAAACACCAACGACACCTTAGGAGCCGTTAAAGATTAACTTCCCGTTTTGGCCGTCGCATCCAGGCGTCTGAGGAGGCGCAGTGGCGGGAAGTTATTTCTTAACGAGTCCTAAGCTGGACTTTGGCCATTTAGGCGGCGTCATACAGCATCTCCCTGAGGCGATCGACAGGGGCGCAGAGACTTTTCTCATATCGGGGCGGAAAGGCGACATGGAAAAACTCCGCGCGCCCACAGATACCAGCCGACCACGGGGCGGCGGGCACAAGACGGAGGCGTCGCCGTGAGGCTCCACGCCGCCTGGGGGAAGCGCGGAGGGGCCGCTGACAACGGAACGATACGTGCACATCGCGGTATGTTTCCTTTCGCGCAAATGGTAACGATAGGTGTAGGGTAGGAAGCGAACGCCCGTCGGTTACCCGGTGGGTCGCGCGGCATCCCCCCTCCAAACCGTGCTGACACCTTTCAGCGTACACGGCTCTCCCCCTACACACAT
>JAABUU010002567.1_pt1 | contig 25571 bp, 25 predicted proteins | sample 5559301 | NCBI WGS metagenome assembly JAABUU01 (sample SAMN10711884, study PRJNA513360) | rock metagenome | isolation source: Antarctica rocks | place: Antarctica: Victoria Land, Richard Nunatak white | reverse complement strand
AAATTGTAGTTAACGGAGCCCTTCTGAGCATGGTGGATGTGGTTGAAGAAAGGTTGATTGTTTTGAAGGTACGCGATTTTACGTGTTTTCGCTTAAGTGACCGTGACTTTTTGCAGGGTACTGTAGGTACCCGTCAACCAACTAACCCTCAGCCTTAATGATGTCTGCAGCTCGCTCTGCCACTGCGTACACAGTGGATTGAATGTTGCCTCTGGGGATGATGGGGAAGACACTGGCATCCACTACGCGCAAATTCTTCGTCCCATGCACCAGCAGGTGATCAGACACCACCCCTCCATCCGCTCGAGGTAACATGGCGCAGGTCCCGCATGGATGATAGGTCGATACAGCTATATCTTTGATATAATCTTTGGCTGCTTGCAGGTCGTGAAGATGCGCCGCTGGAGAATTGCGCTTTCCATCCGGTTTCAAAAAGGTCGAAAGCGGAGACGTATTCGCAAATTGTTCGAGGAATAGGACGTGATGTGCCAGAAGCTCAAGATCAACAGGGTTAGAGAAGTATTTGGGGTTAATGCTGGGTTGATCTGCTGGTATTTTCGATATTGCATGCGAACTGCCTCTTGAGAACGGGTGGCTCTGGATTGCACCCAGCGTTAAGAAGTTCTCTGGCCTCAAGGAGCCCCCGTTTAGATTCCACTGTGCTGCAAACATGAACAGTGCACCGACCCCCTCTTCTGGTGCCTCGAGTATTGTGCGTAAGAAGTCGTAGTGCAACTTGTCATCCGATGATGGCGGATTTGCCTCCAGCAGCGCTTGGAGCTCAGAAGAGCGACCGGTGGCCCGATCGAGATCCAGTAACGGCATAATCGCGTGGGAGCCAATGCCCCCCACAGCAAGAGGGCCACCTAGATTGTTCGAGTACATTTTCATGGCGGCCTCAACCTGCTCGGGCTCTTGACGCATAAGTGGATCTCCAGTCATGACGCCGGGCTGGACTTCGTAGCTGATTCCGGCCATGAGATGATCTTGAAGATTCTCGCCCACATTACGGTTTGGTATGAGTATCGGAACACTTATTGATTCGAGAATCTCAGGGTTTCCAATACCAGATAGCTCGAGGAGCTTAGGGGACTGAAAGACGCCAGCAGCGAGGATGACCTCTTTGCGTGCATTGATGGACTTAATGGTGCCATCAATGACAAAGTTGACATGATCGGCCAGTACGTCTTGATCAGGCTGGGAGACAAGGCTGATATTTTCGACTTCAGCTCCCACAAACACATGAAGATTTGGCCTCTGGTCAGCTGAAGCGTAATACGCCGAAGCAGAGTAGCTGCGCGTCTTGGTCTTGGGATCCACAGTGCTAGGATTCGCATATCCACCAAGGGCCTTGCCAGAGAAAGGGTCGCCTCGTACCCCGTATCGAATAGCCTTGAAGGTGTCTACCCAAGCTTTAGAAAGAGGATCGAGGACAACGCCGGTATATGAAGCCTGGATAGGCCCGTCTGTTCCGTTAACCTCAACATTAGCATAGTCGAGGCCTAGGTGCGCTGCTGTCGATTCGTTAGGAAGTTTAAGCGTATGAAACTTGCGATAGTATGGTGCAAGTGTCTTCCAATCCCAGCCAGAGTTTCCCATTGCACTCCAGGCATCAATACCAGCAGCAGAAGGTGCTATGAAAGCTTGGTTGTTGATGCCGCTGGATCCTCCAAGCATGCGACCTTGTGGCTGCTGAATGGGCCTGTTCTGAAGGTTTTCCTAGTAGAAACTCAGCATCAGGGTCTGAAGTCGGAAGTCCTGCAGAGGGCGCTCACCTGAGGGGTTGTTTGGAACTTCCAATCGAGCTCTGTGCCATGCACTTGAAAAGCCATGGCCGGAATGTTGACCCTAGGATCTTCGAGTCGGTTCATGCCGGCCTCGAGAACAGCAACACGGACAGATGGATCCTCCGTGAGCCTAGAGGCGACTACGAGGCCGGAGGTTCCACCACCGACGACAACGTAATCATACTCTGCCATCATCTCCGACGGTGAAGTACAGGTAGTCATTCTGAGTGGCCTGTATCGGTTTTCGAGGCTCTTTCCGCCAACGTCTATGATTCTAGATGGACTCTGCACTCAATATGCTGAAGCATCAGTATAATGGTGCGGTGGTGGGTGGGTGGGAACTGTGGAGTTACGAAGGGAGAGATTACAAACAACCCCTCCGCTACGTCACTGCTAGCATTGCAGTGCTGCCAGCATGCCCAGGGCATGCATGCTGGCCAGTCGTACGCTCTTCAGTTCCACCTCCGCGAGAGTGGACAAGGCTTTTCACAAGGTGGGCGCGGTGGAACAGAAAAGATGCAGGGGTCAAAGTAGGCTTGCAAGGGTTCGACCGGCTGTGGCATCCCGTTCGTGCTACCTAGAGTACCCCCGTCCGTGCCGTCCAACCTTGAGATGACGTGCCTTAGTCAATCTGGACTTCCATTCCAAACCTCGCGACTCCTTTAGGCAGGATCATCTTCCAGCCCTGTGAGGAGTCATGCAGCTTCCAAATCCTTCACACGAAAGCACCGACACCACAATCATAACTCTCTCCAACCACAATTAGATACGGAATCTGGCATCAGGAATACCCGGCTGCGGTCAAGCAATGCACCTTCATCACGATGCCATCACAAGATGGTCCACACTTCCCACAGGCTGCGCCCGAGTAGTGAGCTGAGGGAGTGGTACAACCACTTGGCCTTCTGTCATTCCTCTCAGCTGTCAGGGATGGTGCAACGTCACAGAGAGGCCCACCCTTGCGGAACTGGCCTAGATCGTTAACACCCCAGGGGCAATGCTCGGCGTCTACAGTACAATGGATTCTCGACTTTTGGCTTTGGGCTCATGTGCTTGCCGGGCGTTACCGTAATAAAGGTTTCTGCCGGAGCCGACCTCTCAAATCTTCTCCGTCAAACGTTATATTTGTCTAGACGTATTACAGATGGCTTGAGTTTGGTGACCAGCTATTCGAATTACAATGGCTTCCTCTTCCGAATTATCGCCTCTCGCTCCTATGAGAAACGCAGATAACTTTGGCACAAGGCTCCTGCCATCTATCCTCGACAAGTACGCAATCGACGAGCCAAGTAGGGTCTACGCTTGCCTTGCTCGGTCTGCAGAGGTCGCTGAAGGATTCGAAGAGATCAGCATGCGACAATTAGCATCAGCTGTGGATGCTCTTGCTTGGCGGATCAGTAACGAGATGGGAGACAGCAAGGACTTCTCTACGCTTGCGTTCTTCGCTCCGTCAGATATTAGGTACCCGCTAATGATTTTTGCGGCAGCAAAGTGTCAACGCAAAGTGAGTCTGCGCATATTGCTCCATGACATATGACTATATATAAACTGGTATTCAGTTGCTACTCCTGGGACCTCGAAATACTGTTGACCAGAACTTGAATCTGCTTCAAAGAGCTGGATGCGTACGACTTGTCTATGGACAGGAAATGGCACGCCAAGCCCAACATCTGCGCACCAAGCACGTGGACCTGTCAATCCATGAGCTTTCCCCTCACCACGAGCTAGTTGCGCAGGCTACCATTCCTTACCCCTTCATCAAGACATTTTCTAGCGCCTGGAATGATCCTGTCCTCATGTTGCATTCATCTGGAACCACTGGTACGCTTGAAATGACAGACAAAGATGATCAAACACTCATTACTTATAGGAAACCCTAAGCTCGTGACGTGGACACACGGAACCTTGTCCGTAGTAGATAAAGACCGCAGTATGCCGGCCCCTTCTGGAAGAAGATCTCAGAATGGTGGACTGTTCGACTTTTCAGATGGGGGCCGGTTTTATTCTTGCTTTCCACCCTATCATGTGAGCTGATCTTTCGAATATGAACTTCTTCTGTGCTAAGACAAAATATAAAAGTTGGCAGGAGTAATTGTTACCACACTAATCCCAATATTCTATGGGGCTACCGTAGTCTTTGGTCCGACAAGCGTCCCTGGCAGTGGATCTCTTGTTTCAAGGATCCTAGATCGGATTTCGCTAAGAGCTTTGTACGTTCCACCTGTAATCATTGAACAATGGATGCAAGAACCGAATTCATGCGAGCAAGCTAAAACCTTGGACTTCGTTCTTTTCGGAGGCGGGCCGTTATCCCAGCCTACAGGAGATCTGCTCGATAGATTCTGCGACGTCTGCCAGGTATATGGATCTGCGGAGATTGGCCAGGTTCAACTTCTCGTTTCAGAGAAGGGCGACTGGGCTTACTTGGAGCCCAATTCATTTGAAGAGGTTGATATGCAACCTTATGGCAAAGGCGTGTTCGAGCTCGTCTTGCATCAAGCAGAGCATCTCAACCACAGGAGATCTCTGTACTACAACTTTCCTCACAAGGAAAGCTGGCACACTGGTGATCTTTTCAAGCCGCATATCTCAAAGCCTGGTCTGTGGAGCTTTTCTGGACGTGCAGATGATTTGATCTTGTTGTCTAATGGTCATAAAATCAATCCTACTCCAATGGAAAATGTAGTTGAAGAGCGTTCACTTATCTCAGCGGCCATTCTTATTGGACAAGACAAGCCCCAGCCAATTCTCCTTCTTGAAGTATGGGATCGTGGCTGTGAGCTTCGAAGAAATGAGCTAAAAGATCTTCTGGGCCCGACTGTGGAGAAGGCTAACGACCTTTTCCCACAGTATGGCCAAGTCGATTGGGGGATGGTACTGATAGCTGAGCCTTGCAAGCCCTTCGTTCGATCCCCTAAAGGAGGCGTTGTACGTACAGCAACACAGAAGCTTTACGAGCCCGAGATCGAAGCACTATACAGTTGCGCGCTACCTGAAGCCAATGGCAACGGCCCTTGGTCGTTGAGCGACTACATCCCTATCAGTCTTGAGCAGCTTATACAAAAATCACTTCATCAGCTGCTTCCGGGATCTCTCATCACATTAAACGACGACATCTTCGTAAAAGGCTTGAATTCTTTGAAAGCTACTGTGCTTGACGCCGTTATACAACGAGACTTGAACGCACACGACGTCTTTCCGCCCGGTTCATTCTCTACTAACATGATATACCGCTACCCTACGGTGAAGACTTTAGCGTTTCAAGTCTACAAGTCGCTGTATGACTCCCAGAAGGTACAAATCTCAGACTCTGCGCGAATGCAAAGTTTGGTCGAAAGCTACACCCAGGACCTGACTGAACACAACTGCACGCGAACGTTTCGATACATCATTCTCACTGAAACTACTGAAAGCCTGGGCCAGCATATGTTACGAACGCTGCTAGAATATTCGGATGTTGCGACAATATATTGCCTGAACCGTTCCACTAAGACGCAAAAGAAGGCTGAGAGCCTCTTACAAGGCCGAGCATGCGATCTGTCAAGAGCAAAATTTCTTCGTGTGAATCTGAGTCAGCCGTACTTGGGTTTGGACCAAACTACCTGGGAGTGCCTAGTCAGAAATGCCACGATCGTCATCCATACCTCCTGGACCGTAGACTTCAACCTTCCACTGAAGCATTATGAGAAGGAACATCTTCACGAACTACGTACACTTATTGAACTATGTATTGAAAGTCGGCACCGCGCTCGGCTCGCTTTTGTTTCTTCCTCTGGCGCTGTGTCGCAATGGTTCTCGGAAAACCCAACTCACTCTATCTCGGAGCTCGTTCCGCGCTTATACTCCCTCGCCGGCAGCATCGGGTACTGGCAATCGAAGCTCGTCGCTGAGAATATTCTAGCAATCGCAAACGAGCAGTATGAAATTCCTCTCTCCATCCTTCGAGTAACACAGTTCGCCGCGGCAACCAGCGCACACGGCGCGGAAAGATGGCCGCTCCAAGAATGGTTTCCCATTATGATTCAAACTTCGAAAACGCTTGATCTTGTCCCGACCTGGGATGCTAACGTGGATTGGATCCCCGTCGATACGGTTGCTCAGATCATGTGCGAGATCGCGCTTCAGCCAGACATAGAGCAACGCCCACGCAGCGGCTCTCTGGCCACATCTCTTGGGCCTAAGGTCTATAATGTAGCGCATTCGTATCCAATTCCATGGCAGCGGCTCGCAAAAGCGATACAGTGTCGCTTGGGCGGAACAGCCAGAGTTGTCCCTCTGCGTGACTGGGTTGCGGTACTTAAGCAGCGTAAAATATATGACCTTGATGAAGTGGCAGCTACGCCTGCACTCAAGATACTATCGTTCTTCGAGGCTCTGACAGTAAAAACTGGGGGTGGCGAAGGCTTACAGGGTGTCCTGAAGACTGCAAACGGGGTGGCTGCGAGCAGCACAATGGCGGGCTTACGTCAATTGGGGGACGCGGATATTGACAACTGGCTTACACAGTGTCAGATGTGAAGGGCAACATACTCCATTTATCTCATTTTTCCAGAAATTATTTAGAATAATGGAAGTATATAGAGCGAAACCATCCAAGCATTCCACAAGCGAAACGTCTTATCGCTATTCACAGATCTGAACGTCAATGTTCTAACTGCAATACTCCCGCCTAGGGCAATTGGGCCGATATACCCTAGGTTTTCCGCAGCCCACAGCCACGGGCAAAGCCAGCTCCACGTAAGCACAGCGCATGAAATCACCCAGCGGGCTACCCCGTCGCCGATGGTTAAAGGGAGTGTGCGTCGTTCACGGGCATCATCTCCGGCTTGATCGGCCATGTCCTGGACTTGCACAGTCGTCACGACAACAAATCCGATAGTAGCAAACCATCTTGCTAGCGACATCGCAAGCGGCACGGAGCCTCCCAGCAGTACATCCGTTGCCCCAAAGGCAAAGCTAATGAAGCCGGCCGCGTTGATGATATTGCGGACAAGGAAATTTACATCCGCGCCGCCGCGATCATTATAACAGTGGCCAAAGCAGATCAGAGCCAGAGACTGCTTCAAGCCGCCCAGAAAAGCACTCACGCACACGGCAAGGGGATAAAGAATTGACGTCCACACTCTGGCTTGGCTTGGTGAAAGGCGTTTGGATGGAAGCGGTCGCCAAGGCTTGTTTAGCAGGTCCTCGCGAATGGCGCCAGGCTGGCATTGATTGCTGATGGCAAATGGGAGAAGATTTATCCAACACCAGAAGACGGCTAGAGGGACCCTACCGGCGATAGAAATTGGTGAAGATGGTGGCAGGTGGAATCGATGCGCGGAGAGAGCAATGACCGTGCTAGATATTGTGCTGGGGCCCACAATTGTCTTGAGGTCGCTCAAATTAAAAAGCCAAAGCGAATACAGATGCTGAGCCATTGATGCCGGAGAGATCAGATGTAAGCTTTCGCAGTTCGATTGAATATCTCTGAGCTGAGGTGAAGGTTCGAGTTGAGGCTTTGACCCAAAGATAGGAAAATATTGCTTCATGTTCCTTGCGTATAAGTGATGTTGAGAGAAGGTATTGAACTCGGAGCTTTCAGCTTCTATGTTCGAACATGAACAGATATGTTTCGTGATACAACTGCCCCGAGGCTGGGGTTCAACGGCTCAACAACAGTGCAGGACGAGGACAATTTGTCCATAAAGCTGAAAAGAGTGGGCGAGATGCTTTGACCCCGAATAACAACAACACTTCAAAATCAGGCAAATAACGGCTGAAAATGACAGCATATCCACGTCTCGCGGAGTGCCTTGTTGTCACCATACAAGCCAGAACGGCAAAGTTACTGTGCCATCATGTTGCATGTGATTGCATCCTTCGGAACACGATTCGGGATGCTTGTAGTGCATGTAAAGCTCGAACCCCCAATAGATCGTAACGCGCGGTCGCCTCAACAACAGGCGCCGTTAAACTACTGCGCATCACGGATGCAAGACGTGCATTGAAGTGGGGCGGTGACAGATTATGGTCTACAGAATTCAGTCTGAAGCTGAAGCCTGAGACGCGGCGCAATGGCACGAGATTGAAGTCTGAGTGTGATGGTTGTCAAGCAATGAGGAAAGACAACATTGAAGAGCCTAGATGACGTCTGCAATCGCGCTAATGCACATTGAGATGACCAAGAACAGAAGGTATCCCCGGACTTGCGGTCCTACAATGAAAAACATGCTGGTCGTCTGCCTATTCCTGGCACCAAGCACTGCCAGATGCTGAGTGTGTGGCATTCTGGTCGCTCTAATGTTCTGGTACATGTTACATAGCCTCATGCGTACTGCAGCTCCGTTCACCTTCGGTACCAATCAATATCTTGCTTTTGAGGCACGGTAGAACTCTTTTTACGTTATGTGTTACGGCTGAAATTCTCCGGTTGCATCTTTTAGCCCGTCAACGAATTGTATTCGTCTGTGCACTCATCGCTTCAGTGTCATAAAACCATAAGTGCTATCACTCGCAGTCATCCACCGATCAGCGGACCATGGCTTGCCTCGTTTTGCTGCTCGAAAGCCCCTCCATGCTGTGTGGCTTGGCAAAAGCTTCGAGCTGAAGTAAGGCTACTGGTATTGGGATAGTGGATTTCATCATTTAGATTGTATATTGTGTGAGAAATTCTTCTCTGATCGCTCCTATCAAGTTTCCAATTAGAACTGCTTACCAGAGCTGAAATGGCAATATCTGTTCTTGTCCAAAGCTCCCTCTTCGCGCTGAGTGCAGGCATTCTTTCCCATCTATGTATTTTTATTCGAGGAGAATGGCACATGCAAGCGCCAAATATTGTCCGCGCTTATGGCTTTCTTTGCACTAGCACACTGGTCGTCGGAGCCTATAAAGAAGAGGGCCATCCTGCAAAAGGCGTTCTAAAGGCTAGTTGGTATGTGGCTCTCTATTTATTTGGGTTACTCGCCAGCATTTGCGTATACCGGGTGTACTTCCATCGATTACGAGGCTTCCATGGCCCATTCCTGGCAGGAGTTAGCAAGCTCTGGCACGCATATCACTGCTTGCCAGCCAAGAACCACTTGTTACTCGATCGATTGTACACGGACTATGGACCTATCATTCGTACTGGTAAACAATTATCCGGCCATCTACTTCTCAAATGCTGACGCTGTATCGAAGGACCGAATGAACTCACGATCGTGGATCCCGGAGCCTCCCATCTTATGAATGGCGCGGGCAACAAGTGCACGAAAGCAGTTTGGTATGACTTCCTGCTGCCAGAAATCGCCATCAACAGCACTCGAGACAAGCTAGCTCATGATCAGAGACGTCGGATATGGGATCAAGCCTTTACGCCGAAAGGTAAACGCTTTTCTATGTGAATATGCTATGCTAATATTTTTTAAGCTCTCGAAGTTTACAGTAAAAAAGTCATCGAGTATGCTCACCTCGTCGAGCATCACGTCGCGGCAGCCAGTGCTCAAAATAAGCCGGTCAAAGTCTCGGAGTGGTTCTATTGGTTCTCATTCGACGTCATGGGGACTTTTGCTTTTGCAAAGTCTTTTCGTATGCTTGAGGAGAAGCGGTGGCATTCGGTGGTGGTGCACCTGCGCGGGGCAATGACGGTACTTGGGACTTTGAGTTCCATTCCCTGGCTTGCTCGCATCGGTTTCACTTTCTTCCCACGAACCTGGGTTATTGGCGACTGGCACACAATGACAAGATGGTGCAAAGACCGCATGACAGAGCGAATCAATGCAGGTAATTCGATTCCAGTTGAACAAGTTGTCGTACTGACACCTGACAATCAGAGTCAGGATGAGAAATCTGACATCGCTTCATGGCTGATTGATGCTTCACAGAAGAATAATAGCATTGAGGTAGACCGTCATTGGCTAAACGGAGATGCCATTGCAATTGTTATTGCTGGCAGGTATGCAGGCAATACCGCTGATGCTCTCTGCATAGTTTCTTATTCCCATGTCTAGTGATACTGTTGCTCCAACCTTGGTCTTTATTTTCTATGAGCTTGCCCGCCATTGGGAATGCGCCGAGAGGCTCTTCCGTGAGATTTCAAATGTGGATATCGACAATCTACCGCAACTCGAGAGCCTGATGTATCTAAACGGCTTTATCAATGAGGTATTACGACTACATCCACCCGTTCCTACTGGTGGATATCGCGAAACACCTTCCGAAGGCCTGGTAATTGCGGGACATTATGTCCCTGGAAATGTCACAATTGTTACGCCGCGCTACACACTCGAAAGATGTACGCTCCTCAGCTCTTCTAGATCGGGACCCGACTGACGTGCTCTCAGTGGAATCCTGCTACGAACAAGCAGATCAGTTCGTTCCCGAGAGATGGTATAGTAAAACAAGCATGGTGAAAGATCGCAGAGCGTTCAGGCCATTTGCACAGGGTATGTTGTCCACACCCTAGCAAAGCAATCCATCCTGTTGTTGCCCTGGTACCATACCATTGCTAAATACCGAGTCCAGGTCGGTATGGATGTGTAGGGAAAAAGCTGGCTGTTCTCGGATTACGCTACCTTACGGCTCTCTTGGTGTCAAAGTACGAAATTAGATTCATTCCGGGGACTGACGGCCATGAGGTAGAAGAAGACATGATGGATCAGTTCACGGCAGTGCCGGGGCAGCTTGAGCTTTGCTTCCGTAGAAGGGCCGTGAAAGAGTAGTGATCGAATAGCATAATAGCATTGGTCACAGCATCTATACTAGCACAGGACACAGGCTTCGCAAAGGTAAGCAAAAACCCTGACACCGAGAAACCCTCACTTAGATGTGCCGTAACAGTGCACGCAGTACATGTTTGTAAAAGCCTCCGCCTTCCTTCCCCTCTTAACACTCTTGAAGAATTTTATGATGTGACCTTGTGTAATTATGTTGGAAGACAAAAACCTGGCTTAAAGGGGGAATGGACTACTGCCCTCTAGCCTTGTATGAGTACTGCACCACCGGGGCAAGGCAATCGATGAGAATCCTCGAAGTGACCGGGGTCATTTGACATTCCACTCTTTGAACCCTTGCAAAACGTCTCGTACATGCTTCTGCAAGGAAAGTGCATGAATGTCTGTGCCACAGTGACGTGGACTCACTGGCAAAACTGTTATAATATAGCCCAGCCGAAGCAGTGTTCTCAGATCTTTTCCGTCATAACATATACACCCGTGATTCAAGTACCTTTGATAAAAGATTTTGCGCAATGGCTCCAGTATCTTCTTCTGATTCCATGGCGATCCGCTTGCTTGTTATATGTTTTGTGTTCCCCTCATTGGCGACTGTTGCCGTCTTTGGGCGTTTCTGGGCCCGCCACATCAAGAACACTCACCTAAAGGCCAACGATTATCTCGTATTGGTTGCATTAGTGTGTGATATTGTGCACTGTACTTACAGCTCACTGACACTTACTAGCTCTTCACTTGGGGCTTCAACATCGCGGTAATGCTTGCTGTGTTCAATGGCGGAGCAGGCCAGCATAACACCAATGTCAGTGAAGAGGAATTGGTTGTACTTGCAAAGGTCGCTCGGATTACCTGACGCCAACACTCCCAATCAAAGAAATCTAACAGATGACAGGCTTTTGTTGCCGCAGGCGCTCTGTACGGAGTGGCAGTTGCCATGGTCAAGCTCTCTGTGCTCGACTTCTACACCAACATGTTCCGGGGCAAGGTCTTCAAGATCGTCACCTACACGTTTACGGCACTTGTGATCTGTCATGGGATCATTGTAATTTTGGCAACATTACTCATTTGCCGCCCACTGGCCAAGAACTGGTATCCTGCTTTGGAGGGCTCATGCGGAGATACTGAGACTCTCTATCTTGCTATCGGCATCGCCAACTTGGCACTCGACATTGCGGTTGTCGTTCTCCCCATGCCTTTACTTTGGAGCTTGCAGGTAATATGATTGCTGCTTTGACTGACACAGACCAGCTGACAATGTCAAGATGAGAACTTCTAAGAAGATTGCTTTAACCTTCATCTTTGGACTCGGCGCATTGTGAGTCCCTCATAATGTTTCCAGCAACAGGAGAGACACTGACACGGACATAGCGTCTGCATCGTTTCGGTACTCCGCATTGTTTCAATTCACAATCTTGACCCGAAAAATCTTTCCTACACATCAGCAGCTGATGGGATCTGGTCATCCTTGGAACCAGACCTTGGGATCATCAGCGCCTGCTTGCCCATTATGCAGCCTTTGCTATCCAGGATAAGGAGTATCACAACGGGCCTGTCCTCATTATTGAAAAACACCTCGCATATATCTCTGCGCCACAAATCGCTGCGGCTCCCAGACAACGACAGCGCGACAAAACGCCCCAACGATGAGCATTACCCACTTTCAAATATTGTGGAAGCCAACAAAAAAGCGGGGACAAGCTATAACCGATTTCACGAAGACATTGAGACTTTAAGTTTGAATGCTGATACCGATATGAACAGATCAATTAACGTTAAAAAGGAATTCTCTGTTGTGTCTGCAAAGAAAGCGTAATTCTTTTCACAAATTTGACTTCAGAACTGTTCAGAACAAGGTTCGTCGCTGTGAGGGCTGTTTTCGACATCTTGAAGTGGGTTTATATGGAGGGCACCCACCTAGCGCCCAACCCCATGGGTGCTAAGGCCCTAATTAGATCTAATATCAACGTGTTAACTCTCTAGAGATAATTATGACATGCTGCTGAGTTTATTCAGTTGTTCAGTTTCTCTGAAAACGATCTCGAAAAGAGCTCTCTCCCGGATTTCGCATCAATGTCCCGTGTAAGAAGCATTAAGCTCTACCTGTAAATGTGTAATTAGTCCGCACAACTCTTGTGTAGGGAACCAAACGGCTCGATTCATACTTTCTTCGAGGCCTGCGTTGATGACGAATTAGGGACGACCTTAAAATGGGCATAGATGTCTTCTTCCCAACAACAGCTAAATGTTTTTCTTCTTCCACTCTCGTGAAGCTTGTTGAAGACATGATCCAGGTATCTGCACAAGGGCCCCACACTATCGCCAACGGCAAGCATGGAAGCAAGCGGTGGCATAAGAAGTAGCGCAGACCAAGTCGTGACCTATGACCCAAATTTGGACAAAATCTGGGACCCAAACACCCTAACCAAGGAAAATAGCGGTTCCAGTCACCAAGTCTCCGGAAGCAATATCTACGAAGGTGGTTTGCAAAGCATCAACGTCGATGTAGCCGCCAATGAGGTCGACCGGGATATAACCGAATTGTCGACCGCGATGGCGGCCCTAGTGGAGATGTGTAATGATCTCCGAGCATTTGGAAACTATACATATTCTTTAGGGTCGTTCAAAAAAAAATCTTTCACTAGATGCCGTTGACTACCATGAAGTCGTTCCTTTATGCGATCTAGTTTTGCAATCGCACTCTGCATAGCTCAGCTGGTAGAGCGCAAGGCGATTTAAGTTTAAATGCGCTGCCGGTACTGGGGTTCTTGATTCATACCTAGGCCTAGAAAGACTCGAGTACTAACTTTGGCTCTCTGTATCGATGTCGGTTAATTCTTCTGCTCATACTTTATCACGCCTTGATGTAGATATCGAGACCACAAGCGTTCTGCCTCTCTGAGCTACTCTCGATCAAGGCTCTATGGTCGTAGCTCATGAAGTATAGGAATCATGAGTGTAGCTTTGTGAGTCGTTGGCAACTCCCGCTATCACCAACTGATTCACACGAATCGACCAAGTGAGCTTCGACGATTTTAGAATTTTTGACCGTTTCGGATTTATTCGCCAACTGGGAATTGGCGAGCCTTTGATAATTGGAATCTGGAGTGGTCATTCGTATTGAATGCAACTAAAGTGTACAACCAGAGAATACCTCGGGTTCGTAACCTGCGTTTCCCTCGCTACCATTCCTCCTTGTGGAACATAAGAATGGCAGATGCGACATGGTCTCCATGTCCCCAAAGAGTAAGAGCAATACACTGTTAAAGGTCCTCAGGTGACCTGATCGGCGCAGAGACTAAGTCTTACCCAGAATCGCTTCTGGAAAAGCTGGAGTCAAAATGACCATCAATTTGCCTCTATGAGTGCAAACGAAGGGAAGAGAAGGTCTTTGATCTGTTAGTAGCTCTGATCTACATCTCCATGCTTGATTCGACTATCTCTAGCGAGAAGAAGTCCCTAATGTCTTCCACCAGCTTCTCAGAACACTCGACACTCGGGAAATGTCCACCTGTTTCATGATTCTTCCAAAAATGTAGATTTAATACAGCAGCCGCCCACTCTCGTGGCGATTTCATCTCCATTGGGAATGGCTCACTCCCGTCGGTGTATTGGTATATGACGTAGATGCTTTTTGCACAGATGAAGGATCCTTCTCGCTGTACGCAGCTTTATAATACCTTAGGCCCGGCGTAGCTCCTTGCATCCAGTGCATCATAACATATGCTAGAAACTCGTTAGCTGGCATATCTTAATTTTCAACGTCCATCCACTCATGATACTTCTCCAACAACCAGCAGAACAAGCCGATTGGAGAATCTCCGAGCCCAAACCCAAGGCTCTGCGGACGTGTTGATTGCTGACCCAAATATCCGCTTTGTTCCTTTAAGTAGTATTGCAACCTATCCAGAGCTTTCTTGTCCGCGGTCGAGTAAAGATATGAATTAAGGATTAGTCGACCCATTGCGAGTGGGTTTTCGTACCATGGTGGCACCGCACATGGAACGAACGTAAGATGCTGTGCATGCACATGCTTCGGATACTGCATGGCCATTGATCTGGTGATCACTGCGCCCCAGTCCCCTCCGTGTGTCAAATAACGCTTGTACCCCAAAACGTCCACCATGAGTCGATGGAATGCTCGAGCAGTCATGACTGGACTAAAACTAGACTTTTCAGGAGCATTTCCACGGCCATAGCCAGGGATGCTAGGTATGATAAGATGAAATGCGGGTGCCGAGGAAGAGGAAGGCTCAGTGAGAGGCTGAATAATTTTGCGAGATTCGAGAAACGAGCCAGGCCAGCCATGTGCGATGAGAAGAGGGAGCGCATCCGTTCGAGAGAAGCGCTGGTGGGCGAAATGTAGGATTTGAAGTCCGTAGCCAGGAATGCCGACTTCGACTTTGAAGTGAGTAAACTCAGCGTTGATATGAGCCTAGCGATCAGAGATCGATCAGCAACATTCAGAATGCGAGGACACGCCGATATGAAGCACCTCTTCAGCCCTTTAATCATATCCGTCTCTCTAATAGTCTGCTAAGTTTTGAACGACTTTGACCTTAGCACCTTGATTCCAATCATCCTCTGCAAGATCAACTAGCTCGACTGAATAGCGTGATAATCGAAGCTTTTGCTTTGTGACATGAAGCAGATCATCGTCTATGTGAAGAGTGTAAGGAATATGCTTGTTGAGCTCGTACTTTGAAGAAGCTTGAGGTTTGAACATGATAGTATCGAAGCAGGGCAGTCATCAATGCTTATGGCTATTCGTAGTTCAGAATGAGAAAGTTAACTTAGAGTATCACGTTGTTGCCGAAATGCCGAGGCAGTTTTTCTAAACGATCGAAGACTATGTCTTTTCATGAATTCCTCTGCAACCATCATTAATTCGAAGCTGTACATGAACCGCAGCGTTCACAGCTAAACTCGACCGCAAAAACAAACATCGAATTCGAGATGTGCATACGAATGATCTCATCTTACACGCGATGGCTCTCAATTGAAAGAAAGATGTGCTATTGTCAGGTAAAGTAGAGAATTCAACTAGTCGATCATGATGTAATAGCTACAGAACATCATGACTTTCACGACGATTCATATCACGCCTTCACTACATGAATATCTTACATCTGCTCTTCGTTCACTTTCACTGAATACTACAAACGAAAACTCTAAATTATCATATTCACAATCTTTGCGTAGTCAAAGCATCAGTCATCTTCAGAATGTCTGAATCACTCAAGCAGTTTGACATCAATTTCAAGATCGATCTCAGCGTCGCTAAACAGTGAAACGATACTACTTCTAAGAAGAAGCAGCTTCAAGACTTCTACAAGATTGTTGATGATCTCAAGATTGATCTACTCATCACTATTCATTCTGACGTTGAATCAATCACACGCAGCAATTGCATTACTTGCTTGAAATGAGTTTCATGAAAGAATGATGTAATATGATATGTTTATGAGTATAAAACATGTAATTATAGTTGAAAGAGTAAAATGTATGCTTCTTGAAAAATCTTTAAAGACGTTTTATAATTCATCAATGACAAGATTTTATTATGAATGTATCAAGACTGAAGCTTTAATCAATTCATAATGAACATTAGTGAGTTCACTGTGTATTGATTAAAGCTAGTCAATGATTTAGTTGAGATTTGACTCAAATTTGACTTAGATATAACTTAATTCTTTTTCTCTTTCTTAACATCTTCTTCATTTACATCACATTCTTTCTATGTCACAACATGTTTTCTTTGAATTTAGCACAGTCTTTAAACATTACATAAATAAAAGTTTTTATATCACTCTTTTTTTATATTTTTAATGTTCAGTTATAACTATTTCTAAAAATTAAACACTATCAACTTTGATCTTCATTAATTGTATCATTTAAACATGATTCTGACATTACATTAAGAATTCATTAATCACATGATATTAATCTCATTACTCATTCAGCATATTCATTCAAACAGAATAAGTTTAAAGAAATTCATTTATTTGATAATCAATATAATTAAAAAACAAAACAACATTAAAAAGTTGAATAAAATCAACAACAAGACTGTTTGAATTGCTAAACTACTTATCACTCATTAAGTATGCAAAGTTCACTCAATTATGAAAATCATGATAAAAAATCTTCGTTAATTGCTTAAGAATCAAATTGATCAATAAATTCAATGATAAAGAATTTTCATTATTTATTAAAGAATCAATTAAACAAAAATATCTTTTTCTTTGTTGAAAATTAAATATCACTTCATATGTTTTTCTTCTTTAATTGTTATGATTCTAGCTTTCATTTACTCTTCATCTAGTTTTCGCCTGATTTCATTCTAATCAAGTCTAGCGAGAATCTGATTTAAAGATGATGTCATTGAGATTTTGCATCATATGTGTAAGATGTCAATTCTTTTGAATCTAGCACAGAGCTGAGAAGAACACATATAAGAACTCAAGTTTTTATCTGTACATACTTTTCTTTCTTAGCATTTATCTATTAGTTAAATAACACTTTTATGACTCACTCTAGATTAATCTTTAACAGTAGATAAATGCTAATCAACTACTCTGCTATCAATGTGTAAATGATACGAAATAATTTACTTCGTTTATTCAGAAAATTCGCAAGAAATTCTTTGAATTACTTTTATTAAAATACATTTTCAAATTTACTTAAATTTACTTAAATTTATTAAATTAATCACTCAATCTTATCACAATTTATTTATCTTTATCTTCAATTTCTTATAATGACACGTGACTTTGAATTAGTCGAGTCATGAACAGCTTATCTGCTTAAAAGCATTGCTAGTAAATGAGTTTTTCTTATTTCTGTTGATGCTTCAGCGAAATCTCAGAATGTCACTATCTCATGAAACATCAACATAAGTCAACAACTTCATCAATGAACTATTGATCAGTCAAATGAAATCATCAAGATGCTGATTGAGTTAAAAGATCAACAAAACATGACTTTAAAACTCAATGAGCAATGAATCAATGTTCAAGTTGATTACATCAAGAGACTTAATGAGCTAAAGATCAATCAAATGACAATAAACATTTAAGAAGAAACTATCATTGAACTACAAAAGAAAGTTTTAAGTCTAAAAAAGAAACAGCATTCAGCAAATCAATCTCAATCTCAACAGTTTATGAAATTTCAAGCTTCTATCAAGAACTATACTCGACGAAAGTCATTTACTTTATTCAATAATGATCATCACAAGTTCTTCAAGTTTTTGAACTCATTTATGTTCATTGATGAAGATGAATCAACATGAAACAGCTGAAAAATCAAGATAAATGACAAACTTCAGACAAATGTTGATCACTTCAATAATGAGAATATTTGTATTGTTTATGTGATATTTAGATTAGAAAATGATGCTGTTGAACATATTTTTGCTTGACATTAACATGATGCTTGTCAGAATCATGTCTAAATAATACAATCAATGAAGATCAGAGTCGATAGTGCTTGATCTTTAGAAATAGCTATAACTGAATATTAAGAATACAGAAGAAGATTGATACAAAAGCTTTTATTTATGTAATGTTCAGAGACTGTGCTAAACTTGAAAGAAATGTGTTTGTAATACGAAAAGAAAATAATGTAAATGAACAAAATGTTGAGAAAGAAAAAAAATGTTGAAAAAGAAAAAGAGTGTTGAAAAAGAAAAAGAATGTTGAGTCATATTTGAGTCAAATCTGAGTCAGATCTAGATCAGATCTTGACTAAATCATTGACTAGCTTCAATCAGTCTTGATATGCTTGTAACAATGCTTTGCATTCATACATCTTGATCAACAAGTTATTTGAGCATCTGAAAGAAATATATGATGAATTGAATAGAAATTGAAAGTGTCATCATGAGTACAACACTTTGAAACAAGCAGAAAAGTCTTTCAATGTCTTCTACTTCAACTTTATAAAGTTATTCAATTATCTCAAATACAATGATTGCATTCTGATGAATGATCTTCAGAATAAAATCAATAATTGCTTGCAGAATGCTTTATCAGTTTGTTCAGAGAATTTTACTTTGCTCACTTACTTAAAAATCTTTCTTTAAGATGTAAATAATAAACAGCGAGTTAACTATCAGCTACGCAGTCAGCTTCGCACTGTCATCATCAAAGTCACTATCATATCTGATAAATGCATTGCTACTTCATTGTCAATGACAACTTTGATAATCAATTATGTTAAGTCTACTCTTTCTTTTATTTCTGAATCAGTAAGATTGTTTATCATTTGCTATACTTGCAAGATCTTAAATCATTTGTTCAAGAATTACTCTTAAAACAAAATTAATACTTTTGCATCTTATGCATTCATCTTTCATTTACATGAAATCATAATTTCAAAGAATAAGAAGAATGAGAAAATGTCTTCTTTTAAAGATAATGAGACAAAAAACTAGAAACTTTCATCAAAGATGTAATGAAAAAGATGTTAATTTCTTCAACAACAAGCATGTTAAATGATTCTTTTGCTTCTGAATCTTTGACTACTGAATGTATACTTTCTAACAATGAAATTAGTTACTCATTGAAGTCATTGATTGATATCAAAGCTGCTGACTATTCATTCATTAATGAAGTGATCATGCAGATTGTTTATGATTAGTTGCAAATCAAGCTTCTGACTTTGATCAAAGTGAAGTCAATTCAAGAATTTGACAATCATTATGCTAAAAAACTCATTACTTATGTCATTTATTTGAATCTGACTGTTCAAGATCATACAATTAACACAGCTTCTATGTTGATCACTTAATTAAATTAACATCAAATGATTTTTGAAAAAATATAAATGAACAAAATCAATCTAATAATTGATATGCAAATCAATTTTCTTCAATTTTCAAATTTCACTCTCAATCTGAAATCAATTGTTCTACTCACAAGTAATATAACAATCATGAAGCAAAAGAGTTTAACTTTTACTTAAATATTAAAGAGATCTTTCACTATTTTTCAACTCAGTCTGAAATCATTCTCTTTCAGTCAGTTCAATAAGAAGTCAGTTAAACTAATTGAACAGTTAAAATCACATAATGCAACTTTAATTAACGTCAAAATTTCTAAATTGATGTCAGATTTAATGAACATAGCAATGATAAAGACAGCAACATATAGAATGTTAGTCAAATGATCAGATGTCAAGATCTTTGCTGTTATTGTCTTGAAAATCAATCAATTCATAACTACAGTTGAAAACAAGTCTGAAGAAGTGAATCTGCATGAACTTTCTTACGCTAAAGTTCTCAAGCAAGTCAAAGTCAAGCTCTTTTCTGAATATCACAACTATTTAAACATCTTTGATCAAGCAATGATTGATCAACTATCATTAATCAACTATCATTGCATCATTTCTATGATCACAAAATTGAGTTAATTGATGAAAAAATATTTTCTTGAAGCAAACTATATCAGATGTTCAATCACAAGCTTCAGAAGATAAAGAAGTATCTAATTGAAAATTTGAACAAAGAGTTCATTTTCTTCAGCTTTGCATCATACGTCTTGCTCATTTTGTTCATTGAAAAGAAAGACGATAGTTTGCATTTCTGCATTGATTACAAAAAGCTCAATGCTTTGATCAAATGAAATCACTATTTTTTGTCATTGATAGACGAGATTTTCACTCATATACAAGAAAGCAAATATCTGACTTGATTGAACATCATTGTCACATTCAATAAACTATGCATGCATTTAAGTAGCAAAGATTTGACTATCTTTATTATCTTTTTCAACTTATACAAATATCATGTAATGCTCTTTAAATTAATCAACAAATCAATGTTCTATCAACATTATATGAATAACATGATGTTTGAATATTTACATCAGTTTTGTCAAATTTATTTAAATGACATTATCATCTACAGTAAAATCTTGAAGAAACATAAGCAACATGTATGATTGATCTTGAATAGATTATGAGAAGTTGATTTACAGATAGACATCAATAAATGCAAGTTTCATGTTCAGAAAATCATCTTTTTAGAACTTTTGATGTCAATTAAGAAACTTAAGATGAATTCACGAAAGATGCAAGCAGTCATTGATTGATTTACACTCAATAATCTCATTCAGATGCAGTTCTTCATTGACTTCTGCAATTTCTATCAATGCTTCATCAAGAACTTTTCAAAGATTGTTTGTTCAATGATTCAACTTACTTAAAAAAAGATCATATTTGAATGAAATGAAGTTTGTCAAATTATCTTTGATCATATGAAGAGACATATGATCAAGACTTTTATACTACGTCACTTTGATTAAACTTATGAAACTATTCTTGAAATCAACTCATTCAACTACGTCAACAATGAAGTTCTCTTTCAATATGATAACAAAGAAGTATTATATTCAATTGTCTTTTATAGCAAGAACATGTTTTTTGCTGAATGCAACTACAAAATATATGATAAAGAACTTTTGATCATCATTTAAGCATTTGAACATTAATGACTTGAACTGAAGTTAACTGACATTTTTATCAAAATGTTCATTGATCATCAAGCACTCACTTTGTTGATGAAAGATAAAGAGCTGAGCAAACATCAGATGCATTGAGTTCAGAAACTCATTAACTTCAACTTCAGAATAATGTATCAATCTGATAAACAGAACATCAAGATTGATGCATTAACTTGTTAAGTTGACGTTGTGCTCAGAAATTCAGAAGATGAGCATGTTTGCTATCAATGAATTACTATTCTGACTTCAAATTGAATGAAAATTGCTGATTTAAAGAAGAATATTAATGAATCAATCTATAAACAAATTCTTGAAACTAATGAAATCAATGAAAATTGTATGCTACTTCGCGAAACAATAGCAAGAGATGAAACATAATATAAAAATATTAAATTAAAAAATTGTTGAACTCTACCTCTTATTCCCGACCGTCACCTGGGTAGGTGACGCGCCCAACGATTCTCGGCGACGATCGCCTTGGCGCGGCGATTCGTCATCTGCCCCCTCGATCGATTCGTCACCTGCCTCGAATTCCTACTAGACGCGCTCGAGCTCGATACTTTCTGTGACGGCAATTCTAGAGTCGGCTCGGGCGACTTCAACGCTTCAAAAATCATCGAAAAATATGAAGGTTTGACTCAGCAACTGCGATGAGGGATATTGACGGTTTTGGCCGCTCGGTCGCCCCGCTGCCACCACCTTCCCCCGCCCGGATCAATTCCTGCGCGCTGACTACCTCACATACTTTGGGGGGCATAATTGTAGCCCTGAGTCAGGCGAATTCAATGCTTCAAAAATAATTGGAAAATCTAAAGAATTGACCTAGTAATCGAGGTTGAAGAGGCTCACTGCGCTGAGTGACCGCCCCCTTCTAGAGTAGCCCTTCCCCCGCCCGGATTGATTTCGACGCGCTGACTACCCCACATACTTTGGGGGGCATAATTGTAGCTCTGATTCAGGCGAATTCAATGCTTTCAAAATAATTGAAAAACATCGAGGTTTGATTTAGTAATTGAGGTTGGGGAGGTTCACTGCGCTGGGTGGCCGCCCACCTAGTAGTAACCCTTCCCCCGCTCGGATCAACATATGCGCGCTGACTACCTCACATACTTTGGAAGGCATAATTGTAGCCCTGATTCAGCCGAATTCAATGCTTTCAAAATAATTGAAAAACATCGAGGTTTGATTTAGTAATTGAGGTTGGGGAGGTTCACTGCGCTGGTTGACCGCTCACCTAGTACCTCTTCCCCCGCCCGGATCAACATATGCGCGCTGACTACCTCACATACTTTGAGAGGCATGATTGTAGTTCTGAATTAGCTGAATTCAATGCCGTCAAAATAATTGATTTATATCAAGGTTTGATCGAGTAAATGAGGTTGAGGATGTTGATGCCCCGAAGCCTACCTGTTCCCACCTATGCTCAGCCCTAGAAGCAGTGGTCAGCCCTATCGGAGGCTTTCAGCCCTAGAAGCTGTGGTTAGCCCGAGCAGCAGTGGTCAGCCCTACCGACGGGGCGAATGGGTGAATTTCCTACCTGCTATCGAATTATTCGCCCGGATCAACCTCGATGCGCGAACTATCCCACATACTTTGGGGAGCATAATTGTAGCCCTGAATGAGCTGAATTCAATGCTTTCAAAATAATTGAAAAACATCGAGATTTGACCTAGTAAATGGGGTTGGGGAGGTTCACTGCGCTGGGTGACCGCCCACCTAGTAGTAATTCTTCCCCCGCCCGAATCAATTTCTGCGCGCTGACTATCTCACATACTTTGGGGGGCATAATTGTAGCTCTGATTGAGCTGAATTCAATGCTTCAGAAATAATCGAAAAATATCAAGGTTTGACCTAGCAGTCGAGGTTGAGAATATTTCGATGCGCTGAGCGACCGGATTCCCCGCATAGCAGCAATTCCCCGATCACTACTGAACTTCATGCATTCATTATTTGACAAAACTTTCTAAGACATACTTGTAGCTTCGAATCAGCTGAATTCAGATCTTTAAAAATAATTGAATAATATCAATGTTTAACATAACAGTCAATATTGAAAGTATTGCGAATGTTAAAGTTCAATGTTCAACATAGCAGCGCTCATCGCACAATTGACGTAGAATCACTACAGTTCAACAAACAACGCTTTAAAAGAATAATTTTATATGACAAAGTTTTAATTCAAGCAATTACGATTTAAATAATATTAAATTCATTAAGTTTACTGCTTGCGTTGTAAATCAAAATGTCAAAGATCAAATATACATGTTCAGTTTTGATGTTCTGCGCAAGCTCTTAGTTCAGCGCTACTTTAGTAAATTTGCTTCATCTTTCTTTCAACTTCATGTCTTGTTCAACGTCAGAACATCATTGACAAGCTACATACAACGCACTCAACAACGTTGCTACAGCATTCATATTACTTGTGTTTGATTATCAAAGCTATATATATCAATTGAGATTGAATCTACAGCGCTACGTCTTATGTACATGACTCAACATGTCTGTACATAATGAGCTTGTCAACGACGCTGCAATTGATCGAAGTCGACGCGCAAGATCTGCATCACAGTAAGTAAATATGATAATATATGCAATAATAAAGCATTATATATTAATTTATTGAATAGTAACTCAACATCACATACACAGAACACAGCTGAGTGTATTTCTTTCTCTTTTCTATTCTATTATTCTAAGATTTCTTTATTACTTTGTTCAGAATGTCGTATTGCTTTATTTTCTGATACTTTTTCTTCTCATGTCAAATCTCATTATAAACAGCATGCAGAAAAAGAAAAACAGCGAGAACTTCTTTCACAAATATCTTCTCTTTCATTATTCACTGCTGCAGAAACATTCGCTTTGATACAACAATTGTCAATGACTCTGTCTGCTTTTTCAGAACTTGATGTACATAAAAATGCATTTTCTTGCAATTTATGTCATTTAGTTTTGTTAAATAAAGAAAACATGAAGAGACATTGCTCAAAAAATCATGCAAGTGATTTTAAACATACTGTTACTTCATCTGTTACTGCACAATCTTTACACAAAAGACGTTTTTTCTTTCAAGTACAAGCACGTTCATTATCAACTGTTTCAAACATTGCATCAGATATTCAAAGTATTGAATCTGATAATGACAATGATTTACAATCTGATCTTGCTGTTTCAACTCTTCTGTCTTCTTATGAGAAGAAAGTTGAGAAGATTCAAGCAAAATCTGAGATCATTGATTTGAAACATACTCGAGAAGAACTCTCTGCTTTTCAAATTCAAACTCAGTATTTGAATTTCTTGAACAGACGAAATTATTCTTTCGTAAATACTTTTGTGCAGTCAGCAGATAAAACATCTGAACACATTCTTTTTGCACTTTCTTTACAAATCAAACAGCTTCTTCAAACAAGTCTTTCACAAGTTCAATACATGTCAAGACAGCATCTTAATGTGTTGAACAGTTTTGAATTAAATAACATTTGAATCAAGAGTTTTAAAGCTACGCAAAATTTATTTACTATTGATAAATATGCGAAGATTTTTGCTCAATTCTTCTGTTTTTTATTCAGAACTGCTTCAGTTACAAATAAAGAACTGACTTTTACATCTGCAATTGAACTTGCATCTTCAAAAGATGAGAAAAGATCTTTGAAAAATGTTGAGATTGTATCAATGATCATTCAATCTAAGAAGCTCAGAGCTGATATGTATGTAATTGTTATTTAGAGGTAGTAATAACAGAACATTAAGTGTACAGAAGAGAAGAGAAAACAGACTCTTCTAATATACTCAATGATCTTCGACTGCGCTAAACTCAATTGATAAATGTGATGAAGAGAGTGAAGACAAAGAGGTGAAGGAAAAAGATGACGAGATAGATGAAGAAATAGATGACGAAGTAGTCATGAGAGCGCGCGATGCGAAATTCAACTAGGCTTAGCGTCATGACTGACTCTATAGAGTTAGAACTAGTGCTGGTCGAGTCGAGCACGTTCGTAACATTACTCTCTTTCTCTGAACATTCATGTTCGCATGAATAGAAAAGAAAATAAAAGCAAAAAACAATTCATTGACTCATTGATTTAGTCAAGCAATTCATCGCTTTTCAATTTAGTGCAACTTATTCGAATATAGCTTGTGAAATTCGTTCAGAACTTCTTTCGAGTCATCGAATTTCCCTTTATCTGCATAGTATCATTCGTTATCGCGATCTAGTTCATTTCATTTGACCTTGTATTGTAATCGATCTCTATATCGCCTGAAATTCAGTATATCTTCTATCTTTCAATGCTTCTCATCTTCAATGACTAGAGATCTAGAGAGCTTTGCATGTTGATTCGATAGAGAGTCATTGAGATAGAGTCGCAGAATCTTTAGACTGAACACTGAGTGTATATGTCTCATGCTTGTAGATAGTTGAAGGCGGTAGAAGGTTTCAACTTTGGCTGTAATAGAGTAGAGTTTGAGTTGCTTGTCTTCTAGATCTTTGCATGATCTAGTCGTTTTTATGTTTTCGAAGACTAATCAGACTTGATCATCTACTTCATAGATGACGTTTCTTCTATGTTTGTTCATCTGAGCTTCAGTGATCT
>JAABUU010002564.1_pt1 | contig 25588 bp, 24 predicted proteins | sample 5559301 | NCBI WGS metagenome assembly JAABUU01 (sample SAMN10711884, study PRJNA513360) | rock metagenome | isolation source: Antarctica rocks | place: Antarctica: Victoria Land, Richard Nunatak white | reverse complement strand
TCAACGCCATCCTCAACGGCCCCACCGCGCAGGGCATCGAGAACCACATCACCGCCGCCACGAGCAAGGTCAACGCGCTGCCCTAGAGCTCTCCTTTTTGCTGGGACCTGGTTCCGGCCCCGGATCGGGTCGTCCCTGGGTACAATCTCTAGTTTTTGAGCAGCTTTGTCTTTACGTTTGTCTGGGTGGCAAGCGAGCGCAGCGTGCCAGGAGGCGTACATGCACACCTCGGCGCCGCTGCACCTTTTCAGCTTGGCCCAGCCCAGGAGCTCGACGGTGAATACAGAGCAGCGAGTGAATTTAGGAATGCAGGCATGTGAGGGGTGGGCTGCTCATGATGCAGCTACCACGGCTGCAGGCCCTGTCAGAGCTGCTGGCTCCCCCGCATGCTAGTAGCAGTGAAGTATGTGCCTTCGGCGTTGTTTGAGCTTGATGAAGCTGAGAAGTGGTGTTTGAACGCTGTCGGGGGCGCGAGCGGCTCTGGCTGCGCAGGCGCGTCAGTGGTAGGCTGCCCACGCTGCGGCCACCCCCTTTATGAGGCCTCGCCGATAGCTGCGGGCTCTCCGGCTTGCCCGTGAAGTATTACACAGTCATGGTCCCGCATTTGCGACCGCATGAAGCAAAGGTGAAGTGCATCATTTGGTGCTGTTACGCTTGTGAAGTTTCCAAAGGGAGCGTGCTGCCCCGGGCCAAGGAAGGCTGACCGAGGCTGGCCACGCAACACCGACGGGGGGGCGCATGGGTCTGGTGGGCGGCAGGCGCACTGGTGGCCGCCCGCCCGCGGCACATGCGTGCAGACCCCGTCGATAGCTAAAGCTCCCTTGTTTGCAAGTGAAGTGTGCGAATCAGCGAGGTCCGGGGCCATAGTGCATTCACGACGGCCCGGGTCATGCGGATTTTTTGAGCTCCCGCTGTCCGTCGGTCTGAAGTTTTCGGGGTGCTCGCGTGAAGCGCAACCGCACGTGAGGTGTCAGGGCTGCAGGCGGGCAGGACCGCATGGGTCCAGCCCCCGCATGCGCGAACGTGTCTGGTCTGGATAGGTATCCCGCCAGGGCTGGGGCCGCCTCTCACCGGTGCTTTGTCGTGACGGCGACCAGCTCGCGCGCCGCTGCGAGCTGTTTGCCAGCACGCCAACGCAGGCAGAGTGCTTGGCCCGCCCACTCTGCTCTACTGCCTCTTGCTGCGTGGCTGCATGTTCCTGGCGAGTTTTTCCGAAGGTATGTTGTGCGGCATGAATTTGATAGGCTCCAGACAGTGGTATGGCATGCTGCGGCCGGTAGTGTACGCTGTAACTCCAGTCCTGACACACATGCTGCCCGGAAGGCTGCACTTCTCCTCTGTGAAACAGCTCATTCACATCACCACTGACGGTGCAAGCAGCGGCTGGGATTCAAACATGTAGTCGAGCAGACCCGAGGCATGCCTTACACCAGCCTCCCTACCAGCCTCTTGTATTTACTGATAGCGTGCGGATCCCCACGGACCACGCTCCACGTCAGTCATGCGCTACAGTACTGCGGCCGCTTCAGCTGGTGCGCCCAGGCGGACCGGCCGCGCGCATTGGCACACTATGGTACAACCGCCGCGCCGCGCCCGCTGGGCCCTCACTTGGCCAGCCGGCCCGCAATCTTCACGCCGACGGCCAGGATGGGCGCGAGGATGATGGCGGCGGCGAGCAGCGCGTCGACGCCGCCGCGCTGCTCGCCGTCGGGCGCCACGTAGCTCGCCCACTGGCCGCTGAGGCGCGAGAAGTATGCGTCGTAGGCGGAGCCGACGCCGTAGCTCATGCTGTGCGTCTTCAGGTTGTCCATCGCCTGCGCGCCGCGCCGGCGCGCTCGCCGCGCCGCCTGCCGGGCATGCACAGGACAGGCCGCGGCGAGGGCGCGCCTTGAAGCCAAACAGCATGTGGCGCGCTTTCTTGGCGATGCCGGGCGCCGGGTGCCGCTCGATGGACTGGTACAGCGCCTTGGCCTCGGCCGAGCGGCCCTGCCGGGCGCGGCCCCCGTCGGCGCCTCGCGGCGCGCCCTGGAGCGACCGCCGGGCCGGGTCCGCACCATGGAGTCCAGGCAGATGGCGCGCTGCAGGCTGGCCTCGCCGCCCAGGCGGCTGCGCAGCGGCACGCCGGCCGCCGCGGCGCCAAACTGCGCGAGCGCGGCCTCCAGGCGCCCGGCCGACATCTGCTCCGCGCCGGCGGCCAGCGCGGCCTCTGCCGCAGCCGTCGCCGCCGCGTCAATCACCAGGCCCTGCGCGCCCAGGGCGTGTCACGCGCGCGCGGCAGCGCCGCGCCCGGCCCGCGGGCGCGCTGCGCGCCTGGGGGACGCGCCTGCTCCTGGCGATAGTTGGCCATGGCCGCGGCCACGCGTGCGCGCCGCGCCTCGCGCACATCGTCCGGCTCCAGCTGCTCGCCCGGCCGCAGCGTGCGCCCGCCGCCAAACTCGCGCGAGATGTTGGCCGGGCGCGGGAAGACGCCCCAGGTGGCCACCTTGGGCCGGTAGGCGGCCTGCCCCGCCGCGGCCGCGCCCGCGGCCGCGCCCTCGCGCGGCGCGTCGACGGTGATCAGGTCGGCGCCGCGGCTGCGCCGCTCCGCCTCGCGCCGCAGCGTGAACTGCTCCGGGCTGAGCGCAGCGTCCGCCGCGGCCGTGCCGCCGCTGGACATCACGTCGCGCAGGAAGCCTGCCGCCTGCCGCGGCGGCGCGAGGTCCAGGCCTGCAGGGGGGTATGGTAGGTCGGGGGGCGCGGGGCGCGGAGCCGGCGCGCACCTGGCCCGCGCTGCCGTCCGGGGCCGCGGCAGCACGCGCGGGCGGCGGCGGCGGCGACGCAAGCGCGGACGCGGGCGCTGGCGCGGGCGGCGCAGCGGCTGTGGGCGCCGGTGCGGGCGCCGCAGCGACCGCAAGCGCGGGCGCGGGCGCCGCGGGCGCCGCCGCCGCCCTCGCCTTGGACGCCTGGTACTCCTTTGCCTTTGCCAGCCGCGCCCGCATCGCCGCCGGCGAGGAGCCCAGAATCGGCGGCGGCGCCGCCGCCGCGCCGGCTGCTGGCGGCGGGGGCGCCGCGCGCATGGCGCCCAGGAACGCGCGCTCCTCGCCCGCGGCCGCGTCCTGGGCGGCCGCCGCAAAGCGCTGCTCGGCGTCGCCGCCCGGCGCGGGCGGCGCGCCGGCGGGCGGCGCGGGCGCGCGCTCCGCCTTTGGGCGCCCCGCGCCGGGCGGGCCGGCCTCGCGCTTGGCGCGCCGCAGGCGGGCCAGCGCATCGTCCGCGCGCGCGGCGGGCGCGTCGCGGCCCGCTGCGCAGCGCAGGCCCGCTCGCCGGCAGCGGCCGGGGGCCGGCAGCGGGCGCCACGCCGGCGCGAGCAGCGCCATGTCGGCGGGCGGCAGGTGCGGCGCGCAGTCGGCTGCAAGGGGGGCCGCACAGGTTGGAAGGGAGGCCTCTCCTTTGACGATGTCACCAGGACGAGTCAGAAAACCTGCTGGCCGCTTTACTAAACAAAGCAGGGCAAGCCTGGCACTTCCTCCCAGCCTTAACAAGTCCGACAGCAGAGACCGGCAGCCCGCCTAGCAGCAACAGGAAAGCGCACGCAGCCAGGAACGCACGGGCGCGGCCGCAGCGGCGCGCCATCACCCAGGCACTCGCCGGCCGGCGCTGCGCGGCTCCTGCATTGGCGCCCAGGCCGCTCGATCAGCACAGGCCCGGGCAGGCATGTCCGGCGGCCGGTGCCTGCACGCGCACGGGGCCGCCTGGCTGCCGCAGGCCGGGCGGCCCGCGGGCAGGAGAGCGGGGCCGGCGCCGCCGCGGGCGGCCGTCGCGGCGCCGCCCGCGCTGGTGGAGCAGGAGCGGCTGGACGCGCAGGTGGCCGTGGTGCTGGGCACGCAGTGGGGCGACGAGGGCAAGGGCAAGCTGGTGGACATCCTGGCGCGGCAGTACGACATCGTCGCCCGCGCCCAGGTGCCTTGTGCGCCGTGCAGCGCTGAGCGTGCGCTGCATGACTCGCGCGGCGCCCAGCAATGTGGGCGCCGGCGCAGGGCGGCGCCAACGCGGGGCACACCATCTACGACGAGGCGGGCACCAAGTACAAGCTGCACCTCATCCCCTCGGGCGTGCTGAACAAGAATGCGCACAACGTGGTCGGCAACGGCGTCGTCGTGCACCTGCCCTCGATGTTTGAGGAGGTCGAGACGCTGCTCGGGCAGGGCGTGGACATCGCGGGCCGCCTGCTGCTGTCGGACCGCGCGCACCTGCTGTTCGACCTGCACAAGGCGCGCCCCGCGCCGGCGCCGGGCCCGCCCGTGGCGCGCGCCGCGGCGGCCTGACTCCGCGTGCGGCGCAGGAGATTGACGGCCTGCGCGAGGCGGAGCTGGCCGGTAAGCAGATCGGCACGACCAAGCGCGGCATCGGGCCGGCCTACGCGAGCAAGGCCACGCGCAACGGCCTGCGCGTGGGCGACCTGCGCGACATGGCCGCCTTTGCCGACAAGCTGCGCGTGCTGGCGCGCGACGGCAGCCAGCGTTTTGAGGGTTTTGCCTACGACGTGGAGGCGCGCCCGCCGGTGGTGCTTGCGCGCTGGGGAACCCCATTTGTGGCCCAGCGGCGCCCGACCGCGCGCATGCGCGCGCAGGCCGATATTGAGCGCTACGCCGGCATTGCGCGCCGCGTGCTGCCCTTTGTGGGCGACACGGTGGAGTACGTCAACGACGCGTACGAGGCCGGGCGCCGGATCCTGATCGAGGGCGCCAACGCGACAATGCTGGACCTGGACTTTGGCACGTACCCGTACGTCACGTCGTCCAACCCGTCCATCGGCGGCGTGGCCTGCGGCCTGGGCCTCGCGCCCAGCAAGTTCGGCGCCATCATCGGCGTGGTACGCGCGCCCCGCGGCCGGGGCTCCGCGGCCGGCGCGCCGCGCACGTGCGCCTGAGCGGGTGCAATCGAGCGGGCGCGCGCGCCGCAGGCCAAGGCGTACACGACGCGCGTCGGCGCGGGGCCCTACCCGACAGAGGTGTTTGGCGACCTGGCGGACGACCTGCGCCGCATCGGCGCCGAGTACGGCACGACGACCGGGCGGCCGCGGCGCGTCGGCTGGCTGGACATCCCCGCGCTGCGCTACGCCACGCGGTGCGCGCGCTGGGCTGCGTCGCGCGCCCCCGGTCTGCGCGCCCCCAGCGTCAGCCCCGCGCTGACGGCGCGCGCGCGCCAGGATAAACGGCTTCACCGCGCTCAACCTGACCAAGCTGGACGTGCTGTCGGAGCTGGCGACCATCCGGCTGGGCGTGGGCTACCGCTGCGACGGGCGCGACCTGCCCAGCGTGCCGGCCGACCTGGCCACGCTGGAGCGCGTGGAGGTCGTGTTCGAGGAGCTGCCCGGCTGGCAGTGCGACATCTCGGGGGTGCGCGCGCCTGCCGCGCCGCTGTGCGCTCTCAAAGCCGCGCCCGCACTGGGCCTCAGAGTGCGCCAAATGCCCGGATCGCATATGAGCCCCTGCCCAAGGCTTGCGGCCGCCTGCCTGTGCGGAGCGCGCCCCTTTCCGGGCCAGCTCGCGCGGCAGCACGGCGCCCTCGCCGAGGCGGCCGCGCTGCGCGCAGGTGCGAGAGTGGGGCGACCTGCCCACGGCGGCGCGGGAATACATCGCGCGCATAGAGGCGCTGGTCGGCGTGCCGTGCAAATGGATCGGCGTTGGGCCCGGCCGCGACGCCATTGTGTCGCAGCCCGTGGCAGCATATGCGAGGCGCTGAGTCCCTGCCTTATGGCCTTACAGCGCGTGGGGATTGCATGGTCATTGACAGCCCAGGTCGCTGGTTACAGCGGTGCACAAGGACACTGTTGTACGCAGAGACCCCACCCGGCAGGCCCCGGCTGTGCAACGCCGCAGCAGGCTGTGCCTGCATGCCGCTCCTGCATGCGCGGCGCGCTGCTCATTTTATTAAGCAAAGGCAACGCAGCACACTTTCGTCCTCTCTCAACCAGGCGCCGGGCTCATTCATACTCTGGACGGCGGCCAAAGAGCCCGCACCGCTCTACGCAAGCCCCAGCTGGGGCGCCGGCCCGCCCGCCGGCCTGAGCCCGAGGTCGGCCACGAGGCGCCGACCGCCCGGCGCGACGCGCAGCCGCACCTCCCCGGGCGCAGGGCCGGGCGCAGCGCCCGGCGCCGCTCGCGCGGGCGGCTCAGCCTCCCGCAGCGCGCGCGTGACGTAGCGCGTCATCAGCGTGGCCACCTCCTTGGCGCCCTCGATGGGGAACGCGCCGTCGTAGTCGACCTGCGCGCGCCCGGCGCCACACTAATCATACCCTAAAACCTGGCTACGCAGCACGCGGGCCGGCGCGGCGCGCGGGCACCCAGGCAGCGGGGCCGCCGCACCCGGTCCGCCAGAAAGTCTGGCACGTCGGGCGCCCAGGCCAGCTCGGCGCCCTCCGCGCGGCGCAGCGCGGCGCCGCGCGCCGCCAGGCGCGACCGGAACAGCGACACCAGGTGCCGCCGCTCCAGCGGCAGGAAGGGCAGAAAAAAGTCGACCAGGCCGACCGACTTGAGCGTGTCCGCGCGCGGCTCGCAGTCCTCGCCCAGCCAGCGGTCAAACACGAGGTCCTTGAGCGCGCGCTGCGCGGCCTCCATGCCGACCTGCGCGCCGCGCCGCTGCCCTGGGCTGCGCGTGGCGGCGCGCGATATGCCAGGGGCCTCATGCGCCCGCTCGCCAGGCCCCCCGCGGCGCGGCGCGGGTGGCAGGGTCGGCGGGCCAGAGCGGGCGCCGCACCAGGGCGCGGTCGCCGGCCTCCACCAGCATGCCGTGCAGCTGCGCATACCCGGTGTTGGACTCCAGCACGATGATGGACCTGCGCGCCGCCCGCGCGCGTGGCCGCACGCCTGCGCCGCTGAGCCAGCCGCCACAGGGACGCACTCGCAGCAGCGAGCACCATTGCACGGACGCGTGCGCCCGCCCGCGCGGCCCAGCCCCAGCTCCCACAGGTAGTCACGAGCGCCGCGCCTCTCCAGCGAGACGTTGGCGGAGGCCGGCGCGTCGATCAGCTGCCGGAACAGGCCGCGCGTGGCGCAGTCCAGCTTGTCGTACTCCTCCACGACCAGCAGCGCCTGCGGGTGCTGCCGCACATGCGCCAGCAGCGCGCTTCGCGTGTACTCGTGCTGCGCCTCGCGCTCCGCGGCCACATAGTCCATGCCATACAGCACCTGGCGCGCGCCGTGCGCACGGGTGGGCGGCCCGCTCGGCGCTGGCACGATGGGTGACAGCGCTCGGAGGGCAACGTCTAGTGCCACCAGCGCGGGGCAGGGCAAGCCGCGCAGCCGCGGCGCGCCTTGTAACCGGCGCAGTCGGGCCCGGGGCAGCGCAGCTCGGCGCTCGGCTGCGCCGAGTACAGCGCGCGCGCGAGCAGCAGGTGCAGCAGGCTCTTGCCGACGCCGGGCGGCCCGTGCACCGACAGCACCAGCGGCCGGCCGGGCCGCTCCGCGGCCACGTGGTCGCACACCGCGTCGCACAGCTGCCGCACCGCCAGGTCCTGCCCGACCAGCTGGCCGAGCAGGTAGGGCTCCGCGCGCTCGCACGCGCCCGGCGCAAAGTCGCGCGGCCCTGCGCGGCCGCGCGCTGCCTGGGCCGGCCGCGTGCGCCGTACTGACAGCAGCAGCGCACGGCAGCGCGGCGGCGCACCGGCGCGGAGGACGGCGACGATTGTCGCGACCGCGGCCGCGGCGCCCCAGCTGAAGAGCGCGGGGAGCGGCATGTGGCGCTACACGCGTGCGGCGTGCGCCATCGCGGGCCCGGCGCTAGCCACCGCGCTGCCGGACCAGCTGACACAGTCTGCTCTTGTTTACTTGCCCGAACTTCGGGCCCTGAAGGGCGCCTCACGCACGTAACAAGATGTGTCGCGCCTGAGGTTCAAACACAGCCTAACCAGTGGCAGCACCACAGGTGCCTGGAACAGTGTATCGGTCGCCTCTATTGGTGACACTATCACTAACAGTAATTGCACTGCTACGCGTGTACTGTTGACAGCCTGCTTGCAAAACAACTGTGCAGTGATGACGCAGTGCAGTACATTGATGGCCCAGCCAACCTGAGGCCGCACACCCGCAGGCATCATTGCTGGCTCCAGGGCCGCCGCTGGGGCACAGGCCCCAGCGGCGGACAGCTTGGCCCCGTCGTACGACCGGCAAGAGACAGCCTCGCACCAGGCTGCCTCCGCTCAGCGCGGACGTGAATGCGGTGGCGGCGCAATTAGCAGCAGCAGCGCCCGACCCCGCGCTGTCCAGCCGGGGCACATGCCGGGCCTGAGCCGGCCAGCGGGGCGCTTAGCAACAACACGCGCACGCTGTGCGCTGGCGCTAGCGGCGCTGCTCTGCGCCCTGCATGCCGCATGCGCTGCCAGCCCGCGCGGCTGGGAGGCTGCGCGACTTGACAACCGGCCTGTGCCGCAGCGGCCGCAGCCCGCGCCCCGGCCCGCACCGCAGCCTGTGCCGCCGCTTGCGCCGGTCGTCGAGGAGGGGCGGGCCGCGGGCGCGGCCCCGTCGGGCGAGCCCGTCTGCGGCGCCGCCGATACGGCCAGCGACGCGGACGCGTGGGTCGTCAGCGTCCACGCAGGGTGGCTGCTGGCGCTGGCGTTGGCGTGCTGGGCGGCCGGCTACGCGGCGCGCGCACTGCAGCACGGCGCGCAGCAGGGCCGCCTGGCACTGCCGGCGCCGCCGGGCCGCCGTGCCTCGGACGGCGGCGAGGAGCCGTGGACAGGGAGGGCGGTGGTGGAGGCCGATGCTGCTGGCGCGTGCAGCGTGTCGGACCGTGCGCCTCTCGACGGTGCCGGCCAGGCGCCGTGCGGCGCGCGGAACACGGAGGCGTCGGGCACGGCTGGGCAGCCGGGAGACGGCGAGGCGACGACGGCGAGCAGCGCCGCAGGCGCCGACCCCGGGGCGCCAGCCGCGCCTCGCCAGGCCGCAGCCGCGCGCAGCTCCTGCGAGCCGGGCGGGGCCACGCAGACGGGGAAGTCGTGCGGGCTGCACGCGGCGGCGGCCGCGGCGGCCGTCCTGGCCGGCGCCCCTCCGGTGCCCTCTGCTTCCTCGCCGGACGTGCCGGGCCGCCCCGGTGGCGCCGGCGATGCAGCCAGCTCGAGCGGCGGCGCGCCAGTGCCCACCACGCCGCCCGCGCTGCCGCCCGGCGCGGCGGCCTGCTGCACGCCCGCTGCTGCCTGGCCGCTGCTGCCCGGGCCGCACGAGTGCTCGCCCGGCATTGCCGGAGCAGAGCCCGCCGCGGGCGCGCCGGCGCCCCGGCCGGACCCGCAGCAGCGCGGCTACTCAGACGGCGCGGGCGGCCTGTGGGATGAGGCCGCGGGGCTGGTGGCGACGCTCGCGGCGCGCTTCGGCGTGGCGCCCGGCGAGCTGGGCGCGGGCGAGCGCGTCGCGCTGATCGGCGTGGTGCTGCAGACCTGGCAGGGGCTGCAGGCGGACGCCAACGCGCGCGAGGCCGCCTGGTGCGCGCGGCATGAAGCAGCCGCTGCTGGGCGCCCTGCGCTGCGCGTGCACGCCAACCAACGCCCGCCCGCGCGCGCAGGCAGCGCGAGCGCGCCAACGAGCTGCGCGGCGCGGCCGCCGCGGCCGCCGCCGCCGCGGCGGACGCCAAGGCGCGCCGCGGCGCGGCCGAGGCGGCCGAGCGGCAGCTGCGCCGCTTCCGCGCGGCGCTCGGCGACGGCCTGCCCTTTGGCGTGGCGGCCATGCTGGGCGCTTTCGCGGCCGGCGCGGCGCGCCTGGGCCTGCTGGCGCCGCTGCTGCGGCGCTGCCGCCCGCTGGCCGCGCTGGGCCCGCTGACGCCAGCGCGGCCCTGGGCGCTGCTGGAGGCGGCCGGCGTGGCCGCGTGCTGGGCGGGTGCCGCGGGCGACCTGGCGCTGGCCGCCGCCGCGCTGCTGGGCGGCGGCGCGCTGGTCGCGCGCGCGGGGCTGCTGGCCGGCGAGCCGCACGCGCGCCCGCTGGTGCGCATCGGCCTGGGCCTGGGCGCGGGCGCGGGCGGCGCGGGCTACTTTGCGGTCGGGCGCGTGGGCGGCGACGCGGCCGCCTGGCTCGCCGCCTGGGAGGCCTGGCTGGCGCTGCACCTGCTGGCCGCCTGGGCCGCGCCGGCCGCGCTGGCCTGGCTGCAGGCGGCGGGCGCGCCGGGGGCGGGCGCGGGCGGCGCGCGCCGCCCGGCCGGCTGGGGCGCGGCCGGCGCGGCGGGCCTGCTGGCGTACCATGTTGTGATGGCCCTGGTGCTGCCCGTGCTGGTGGGCGCGGCGCCGTTCCGGGGGCGCCTGAGCCCGCAGGAGCTGGTCGGGGGGGCGCTGCGGCAGCTGCTGCAGGCGCGGCCGGCGTTTGCGCGGTGAGCCGCCTGCGCCGAGCCGGTCGGCGCATTTGCCAGGCTTGCGCCTGCGAGCTTTGGGGCGCTGCGCATGTTTATGTGCTGTTGCGGCGTTCCGCAGCGTGTCCCGGGCTCTGTGTGTTGCTGCATCGCGCATGCGTCTGCCTTTTTGGGGTGACGAGGGGTGTGCTGGTGCACCCGCCGCGCAAGATGGAGCGGTGCATGGCTTTAGCTAACAAATTGGGCCTTGTAATGAAAGGCATGTCACGTGAACGCTACCGCTTGCGCGCCCCGCCGGGCTCCCAGCCCGCGCTGTCCGCCAGCCGCGCGCCCGGGCCGCCCCGCGCCCGGCCGTCCGGCGCCCCCGCCGCGCGGGCGGCCTTGCCCCCAGCTGCCTCCGCGTACGTGGCGGCAAAGGCCGGGTAGCTGGCGAAGAAGGGCGCGACGGGCGCGTGCGGCGGGCCGCCCACCCCCGGCTCGGCCCGCCCGCCCGCCCGCCCGCGCGCGCAGCGCGCCGCCAGGAACAGGTACGCCGCGCCGGCCAGCGCGCCCAGCACCAGGGCGGCCGCGGCCAGGATGCCCAGCACTGCCGCCATGGGCAGCGCGGGCGCGCCGGCGGGGCCGCCCGGCAGCGCCGGCGTCGCCGACAGCAGGGCGACCGATGTCACCGCGAGGCCGTGCCGCCGCAGCGCCGCCTGCGCGCGCGCAGGTGTCTGAGCCGGCCGCCGGCACGGCATGCCCATCGCTGCCCGGCGCGCAGGCTCGACAGCGGCAGGGTGTGCGGCGCGGGCGGCGCGCAGGGCTGTGAGCCCACCCGAAGCTCCCCGCTGGCGGCGACGCGCTGCGACGCGCTCCGCGCCTCCAGCACGCCCGCTGCCGAGCCGGCCATCAGCAGCGTGGTCACCTCCGCCGCCGGCGCCTGCCGGCAGCCCCAGCTGATTTGGATAGAGAGTCCCTGCGCACGCGCTTGCACCCACCCAGGAGGGGCCAGGGGCGCACGCCAGCGGCCGGCGCGGCCTGCAGCAGCCGGCGCCGCGCGCTCGCCGCGCCGGCCTCCCGCACGGCGGTCACCAGGATGGCGCCGCGCGGCGTGCCCAGCTCGTCGCCAAGCGCGGCGAGCAGCGCCTCCGCCTTGGCCGCGTCCCACGGCCACACCGGCCCGGTCACCCGCCACACCGCCGACAGCGCCGTCAGCGCGGCGTCCTGCGCGGCGCGTCAGCACCAGCGCTTTCGGGACGGCGCGCCGGGCGGTCACGACAGGGAGCGGGCGCTGGCGTGCCGCGGGCGCGCACCACGACCTGCACCGGGGCCGGGCCCGGCGCCAGGAGCGGCTGGGGGCCGGGCGCCGGCGCGGCGGCGCGCGGGGGCTGGGTCGCTGGCGGCGGGGCCGGAGGCTGGGCGCCGTCAGCGTCGGCGCCCTGCGTCGGCGCGGCGCCCCGCTGCGTCGGCCCCGCGCCCATTGCAGCCTCCCAGGGCGCGGGCCGCGGCCGCTGCCAGGGACGCTGCGCGGGCGCGCGCGTCTGCGCGGGCGCCGCTGTCTGCGCGGGCGCCGCCGTCTGGCCTGGTGCCCCTAGGGCTGCCTCAACTGCCGAGATCGTGTCGCGGATGCCCTCTGCGAGCGCACACCGCCCGGTGACCGCGTGCCGCACCAGATGTACTTGAGGCCCGCAGCAGAAAAAGCGGCGTTGGCAGCCTCACCTAGGATGCCGTCCTGGGCAGAGGCGCCGCGAGGGAGCCCAGCGAGCAGGCATGCGACCGCGCAGGCGAGCGCCGGACGCGCGAGCTGGCGCGCTCGGCGGCGGCCGCACGGCACCATCAGCTCTGCTGGCCGCACGGTGTGCCCTGAGTCCGCTGTTTGCGCAAGGCAGGGCACCCGCTGACGCGCGAGCACCGCACCAGACTCCTGCCCAGGCGTGCAGGCTGTTGCCGGTGTCCAAGCGGCGGTGCTCTCGCCAGATATCAGAGGACTGGAGGCGAGGTGTCCTTGCCACACCGACCCAAAGCCAGCCAGCTCACCAGCGTCTGATTTTTTTTGGGCGGGACCAGACAGCTGTGCCCAACTCAAGCTTAGTATCGATCGTCGCGATCAGCGGTATGCTCGAAGCAAGGTGTAAACGACACTGACACACGTCCGAGCCGGAGCGCGGGCAAGTTGTCGTACTTACACTCGGCAGTATTTTAAAAAGGTGCGGTGACAGCTGGCAGACTAAATGCCGTATGTACCAAACAGGCGCTCACCATCCTCACCACACAGACACCTGCGTTGCTCTCTCGGCTCCATTCATACCTATCCACAACAGCACATGCATCGTAACGCTAGCACACCTGAAGAAGCCAAGCGTTCATCAGAAGGCTGAACTGAGTACTGAACTGAGTGCAAACGCGCTGCCCAGACGAGCAGAGGCGCATCTAAGGGGAGTCTATCTGCAACGACAGGAGGGCAGCACATGAAAGCCCAGCAGCCTGGCCCCAACAAATGCGTACGCATGCATGCACCACACCAAATGCAATCTGATACAACAACACACGCCGCTGTCTGCGCTCTGGTGCGTCGTGCCCAGCCCGCCCGGCAGACCACACAAGACGCGCCAGCTGCAGTGCAACAACAGAATCTTGAGCCGCTGCAGGACACACAAAACTGATCCCAACAGGCACGAACTGAAAAGCCCAGCAAGCCAGTGGACGCACAATGTGCGCTAACCCCTTTCTGGCGGCTGCCTCCCTATATGGGGCACACGCCGCCCCGCCAACCGAGGCGCTGCAGGAGTGAGCCCCAGGAGTGCCTACGCAGAAAGTGTGCTGACTATCATGAGTCCCCGGCATACGCAAGATATATTGGCAAGCCCAAAGCTGCGCAAAAGTGGCTCAGCGACCAGATGTTGCTCCCGCTCTGCGCGTCTCATGCCAGCGCTGGAGCGGCGCTGCTGCAAGCAGGCCCCGCACAGGGGGCGCAGCTTGCAGGCAGGCATACGCAGACATCCTAGCACATTGATCAGACCGCGCCTGGCGCGGTGTCATTGCCGCGGGCTGGTCAGGCTCCGCACAGACCCAATATCACGCTCGTGCACCCCTACAAAAGGAACCCCAAAAAAATAAGGGATCTGACGCGTAAACTGCCCTTACGGTTTGCCGCTGTGCGCGACCTGGCGCAGCCGGCGGGGTGCCCGGTCGGGCTCGGATCTGGGCGCGCGCGCGCGCCCACATCCGCAGCCCCTCAGCCGGCGGTGGGGGTGCTGGCCAGGCCCTGCAGCTCTGCAATGATGACGCCCTCGTCGTACAGGTTGTCCTTGGGGTAGGGCAGGTCGTGCACAAAGTCGACGTGCGTGCACTCCGTAGGCGCGGGCGGGCGCTCGCCCTTGAACAGCGCCTCCGCCTTCTTCCAGGCCTGGCGGCCGCGGCGAGCGCGCGCAGCCTCAGCCACCCTGAGTGACGGGGGCAGCGCCCCGCCCGTCCTCACCGCGCGGGGACGCCTGGAATGCAGCAGGCGCGGGCGCGTGCACGGGCGCGTGCACGGGCGGGGCGGGGCATGCGTCAGGGGAGCAGGGCGCATGCCACGAGCGGCGGCCGCACCTGCCAGCCGACCGCCGTGCCCATCTGGCGGCCGCGGATGTTGTCGTTGTGGAAGTGGATGCCGCCCAGCAGGCGGCTGTAGCCTGCGCGGCCCCGCCGCCGCGTCACCGGCTGGCAGCCCGTGAAAGCAGCAGGCTGCCCCGGCGCCCGAGCAGCGGCAGGGGTGGCGCGCACGCGCAGCCGCAGCCGCGCGCCCCGAGCGGCGCCTGCACGTCCTGCTCTGTGTGTTGCAGCACCCTGAGGCCGCGCACCGGCCTGGATGGCCATCTCGCGGAAGGTGGACCAGGCGAGCGTGACGGGCACCGACGGCGTGGCGCCGGGCTCCACCAGGCTGGCGCCGGGCGGGACGGTGGCGTTGAAGCCGGCGTAGTCGGCGCCCGTGAAGCTGCGCAGCACCTGCACGGCCCGGGGCGGCGTCGGCGCGTGTGGTGGGGTGCCGCTCGCGCATGGACGGCGCGCGCTTGCAGGCCGGGGTCAGGCGCGGCTTGAGGCCGCCAGGCGGGCGGGGCAGGGCGGGGCGGCCGCTCGGGGGGGAGACGCGTGCCTGCGTCGCGGCGGCCGAGAAGGTGGAGTGCGCGCTGGTGAAGCTGGGGAACGAGGGCGTGATCGTGGACGGCGGCTGGAAGGGCAGCCAGCTGCCGCCCAGGATGATCTTGGTGCCCTGGTACGGCCCGGCCCAGGCCTCGACCTGCCGCGGCGGGCGCGCTCAGCGTGCGCGCGGCCGCCACGTGAGCGTCGGGGCGCCGGTGCGGCGGCAGCTGGCGGCCTGCTGGCGGGCAAGGTCCGCCGTGCAGGGAGAGGGCTCGTCATGCCTCCATGAAGCGGGGCGCACCGGGATGTCGCTGTACAGGTAGTGGATGGCGGTGATGGGCCGCTCGGAGTTGTAGAAGTACTTCTGCGCCCAGGACGTGATGGACGCGTCCAGCAGCGCGCCCGTCACCGCGAAGAACATCCTGGCGTCCTGCGCGCCCCGCAGCGGCCGGCGCGGCGCATGTCACCGCGGGCCTGGAAGCGGTGGGCGGCCGCTGCGTTGGCGCGCGAGGCTGGCGGCGGTGCACCGGTGAGCCGCGCATGCGCGCCCCTGAAGGTCACGCGTGTGCAAGCACGCGCGGCGGCTCTGCAACCTGGGGCGTCTGGTGGGCCCGCACGTCGTCCAGCGTGTGGTTGTCGCGCACGGAGACGTACTCGCAGATGCGCGTCCAGTGGCCCGGCGGCGTCTGGGAGCCGGTCGGGTCGGCCCAGTACTCGACCACCACCTTGGTCACGTCGTTCAGCTCGGCCGAGATCGCAAGCAGCTCCTGGGCCTGCCGGCCGGCGCGGGGCGGGCTCAGGCGCGGGGCCGGGCCGACAGGGCGGCGCCGGGCCCGAGCCTGAATCCGGCGGTCGCTGGGGGGGATTGCCGCGCGCCTGCGCCACGTAGCCCAGGCTGCCGTACTGGTAGACGTCCGCGGAGGGCGCCAGGAACTGCGTGCCGCACGTGAGCGCGAACGGCGTGACGTTGTACCACTGCGGCGTGGTGAACTTCTGCGTGACGTTGTAGCCCAGCTTGGCGTTGTAGATGGAGAGCGGCTGCCAGAGGTTGGGGTCCTTGATCTGCGCGGCGCAGCGCGCGCGTCAACAAGGCGCGCAGCCGCGCGCGAGGCGCGCCGCGCGCGCGGCCAGCGGCGCGCTGCCTAAGGCACGCTCAAGGAGGCGGGCGCGCCTGGTACGGCGTGTTGGTGGGCACGTAGCCGGTGGTGTCGACGTAGTTGTTGGCCTGGTTGGAGTAGTCGTTGGTGCGGGCGGCGATGACGCCGCCGGCGGTGGCCGCGGCCACGGTCGCCGGCTTGGACGTGCCGTTGATGGCCGCCGGGTTGTAGCCCATGGCCACGAGCGAGGCGTTCGCGGCGCCCTGCGCGTTGGGCAGCAGGAAGACGAGGCAGCGGTAGGCCGCGTAGCTGATGGCCGTCGCCTGCTCCTTGCGCTCCCGCTGCGCGCGCCGCGGGCGCGCCCGGCGTCAGCGGGCGGCCGCGGCGGCGGCGCGCGCGGGCGGGCCGGCGGCCGGGCGCGGGCGCGGGCGCGCACCTTCTTCTGGCGCAGGTCGCGCGGCCAGTAGAGGCCGATCGCGGTGTCGTTGTAGGCGGCCCAGGTGTCGTACATGCAGGTGTGCACGATGAAGACGGCGCGCGCGTACACCGGCGGCGTCAGGCCCGCGGTCGTGAACAGCACGTTGGCGACCTCGTTCCAGCGCACGATCAGCGTCGTGTTCTGCGCGCCCTGAGCGGGTTAGGGTCAGGGGCGCCGCGCCCGGCGGCGCGCCGCGCCGCCGCGCCGGGGCTGCGCGCGCCCCGGCCGGGCCGGCGCGCCTGCAGGGGCGGGTGCTCGCTGGCGACGTCGGTGACGGTGACGTTCGCCGTGGCGTTGCCGGCCTGCTCGGCGCCGGCCACGGACGCGGCCGGCCCGCCCAGCGCGCTCAGCAGCATGTCGAGCGAGGCGATCGAGGTCAGGTAGTCGTCTTCCGAGCGGTTGGGGATGACGCCAATGTCGGGGCCGAAGAAGGGCGTGTTGACGCGCATCAGCGTCGCCTGCAGCGCCTGGGCGTCGAACTCGAGGAGGGGCGAGGGGCCGGGCCCAGGCGCGGCGTGCGCCGCGCGCCAGGCGCGCGGGGCCAGCGCCGGCCACACGGCGTCGTGCGGCCCCTCGTCCGTCCCGGCCTCCGGGCGCATCTCGTGCTCGATCGCCTCCTCAGCGGCCACCGCGGCCGCGCCCGCGAACGCGGCCGAGGGCGCGCCGGCGGTGTAGGCCGCCAGCGGCCGCGCCCAGACCGCGCATAGCGCGGCCAGCAGCGCCACGCGCGCCAGCGATTGCTTCATGGCGGTCGCGGACAGCCTGCATGGTACCATGCGTGACCTGATCTTGATCTATACACCGACGGCTCACAGCAGACGGAGAGCGCCGCAGGCGCACGCCGGCACCGCGCGCAGTGCATGCCAGCACGCCGCAAGCATATGCCAGCACGGCGGTGCCCCGCACGCTTGAGCCTGGGCCGCGCCTGGTGTTTGAAAAAGCGTTTCCACAGTCCGCCTGCGAGCGACTTCCCCTCGTCGACCGGCGCCTGCTTGCAACGTGCTTTGGGTGTGTACATTCCATCATTTCGCGCCCAAACTGCGTGTCTCTCCTTAACCCCTAGGTCGCCCTCCATGCCGGAACAAGCTCCTTATTTTTTTGAAGGGAGTGCACTGCAAGGATAAGTGTGCCTTGTGATTTGTGTGAGTGCCGCAGAGGGATGGGACAGCGTGCCGCGCGGCGCCGCTGGCTGTTTTGCAGGGCCTGAGCCTGGCCTGCAGGGGCCGCTGCGCGCCGCCGCGCAGGCTGCACCCAACCGCCCTGCACCGCACGCGCCGACTCGGGGCGGAGCCGCGCGGCTCGGCCGCAAAACCCACCGCCGCTGCCAATCGCAGGCCCTGATGTGACTCTGGGCGGGCGCAATCCACCGCAGCGGGCTTGCGGCAGCCGCGGGCGGCCAGCCGCGGGGCCGACGCGCCCCCGCGCGCGCCCGGCCGAGCGCCACCGATGCTGGAGCGGGGCCCTGGCGGCGCGGGGACCAGCTGCCTGCGCAGCATCCCGGAGGACAAGGCCTTCCTGCAGAGCCCGCGGCCCAGCGTGGAGGGCCTGAGCGCGCCGCTGCGGCATGCGCTGCAGAACTCGCTCGTGCGCACCGCGCTGAAGAACGGCGCGCTCATCTGCACCTGGTGCGGGCCCGGCCTGGCCGCGCCCCGGCCCGCCGCGCGCGCCAGGCGCGGCGCGATCCAGCACCCGCAGCTGCTCCCTCCGAGGAGGCTGCACGCGTGCCTGGCCGCACGCGCGACGCCCCGCGCCGCGTCCTGCGAGCCGCCCGCCGCGCTGGCGCTGCTTGATCAGCCGCGTGCGGCGCTTGCGCCAGCACGCCGCGAGCTCAGGCGGGGCCCCGCCGCGCAGGTACTTTTTCAGCACGCTGCTGAGCCTGTGGAACCGCACGCTGCTCGGCAAGAGCCACGGCATCTTCGGCATGGGGGCGTTTCCGGGTGCGGCGGCGCTCGCGTTGCGCCGCACGCAGGAGCCGCCGGGCGCTCTGACACTGACCCGCCGCGGCCCGGGCGCGCGGCAGCGCCCATGCTGATGAGCAGCCTGCAGTTCGCGTCCCAGATCTTCATGGCGCGGACGGTGCTCGCGGCGGGCCTGGTGAAGCGCAAGAACCAGGACAAGCTGTCCTGGCGGCAGTACTGCGTCCAGGGTGCGCCAGGCCGCCGCGGCGCCTTCAGCGCAGCCTGCCCGCCCCGCAGGAGGGCGGGGTCGGCGCTGACGCGCGCGGCCGGCGCGCAGTGGTGCCCAACGGGACCGCGACGGGGCTGGACATCGGGCTGTCCAACTTCTCGCTGTCGCTGATCACGCTGTCGTTCTACACGATGTGCAAGTCCACAACGCCCATCTTCCTGCTCGCCTTCTGCTTCCTGTGGCGCATCGAGCGGCGCGCGCCCGCCGCGCCCCCCCGGCGCCCCCGGCAGAGTCTCGCAGCAGGCGTGTTCCGACGCCGGGGGCGGCCCGCCGCGCAGGCCCAGCTGGGGCCTGGCGGGCGTCGTGGGCGTGATCAGCGCGGGGCTGGCGCTGCTGGTGGCCGGGGAGACCGAGTTTGACGGCCTCGGCTTTGCGCTCGTGATGGCGGCCTCCGCGCTCTCGGGCCTGCGCTGGACCATCACGCAGCTGCAGCTGCAGGGCAGCGACGGGCACGGCGCGCGCCTCCCTGCCCCTGCGCGGCCCCCGCGGCCGGCCGCATGCCGGTGAGTGTGCTGCGCGGTGCCGTCAGCCGTCGCTGAGGGGCCTGCACCGCGCGCCAGGCTCGTCGGGCGGGCCGGTGGAGGTGCTTCTGTCGTTGATGCCGGGTGCGCCCGGCGCCTGCACACTCCCGGCTGCCGCGCGCCCCGCGCGCCCGGCTCCTGCCGGCCCGCCGCGCACCCAGACCCGGCGCTCACCGCGGCGCACCGGCTGCGCGCGCAGTGATGTCGCTGACGGTGGGCCTGATGTCGCTGTTCGTGGAGCGGCTCTGGGCGGTCATCCCGACCTCGCCCTACTTTGACAGCACGCGCGCGCTCGCGCTGACCGCCGGCCTCATGCTCTGCGGCGGCCTGATCGCCTTCCTGATGGTCTGGGTCGAGTTCACGGTCATCAGCGAGACGTCGGCGCTCACGTTCATGGTCGCCGGCACCTTCAAGGAGATCGTCACCGGTGCGCGGTGCTCACAGCTTCTCACTGCGCGCTGCCCCGGCGGCGCCCGCGCGCGCCCGCTGGCGGGCGCCGAGGCCGGGCGCGCGCGCGGGGCCAGTGATGGCGGCCGTGGCGTTCCTGGGCGAGAGCTTCTCGGCGGTCAACGCGCTGGGCCTGGCCGTGCTGGTGGCCGGCGTCTTCCTGTTCAACTGGACCAAGTACCGCAAGATCGCGCGCGGCCAGGCGCGCGGCGGCAAGCCCGCGCCCGACGCCGGCGCGGCGCACCGCGAGGACGGCGAGCCCGCCGCCGACGAGGAGGCCGTGCGGCTCATGCCACGCGCGGGCGCAGGCGCGCCGCGCCGCATTGCCGCGCCCCTGCACGCGTGCTCGGCGCACCGCCTGGCCCCGCAGCCTCCTGCACGCCTGCACAGCCGATGACGATCAAGGGAAGAAGGGTGAGCTGGCCTGCGCTCGCCCAACGCGCGGCGGCAGCGCACAGGGGCTCGCTGCTGGTCCGTGCGGCGCTTGACCGATGCATGGCTGCGCGCAGGCGCGGCCAACGGCGGCCCCGGCTCTGCCGGCAGCAGCCCGCGGGCGCCGGCCTCGGCGTTTGCGATCGGCGTGTCGCTGGACTCCACGCAGCAGCGCGCGACCTCGCTGACGCCGCTGGGCGCCGAGCGCGCCGCCGTCGCCAACGGCACCGCCTGATGCCCGCCGCAGAGCGCGCGGCCTGCGACGCCGCGGCGGCCTGAGCGCCGGCCTGGCCTGCGGCCGCGCAGCGGCGCGGGGCGGCCGCTGTCAGAGCGCCGCATCGTGACTAGTTACGCTCTCTGTTCAGCAGAGCGCCACTCTGGCGCGCCCTTGAGTGCGCGCGGCTCCTGGCCCGGTGTTGTCCCATGCAGGGCAGCGGCAGGATGGCCGTTTCGGGGCAGGATGGCAGCTGTATGGCTGCAGCCGCTCGGCGTTCTTTTGGGTCCTGGAGCGCGGCCGGTGCAGGCTCCCAGCGCAGGCCGCATCAAGCGCTGGCTCCTGCTGTCCTGGCCTAGTCTTCCTCTGGCACTCGGCGCGACTGCCAGACCTGGCACTGCTGTGCCGGCCAGCAGCTGTTGTTGCTCGCCTGGCACCAGGGTGCACACAGCGGGTGATGTTTGAGCTACAAGGTAGACCACTTACACTGCTTCGCACTTGCTTCTTGCTGGTAAGAGTGCTGAAAGCATGATGTCAACACTCGCGCATACGCTAGGCCCCCTGTCTTGACAAAGCTAGCAAACACTGGTGGCTCGATGCTGCCACTCCCAGCGGAGATCAGCTGTCATGCGCGCTTGTACGCAGCTCCTGGTGAAAGTATGTGCATGCCGGACCAAAACACTTGCCAAATCAATTGCCAAAATCCAAAGCCATGCAACAGTGCACGCGCTGTCGCTGGCTTGTGAAAATGCTGCATCCGCAGCGCAGACAAGGCAGGGCCGCACACAAAGCAGGGCAGCACTGGGCCATATACAGATACAACAGCGCTCGGGTTGCGCCCACCTCGCTCACCATACATACAAAGCAGGCCTGGGCTGTCACAGTATAGGCGTCCATTCGACAAAGCTGGGGTGGACTCCCTTCTCTTCCGCTCACGCGTCTGCTTCACCTCTTCTCTTCCGCTCATGCGTCCGCTTCACCGCAACACAAAGCATCTCCCGCTCCCCCTCCGCTCCAAATACAAAAGCACACTCTTGATACACGGTGCCAGCGTCGTGCCCCGGCGCTCACCAGGCAGGCTCCAGAGCCGGCGGCGTGCGGAAGCGGCGCAGCTCGCGCTTGATCTCGCTCCGCAGCGCGGCCCGCCCCGCTCCCGCCTGCTTCTTGTGCTGGCCGGCCGCGGCGGCCGCCTCCTGCTTGTGCCGGATGTGCCGCAGCGCGAGGCTGGTGCGCCGCAGGGCCTGCTGCAGCAGGCGCTCCGCCGGCAGCGCCAGCATCTCCGTCAGCGCGGCACTGGCGTCGCTCAGCGCCTGCCCCGCACAGGCCGTCTTTGGTGGTTTGGCTGCAGGGGGACACCAAGAGGGAGGCAGGCCTCGGTGCAGGGGGCAGACGTGCAGCGCCTCAGCAGCGCCGACGCTGACTGTGCGCGCAAGCGCCAGGGGCAGCCCACCGTGTCCACATTGGCGTGTCGCAGCCAGGCGGCAGGCAGGCCGCGTCCGTTGCACACGCGCGCCAGCTCATGCGCCCACACCCGCTGGCCCATGCTCCGGCGCGTGCGACACTCTGGATAACTAAGCAATCTTGTCAAACGCAGCGCAAGAGAGCCCGCACACGTCGGCAGGCCAGCGAAGAGCTTTACCAGGAGTGGTGAACTGGAGTGGGAACATTTGTATGCCATACAAATGTTCATGATGGGCACGAGACCCTGCAGCAGCAGGGTCAGGGCCTGCCGGTCGTGCATCCAGCCAGTGTCGAGGACGAGCCCGGAACGACAGGGATGCCGCGCAGCAGCCACAGGACCCTGCTGCCGCACGCAGGCAAGGTGGGCACCCTGCTCACGGCTGTGGCCCTGTGAAACGCCGGCTGCTGCCTGCCCTGCCTGACCTTGCATGACCAGGCCTGCCCGCGTGCCGGTGCGCTGCCCGCCCGGCGCGGCAAGAGCAGGCGGGCCTCACCCTATCCCATGAGCGCCACTGTCCCCGCACGCGCGCCCACGCGGCCCGGCGCCTTGCTGCGGCTGCGGCTCAGGCCCGCGGGCACGCCCTGCGGTGCACGGGGCGGCTGTCCGCCTTGAGGGGTCGCGCTAACCGCTGCACCGCGGGATGGGCCTGTTCTGGCTGCGCCGCTGTGCGTGCGCGCCGCTGCCCTGCACGCCGCCAACGACGGGCGGCCAGGCCCGAGCCCAGCCAGTGGGCGGCCGCCACCCTTGGGCGCCCGCACGCTCCGCGCCACCCGCGCACACGGGGCGCACCCTGGGCGCTCCGCAGCAGGGCCCAGCGGCGGCCCCAGCAGAGCGCGCGCCTGTCAGGGCTGTCCAAAGACAACCGTCAGGGGCTGAGGCGGGCACGGCCGCGCGTGCAGGGGCAGTGAATGGGCCCGCGCCGGGCACGACGCGAGCATGGAAGGTAGCCTCGCAGGCGAGAGCGAGAGCGCGGGCTGCGGCGTGCTGCCTGTCGAGGCGCCGCAGCCCGTGCTGCCCCTGAGCGGACCGGGCGCCGCAGCGGTGCGCACCGCACCGCCCGGGCCCCGCTTATGTGGGCCTGCCGGCCTGCGGCAAGCGTGCCCAGCCAGGTGCTTGATTTTTGTTTGCCCATCCTGTGCCCGCATGGTCATGCAGTGCGTGCGTGCAGCTTTGCTTGTCATTTGCCCAGCTGGACGCCGCGCGCCGCCGACCCGCTGCCCCGCCGGCGGTCGCGCAGGAGCACGGCGCCTGGGGCTGGGGCGCGCTGCTGCAGGAGCACGCGTGCGCGGACGGCAGCGACCTGGCCGCCTACCTCCAGGTGGCCGACTTCTTCACGGGCGAGCCGGCCAAGCCCGGCGCGCCCGCCGCCGCGGCGGACGCGGGCGCGCCGGGCAAGGCCGCGGCCGCGCGCGCAGACGCGGGCGCCGGCGCGCCGGCCGCGCCGCACTTTGACATTGCCGCGTTCGGCGGCCTGAGCGCGTGGCGGCCCGCGGCCGGCGCGGGCGGCGGCGCCGGCGAGGGCGGCGGCGGCGGCGCACCCGCCTGGGCCGCGGCCGCCGCGGCCTTCAACGGCACGTTCAAGGCGACGCGCGCGCGGCGGCCCGTGCGCGTGGTGCGGCGCGCGGCGCCGCCGCCCCCGGCCGCCGCCGGCCCGGCCGCGCCGCTGGCGCCGCTGCCGGCGGTCGGCGCGGCCGGCGCGGACGCGCGGGCCGCGTCGCCCGCGCCGGACGCGGTGGCCGCCACGCGCGAGGCGGCGGACGGCAGCAACCCGCAGCGCAGCCGCAAGAAGCGCGCGGCGCCGTCGCTGGGTGGCGACGTGCCGGGGCTGGCGTTCGGCGTGCCGGTCGGCGGCGATGCGCCCGCGGCCACGCCGCCGCGCGCGCAGCCGGCGCCGCCGCCGCTGCGCGCGGGCGCGCGCTGCGCATGCGGCTACGCCGGCGCGTGCAAGACCGCGCGCAGGGCGCCCGCGGCCGGCTGCGGGCGCAGCTCCGGCAGCAGCGCCGACAGCAGCGACTCCGAGAGCAGCGGCGCCGGCAGCTGGCCGCGCAGCCGAGCGGCGCCGGTGGGCGCGCCCGTGCAGCCGTGCGCGGCCGGCGGCGGCGCGGGCTGGCGGCGGCGGCAGCTGCGCCTGCGCCCGCGCGCGCCCGCCGCGCCGCCCGCCGCCGCGCCGCCGCCGCCCGCGCTGGGTTCGGCGGCGGCGGCGGCGGCGGCGTCGGCCGGCGCGACCGCGCTGCACGCCGCGGCCGGCGGCGGCCACACGGCGATCGTGGAGCGCCTGCTGGAGGGCGGCGCCGACGCCGATGCGCAGGTTCGCCCGCCCGGCCTGCCGCGCGCCGCTGTCTGTTGCGGCGGCGGTTTTGCTGCGCTGTCTGACGCAAAGCACCCCTGCAGCTGGGCGCTGACGCGGCGCGCGCGGGCGGCGCGCGCAGGCGCAGAATGGCGCGACCGCGCTGCACCACGCGGCCAGCTGCGGGCACGCGGGCATCGTGGAGAAGCTGCTGGCGGCGGGCGCCGACGCGGACATCCAGAACAGCGGCGGCAACACCGCGCTGCACCTGGCCGCCGCCAAGGGTGCGGGCCGCGCCGCGCGCGCCCGGCGCGCCGCGCAGGGCAGGGTAGGGCCTGGAGGCCATGGCAGCGCTGCGGGAGGCACTGCCGGTCACGGCGGCTGCGGCGCATAACAAGCGCGCCGCGGCACGATGGCGCCGGGAGGGGCCCGCGAAGCAGCGGTTGGGTAGGGTAGGCTATGCCCTGCCCTGCTGAGCGCGCGCGGCCGGCGCAGGCCACGGCGACGTGCTGGACGCGCTGGTGGCGGTGGGCGCGGATGCGGCGCTGCGCAACGGCCGCGGCTGGGCGGCCGTGCACAGCGCGGCCGCGGCTGGGCAGCTGGAGGCCGTGCTCCACCTGGTGGCCGCTGGCGCCGCGCCGCGCGGGCGCCAGGAGCTCGACGTCATGCGCCTGCTCACGCGCAAGACGTCCTACAAGTGCGCGCCCGCGCCCGCTATCGCGCGAGCGGGGCGCCGCCCCGCCCGAGCGCTGCCGCCGGCGCCCTGCGTGCGCCGGCCCGCACCGACGCCCCGCGGCGCCGCCCGGCAGGCGGACGTATGTGGAGGGCCGGCTGCGCCTGGCCGAGAAGGAGCGCCAGCGCACAAAGCTGCGCGAGGGCGCGGCCGCGGCCGGCGCGGCCGCGGCGGCGGGCGCGGGCGCGCCGGCCGCGCCCACCGCGGAGCAGCGCGCGGCCGCCGAGGCGCAGGCGAACGCCGCCATGGCCGAGCTGCTCGCGCAGGAGGCCGGCGAGCAGGTGCGGCTGGGTGGACGCTTGCGGAGGCATGTGGCGTTGCCTGGCGGCGCCCGCCGGGGACCCGGGTTGCCCCGCTGGGCGGGTGCCGGGGCCTGCGTCAGTCCCGGCCGTGCAGTGCCTGCCAGGTCAATCCCGCGTTACCAGCTCTGCTGCGAAGCGCCTCGCAGACGGGCCGGTGTTGCAGCAGGGGCCTGAGCGCGCGGCCGGCGGCGCAGGAGGCCGCGCAGGAGCTGGAGGAGAAACGGCGCAACAAGAAGAAGGACAAGAAGAAGCGGCGCGAGGAGCGCGCGGGCAGGCCCGGCGCGGAGGCGGGCGCGGACGGGCCGGCTGCCGGCGATGGCGCCGAGGGCGCCGCCGACGGCTCTGACAGCGCGCTCTCAGCGCCCGCGCCGGCGCCGAGCGACGCGTCTGCACCCGTCGCACTGGCCAGCTCGACCAGCCTCGAGTCCCTGGCCGAGTCGCCGGCCGCCAATGCGCCGCCCGCAGAGGGCGCCGCCCGCGCAAGCGCGCTCGACCCCGTGCCGCAGGCGTCCCCGCCGCGCGACAGCCCGCCCGCAAAGGGCCGCGCCGCGCCCGCGCCCGCGCCCGCTGTCAGCGAGGCGCCGCGCGCGGCGGCGCTGCGCGCGGAGCCGCACGGCGCGCCAGAGCCGCGCGAGGGCGCGGCGGACTGGCAGAGCGCGGTCGCCGCGCGGCGCAAGGGCCGGCGCGGGCCGCAGGCAGCGGGCGCGGACGGCGGCGCCGCAACGGGCGCGCCGCGTGGCGCGCGCGCCGTGGCCGCGCCCGCGCCGCCCAAGCCTGGCAGGGCCGGCGCGGCGCGCGAGGAGCCGGCAGCGGCGCCCCGCGCGGAGAGGGGAGGCGAGCCGCGGCAGAGCCGGCGCGCGCGCGCGCGCGAGCGCGCCGCGCAGGACACGGGCGGCAGGCGCGACGCCGCGCCGGCGTCGGCCGCCGCCCAAGCGGCGCCCGCCGCGCGGCCGGCGGGCGAGGCGGCGCGCGCCGCGCAGGCGCACAGAGCCGTACCCGCGCCGGCGCCGCCGCCGCCGGCA
>JAABUU010002563.1_pt1 | contig 25597 bp, 23 predicted proteins | sample 5559301 | NCBI WGS metagenome assembly JAABUU01 (sample SAMN10711884, study PRJNA513360) | rock metagenome | isolation source: Antarctica rocks | place: Antarctica: Victoria Land, Richard Nunatak white | reverse complement strand
AAAGATGAGTGATAATAAAATAATGATTAAAGTTATGATATTATTGTTGTATTTTGCAGCTAATTAATCATTAAGTAATGTCTGAGCTGTTTAGCATCAGATTTATGATGCTGTACACTTATTGAGATCTTTATATAACTGAGCTTTACAGTAAAAATAGAGAAAACTATTATTCATTTATTATTTATATTAGCTGCTCTATCTATAAGTTTTTCTTCATTCTCAAATCTCTTTATGTTAAATGATGTAGATTGAAGTCTTTCATTATAATGTATTATTAATGATTATTTTTCAGTAAATCATTTAATTACTTTAAAATTATTGTAATATTCTCTTTAACTGCTTCTCTATACACATTGTAAATGCATAAATACTTAAACTGACTATGTTCAGTATACTAAATCTTCAGAGTCATAAGATCTCTGCTGTATGTCTAAACTGTTCAGTCTATGCAATTCAATTATGAATTAATGTAAAAATAAATTTAAGTTAATTCTTCTTCTGTAAGTTCTGAATAAATCAGATAAAATTAATTCTTGTAGAGATAATAAATATTATTATTGTATTTATTGTGTTATGACTTCTGAATGATCAGCACATTGTAGTCTTATATAATGAAATTTTAAAGCAGAAATATCATAATCTTGTTTCTTAACTTCATTGTATTGTACTGTAAGATGACAAAGTTTAAATATATTAATATGATTTTATTGTTGTTGTAATCTCTAAAGTTAATGCTATCTCTATATTCATGATATTTATTGTGAAGTCATCTTAATTAATGAACAGCAAGCTCACTGAGTTCTACTTAGAAACACTCTTAATTTCTGTTGTTTAACTACTCTTTAAATCTATTTGACATTCAGAGAATTTAATGCTTCAATAACTCATTACTGTCTTTACTGCAGTATCTATCTTTTGCATTTTTAAAGATTTAATTGTAATTCTTTTAGATCTATTTTCATTCACTGATTTCAAAGAAATTCAATTTATGTCAATAATTACTGTTTTTATAGATAATACTGATCACTTTTTATTTTCATTGATGAATATCTTCAGAGCTGATGTCAAAATTGATGAGATTCTTATAAGAATCTTAAATATTGTTGAATGAGACTCATTAATGATTTCATGACTGCTACTCATTATTGTATATAATGTAAATGTCACATTCTCATTAATATTGTCACTGCTGTCACTATTGTCACTGTTATCACTGTTAATGCTTTTGCTGTGACTATTAATGTCAATCTTGCTGACTTCATCATTAACTGTCTTTAAAAGTGTAACTTCTTTAAGTTTAATAATTAATGTCTAAATTAATATCTGTCATTGAGTCTACTTAATGTTATATGTCATCTATGTATGTGCTGTCTCTTTTTAAAATTCAAAACATTTGTTATTTTATATCTTGTATAAGTCTTCACAGCTCACACACTTTCTAATGTTGAATTCTAAATTCTTAAAGAGACAATTCTTAAATCTATAACTCTCTACATATATGCTGCATTTCTAAGTATCTTTGCATTAAACATTTATGTAATCATACTTATAATACTTAAAGCATTTCTAAATGCAGCAAGCTCAATTATATAACTTTATCTTTTTGTATTCAGAGTCTCAAATCAATTCAGTTTAAAATGTTATTATGTTAAATTGATGTGCTTTACATTTATAAATTTCATCATTACAGACTCTGTCACTCATTTTAAGCTGCATAGTCATTTTCTGTCTATATACATGTTACTATAACTCACTAATCTTTCATTTTGATGCTCTGTATCAATATATTATGCACAATGACATCATAAATGATGATAACTATCTTGCTGTCTACTTTTAAAAATATAATTTATCTAATATTACTCTGCAGTGACTCTTTTTCAATTATTATGAATACATATATTATTAAATTATCTAACTTCAGTTGCTTGACAGCTGCAATCTTAATAATAATGATGTTTTGATCTGCAGTGATGCAGATGTAACTGTTAATGTGATTACATAATGTAATTGATGAGAAAATGTGTCAATAATTAATGAGAACAGTGTCAATGAGTTTGATGACAATTCTATAATTATTAAATATAAAAAGATCTGTAATGATGCTTTTTTCTTTAAATGATGATGAAAAGAATGCTGCTATTAAGAATGACAACATATTTACTATTATTTAAGCTTAAATATATGTATATTTATATTCTGTGATGACAGAGAATTGCAATGCAGAGTTTTTGTTAATGAGAATTTTTAAAATGTTTTTTGTGACTATAATATTGTATTGCATAATATTCATAATTCATTATAAAGCTTTCAGATTTACTGCAATTTAAGCTGTTTTAAATTGATTTAAAACTCTTTTTACAAAGTTCTGAACAGATTTGATGAAGAATTCAATGTAAAATTATTGAAGAATCTTTTTAAATTTATCATTCTTAATTTTTGAGTTTATAAAGATCTGAAGTTAAGTTGCTTCATATTTCAATTAAATGATGTGCTCTGATAAAGATAAGAATTGTGTGCTCACAGCTGATCAAGAAGACTCTGACATTGTGTTTTATATTAAGTTATAATGCACAATGAGATGAGTTACTGACTAGATTTTGGGCTTATTTGATGCAGTTTTGGTGGAGTTATTTCAAAAATTCAGTTTGAGCTGGAGGAGGTGCTTTTTCCACGGCACGGCTGTGAACTGGAGAAATTGCTTGGTTGCTGAGTCATGTAGGACTTGGGAAAGTGTCCTGGGGGTTCTACTGGTATACTTGTGAGATGTTTGATGTGATATACCGGATCTAGTCTTTGAGGGTTGGATGTGGGGAAAGAATGTTTTGGTATAAATACCTCAGATAATCATGGTAGGGATTTAGGGCTGCGAAAACATAGCTCATGGTCAGACGATAACCTGGATAACGGACAAACTGAACCTCCAATCATTCTGAGAAAAGTTTTGGGCTCGATTGCTGGCTAGTTACACATATATACAGACGCGTCGTACCTCATGAAGCCCAAGATCCGATGCATCTGGCTGTAATCCAACCGCGCCGGTGATGCCAGTCGTAGCGTTGGCTGCAATCAGTGCTACCACCCAGAGAAGTCAAGGCCAAAACTTGATCCAACACCGCTCCAAAGAACCACCCATGTCAATCTATACTTCTATTCCGTCTATTCTGCCGTCAAAGCAAAGCTAAGTCCAAGAATGCCCATACCCAGAAACGCAAACGCAACGCAGAGATTCCGATTATGCGTCAAGCTCAAGCTTTCGGTAAACAGCTGCAGCGCGACGCTGGTCATGATGCCAGCGGTAACGGCAAACATGCCTCCGTACGCCCTCTCCCCGGGCGCCAAGTTGCTTCGACCGGCGACTTTGAACCATATTGCCGCGACCCCGGCGCCGAGAGGCTGGCTGATGCCACCGAGCAAGGAGCTCCACAGCATGGCTTTCAGTCTGCTGCCGAGGGCAAGGTACAACGGTAGCGCCATCGCGAATCCTTCCGTGATGTTGTGGATGAAGAGGGCTAGAAAGACGGCGAAGCCGAGATCCGGGTTGGCGTGGTTGGTCGCGAAGGTGATGAAGCCTTCGGGAAGTTTGTGTAAAGCGATGGCGATGGACGTTTGGAGACCGATGGATAAGAAGGCGTTGGTTGGGACGTGGTGGTGGTGAGCTTGAGCGGGATCGTGCGGCGGAGGCGCGGCTGAAATAGAGGATATGCCGCGTTCATGTTTGCCGCCTTCTAAGTCGGCGTCCATGCTTTCGGAGCTTCTAAGCTCGCCCTCGTAGTCCGAACGGCCGCGGGCTGGGGCGTGTGCATGGCTCTTGGCTTGCCGGCGAGTACTAGGGTCCATTGAGTGGCTGTGTGATTCTTCTCCTAGGCCCGCGAGGGAAGCCTGCGTCGATTGAGACGAGGGGGTGGTTGAACTTCGTAAAAGAGTATGCCGACGACTGTGCCTAGATATAGAGAGCCTCCGTAGCCTGGTCGGACTGCGACTAAGGGCTTTGAAACACTCCTGTCCGCAGCGGTCCGAATAACCGTAGCAAGGCCCGCCCTCATCGCAAGAAGCTTTACCACCACTCACCAAGGTCGAGACTGTCGTAGTCAGTCGAGTCTGTAAAGAGGGCCTTCGCGAAAGACCAATAAGGGTAGGTGCATCCGGTTTGATTCTTGTCTCGAAGGTAGAAGACCTTGAAATTGGGGCTTTATTGCGTTTGGTAGAGGAGTCATTTGACAATAGAGGCGTATCCTCATCGACATTGCCATTTGATTGCTCATGGTCATTGGGAGCGTGTCCTACTTCGTCGTGTTTATGCTCCTCATGAGTATGATCGCAATCGACAACATGCGAAGGGATGTAGTGATGAAGGCAACGTGATACGATCTGTATCCCAATTACACCAGCGAGAAAGCATCCGACTAATGTATAAGCCGCTGCCTGAGGAGAAAGCCCGCCCTTGATCAAGTAGCTCTTGGCCTCAGGGAGTATGCCGTAGAGCGAGGAGAAGAGCTATTCCCGCATGAGCAACACCTCTCAGACAAAACGGAAGCCACCTACCATGACGCCAAAGCTTAGACTCAGCGACGAGGATAAGAACGGATTGCTGTCCTGGACTCTAAAGTTCCGCTTGCCAGGTATATGCCTGATGATCAAGTCGACGCATATGATACTTGCACCCACTACGCAAGCTGCAGGAAGATGAGCCAATCTCCTATAATCAGGGATTTTGTATCATACCTGTACCACTGACGCAGCTCATAATCCATCCTCTCGTGTCGTTGTCGAGCACCATGATGTATGTCTTTGTTGTCGAGTGTCTGGAGCTTTTGTTACGATAACAATGCTTTTGACAGCCAGCTGAAGGATTTCAGGAAGGATCAAAAATTCAGGAATAAGGACTTTAGGTAAGGTCCAAGGAGGCTGAGCTTGATTTGTGGTGAAGAGCTGTTTCTTTCATCTTTACTTATCATGATGCTTGGCAGGCATCATCAAGGCATTGTCCGCTAACCCATCAAGAGGTTTCTCTCCGCAAGATCTTTGATCCGAAAAATCGTCATCTCTTAACCAGACCATATCATCTCAGAATTTGAATATCAATTAGCAAACAACAGACAAGCACAACCCATATACTCCAAACCCATGACTATGAACTGACTGATCACATCAAATGTAAAATACATCTCATATATGTAAGTTTGATGCCCATCCTAGCTACCCGAATTGATGTAAATCGTATACGGCTTGAGGTTGTCAGAGAAGCGAGCCACGGAGCGAGGCATACCGAACAAACCACCTCCAACCACTCGCACCCACCGCCCCTTTCACCCCACCCACCCCAACCCAAACAAAACCCCACAATGCCCTCCCCAGCCCTCGAACTCGCCTCAACCCTACAAAGCGCCTCCATAAACCGCAGCCCCTCCCCCCACCACGACATCAACCCCTCGACGGCCGCCTCCCGCAAAATACCTGTCACCGTCTCCGAGTCCGCCAAAAGCAGCACCAGCATCCCCTCCTCGGCCATCAAGCCCATCCCGCGGAGGCGCAATGCACTGCCTCCCCTTCCGGACTTGCGCTTCGAGCAGAGCTACCTAGCCAGTCTGCAGGGGGCCGAGTCGGGGGTGCGAGTGGCGTGGATCACGGTCCGGGATCAGGTGCGTTGTTGCTGATTTCCGACCGATTAACTCGCCGCTTGACTCTTACTCTCAATTGGCGGCCGAAGTACTTATGCGTGTATATATACTACACCACACAATCACATATTCCCTTCGTCACTACGTCTGCTGTTGCCGTGGCGTGAAAAGATCTACCGTTGGGAGAAAAACTGACGAGCTCGCCCTTTCCGCCGGGAAACAGGTTCTCCTCCCCCTCCTCCAAGGCACGCTCTGGACGCTCGCGCTGCAGGGCTGGCGCTTCTGGAACCGCACGGCCAAGTTCAGCGGCGCGAATGTGGGGAGTCGCATCCGGCGCTGGTGGTGGGGGGTGAACAATTGGGAGATTCCGGCCGAGAGGGATGCGCGGACGGCGGCGGTGGGGATGAGTGAGAGTGAGAGGTTTGCGGGCGAGATTGGGGAGGTGAGTTTTTCCCTGTTTCGTTTGATTGTTGGGGCTTAGTAGAGGATGTGTGTGGGGGCTTGGTCTGATGCGATTGAGTAGTATTACACGGGCCAGTTTTCGAATCCGAGTGGGGATTGATCGGCGTTGGGGCTGTGTATGTGGAGAGGGTGGGTTATCTGCTTAGCTTGAGGCATGGAAGGCGTTTGTTGGAGCGTGAGGTTGGTGGTTCAGTCGAGTGTACAATATTTGTCCCTGTTAAAGATTGGTGATCGATTGTCATGATGGGTTTGTGCGTCCATTTACTCATGAAAACTCCCAAGCATTCCCGGCAGAGGTTCGGACATGGCCACTCACTCTACTGCCCATCTTCTATATCGCTGCGGACGTTCTCTACAGCATCAATGTGCCGTCTGTGGATTGTACCAGATAGCTCCAGACGCAGATGCTTATATGCCGGAAGAACCCTTGCTCCCAATAGTTCGGATAAGGTCATGGTAAGACATACAAATACTGGAGAGTTCAAAAACTCATCTAGAGGTAACACCATAAACTCGAACTTTGATCCAAATCCCTAGCCAGCATCCGCAGTAGCCGAGAGTCAGCTCGGTTTAGTGAGCCAGACTCATGCCAGTCTCATGCTAGTTCCTGCTGCCAGTCACTGACCTGCCCGAGGAGTCTCGTCTTGCAGGATTGGTTGAGGTAGCACCTGGATCGCATCAAGTATGGTAGGACTCGCCCTCATCGTGTCTGCGGCTGAGTTGACTGTTGGTATGATGGCTGGTCTGTTAGTAGTTGCTTCTTGTTTAGGTTCCGAGATCGTCGTTAGGTGTGGGCTCCCTGTTTCTGACGATTCTGACTTCTCGATATGACCGTTGGTTTTCAGGTCGCCTTTATTGTGATACCTGAGCTGCACGACCAGACTCCGTCCAGACTCGTATGCAACGCCGCCGTCCTCTGTAGCACCGTCTCCTTCACTCATATCTTCATCATCAGCCTCGTCGTCATCAATCACGGGTTCGTCCACGTCGTCGTCATCGTCGCCTCCGTCCCATTCGCCTTCACTGGACTCACTTCCCATCTCGTCCACGGAGTTGTAGCCCGGAATGTGGTTGCCACCCTTAATGCAGCCATCAACTTCCTTCCTGAGCCCAGAGCGCCTCAATCGACCATTAGCGTGGGGTTGCTCCTGGCCATCATCCCCCGTCTCTAGTCCCCCATCAGTAAAAGATAGTTTGCTAGTAGTCTGAGTACTCAACAACGTTTCGCCGTAAGCGCCGCGGGTCCTAGCCTTGACCTGCCTACCGCTAGCTGTGAAAATTGGCCCACTGGCCTCCGCGGGAGTATTGATGCCAGAATTTCGAGTAGAGCGACGAGCAGAGGTTGCGTCTGAGCCATCCTCGTCTTCGTCAGAGAATGTATATCTCATTCGTTTACCTCGCGTACGTCCCTCGTATAGCGAGAAACCCGGTTCTGGCCGGGTGAACTGTGCTTTGCGGGCGTTACGATAATCACGCCGTTTCCGTTTCTATAAAGTATCTTAGTAACAGCCTGCATAAGAAGACCAGAGAGAACATACCTCTTCCGACGCTTCAAACCTTGGGATAGCGAGCAAGATCCTCTCCTTGAGTCTTCTTGCAGCTTGACTACCGTCCTCACCCAACTTCTCTGCAGCCCCCTTGAGCTCGTCTATACTGCCGGCGACGCTTCTCCAAGTATTATGCTTCAAGACCGGATTACTCTCGCGGTATAACCTGAAGTGTGTATCGTCCTGCCCCTCAACGAGCCAGTATCGCCTCTTATCACCATCTCGACCCCACGGTTGGACGGATAAAGGCTGGTTCAGGTCATCGTCATGTCGCTGTTGCTTATAAGATTCCTTGATGACTGCCAAGACAGCCTCGGAGGAGTGAAGCGACCAAAGGATTAGGGCTTTGAGAAGAGTGAGCTATAGCGTTGATATCAGTTGTGTTGCGTCTCTGTGAGGGTATCGAAGGATAATTAGGACATACTCTGCTTGCGGGATCCATTGTGTTGAAGCTTTTACCGCCATGTAGGGGGTTAGCGAGATTCCATGAAGGTGGCCATTGGTTTTCGTGGGCGTGGACGGCTTCCTCCAATGCCCGCTGATGATGTCCTCTCCTTCACAGTGACCTCAGGTTAGCATGACTACTCGAATTATACCGCCTGGACAGAGCTGTCGTTGGTTGCAAAGGACGACTGCTGGCTCCTAGGGACACATAAAGACTCACTCTACATCTTTCTTACGGTTCAAAACCAGTCCTAGCAGCGCGCAGAGTAATCTTTCCACTTGCTCCCCAGGGACAGAGTTCACAACACCGTTCTCAATATCGTGTGGGCCATATTGTGGTAGGGATTTGGGAAAGACATCGTTGAAGCGTGAGCGAAACATCACTATAAACTATACAGTTACGGGATTAGCTTACGAACAGCGAAAAGAGTACCAGGGAAGTGTCGTAAACGCGTTCGGACTCACAGCGATGTCTGGATTGTCCGCCAGGACGTATTCATGAGGCGGTGATGCTGTCCGCTTCCGCTGGCTTGACGGACGCCCCGCGGAATCCGTGTTGTGATTGGTGCCATTCTTCAAAAAACGGTCAAGGCTACCGTCTCCGACAGTCGAATTGATATCCTCTTCGTTGTCTGTGGATGGCAAGGAGGAGAGCGAAGAGAGGTCTGACGAAGACATCTTCTCAAGCGTTGGGTCTGGTGTCGGCTAGGCGGATTTACAGCATGGGAAAGTCGATGTGTGCAGACTGGACGTCTACGGAGCTACGACAAGCGCGATTGATTCGCGGATAATTCGTCTATTACATATGGCACAGAAGGGGCTTCCCTGAACAGTGAAAGTCTCACTTAACAGCCATCAATACTATCTCTGAGTAGCTCTTCAGCGGCCTCTCTTGGAAGCTTCGGTCAAGTTGATGGGTCGAATTGAGGATGTAGTGAGGAACACCACGAACGCGAGTTGAGGGAAACGTCCAACTTGGTCAAACATGACCGGGATCGGCCCGAATATGCGACCCTGATGCTATCTTCTGCAGCGCTGAAAGCCGTCACATCGACTTCGACCTTTCTGCCCTGAAGGGGTAACGGTTTATCAAACGCCTTATGCATTGGATAGTGCTCTTGCAGCACCTGGAAGTCCAAAGCAATCTCCGATAAGGGATATACTCCGTATTCTCTAACACAGCCATCACCTCCCCGACCGGTAAACCTCGGCTGTCTGGCGTAGCTGGTGCTGCGTTCCAGGGGCGCGACCATGGAGCATATCGCAATGTCCGATAGCACCCAGTGTTGCATGTCAGTTTCGCGCTCGTTTCTCCTTCATCCAAAGTCAGTTGAGTTGCAGTTATTTTCTGACTCCACTCTGGCCATCACGGCCAAAAGTAGTTGATGGTATTCGAACCCATGCAAGGTCAGCTTTCGATTCACTATGCACACAAGATCTTCACGGCCAATAGTCCACACGACCAACTAAAACCAACGTGAATGGTCAATGGAAAAATAGTGGAGAACAGATTTGATGGAGTTGGATCATCGTTATCTTAGATGATGTATCAAAACACAGCACGAACCGATAGCGAACTGACAAAAACCAACTGCGTATGACAGACAGAGCTTCAGATATATTCTAGGAGCTGGCTTGGAAAGAAATTCGCTGCCGGAGAAGATAAAGTATATACGTCGTGACAAGAAACTCTTACATATCCAAGTGGCGACGATTGATCACCGCCTCCTTGCAAGGACGTCTTGAACTTTCTTACTACAGGTCGCCCAAGATGAGCGTCTGAAGATTAGAATCATCGGTGTCTGGCCAAGTGCGACCCTCTGAAGAGGTTTGAACGAACGAGTTGAGCGTCGAGACCACGTATAGTAGGATACCTGATCTTCTTCACCCGATCAATCGAGTGCTGTAACTTCATTATTTCCACCGCCTTTGAATTTGGGAAAAATTAGCATAGGGCTTCACGTCTAAACATACGCAGCTTTGCGACGTTGCAGCATGGAAGGAAGAGGGATTTGTGTGACGATTGGTGTGATAGCCTGTACCGTGGTCTAGTCCTAAAGTAGGCAGCTAAGCGAGACCATCGAAGTTTAGCCCACAAAGCGAATATTGAGCCCCTAGGTAGACAACATCATCAGTCAAGTCCCAGCGCATTCCAAGGATAAGCGCTCAGTTCACAATGGGTATTGCACTATTCCAAGATTTGTCGTACATTTACTTGGAGGAGAACTGCTGATGGCCATTTGATTCTCAGGTCGCGTCATCCGAAATCAAAGGAAGGGTCGTGGCTCGATCTTCAGTGAGCACCCAACACCGACTCGGGAATGGATGACGAGGATGACTGACTATTCCACCAGCTGCCCACACCCGCCTGAATAAAGCACCCGCACGATTCAGAACCCTCGACTATGCAGAACGACATGGTTACATTCGTGGAGTAGTGAGAGATATTATCCATGACCCAGGTCGTGGCGCGCCACTTGCCAAAGTTGTCTTCCGCGATCCCTACCGATTCAAGCTGCACACCGAGACGTTCATAGCCAACGAAGGAATGTACACTGGACAGTTCATCTATGCCGGAAAGAACGCCACACTGACCGTCGGGAACGTCTTGCCCCTTGGGGTCGTGCCGGAGGGTACCGTGATAAGCAACGTCGAGGAAAAGGCTGGGGACAGGGGCGCCCTAGGACGGACCTCAGGTAACTATGTGACCGTGATCGGACACAACCCAGATGAGGGCAAGACACGAGTGAAGCTACCAAGCGGCGCCAAAAAAGTCATCAAGAGCTCGGCACGGGGCATGATCGGTATAGTTGCGGGTGGGGGACGAACGGACAAGCCCTTGATGAGTATGTAACCATCCTCGAGTAACGGACTTTGAGAGATTGGCCTACTGACGACTCATTGTAGAGGCATCACGTGCCAAGCATAAGTTCGCTGTTAAGCGCAACTCATGGCCCAAGACTCGTGGTGTTGCCATGAACCCCGTTGACCATGTCAGTACCAATTGCCCACACCAACTCCATTCCTAGTTGCTGACTTTGTGGTGCTTGTAGCCTCACGGTGGTGGTAATCACCAGCATATCGGTAAAGCCTCGACCATATCCCGTTACGCTGTACAAGGTCAAAAGGCTGGTCTCATTGCTGCCAGGAGGACTGGTCTATTGCGTGGTACTCAGAAGACGAAGGATTAGATGGTCATTTTCTGCACTTGAAATGGAAGCCAGGGTCGTCTGCAGGAGCTAGGTTGCACATTGCCACTTTGTACCTTACAACTCCTCAATCAAAACTCCGATTCCAAAGTTTCCTTATCACTGTGCTTGAGGAAGTTGGTGATCCTATGCTCCGGTTGAGTCATAGTTCTGTGCTCCTGTCGTACTGTATCGAGGCAATTACTAAAAATAATTCGACACGGCAAGTAAAATCCCCAGTGCAAGTATGAGGGCCCCCAATGCTCTTTGGATCCTCGCGCCATTGCTGCGTCTTGGTTATCGCTCCACATGGAGGCGCCAACCCAATAATTCTCTAGTCATGGTTGAAGCCAGCACAGAAAGCCTTCCTCTGAGATGAACTTGGTACAGTATGTGACGTGATGGTCTTGAAGAGAACCAGCCGCGAAGCTGTCCATCTATTGTCGATGCACAGAATGCCTGGGGACACGATCAATAAACGCAAGTCGAAACAAACGCTTCTCACCATCGATCATACATAGGTAGCTTGCCCTTGACTTTGTGAGCAGGATTTCTTTCTTCGTTGAGCATCACTTCCATTGCTGGAATAAGGAAACTTCGACCAATCCATGGTTGGCTTGAAAATTAGCGCATAGTTCCCCAGGTTGTATGGCCATTGTCCCCACACGACTTCAGACATTCCTTCCGTGCAATAACCTTGTGTGAACCCAACAAAGCCGATCGCTGCACCTTCAGAAGTCAAGTGAGGAAAGCAGGCTCTTTTCCTTGATATATCCACGCTCGCTCTTAGTATTACAACAGTTGTCGATCGTTCGGCTTCATCGCTACCTTACAAACCTCAGAACTATCAGGAGGTCCCACCCATATCTGAGGTTCTGCGGTCAGATCCTAAACTTATTCTTGTTTACTGCAATTGACGGTTGCTTTGACTCGTACCGGAATTTTTTACATTGTCATTCTCTCCGACGCCCAGTTCCACCTTACGGCGCAGGTCAAGATGAACGTCAACAAGAAACTGGATCGATTCAAGCAATGGGCTGGCGAGAGGATGGGCGGGGAGGTCAAGACCAACGTTTCAGACGACTTCAAGGCATTGGAGGTGGAAATGGCTCTCCGGCATGAAGGCATGTGCTTTAAGAGCAGCCAGTTGTCCAACGCCTCCCCCGCCCGGCCGCTAACAGTCTGCAGGCATGGAGCGGCTGCAAAAGTCCATGACCATCTATGTCAAGACGTTGTCGAAGCGAAACGAAGGCGAAGATAGAGAGAAGACATTGCCGGTAGCATATCTGGGATCAACCATGGTCAATCATGGCGAAGACTTCGAGAACGACTCTGAGTTTGGGCAGTGTCTGATCAGTGCGCTCCCAAATGATTCTTTATTCGCAAGGATACCAACAACAGAAGCTGATCCAGATTCAAGGCATGGGACGTACAGAGGAACGGATTGCACGGATTCAGGAGACTTATGTGGCCAATGCGACTGCAAGCTGGCTTGAGTCGCTAGAGCGGTCCCTCGCGCAGCTTAAAGAATACCAAGTAATTAGGCTACTCCTGTTACACCATACTATGATGCTGATGCACGACAGGCTGCTCGCAAGAAGCTCGAGAGCCGGCGTCTTGCTTACGATGCTTCGCTTGCTAAGATGCAGAAAGCCAAAAAAGAGGACTTCCGAGTTGAAGAGGAGCTGCGTTCACAAAAGGCGAAGTATGAGGAGTCGAGCGAGGACGTCTATAGGCGGATGCAGGATATCAAAGAAGCCGAGTCCGAGAGTGTAGTTGATTTGGGAGCCTTCCTTGACGCCGAGCTTAGCTACTATGACCGCTGTCGCGAAATCCTCATGCAGTTAAAGCGGGACTGGCCTGCCCGGTGAGTTTCGCATTCAGCATGTGAAGTGTACCTGCTGAGATTTATTGCAGACAGGACCCGAACCCTGACGGCGAGAATCGCCGCACCCTTCGACCTAGATCGAATACTGCTCATTCTTATAGTGACCGGTACAACACAGTTGAAGAGGAGCCTTCCATGCCGCCACCTGACACCCGCCCATCTATTCGCTCGAACCGTGCCGTATCTTCCTATCATCACCCAGCACAATCCCAGTATCGCGACGTCGCAAGTGTGGAGTCTTCCGCTCGACCAGTCTTCAATAGGTCCACAACCTTCGAAGGCCCTAGCTCTCTCCACCGGGATATTTCTCTAGTGGCTTTCTCCCGTCTTTCACGTGTAACCAGCGACTCACTTTCAAATCCTTCTTACCGTATGCAACTTCGCCCCACGAAAGGATTTGCCCATAATGATGGCTTCGGAGATCCATCGGATGAATCGGCATTCAACAGCAACAGCAGTCCAGATAGGTCTTACGGTGCAAGGTCCGCTTCCCCGGCTACATCTCATGGTAGCCTTCCTTCCAGGACGGCCAGCTCGACGACCCTGCACGCAGGTGTTTCGAATGGAAAGAAGGCACCACCGCCACCTCCTCCGTCACGGTCAAAGAAGCCACCTCCACCGCCACCTATCAAGAGGAGCTCGCTGGGCACATCACACTACGCTTAGGCCCGGACGGGGCCAAAGTATGGAATGCGGGTTTACGAAGTGTATGATTTTCTGCTGATGGAGGTTTCGAGTGTGATTTACTACGGCATACCCCCTGATCCCGAAGGTCATGTTCCGGGGCACTGGGCGTTTTGGTGGCCGGTTGAGGGAGCACTCCAAACTGCCCTGAATGTTATTGCAGGGAGTCTGATGATGAGACTTAAACAAAGCATGTCTTCCTTGGGCATTAGTCACTGCAATTTCACTTGGTACACTCCCGTAGTGTTGTGGTCACCACGCCAGCAATCCATGCAAACTTCAAGGTCCCGGAAATTGCCCAGGCTCGTGTCCTCAATATCACCACGGGCTTCCACGGTAGTCTTTCGTGTCCTCTTGAAAGAATTAAACAGAATTCGCCATAACGTAGACGGGAACTCTGTATAACTAACGTACGAGTGCTGTACCTTACCTTTGGTACGAAGTACCTACTCCCTTGGTCGCTTAGTAATGGGTCGTAGATCAGCAAACACGTGACCCTTTGTTTTAGCGAACCAAAGCTTGCCATCGCTCTTCCTCTCACTCACCGCACAGGCTCAGTAGTGACCGACCGGAAGCATTTAGAGATCCGCGACCCCCCCATCCCATTACCATCCAGCCCTATCGAAATTGTCAACACGTACCTTTTGACGCGTTGATAGGCGCCCGACAGACCCACTGGGTCCTTCAGCGCTTATATCGGTCTTACTTCTAAAGTGTTACTTTGCCTTTAGAACTGACGCACCTCCTGTCATTACCTCAACTCTCCCCGACCTTGGGAGACCCAGGCCCGCTTCCATCAACTCCCAAGCCCTGCTCAACGGGTTACACGACAAAGTGGATTTCATCTTTGGTCACCTCCGCTTCGGTCTCAACACGTCCCCTCTGGAGCCTTACTATTCACTCACCGCGGCTGCGCATCCATCTGGTCGTCCAAGCTTTGGCGCATGTCATTGGTGACGATTCACGGTGGAGCAAAGTATACAGCCATTAGAGGAACTTCTGCTACGCCATGACCTCTGTTCAGAGTGCGCCCGCCCTACCCCAGGGCGGCGTGTCCCTCCCTCCCAACCTCACTCAGCAACATGTACAAGAGGTGTATCAGGTCAGTCACAACTTCGAAGTCCCACTTCACCTGATAATAAAGTCTTCTCACAATGCAGTCACTGATGTCTATTTAGAAGTTCAAGCAGATGAAAGAACAAGGTGTCCGCCAAGATGATCCCGAATTTCTGAAAGCGCATAATCTTCTCACAGCTATCTCCCACCAACAACATCTTGCCCGGCAAAGGCAGGCATATGTTCAGCAACAACAACAAGCGCAGCAACAACAACAAGCACAGCAACAACAACAAGCGCAGCATCGCCACCAGCAACAGCAGCAAAATGGAGGAATAACACAAGCAGCAACAAATGGCATCAATGGTAATTTTCATTCGCAGCAGCAACCCACATTTACCTTGTTGACGTTTTGTCGCAGGACGTATTCCACAAACTTCGATTCCCTCCAACTCCTCAAGTCAGCAATCTCCCACCGGTGCCGGTTCGTCTGCGTCGACACAGCCATCGACTGTTGCGGCTGGCGCAACTTCTGCTGCGCAATCCGGCAAATCCTCCTCAACTGGGAGTCCCAGTTTCAGCTCCGAACAACTGTCAATGCTTCGGAATCAAATCTTAGCATTCAAACTACTATCTAAAAATCTTGCTATACCCCCAAACGTCCAACAACAACTTTTTGCATCGCAGCAAGCCAAACGACCTCCCTCAGCAGCTCAAGCTGTTGCAACCGCTGATCAGATCATTCAGCACGCGGCCCAAGCTCGAAGCAGTCCAGCTAGGGAAGATACGAGATCCCCAAAACCGCGGTCATGGTACGACTCCTTCAGGCCGCCTCACGAGCATTTACCATCCACCATAAGTTACGGAGATCATGGGAAGCGAATCAGAAGGCCCATAATACCAAGCATAATGCCTTCTGGTGTTGACGTTGATCGTGTGCGAGAGGATCGAGAACGTATTATCTATAACCGCATCATGTCACGGAAATCCGAACTCGAGAAGCTACCGGCGAATCTGGCCGTTTGGGATACAAGCAAAAGCGACACGCCCAACGGTGACCAATCACTCAAACTCAAAGCCTTGATAGAATACAAAATGTTGTGTCTCCTACCCAAACAGCGCGCTCTGCGTCAAGATATAAGCCGACAGGTTGTCAGATGTGATACGCTTGCCTCAACCGCTAATCGGACGATGTTTAGACGGATGAAGAAACAGTCTCTCCGCGAAGCGCGCATCACTGAAAAACTGGAGAAGCAGCAAAGGGATGCCAGAGAAGAGAAAGAAAAGAAGAAGCAAAACGACCGTCTTCTCACAATACTAAGTCACGGACGCGAAATCCATAATGTCCAGACTGCTCAAAGGAACAGAAGTCAGAAATTCGGGCGCATGATGCTGCAACACCATCAACATATCGAGAAAGAAGAGCAGAAACGGGTCGAGAGAACAGCCAAACAACGTCTTCAGGCACTGAAAGCCAATGACGAGGAGACCTATCTCAAGCTCCTAGGCCAAGCGAAGGACTCCCGCATCTCTCATCTACTGAAACAGACCAACGGCTTCTTAAGTCAACTAGCAGCATCTGTAAAGCAGCAGCAGCGCTCTGCCGCAGAACGCTATGGGGATGATGATTATCCCGCCGAAGAAGAGCCCGATGAGGATGAGGACGACGAGGAAGGGGGTCCTAAGGTCGATTACTATCAAGTTGCCCATCGTATTAAAGAGGAGGTCAAAGCGCAACCCAACGTACTTGTTGGAGGAACGTTGAAAGAGTACCAAATCAAGGGTTTGCAGTGGATGATATCGTTATATAACAACAACCTCAACGGTATATTGGCAGATGAGATGGGGCTTGGCAAGACTATCCAAACCATCAGTTTGATTACTTATCTCATCGAAAAGAAGAAACAGAATGGACCTTTCTTGGTTATTGTTCCGTTGAGTACCCTTACGAATTGGAACCTCGAATTCGAGAAATGGGCGCCGTCCGTGTCAAGAGTCATCTACAAAGGCCCACCAAATGCTCGGAAGCAGCAACAGCAGCAGATACGATGGGGCAACTTCCAGGTCCTCCTTACTACCTTTGAGTACATTATCAAGGATCGACCCATTCTGGGCAAAGTCAAATGGGTGCACATGATCGTTGACGAAGGGCATCGTATGAAGAACGCCAACTCCAAGCTCAGCAACACCCTTACTCAGTACTATACAAGTCGATACCGTCTCATCTTGACGGGTACCCCGCTTCAGAATAACCTGCCTGAACTGTGGGCTCTCTTGAATTTCGTACTTCCTACGATCTTCAAGTCCGTCAAATCATTTGACGAATGGTTCAATACGCCGTTCGCAAATACCGGTGGTCAAGACAAGATGGAGTTGACCGAAGAAGAGCAACTACTCGTCATTCGCCGGTTGCACAAGGTTCTCAGACCGTTCCTCCTCCGTCGCCTGAAGAAAGATGTTGAGAAAGATTTGCCTGATAAGCAGGAACGAGTCATCAAGTGCAGATTTTCTGCGCTCCAGGCGAAGTTATACAAGCAACTAGTGACGTACAACAAGATGTCTGTCAGCGATGGCAAAGGTGGCAAGACTGGCATGCGGGGCCTCAGCAACATGCTTATGCAGTTGCGAAAGCTCTGCAACCATCCATTTGTGTTTGGAGAGGTGGAGGACCAAATGAATCCGGGCAAGATCAGCAATGATTTGCTGTGGCGGACCGCAGGCAAATTTGAGCTTTTGGATCGAATTCTACCCAAATTCAAGGCTTCTGGTCATCGGATACTTATGTTCTTCCAAATGACGCAGATTATGAATATCATGGAAGATTTCCTCCGGCTTCGAGGTATGCAATACTTGCGTCTTGACGGTTCAACTAAGTCAGACGATCGGTCGGAACTACTGAGACTGTTCAACGCCCCCAACTCACCATACTTCTGTTTCCTATTATCTACCCGTGCCGGAGGTCTCGGTCTCAACCTGCAAACAGCAGACACCGTTGTGATTTTTGACTCTGACTGGAATCCCCACCAGGATCTTCAGGCCCAAGATCGTGCTCATCGTATAGGACAGAAGAACGAAGTTAGGATCCTGCGATTGATAAGCTCGAACTCGGTGGAAGAGAAGATCTTGGAGCGAGCTCAATATAAGCTTGACATGGACGGCAAAGTGATCCAGGCTGGAAAGTTCGATAACAAGTCTACCAACGAAGAACGGGATGCTATGCTCAGGACGCTGCTTGACAGCGCCGAAGCTGCCGAGCAGTTGGCCGAACAAGAGGAAATGGATGACGACGACCTCAACGCCATCATGGCTCGATCGGACGAGGAACTTGTTTTGTTCCACAAGATGGATGAGGAGCGTGCAAAGGATCCGGACTATGGCCCGAATAAGAGATTGCCACGTCTAATGGACGAGTCAGAGCTTCCGGACATCTACCTCCAAGACGATAACCCTGTAGCGGAGGAGATTGAGGAAATCGCAGGACGTGGTGCCCGAGAGAGGACACGTGTGAAATATGACGATGGTCTCACCGAAGAGCAGTGGCTCATGGCGGTTGACGACGATGAAGATTCCATCGAAGCTGCCGTAGCACGACGCGAAGCCAAAATGGCCAAGCGGAGCGCCAACAAGGACAAGAGATTCAAAAAAGCGAACGGGATGGACAGCTCTCCGGACCCATCTCGAGAGAGCTCCGAAGTACCCATGCCTAAAAAACGTGGTCGGAAGCCTAACTCGCAGAAGCGGAAAGCCGAGGATGTCATCGAAGATGTTCCGGCAGCCAAGCGCAAACGGGGGGGTCGGCAATCCAAGGCCGTGGAAACTCTGAGTGCAACAGAGCGAACACTCCTTCAGAAGATCCTCAACCGTGTCTATCAACATCTTATGGATCTTGAGGCTGAGATTCCCGGTGAACCCTCGGATGATGAAGATGGCCCTCCGATGCGTGGAATTATCGATCCCTTTATCAAGCTTGTGCCAAAGCTCCAATACCCCGACTACTATCTCGTCATCACGAATCCAATATCTATGGATAACCTCAAGAAAAAGATCAATAAAGAAGAGTACCAGAGTTTGAAAGAGTTCCGAGATGACATCCGTCTGCTGTGCAACAACGCGCGAATCTACAACGAAGACACTAGCATGCTGTTCCACGACGCCAACGTCATCGAGGTTTGTTCTCAGCCCCTAATCTAGTGGTAGTTGGATTCGCATACTAATCAGATCATTCAATAGGCCGCCTGTGTCGCCAGACTCAAACAAGAGACGGAGGGTCATCCCCAACTCCAGGACTTTGACGATCCAGGCTCCTCGGTCGCAGACGGCCAATCTACGGCTGCGGCTTCGGGCGTCGGCACTCCAATGACTTCGTCGGCTGGTCCGGGCCAGAAGCTCAAACTCACCTTCAATCGAGACTCTTTTCCTAACGGTGGCGATAGTGGATTGCAAAGCGACGACGAATGAATACTCACGAGTGCGGGAAAGAGGAGAACGTTCTGCTTCTTTGTAATATCTGGGCGTATCAGTGTTCACGGTCTCGGTAGCTGGGAAGGGATAATCGGCATGGTATGCAGGTTCGGTCTGTTGTACTGTGTGGTGTTGCGTTGTGGATGGCTTTGGCATGCTGGTGTCTTAGGAGAATTGTTCGTTCTGTGTACGATACATTGGACTACAATACGAATAAGCAGCTCAAGCAAATGCCTCCTTCTTCCGCCAGCGTCCGGATAATCATGCATACTGGTGTGGAGATTCCTTGCTAGGGTCTCTTCTCACTGCATTAATTCCTCCTTCCCTTCAAAATTCGCAGGCCAAGCTCGGACTTACCGCCCATGCCCCTTTTCTCTACCTATTCAACAGTGCCACAGAATCGTTACTCCAGTCCCGGGGGAATCGAATTACATCGCAAGGTCAGTATCTCACATACCGTGACTTTTAACTTCAGTGTGTGCAATCCGTTGATGAAGGTCGGATATGAGGCACCTATATCAATGCCATTTGTCTGATGCAATCGGTGCCAACCTCAACCCAAAAATTTCCATCACTACAACCTTGAATCATGAGATTTCTAAACGGATTCGGGCTTACCTTCACCTTACCTAGGTGGATTTGGGTGTTGTAGGGCTGTAAGTTGTGAATGAGTAAGCTAGCCAATCAGACAAGTCGCCGAGACTCATAGCAATCAGCACTTGGTCAATTAAGGACAGAAGCGACTTCGACTTCGACGGTGGCCATCCGAGAAAGAAAAGCTCGTATACCAACGGTCATTCAACAGTCACTTGTGCGAGTATGTGTGCTATAGACGTTACTGTCAACGGCGAGGCTTCAAAGCACATGTTCTGTAGCTCAGCGCATCAGCACAAAGGGCTTGGGAACGCCGCTGAGCCAGCTCGTCTCTCTGACGTCCTTCCTCGATGCAGCCCTTCAAGCTGTCAGAAAATCAGTCGCGCTTTACAACCTGCCTCGCTCCCTCTTTGACCTTTTTGATCGGATACCTTGCGCTCTTCAATCTGCAACTCGCACATGCTACCGAAACCGGCTCGATAACACACGAGGATCATAATCACCCATTACTACCGAACTTGCGGATAGAGATAGATCAGTCCAACAACTTAGGCTGGCAACAGAGTGAAGGATCGAGTGATTACGAGCCGGAATTTGCAGGGATAGATCGGGGCATCATTGGGAGGGCATCGCCCGAGATCACTATACTGGGCAACAACGCCGCCCGGCCTAGAAATATCCAGCCAGGAGAGAAACAATACTGGGTATTTCCCAACGAAACCTTATGGGGCTCTCTTTTACCAACACCAACTGGAGTGCTTTCACCGGATGGTTGGAAACGCAACGCGGCCGACGACAATGACTCGCGGATTCCTGTGGAGGGGGAGGATTGGCATCTACCTCAGGCCGACCAACGGAGAACAGAGTTGAGCAGACGACAAGCTTTAAGCACTGGAGTGAGAACTTTGTACGTTACCTTGAACACCTGTCTCCAGCCATCGGCCAACTCTACAGACCCTATTGGACCACCACCACAGCTGGAAATGTACGTCTCTCTGTCGGACAGGAATCAGCGGCCAGGAGGGCCCGACGTAAAGGATTCGGCCCAGCAACAGGTTCCCGTCCAGGGAGGATTCGGCAACCTTACTGTCAATGCTACGGCTGCGGTCTATATCGGCGTGGCGGCCCCAAATAATACAGATTTCGTTGGCATCTGGAACTATGAGGTAGCTGCTTCTATTGATGCGCCATATCACTCATACGCATCAGAACACCAAAACATCTTCTTTATCGACAGTGACACAGACTCCGCGTTGTTGGTCACAAGTAATATGACACAAGCAAACCCTGATGATCCCTTGTATTCAAAATGGATGACTACACCTCCACCGTTCGGCATGTTTGCACACAATGAAAACGATTCTGCAATCAAGGGTCTCGAGAATTCCTACTGTGGTTTAAGGCACAACGCGCAGATTGTGGCCAACAAGAACGGACAAAACACCAGCCGAGTTGACCTTGGGATGACGACCAGAGGTCCCGGTAGCAAGCCCAAGGAACAATTCCACATCAAGAGTCTCAACGGCAGCTCCACGTACTATGGGTTTCTCGCGATGGATGGTAACCTAACACACGCAGGTGAAGGTGTTGTGGGCGGTGGAGGGAAGGTTTGGAAAGCCATGAATTTCTCCACCAAATCTGGTACTTCTTGATATATCCTTACACGAGTAGATCGAACTAACCCATTCCCCTAGACGGCAACTGCCAGCTTCTTTTCGATCTTCCGTACTGCTCTGAAGTCGCCTATGCGGTTCCCTCCAACCCTAAAACCTTCCCTAACATTGAAGATCTGAAGAAACTCTACGACGACAATGCTAGGAACCTATCGCAAAACTTCTCATATTCACTGCAACAGATCCCATGCAACACCTCGAGCTCGGCGCAGTACTCGCTTGCCAGGAACTGTGACGACTGCGCTGCTGCGTACAAGACTTGGCTCTGCGCCGTTACCATCCCGCGTTGCTACGATTTCTCTTCCAACATGACTTATCTCCAACCCAGGAACGTTGCCCAAGACTTCATCAACGGCACCTCACCCTCAGCGTCTTCAGACCCATCCTTCAGCCCTCGGAACCAGAGCACAGTGTACATGAATTCGTCACGCAATCCTCTCATTGACACGAACGTCAAACCGGGTCCATACAAAGAAGTCTTGCCTTGTCAAGACCTCTGCTACACGCTAATACAAAGCTGCCCTGCGGCGCTAGGGTTTGCTTGTCCGCTGCGAAGAAAGGGCTTGGAATGGAGTTATGGGGTTCGGGATCCTTCCGGGGCTATCACTTGTAGTTTTCCGGGCGCGGCATTTTTCTTGAGCGATGCAGCAAAAGCTGGCATCAGCGGCATGACGTTTGTCTTCGCTGTCTTCGCCGCTCTTTGGACGCTGTAAGGCCAATGCCTCAGGCAGCCTGCAGTCTTGGGCGCAGCGAGGACCTTCACTACACTCATAAGGCGCTCCTGAAGTTATTAGAAGTTACTATACCCAAGCATATAGCCTCTAGCTTTTGTGTTAAATCCACGTATGTAGTTGTACATGTAACTCCGTAGGTGAACCTAGTTGTAAACCCTACCACCACTGCTCCCTGAACGCCGCTTCATTCTGACACTGAACGCCTTTACCATGCATCGCTTCAATAACATCATCCCCCAAAACCGCGCCCATATATCAGGTATCATCATGTGTCGCGCTTCCATCCCTCCTACACCGGGGTCAACAACCAGCCCTACTATCGCTCGAACCGAACCGACTTACGGGATATACCGCACTCCAGCATCCTCAACATTCTGCACCACGTCTTCCGGCAACTACATCTCCGGCATCAGCGTGAATTCACCCCCACGAAGCCCAGCCCAGCCCAGCCGCAAGCCAGAGCCCCCACAACCCGACCCACTCACCATGCCCACGACCTTGACGGCATACACGCCCGGCACATAGCCATCCAAGCGCTGCCACCTCGCGACCCAGCTCTGCGCCGCGTCCGCCAGCGTGATGAGGCCCTCGTACACCTGCGACGTGCATTCCTGGATCGCGTCCGGGGCGTTGGCCAGCCGGAGGAAGTCTTCGCAGTTCGGGCAGCCTTCTTTGAGGAAGCGCTGGATTTCCATCAGGGGCGGGGTTAGTCGGTGATGGGCTGGGTTTGAGGAGGGCGAGGAGGGACGAGACTTACGGAGTGGAGCTGGATGATGGAACAGACCATGCAGGCGCGGAGATTGCGGGCTTGGCTGGTGGGGACGAAGTTGGGGCTTGCCATTGTGGGTTGGGTTGGTTGAGTTGGTTTGGTAGATGACGGGACGGGTGGTTTGACTGCTCGGGGGATGGGGGGAGGTATGATGGGTTTATGAAGCGCTCCTCAGGGTGTAACGTTGGTGGGGTGGGACGAAGCACAATCTGTGCCCGAATGCAGCCTAGCTTCGTATGTAGATCGGTTCGTCTAGAAATTGATAGATTATCTGGAGCAGCAACGCCTATACATAATCTTTGCAATAACTCAACGAATGATTTGAGATCACAAGTAAATGCTCGGCCGATATCGTACTCTATACCGCAATCTTTGTTATTTACTCTTTGAAATCTAGCACATCAGGAATACTCGCCAAACATGACGGCGGAGGCAGCAACTGCCCTGAAGCAGAAGGGCAACAAGGCATTCGCAGCGCATGACTGGCCGACAGCAGTGGATTTCTACACTCAGGCAATAGAAGCAAATGGCCAAGATCCCTCGTTCTACTGCAATCGTGCTCAGGTGCCAAGAAGACAGCACTTTCTTTTACCTGCAATCAGCTAACCCTATGTTTAGGCAAACATCAAGCTAGAGTCGTATGGGTACGCAGTCGCTAACGCCACGAAAGCCATCGAGCTAGATCCAGAATACGTCAAGGTAAACGACCTTACCTCATGGGCCTCCTTGATCGGAGTACTGAATTCTGGCGACAGGCTTACTACCGAAGGGCAACGGCAAACACAGCCATACTCCACTCTCGAGAAGCGCTTAGAGACTTCAAGACGGTAGTGAAGAAGGAGCCCAACAACAAAGATGCGAAGCTCAAGCTTGCCGAATGTGAGAAGATCGTACGACGGATAGAGTTTCTGAAAGCGATTGAAGTTGGAGATCCTCCGTCCGCGTTCGAGGGACTGGATATAGACTCGATGGCAGTGGATTCGAACTATGATGGAGCTAAGCTGGAGAAAGAGATGACGCAAGAATTTATAGACGATATGATCACTAGATTCAAGAACGGGAAGAAGTTACACCGGAAATACGTCTTCCAGATCATACAAGCCGTCCGAAATATCGTCTATGACGAGCCCACCATGGTGGAGTTGGAGGTCGACCAGGGCAAGAACTTGACCGTCTGCGGTGATACACATGGCCAGTACTTTGACCTCCTTGAGATTTTCCGACTAAACGGCTTCCCGTCCGCATCACACTACTACCTCTTCAACGGTGATTTCGTCGACCGAGGGTCTTGGTCTACCGAGATCGCCCTGCTTCTGTACGCGTACAAGTGGTTACGTCCCGACGGCTTCTTCTTAAATCGTGGGAACCACGAAACGGACGACATGAATCGGGTCTACGGCTTCGAAGGCGAGTGTAAAGCGAAATACAACGAGCGCGTCTTCAAGCTGTTTTCGGAGAGCTTCTCGGCGCTACCGCTAGCGACACTGATAGGCAAGAAGTACCTCACGCTACACGGTGGCTTGTTCTCCGACGACAAGACCTCGCTCGACGATATCCGCAAGTTGAACAGGCACATCCAGAGGCAGCCCGGACAGCAAGGATTGATGATGGAAATGCTCTGGACCGATCCGCAATCCACACCTGGGAGAGGACCGAGCAAACGGGGCGTCGGCATGCAATTCGGACCGGATGTCACCAAGAGATTCTGCGAAAACAACGGGTTGGAGGCCATTATACGGAGTCACGAGGTTAGGATGGAGGGTTACGAGGTAGAGCATGACGGACGGTGCATCACAGGTAACTCCCCCCTCGCCGTCATTGCTTCCGACGTCGTGCTGACGGCACCTCAGTCTTCTCCGCACCCAAGTACTGCGACAGTACCGAGAACAAGGGCGCCTATATCAACATCGGTCCAGAACTCAAACTGGAATACCACAAGTTCGACGCTGTACCACATCCCGACATCAAGCCCATGGTAAGTCCACTCCATCCACCCCAAGCGTACGCGTTTAGTAACCACCACCACTCCACAGGCGTACGCGCAAAACTCTCTCATGTCATCCATGATGTAGTCCGCCACATCTCAGGGGTTATTTCTCGTCGAGGTATATTACAGCTGAAGGAAGCAGCGTTCCTGGCCATTTGGATTATCCCAGCAATCCCGGCCCAGGCCATCATCGCGTTTGGCGTTATCTCTCCGGTTGCGGTGAGGCGTACATCCGTCACCCAGAGCTGGAGGTTGTTCATCTGTCTGTCTGTCAGTTTCACTTCTATGTAAAATACCTGTAAACATAGAATCACCAGCCACCAAGCAGAACAAAAACAAACGAACCCAAGACCTCGAATCGATCGTTCCCCAGATCTCCCCTCACCCCGTATACCTAACTCTTACCTCCCTCCCCCCTCATCTCCACCACCACCGGATGCCGCAATCGACCTCCATCCCTCACTTCACTTCACTCCCCAAACAAAT
>JAABUU010002554.1_pt1 | contig 25673 bp, 21 predicted proteins | sample 5559301 | NCBI WGS metagenome assembly JAABUU01 (sample SAMN10711884, study PRJNA513360) | rock metagenome | isolation source: Antarctica rocks | place: Antarctica: Victoria Land, Richard Nunatak white | reverse complement strand
TAACAGATGACAGCGCTGTTGATGACGCCTTCGCCCATCTGCGCCGCGATCCTCGTACGGCGGGGGTACCGTCGATCGCGCTTGTCGCGCCCACGAATGTTCACGCCCATGCCATCGCGGCGGGCGCGGATGACTTTCTCCTCCTACCTCTGCGGCCGGAGGAACTGGCGCTGCGCATGGTGCGCCACGTCGGACTGCTTGTGCGCGAGAAGACGGGCCTATCGCGGCAGGATGATGCGTCTGGTCCATCAGACCTCTCTTGTCTCTGTTTAAACTTCCCCCTGGCTGAAGCCAGGGGATTTCAAGAGCCCCGCGGGCGTCCCGCCAGCGGGCAGGGCAATCACGGACCATGAGGCGCGTTTAACGCGAGTCGTGAGGCGGACGACGCGCCGCTCAGGCCGGCAACGCGTCTACGAGCGCTTGCAAGACCATCAAGTCGAAGGAGCCAACGCGGGCTGGCCGCAGCGACGTAAAGACGATCGGCGCCAACGGGGGCATGGCCGCGTCAATGCGCTGGCGCGCCTGTGTCACGCGCTTGTAGCGGCCCAGCAGCGCGCCAGCCTTAATGAGTACGTACGGATAGCCGTCAGGCGCTCCCGACCGTTCCTGGTCGCGGCGCAGTTCCTCGGCGACGAGGAAGTCGCGCATGAGCGGGTCGTCGGATTGTGGAGCGAGGGGGAGGGGGCTGCCAGGGCGGCGGTACGATTCGACGACGAAACGCGGGTGGCGCCAGCCGTCGAGTGGCCATAGCGGCACGACGAAGGCGCGGGCAACCTCTTCGGGCAGCGTGAGCAGGACGCCGCGCGCCGGCGCCGGCGCATCGTAGACGCCCTGTAGCGCCCCCGCGGCCACGACCGCGAACCGTGATGGCTCCCCACGCGCCCACTCCTTGTAGAGCTCCTGTAGCGCCCTATAGTCACGCGCGTCCTCGTCGCTCGTCATGCTCTTCATGCCTTATACACTTGTCGTGGCCGCGGCTCCCTCTGTCGCAGCGAGTGCGCGCCCCCTTGTAGCATAACAAGCCCCACGGTCGCGCACACAACGCAACGTTCTTTTGCGGCCATTGTGCCGTTGCCTTGTGGCCGCGCATCGGCTATACCCAAGTCGGAAGTCGATAGGGGCGAGTGATACAGGGGGCAATGATGGTAGTGGGGACCGAGGACAAGACGGCGCGGCTGCGCGAGGACGTACGCCTGCTGGGCGATCTGTTGGGCCGCGTCATCTCAGCCGCCGAGGGCGCGCGGCTCTTTGATGTGGAGGAACAGGTCCGCGCACTGGCGAAACGGCTGCATACTCCGTCCACTCCCTCGCCCAATGTCAGTGATACCGGTGATGAGGGCGCGCCCGTTGGGGCCGCGCTTGCTGGAGACGCGCGCGCCCAACTGCATGACATCCTGGAAGGGTTGTCCCCCTACGACGAACAGGTGCTGGTGCGCGCCTTCTCCGCCTACTTCGGTCTCGTCAACCTGGCCGAGCAGCAGCACCGCGTGCGCCGCCGGCGCGCCAATGCCTCTGAGGTCCCGCCGCGCCCCCAACCCCTCTCGCTTGTCGCCACGGTGCGCGAACTGGCCGCGCAGGGGCTGGACGCCGCTACGGTCGCCGCGACACTGGATACAATGCGTGTCGACCTGGTGCTGACGGCGCACCCGACCGAGGCGACGCGCGCCTCGATCCTCACCAAGCACCGCGCCATTGCCGACCTGCTGGAGCGCCTGGAGCGCGAGCGCCTCGCCCCCGACGAACGCCAGGCCCTCGTCGACGACCTCTACCAGCATATCCTGCTGCTCTGGCGCACCGACGAGGCGCGCTCGCGCCCGATCGACGTACTCGGCGAGGTCAAGGGCGCGCTCTACTACGTCGACACGATCCTGCTCGACGCCCTGCCCGCCGTGCATCAGGCCCTGGAGGACGAGTTGCGGCGCTGCTACCCGGATCACGCGTGGCGCGTGCCACCCCTGCTGCGCCTGGGCAGCTGGATCGGCGGAGACGCCGATGGTAATCCTCATGTGACCGGTGAGGTTTTGACCGAGACGCTGCGCTTGCAGCAGGGTCTGGTCCTGGCGCGCTACCGCGACGAGGTGCGCGCCCTCGCCACCCTTTTTAGCCAGTCGGAACGCCTGTACACGATCCCCGACGCGCTGGCGCGCTCCATCGCCGCCGATGAAGATGCCATGCCCGACTACGCCGTCGCGCTCGGCGACGCCAACAGGGATGAGCCGTTCCGCCGCAAGCTCTCTTTCGTGTGGCAAAAGCTCTCGCTCGCGCTCGACCGCGTGCGCGGCACGCCGCGGCCGCCCTCGCCTGACCACGCCGCGGCCTACCGACGCTCGGAGGATCTATTGGCCGACCTGCGCGCCGTCGCCGCCGCTGTAGCCGCGCCGCCCGACGACGCGCTACTGTGCGGCCCGCTCGGCGCGCTGATCCGCCAGGTCGAGCTGTTCGGGCTGCATCTCCTTCCGCTCGACCTACGGCTCCACCGCGACGACGTCCACGCCGCGCTGGCCGCGGCCTGCGTGTCCGCTGACACCGCCGCCCATGGCATAGGGGCCGCCTGGCAGGACGCGACCGGGCCGGAGCGCCTAGCTTTGCTCGACGGTCTGCTGGACGATCCGCCTGACCTGCTTGCGCCGTCACTACGCATCAGCGGCCCCGACGGCGCCGTGCAGGCGATCGGGCTGCTGCGCGCCGCCCGCACGGCGCAGCGCGCCGTCGCGCCCGAGGCGATCCGCATGCTCATCATCAGCATGAGTACAAGCGTCGAGGACGTGCTGGCCGCGCATCTGCTGGCCCATACGCTGGGTCCGCTCCCCGTCGCGCCCCTCTGCGAGACGATCGACGACCTGCGCCGCGCCGGTGATTTGCTCGACGCGCTGCTCGCGCACCCGGCCTATCGGCGCGCGCTGGCGGCGCAAGGCGACGTGCAGACGGTGATGCTCGGCTACTCCGACAGCGCCAAAGACGGCGGCGTCATCACCTCGGCCTGGGAGTTGTACCGCGCGCAGCAGCGTCTCGTCGCGGTAGCGGCGCGGCACGGCGTGCGCCTGGAGCTATTTCATGGGCGCGGCGGCGCGGTCGGACGCGGTGGCGGTCCCTCGCATGAGGCGATCCTGGCGGGACCACCCGGCTCGGTGGCGGGGCGCATCCGTATCACCGAGCAAGGTGAGGTCATCAACCAGAAGTATGGCCTGCCGCCCATCGCCCGGCGTAACCTGGAGACAACGCTCTCGGCCGTGCTGCTAGCGACCTTGCGCGGCGAGGACACGGCGCGCCGGGAGGATGAAGAAGGCTGGGCCGCGATGATGGACCGCATCTCGGCCGCCGCCTATGGGGGCTACCGCGCCCTTGTGGACGACCCCGACCTGCTGCCGTACTTCGAGCAAGCCACGCCGGTACGCTGGATCGGACGGCTCAACATCGGGTCGCGGCCGCCCTCACGCCGCGCCACGCGCCGCCTGGAAGACCTCCGCGCGATACCGTGGGTTTTCGCCTGGATGCAGAGCCGCCACGTCATCCCCGGCTGGTACCCCGCCGGCCACGCGTTATGCGCCGTCGGCGATGCTGACGACGGCGGCTGGGAGCGGCTGGCGTGCATGTACCGCGCATGGCCACCCTTCCGCACGCTGCTGGACAACATCCAGATGGCCATGGCCAAGGCCGACATGACCATCGCCGCCGAGTACGCCGACCTTGTCGAGGACCCGGCGACGCGCGCCCGCGTCTATGGGCTGATCCACGATGAGTTCGCGCGGGCGGAGCGAGCGGTGCTGCGCGTCACCGGCTATGCGCGGCTGCTTGACGGCGCGCCCGTGCTGCGTGACACCATAGATCGGCGCAACCCCTACGTCGACCCCCTGAGCTACGTGCAGGTGCGCGCCCTACGCGCCCTACGCGGCGCCGACCTACCGCCCGACGAACGCGCCTCGCGCGAACATACCCTTGCCCTCACTGTGCGCGGCATCGCGGCGGGCGTGCGCAACACGGGGTAGTCGATAGTCGATAGTCGATAGTCGATAGAGGGTATTGTAGAGACCGTGCGCCAGAGTGGCAAGCGGCAGGCTACAGGCAGTGCGCCAGCCTACCATCGACCATCGACCATCGACCATCGACTATCGACCATCGACTTCTGCAGAGATGCCCGCGTCCGCGTGCGGACGGCCGTGGAACGACCACGCGGCGTCCTCGAGCACGTCGGGGGCGACGCCGGGGACGCCGTAGATGTCGACGCGAAAGGAGCCGTCGGGACGGCGCGTGAAGTTGACGTCGGCGATCTTCGCGAAGCCGGCCCGCGTGATGCTGTGCTGCGAAGTGAAATTGCCGGGGGCCGTGCCGATCCAGGCGCGCCGCCGTCCCTCACGCCGCAACGCGTCGCACATGAAGCGCAGCAGCGCCGGGTAGTACCCCCGGCCGCGGTAATCGGGCCGCGTGGCGCAGTCGTAGATATAGGCCTCATCGGGCCTGAGTTGGAACGAGATGCCGAGGTCGCCGAGCGGTTCGGCGTTATAGGCGATCCAGCCGTACGACACGACCTTGCCGTCCACCTCTACCACGTAGGGGTGACGACCGTGGAGGCGACGCGCCCGCACGACATCGTCGAGATACTCGCCACTGGCGTGCATCGCGTCCTGCAGCGCCGGTACATCGGCGGCGGTGGCTGCGCGCAACGCCGCGTCGCGGATGTGGGGCGACTCGGGCGCGACGGTCAGGTCGTACATGAACAGGGTACCGTCGCGGTCCGGATCGGCCAGGGGCCGCTCTGTCGTCATCAGAATCTCTCTCCACTATCCACTAGCTGTCTGTCACGCGCTATCCTTAGGGTAGCACGATACATACCGTGACATGGTGGTCAACGACACATTGGGCGCCAATCAGTAACCATTCGGAGAGACATGGACATGACGGACACACGCTTACAGGTCTACGAGCTCGTGGGCGGAGAAGACACGTTCCGCCGCCTCGTGCACGCGTTTTACGGCAGGGTCTACGCCGACCCGCGGCTACGTCCGCTATTTCCCGACGACCATAGCGGGGCCGAAGATCGGCTCACCCTGTTCCTCATGCAATACTTCGGCGGACCCACGACCTACTCACAACGGCGCGGCCACCCACGCTTACGCATGCGCCACTTTCCGTTCGCCATCGGGCAAGCCGAGCGTGACGCCTGGCTCGGTCATATGCTTGCCACGCTCGACGAAGTCGGCGTCGCCGAGCCAGCGCTGTCGGCCATGCGCGACTACTTCGAGTACGCCGCCACGTTTATGATCAATTCATGACTACAGTTGCCGGGCGTGCGCGAGGGCGTAGGATTGTAGCGTCGGGCCGTCGGTAGGTGTGGAAGGCAGCAGGGCGGTCCAGCGGTCCGAGGACGGACGCGCCTTGTCGTGGGCGTACCATGACAAGACAATTGGCGCGGGACACAGCGAGGTCACTGTATCCACGACCGTCGCGGCGCGGTCCCAGTCGGCCGCGCTGGGCGGCTGGCTGTATGGATAGCCGACCACATTCTCAGGGTCTACCTGCAATGACCACTGACCGCCGGGGTCACACGGGGGATCGGTGGCGCGTGGATGAGCGCTGTCGCGGTATACCGTGTCGGCGGCGGCGATGTCGCTCGCGGGATCGGCGCCGATCAGCGCGCGCACCGCACCGTTGGGGTCGGCCCCCAACCCACTTCTCATGCCGGGCTGAGCCAATAGTTCATCTTTGCAATAGCTGGGGTATACCAGATGTTGCGCTTTGTCTGCCTGAAAGTGGCCGCTTGACCACAACATGCTGTACCCATTTTTATTGCAAAGATGAACTAATGGTCCGGGTTGCGGAGTCGCTGTCGGCAGCGCCAGTGCGGACACGATCGACGTCGTTTGCGGGCCTGGTTGCGCCGTGGCTGTAGGTAATGGCGGGGGCGGGAGCACGGGCGCGGATGTCGCGGCAATGAGCACAGCGAGGCCGCCCACGAGCGCCACCACGAGTCCCAGCAGCGCCAGCGCCAGGCGTATGGCTAGCCGGCGTGGCATGGCAGCATCCTTTGTTGCACTATCGACACCCGTGGCTTGTCGCTATCATATGGGGCCATCATGGATGCCGCGTAGGAACGCCGGCCGGACCAACGCCTATCCGCGTAGGCAGCGGAACCAGCGTCGCCGCAGCCGCTAATGGCGTCGCGGTCGTCAGAGCGGATACAGTAGGCGGCGCCGCGACCGTCGGCGCTCCCGTGACGGGCGTGGGGATGGTAGCCCCACTCACGGGTGATGTGGTTGGTAGGGCGAGGCCAGGCGTCGTGGCCGGTACGACGAGGCCGGGCGTCGTGGAAGCTCCTGGGACAGCCAGCGGTGTGCCGACTGGCTTCGGGAGACGTGCGATGGCTGTCAACGTCGCGGGAGCGATCGGCGCGAACGTCGGCAACGGACCAACTGGTTGCGCCGTCGCGGTTGGGCTAACCGTCGGCGCCGCTCCGGGGAGCAGCACCGCGACGATGGGGTTGCTTGGGGCGCTCTCGTTTTGTCCATCGAACGCCGTTACCGTGTAGACGTAGGTCGCGGCCGGCGTCAGGTTGGCCGCATCGGTGAACGATGTCAGATCGGGCTCATTGACCGTCCCCACGAGTGTATAGGGCGCGAAACGTCCCGTCGCGCGGTAGATGCGATAGCCGACGGGGAGGGGATGGGGTTTCCGCCAGGAGATCGTGATCGCGTCGTGGGTCGCTCCCCCGACAAAAGCCGTCGGTGGGCGTACCGTCATTGTCGTGCGGGTCGGCGAGGAGGCCAGTACGTTCGCTTGCCGCCCCACGGACGCCGCCGGAGTCGCAGGCGGGATGATCGCCAGCGCGATCGCCACGGCGAGCACGAAGATGACGGCCAGCGCCACGCCCGTCATAGGACCTCCGCCAACACGTCGGGCGCGGCCCATCACCGGCCGTGGCCGTTGGGCGTCCTCGTTGGCATGAGGTGTCACGTTATCTTGCTCCTGGTTGCTATCAGCCACCTTGTATGTCTATCCCCTCTATCTTTCCCATCACAAAGATTCTCCCTACCCATGTCTACTTGTTCCCTTCTCACCTCTCGCCGAGGGCTAACTAGCTTTTCTCACCTCTCACCTCTCGCCCCCCCGCCCCCTCCGGGGGAGCCTGGGGAGATGCCTCCCCCCAGACCCCCGCCAAACACACAGTGCGGGAGCCATGGGGTCTGGAGATGGGAAACGGCCCGTGCCTGTGCGCCCCCACGGTCCCTGCATGCGCCGCGCCTGCCTGTCACACCGACCGTATCCACGAACGCTGACTCGCTCACCAGTGCCTGCTCCACTATCGGCCACACTATCTTTTTGGCGGGGGTCTGGGGGGAGGCATCTCCCCAGGCTCCCCCGGAGGGGGCGGGGGGGGCGAGAGAAGAGGCCCAGGCTCCCCTGGGGAGGCGAGAGCAATATTCCCCTGGAGGGAGCGAGGGGGGAGTGAGTCACGAGTTTCCCCCTGGGGGTAGAGGGGGCGAAAGATTGGCTTCGCGGAAGCCGTCGACATCGCGGCTCCAACGATCCTCCTCCGCGGCCACGTATTCCTCCTCGGGATCGAAGAACACGATCTGGCTGCCCGACGACTCGAAGCGGAAGGGCACATGAATCAGCCGTCGCAAGCTTTGCCGCACTCTGGCCTGCTCCGAAGGCGGGACGAAGAACACCATGAAGCCGCCGCCGCCGGCCCCGAGCACCTTGCCGCCGATCGCGCCGGCCGTCCGCGCGGCCTCGTAGATCTCCTCGATCGACTGGTTGGACACGCTATCGCTCAAGGCGCGCTTCACTTGCCATGCCTCGTGCAACAACTCCCCAAAGAGGGCAATGCTACTGTTGCTGCTCAGGGCAGCGATACCCTGGTCCACCAGAGCGCCCAGCGCCCGCAACTGCCGCTCCTTGCTCTCCGTGTCTCGCGCGTAGGTTTGCGCGATAGTCGACGCCGTGCGCTTGATCCCCGTGTAGAACAGCATCAGGTGGTCATCCAGCTCGGTGCGGCGCGCGAGGGAGAGAGTCAGCGGCGTCACCGTGATCTCGCCAGCGGGCAGGAAGCGCACATGGTTGAAGCCGCCGTGGGCGGCCAGGACCTGATCCTGCGCGCCCACGGTGTCGCCGATCAGGTCCTGCTCGACGTGGATCGCCTCGGCCGCCAACTGCCGCTTACTTGGCATGCGGCCCTCTAGACCGTGGAGAGCGTGCAGCAGGCCGACCGTGAACGACGAACTGGAGCCGAGGCCGCTGCGCGCCGGCAGATCGGCGTCGTGGTGGATCTCCAGGCCATAGTCGATGCCGAGGTGACGCAGCGTCTCGCGCACGCCGGGGTGAGCGATCTCGGCGACCGTCCGCGTATTCTCCATCTGAGAGTACACCACGCGGAAGCGATGCTCGAAGAAAGGCGGGAGGCGGCGCACCGTCAGGTAGCAATACTTGTCGATCGTCGTCGCCAGCACGGCGCCGCGATGCGCGCGATACCAGGACGGGTAGTCGGTGCCGCCGCCAAAGAACGAGATGCGGAAGGGAGTCCGGCTGATAATCACGCGCGCTCACCCCTTTCTCCGAACAGATGCTCACCCTCTGCCCCGAACAGGTGGCGTTCGACGAGATCGCACAGGATATGCTCGACCATGAGGTGCGCCTCCTGCACGTACTGCGTAAACGTGCTCGGGATGGCGATCGTGACGTCAGCCAACTCCGCGAGGGCGCCGCCGGCGCCAATCAGGGCGACAGTGCGCATGCCAATGCCGCGCGCCGCGCGCACAGCGTGGATAACATTCGACGAGCCGCCGCTAGTGCTGATGCCGATCAGGAGATCACCGGGCCGCCCCAGGGCCTGAATCTGCCGGGCAAAGACGCCATCGTAGCCGCAGTCGTTGGCGTAGGCAGTCAAGAACGACGAGTCGGTGGTGAGGGCAATGGTGGGCAGGCCCGGACGCACGAAATCGGCGGTCAGCCGGCTGACCAACTCCGCCGCCATGTGCTGGCAATCGGCCGCGCTGCCGCCATTGCCGCACAACAGTACCTTGCCACCGGCGCGGAACGTCTCGGTCATCATGTCAGCGGCTTGTAGGATAGACTCACCGCAGCTATCGACGATGCGCCGCGCCACCTGCACGCTCTTGTCTACGTGCGCCCGCATCCTATCACGCGGCCAATCACCCTCAAGCATCATCTACCACCAATTCCTCCCCCTCCGCCCCCGTTGGGGGAACCTGGGGGGATGGCTCCCCCCAGACCCCCGCCAACCACGGCGCGTGAGGATCGCCGGGCATGGGCCCGGCCGACTATTCACAGACCCTACCTATGGAGCGCCACGAGGCGCGTCCCATATCCATGTACTATTCTAATCATGGACGATGTTCCAGAGCGCGCGATTGTCGGCGAAAAACCGTTCGGCCGAGGCGTACGCCTCGGGCGTGCCGATATCGAGGAACGGTCCCTCTCCGACAGTAGCATACAAGCTTTGACCGATCAAGGCAGGGAACGTCTCGCGCTCCAACGAGACAGCGCGCCCTGTAGGAATAGCTTCCAGAGTATGCCGCTCGAAAAGATAGACGCCCGCATTGATCAGGCCGGCTCCGAGATCGGGGCTCTTTTCCCGGAAAGAGCGCACGCGACCGTCGCCCGCGACATCGACCGCCCCATAGCGGCCGCAGTCATCCATGGGCACGAGCCAGAGCGTCGCCCCTGCCGACGTACGAGCATGCGCCTCGACCAGGCGCGCCACGTCGAAGGGGCAGAACGAATCGCCATTGAGAACCAGCACACGCTCCGTGGATGTCTGGTCCAGGGCATGCCGCGCCGCGCCGCCCGTCCCCAGCGGGACGGTTTCATGCGCGTAGGCCAACTCCATACCGAGCCGCGCGCCGTCCGCGAAGTAGGCCTCGACCATCTCGCCCTTGTAGCCCGTCGCCAGGACCGCCCGACGCACCCCTTGCGCGCGCAGGGCCAGCAGCAGCCACTCCACGAACGGTCGCCCTGTCACCTCAGCCAGCGGCTTGGGCCGATCGCTCACGACACTCTGCAAGCGCGTGCCCCTGCCGCCTGCTAAAATAATCGCATCCATCCGGTGTCACCTTGCCGTTCGCGTTGCCACAATACATGCGACCCGACACCCAGCGTTCACGCTGACGTCGATTCTCATGCAGCCGCCGTGCGTAATCGCCGGCTACGAGGGACGTCATACAGGACAAATAGCCCAACAAGGAGGACGAATAACAGGGTGTGGCTCACGATGACGGCCTGCACGATCTGGATCAGCGTACCATGACGCAACACAATCAGAGCGGCCTGTACCGCGCAACAGGCCAAGACGACAAACCCGTACAGACGATTGCCGATTGCCAGGAAATACGTGCCCAATGGTTGTGCCAGGGCGAACATGAGCATGGCCAGTCCGTACCAGGCAAGTTGGCCCGACACAGCCACAAACTTATAACCAAACATGTAGCGTATGACAAGCGATGGCACAATCAAGAAAATAAACTCGGCCCCGACTGAGAGTATCAGCATGCCAAGGAGCGATTGCAGGACGACCTGCGTCGTGTTTTCGTCGCGCTGGTGCAACGCCGCCACTTTCGGGAGCATCACAACGACGATGCTGCTGCTGATGAACAGGACGAGTTTACCGGCTGTCGCCAGCGCGGCGTACAGACCAGCCGCTGTCCCTGGGAGGTATGCCTTGGCCATGATCGTATCCACGTTCATTAGCAGCGTAATACTTCCGCTTGCGATGATGGCTGTTATAGAGTACGACCATAGAGAGCGTAACGACCCGCTGGGCGAACGCGCGCCACTTAATAAACGGCGCAATGGCAAGAAGCTGATGAGGTACCCAAATACAACGCTCAATACGACGCCCAAGATCGCGCCGTTGACACCAAAACCAAGGAACACGAGCGCGCTGGCTAGGATAAGCCGCGTCACCGTGGCCAGGACATTAAGCGACGATACCCACCCGAAGCGTTGGAGACCTTGAAGCGCGCCGCCGTTGACTTGGGAAACGAACGCTACCAAAAAAGTGATTGCTAAGAAAACAATCCCCTGTTGTGGCAGGCGAAGCGATGTTGCGAAAAATTTGTTGGCGGCAATTAGAATTACTGTGATGACAGCGCCTATGGGTAGCAGGATTGCTGTTAAGCGGCGGACAAGGTCGTTCAATTGTGCCAACTGGCCACCGGCGCTCAACGATGACGAGTATTTCACGACGACGGTGCTAATAAACTGAACGGGCAGGAGTAGAATGCCCAGTAGATTCAGTAGCGATGCGACGGTGCCATATCCAATAGGACCAAGTTGCCGCGACAGTACGGGATGGAGCAAAAGATTGCACACCCCGCCAACGAAACTGCCGGCGAGAACTAGAATATTGTTCCTTAGATAATCATTGGAGAGTAACCGTTGGTACAGAGACGGGTGGCCTATCACACCGTCGTTATGAGGTATCGGCTTATCCAACCCTATCTTCACATTCAAGTCCAGTTCTTTCATTCGCCCGCTATACTCTCCTGTGGACATAGTCCAATCGGCTACTGGCATCAACTTGCCGGCGCATGGTGAAGGGGATGCGGCCAGCGTCGTTGGGCACGACTCCGTAGCACAATCGCTCCACCGATTACTATCACGATGAGCGTGAACGCCTGTCCAAGTAATACAAGCCACTGCGGCCAGTATACCAGCACGGCATGATACGTTCCCGCATTATGCAACAACCAGGCATTGGCGTAGCCGTTGGCTATGACATGATCAGATGCCGCGACGGGCCGCTGAAACGGGAGCGTCCACCAAGGGACCTGACGCCCGTCAGGCTCCAGGTAGAGTAGCCAATCAGGGTCGTATGCTTGCTGAAGCACGAGGTACACAGGCATAGTCACATGCAAGCGCGCGTCGTAGCGGGCTTGTCCACGCAAGGTAACGTTCGCCGCAGAGGCGGGCGCCGCCTCGACGCGCGTAACCGGGCGGCTTGTCGGAACGCAGAGCGTTGCCAACGCGCATGACGAGTTGACATGGATGTGAGTAGCCGTATCTGCCGTAAAAAGTTCAGGATAAACCGCGCTAGTTACTAAAATGTGTAAACGCCCGATCGAGAGCGTAGACATATGTGGGAACAATGCACGCAAAGAAGAAAGCACTCCCGTGGGGGATGCTCCCATCCAACTAGTCTCCCATGGCTCACCGATATAATCATCGGCGCTCACGTCATCAGGGACAACGATGTAGCGTATCGATAGCGCGCGCAGGATTGCCGCCGCCCCCGGTGTGCCAAGCCAGCCCCACGGATATTTAGATAGGGACGGGGATGCGACACAGCAACTACCAAGTAATCCGGCGTCGATAGCAGGATGCAGGGTCGAGTAAGCGCCAAAACGTGGGCGCGCCGGCGCCCATAGCACTCGGAAAAACCCTGGCTGGCTATCTATAAAGTGGTTGAACCGTGTGAAATCCGCCGGAACCGCGTTGACAGCCAGCGCTCCATGCCTGGACGCAGCAAAGGCAGGGTAGGCCGGGAATACGGCCACAAGTAATGCAAGGACGATGACGACAAATGGGGCGACGAGCCGTCCAAATCTCCGCTGTGGTTTAAGAACGGCGCCGCCCTCCGCCGCTACAAAACCCAGGAGCAAGGCATCGGCGACGGCCAACGGCTGAAAGAACTTCGAGGAATCGCGGAACAACAAGAAGCCCGGCAGATGCGTAAATAGCCAGTCATAGATACCGCCTGCGGGGTCGTTATCACCCTTGACCAAAAACACGGCGATAAGGGCGACCATCATGAGGAACAGCACGTTGGTATCGTGACGCCGGCGCAAGAGCAAAGCGCCCGTGAGCAGCGGCACGATATAGAACACGGGGTTAACAGGAGCCACGCGCTGATCGTTGGCGTACCAGAATGGATGGAACAAGGATAGCCCATTAGCGATATGCATCTGACTGAGCGCCCGCACGCCGGCCACGGTCGAGTAACCCGTGGGCAATGCCGGTTGATGGACAAAAAGAGCGGGCACGATCCACCACGCATGCAACACGGCTAGCGTCACGAGCGCCACACCGAGGTGCGGCAGCCCCAAGTCATAGAGTACGACGCGGGCTCGCCTATCCGTACGCCGGACCAATACCGTGGAGCCTTGGACCAAGCCATAGACGCATAGGACGGCTAGAATTATGTAGGTAGAACGGATATCATATAGCGCCTGCACCGCCAGCACAACGCCAGTCAGCACAAAGCCACCCAGGCCGCCACGACGCTGACCTCGTATAAACGCCCACAAGATTAGCGGCATGCATCCGTAACCCATAACGACGCCAAACTGGCCACCCTCATACAGGAGGTAAACGTACGAATTCATGACGACCGCCAATGCGCTCACGAGAGCCGCGATACGACGCTGGAACAACAGCATAGACAAGGCATAGGTCGCTATGCAAGGGGTGAGAAGGGCTGGGATTATCCACACAATGCGCTCACTCATGCTCCAACCGATGCCGGCATAGGCCAACAGCCCCTGGATCGCCGCTTGAGGGAACATGGGCGCACTGATAATACTGTACGAGCCTAACGACAGAGTTGAGTCCCACAAGGAAGGAAACGGCGCCCCATCCCGCAAATGCGCCAGGGTGATGTAAGGAAAGTCACCGGCCGTGATTACGCCGGGAGTGAACCAAGCATGATAGACGATAGCCGCCACCAAGACAGCGACGAGGAGCGGCCACGCGTCCCGGACTCGTCGGACGCGGCGTCTACTAGCTCGAACGCCTCGCGCGTCCTCGGCAACGCCAACATCCGGCGACGCGGCGAGGCCATCCGTAAGGTTCACAGCCATGCGTGTTTCATGCATACTCAACTATACGATCGCTCGGATCGCTTCCGAGGACGCACGCGACGTGCCGCCACCTGTACCACGCGCACGAGTGGCGGAGGCGTGACAAACCATAACGCGGCCACTATAAGCCCAGCAATCGTAAAGGCGGACAGGAGAAAAGCGACATCGACTAGGTGTTGTGGACTATAATCGACAACAACCGCGTAGCGGCCAGGATGATCGATGACCCACCCGTTCAGGAAACCAAGCGGCTGCAGGTGATCCCGGCTCGCTATCCCTCCGGTTGATCCGCATGTGGCAGCCGAGGTGGGCGTGTTGACAGGCACGATGCAGGCGTGCCAGCCGGGGTGGTACAGCGTCGAGAACATCAGTAAGACCGGCCCCTGTGTAGGACCAACGCGCGCCAACAAGCGCGTGGCGTTCGCCCATGAGTAATCCAGTCGAACGATCCTCGGACGCGGCGATAGCGCCCGATATCTCGACGGGCTGACGGTCGGGAGCGCCTTGCCCGAGAAGCCTAGCGCCGCCGTCGCTGCGCGGTCCGCCAGCCGTTGCCCCTGGGACACAGACGGAGTAGCGCTAGGTAGAGCAATCGTATAGACCGGCGGCACATAGTCACGACGATCCACACGATAAAGGTCGAGTTGGCCAAAGGAGCGCATGAAATGCACACTCGGTTGGGTGCGTAGATACGCCCGTATTTGTTGTGGGAGCAGGATGTGACGCGTCGGGGAAGCGGCGACAATGTCGTTGCGCTGCACGATGTAACGCACGTTCAACGCCGCCAGGTAAGGAGCCAGCGATTGATGGCTGCCGCTCTGCACCAAACGGAGCATCGTGCCCACGAACGCGTCATACCCCGACGAGGCCGTCGTGTATGCGCCGCCTCCACCAGTAAGTACGATAGATCCGTTGGGGAGATACTCGCTCGCCACGTTATCGGCGCCATAGTACCCCCAAGTGTACGGCATCTGGTAGAAATCATCGTTGGGCAGGAGGAGGACGCGCGAATGAGGGTCATGGCGTGATAAGTAATTCGCCAGATCGAACCAATAGGGCGGAAGGGCCACCCCGACTTTTTGAGGACTAATGTAGCCACGTCCCACGACGGCCCCGGTGACGAGAGGAAAGGCCGAGATGAGAAAGGCCAGGCCAATCATAGATAGAACGCCTGCGCGCGCGCCAAAGGCTAGAAAGCGGCCCCGGCGCAGGAACGCGGCGGCCTGTTCCGCCAGCCATGCGGCTTGATAGCCGATCAGCGGCGCGTACAGGACGAGCACGATGTTGGGGAACTTGCCGTCCGGATCCCGAAACAACCAGAAAAGCGGCACATGATGGTAGATAAACAGATTGATGTTTTGCCATGGATCGTGCTGGCCCGTGGTCAGGAAGAGCATTAGCAGAGCAATCGCGGTCGCGGGTAGGACGATCCGGCGGGGTATAGCACGGTTGAGGAGGGCGGAGAAAGCCAGTATCGCTGGCACGAACACTGTTATTAGGAGTAACGGAACGTTGTAGGCGCGCGAGAACGAAAATCCTCCCCACGCCCATATCGGATTGAGCCAGAACACATTGAGGATACTAGAGCGGGCCGATACCCCGCTGAGGTCCGCTGAATTGGTGACAGCGCTTACTTGCTGGTGACCGGCGCCGAACAGTCCGAAGTACACCTGAGCCACCCAATAAACATTAGCCAACGCGAACAGCGCGATCAGTATGGCAGTGCGTCGCCACACCCGAGCATCACGGCGATGGCCCACCAGCACGTAAGCCATTATCGCACAGGCGAAAGCCAAGAAGAGCGCATATGTCGGCGGATTGACGAACATAATGCCGCTCACACTCGCCGCTAGGGCGAAGACGAGTAGACGGGGCGCGTTGAGCGGCCGTTTGACCAAGCGCACGAATAGGGCCGCCATGAAAGGCAGATAGGAGAGGATAAACAGCGGGAACCACGTCGGCAGGCCGAGCATAACAAAAGGATTGAAGCAGTAGAATAACGCCGCGCCATACGCGGCGATACGGCGGCGTGGGAAAAGGGTGAGTGAGAAAAACAACATGGACAGAAACTGGCCCGCGAAAATAATAGCGAAGTAAACGTGTTGCGTGTTGGCGGGTGAGAGGACTAGGCGCAAGATGCGGTTGACGACGATGGGCGGCAACAATAAGGCAGGGCTACCAGGTCCCCCTATGCCGGTCAGGTCCCAGGCGTAGCGTACACGGCCCATCCAATTGGCGGGGTTGATATTGTCGGTGGGAAAATTGTCGCCGCCAGCGATCAAACGCCCAGGGGGAAACCATTGGCTAGTTACCGCTATAACGAACAGCGGACCCAGCAGCCAGAACAGCGTCTGCCGCCACGGGAATCTGGGCGCCATATCTCGGCGGACACCACGCGGGATAACGATTCCCACGCGCCGTGCGACGGGGACGCGACCGATACCCCCTACCTCTACGATCGATTGCTTCACAGTTATAAGCCCTTTTATAAATCCATGGCCCGCGATTATCGGGGCTTTACCGTGGGCACGCCGACCTGCAAGAAGAGCCTCACCGTGGTCAACTGCCAGCGCATACGGCGCAGGATATGCCAATCACTGACGACGCGCGACGACTGGATTCTCCGGCGCGCGGCACGGATGTACGAACGATGCCGCAAGAGATCACGCCAGCCCGCGACGTACACGTCCCTGAGCGTGGATCGTTGCCCCGTCACCGTCAAGGCGATAATCTCGGCTATAGTCAGGGCAGCAAACAACGGTAGGATAACGCAGAGAACAGGCGCTGAATAGTTCTTGAGCAAGGTCGCCAACTGGTTGCGGTGCGCGAAGTAGCGCTTGCGCACACTCGTGCTGTAGCTTTCGGCCAGGGCCAACGACGACCCCGCCGTGCCGCCGGCCTGATGGTAAATGACGACGTTCGGGAGGGGCGCGACTCGATACCCGCGCAGCCATGCGCGCCAACAGAGATCGGAGTCTTCCCACCACATGAAGTAATATGAGTCAAAACCGCCCAAGAGCTGAAAGACAGCGCGCCGGATGAAAAACGCCGCGCCATCTGAATAGAATATATCCTTACCCCCACATGGGTAGCTCAAAATATCGATACACATGCCGATATTGAGCAACCGCGATCCGTCGTAGGTCCACTGTTGGGGCGCCCAGATATGCGTTAGAGGGTCTGCCTCCGCGGCTTCGACGAAAGCCGCGAGGGCGTGAGGATGGAGGTGAGTGTCATTATTCAAGAACAGGAGGTATTTGGCGCTCGATTCGGCGGCGGCCCTGTTATTGGCCTCCGCATACCCATAGTTTTCGCTCAACCGAACGATATTTACCTCTGGAAAATCCCTTTCGGTTAGGGCGACGGACTCATCCATCGATCCATTGTCGGCAAGGATAATCTGAAAGTTCTGCAACGTCTGCTCGCGCAGCGACTGGAAGCATCGCGGCAAGAAACGCACCCCGTTCCAATTAATGACAATGACGGTCAGGATGGGCAATGTGGTGGTCATAGGCAACTCTCTATGATCGACCACGCGGTACGCGCCGTTCTGTTCCAACTTGCTTCCTGCGCGACTTCCCACGCACGCGCGCGCAACCACGCGTAGCGCACCGGGTCGGCGTGAAGCCGGGTGATAGCCTGTGCAAGCGCCTGCGGCGTGTTGCCCTTGCACACTACGCCTGTCTCACCATTGCGCGTCGAGTCGCGCAAGCCAGGGACGTCATAGACGACGGCCGGCGTCCCCAACGCGTTCGCTTCGGTCACGACCACTCCCCAGCCCTCGCGAATCGACGTCATCACGAGAACATGGGCGCGCGCGATCAGATCCTCTTTCGCCACTGGGTCGAGGTGACCGAAAAAAGTGACGTGATCGTTGAGCCCGAGCGCGGCGATACGCCGGTCGATAGCATGACGGTATTTCTCGTCCCACCAGCCCACGAGCCACAGGCGCGCGTTTACAACGCCCGCACGATGAATATAGCCGAGCGCCTCCACAATATGGTGTACGCGCTTGGATGGGACAGTGCGCCCGACATAGATCAGCGTCAAGTCGGCCTCTTTGCCTTCCGCGACGGACGGCAACACGGCCGCCTTACGATCGACAGCCTGAGGCACGAAGTGGTACGGGCCGTGTAGACCGAGGCGGCGCAGGTCGTCTTCCGTCGACCGTGAGATGGTCATGATCGGTGTATCGCGATACGGTTGCAGATAGAGCGGCTCGGCGAGGTAGCCGACCGCGCTCACGGGGAAAGGCGCCTCGTAGCGCCACACGTTGCGCGCGAGTTGGTGTACGTACATGAGCACGGGCTCGCGCGCGTAGAGCGGAGTCAAGAAGGGGATCGTGTTGACCTCGTCGATGATCAGGTCGTAGCGCCCCTGGAACAGGCGCGGGTAGTGCCGGTAGGCTTCCCAATGGACGGTGAACTGGCTGCCACGCCGGAGGATATGAACGCCATCAATCATCTCCTCCGCCGCTCCACCAGGGAAAGCGGCGCAGAACTGCGTCACCTCGTGGCCCCACGACACCCACTCGCGCGCCATTTTGTGCGTCATGTTCTCGGCGCCGCCGGCCCGTGGATGGCGCATATCGCGCCAGTTCAAGACGAGGATGCGGCGGCGTTGCGGCACGGAAACGGTCGTTTCCGCGCGCGCTATTGTTGGCTGATCCGTGCTTAGGCTCGACATCACGACTGCGCCGATAATCCCTTGATATCGCCCTTCAGTGTGGCGATAGTGGCGGGATCTTTCGTCAGCCGTAGCGCCTGCTGGTACGTGGCGGCGGCCACTGTCGTGTTGCCCAGGGCGGCATAGGCGTTGCCTTTGCCCTGTAACGCCTGCACTGCTACCGTTCCTTTGCTGACGAGTTGGAGGGCTTTGTTGTAGAGGCCGAGAGCATCGGTGAAACGACTTGCGTTCACATGGATACCGCCGGACTGGACGTAAAAGCTCGCGTTATCCGGTTCTAGCGCAATCGCCGCGCGCATATAGTTAAACGCCTGGTCGTAATCCGACTGCCCGTTGTAGACATCTGCCAAACTGGCGTCGATCGTCGCCTGCAACCCTTTATACGGAGCGACGGCGATCGCCTTCTTGTAATCATTGTAGGCAGCGGTATATTGATTCGCCGTCAGGTAAATGCCCCCACGAGCCTCGTACATGGTCGGATCGTTCGGGTCCAGCGCGATGGCCTTGTTCATCGCCGCGATGGCGCCGGCAAAATCCTGGAAGTTACTGAACGCTTGAGCGATGCTCTGATACGTGTTCCGTACCGGCGGGGCAAGCGACAGGGCGGTGGTCTCGTCGAGGGCGGCCTGGCCGTTCATCCCAACATTAGCCTCCTGTTGTCCCCTTAAGTAATACAAGTTGAAATTCCTGGGATCGATTGGAATAGCCTTGTCGTACTCCTCGATGGCCGCGTTGATCTCGCCCTGACTTTGGTAACATGTAGCGAGCCCGAGGTAGGCGTTTATGTATGTGCTATTCCCATTAATGACCTGGAGGTAGAGCGGGATAGCGCGGTTGCAGTGGCCCCCATTTCTAAGTACTTCGGCCTTGTTGAAGTCATCCACCGCATTGGTCGAAGATGCGCTGGTCGTGCTGCCACTCGGCGCGGCCACGCCGCAAGCGGACAAAGTGACGGCCATCACGGCTAGCACGGCGAGTACGGCCCCATAGCGGGCTATCCGACCCCATCCGGCTCTCCCGCCGCGATCGCGTCTATCTAGGGTCGGTTTCTTCGATGATCGGGGTTCCACTGGTCGCACCTACTCCGTCGCTCTATCTTGATTCTTAGATACTACGCTTATTTAATTGGGTGTGTTTCAGATGAGTTGGCGCTGTGGGTGAGGTGGCCGTCGCAGTCGGGCCAACCAAGGGCCGTCCCAACTCAAATGAAACACACCCTATTTAATTTCAGGAACACCCGTACGGAAGAACAGGCTCACGACGTGTAGCCTCCACTCCATGCGGCGCAAAATAGTCCAATCGCTCACGACACGGGATGCCTGAACCTTTCGCCGCTCGCCATAGATATGCGCGCGATCGCCCCATAGGTCGCGCCACGCCGGCACGTACGCCTCCGTGACGACCGCTTTTTGCCCGGTCGCCGTCAATAATACAGCCTCGGCCAGGGCTAGAGCTCCAAACAACAGGAGCGCGAAAGGCAGGACAGGAGCCGAGTAATTTTTGAGAAGGGTGGCGAGTTGATTGCGATGCCCGAGCCGCCGTCTGAACTTCGTTGTTTTGTACGTATCGCCCTGCATAAGGGGAGAGCCCGAACTGCCGCCCCCCTCATGGTAAACGACGGCTCCAGGTACTGTCGAGATATAATAGCCGTGCAACCAGGCCCGCCAGCACAGATCGATCTCTTCGAAGTACATGAAATAATGGGCGTCGAAGCCTTCCAGCCGCTCGAACACATCGCGGCGTATGACGAGCGCGGCCCCGACAGAGAAAAACAGCTTGCCGCCCGTAGGAAAGCACAGCACGTCCACGGCGTTGCCGAATCCAAGGAATTGAGACCCATCATACGACCTGAATTGCACAGCCCAGATAGAAATGTTTACTCTCTTCGCCGCCGCCTGAGCGATCATTGCCAGAGCATCGGGCGCCAGATGCGTATCGTTATTCAAGAAGAGGAGAAACGATCCCTGCGATAAGGCCACTGCCCTATTGTTAGATTCGGCGAAACCTAAATTTTCCCTCAATTCGACGATGCGCACTGCAGGAAAATCCTTCCGCGTCATAGCCAGTGAATCATCGGTCGACCCGTTATCAACGAGCAGTATCTCGAAATCGCGGAAGCTCTGTTCGCGCAGCGACTGGAAGAGGTGGGGTAAATACCGCGCCCCATTCCAGTTGAGCACGATAAGAGAGAATAACGGCGTTCTTTCAACCACTATAGGGAATCCTTATGCAAATAAATCACTTATGCCGAGCGTGACTCGACCGCGTTACCGCGATCTGGAGCCACAGGGGAGTTGGCGGCGGAGCGTTTCTTCGATCTGGAGTCTTGTCTTTCGCGGACTACGTACTGCGCGATCAACGCAACCACGCCGATGCACAGGAAATAAAAGGCCCAGATCGCCATCTGGTCCGTCGCCGTGCTAAGATCATAGAGGCCGAGATCGGCCGCGTAGTAGTTGACAAGAGATGACCTCTGTAGCCAGGCCTGTTGGTCGGCGACAAGCAATAGGGGGCAACAGGCAAGCCCGATCAACCCTAGCGCGACGCTGACGCGTCCATCAAGCAGCCCTACGACCGAGGCGCTCAGTAGGCCGAGGAAGAGCGTAGCTCCTACGTCCCAACGAAGTGCGGCCACTAGGGCAACTACTACTGTGAGGGCTAGCTTACCGATCCATGTATTGGAACTAATAAAACCGCGTATCGTCATCCGCCCTTTTGTGCGTTCACAGACATCCTCGCGATAGTGTCCCGCGTTCGTGAGGGGTGATCGATCGTATTATACCGTTATCCCTGCACACGCCATTGATCCTCCGCATCCCTTTGAACAGCGTCTACTTTGGGAATAGGGAGGAGCCGCCACAGTGACGTACGAACCGCAGTATAGCAGCCTCTCAACTTGTGGGCGGTCCCATTAATGGTCCAATGGATGACGTTACGCGCGATACGCTGTTCATCAGCAGCCAACTCGGCATCAATCAGAATCGCAAGGTTGTCCAGGACAACGGGCGTGTGTGGGTGATCGTAGTAGCGCAATACGTTCCTACGGTAGAAAATTGCCGCCGTATCGACCAGCATGCTCACGATCGCTTTACGGTTGATAGTACTGCTGAAGCGTTGCCCGATACGTACGGGCGCCTCGACAATGCGCGAGAAGCCGAGGTGATGGGCAACCACCAGCAACTCAAGATCGAAGGCATAGCGTTTGACGACGATGCGCGGAAGCACGGAGGCCAGCACCTCGCGCTTAAACAACTTCAGTCCCACCTGCGTATCGCGCACCTGCAGGTCAAAAAGCAAGCGCAGCAGCGCCTGGTACGTCGCGCTATAGAGTCGCCGTATCGGCGGATAGACGACCTCGGCGTCGTGGTGTCGCTTGGAGCCGACCACGATGTCGGCGTTGCTCTCGTGCATAATACGTAGATATACCGCGATCTGAGCGGGATCGATGTCGCCATCCCCGTCGATAAAGGTGACTATCTCTCCATGGGAGCGCGCCACCCCGTAGCGCAAGGCGAAGCCCTTGCCCATGTTGCGAGCATAGTGATAGACGCGTACATGCGGCGCATCAAGCCGCCGGGCCTCATCGGGCGTGTTGTCGTTGTCGCCATCGGACACAACGATGATCTCATACGTCTCGCCAATCACCATTAGGGCATGATCAAGCTTGACGAGGTTGTCGTAGATCCGGGGTCCTCCACGGTAAGTAGGAACGATGATTGACAGACTTGGCGGGGCGCTAGCTAGGGCTGTGCCCGTCATACGTAATTAACCTCACAGGTTATGGCTTCTTGGAGGACATTCGCAGTTTATCATATCGATGAATTAGGATCGGTAACTTGTGCGACTAGCGATCAGTCCGACGGAACGCAAGGAGCAGTCCCATCCCTCCCGCCGCGAACTCCCCCACCTTCATCACAACCATACCAGTAGTGAGCACAGGGTGTGCCAACAGCCGTCGCCAGTGGCGCAGGAAAGCCGGACGCACCAACTGGAGCTGCCGCACGGCGCTGCCAGATTGTTTGCGCATATAAATGCCCATCGTCTTGCCATAGTAAAACTTGCTGCGCATGGTCTCACCAAGCGTGAGGCGCCCTTCAAGGTGAGTGATGTAGACGTCAATCCGTCCCAAGCGGCCAAGGCGCGCAGCGCGCTGTGAAAAATCCCAGTCTTCCGGACCTGTGAGCGCCTCGTCGTAGCCCCCAACAACATCGAAGGTCTCACGGGCAAAGAAGCGCGCGGCTTCGATCGTGGGATCGCCCACGTAGCAACTCCGCTCCAGCGCCTTACACCGAGCCCAAAACCCCTCGCCGACCGACGTTTCGGGAATGACGACTCCCGTGATATCTGGAGCGCTCGCCATCAACCGAACGCACTGCTCGACCACGTCCGGCGCCAGCACCATATCGCTATCGACAAATAGCAAGTAGGTGCCACGAGCCTCGCGTGCGCCCCTGTTACGCTGGGCGCTACGCTCTGGTCCCTGCGTATAGACATGCGACGTGAGCGCGCGCGCGACTTCCAAGGTAGCATCGGTCGAATTGTTGTCGATGACCACAGCCTCGACCGAAGGGTACGCCTGGTTCTTTATACTGTCGAGACAGGCGCGGAGCGAATCAGCCGAGTTATGAGTAGGAACGACAACGGAAACAAGCGGCATAGAGCCTACGCCACCGCCCAACCGACGTGTGAGCCAGGATATAAAAGTCATACCGTTACCCCGCAGCCGCATAAGCCAGGATGCGGCCATAGGCGGCCAGCAACGCGCGAGTATTCGACGCACGACGCCCACTGAGCAGCAGCCACACGATGTGGCCGGCCGCGCCCAAAGCAATACCCGCGCGCAGCAGCAGGTAGCGCCGCCGCACCGCATGCAACCGATAGAAGCGTAGTAGCCCCCTGTAGTACCAGGTCAAGCGTTGCGCGGACACACGCGCCCAGCTCTGCCCCCCTAAATGCACGATCGCGACGGCACCCAGATATACGATGGGCCAGTTATGCTGTCGCAGCCGATAACAGAGATCTACCTCTTCAAAAAAAAAGAAGTACTCATCGTCCAGGAGCCCAACCTGCTCGAGCGCCTCGCGCCGCAAGAGCAGGGCAGCGCCGACAACCCAGTCCACCTCGCGCACCTGCTCAGGATCAGGCGCGTACGTGCGCTGCATATAGCGCCGCGCCAGGTCGCCCAGGAGCGGCCAGTACTTGACCTCCAGCATCATAGCGGCGTCGTGGTCGAGGCGCGGGAAGTCGCGCACGGACACCTGCAGCGAGCCGTCTTCATTGAGTAGACGGGGGCCAAGCGCGCCGACATGCGGATGCGCGTCCATGTAGCGCACCATCGCCTCAAGCGCGTCCGGCAACACCACGGTATCGCTGTTCAACAGCAAAAAGTAGCGGCCACCAGCCCGGTGCAAGCCGCGGTTGTTCGCTGCGGCAAACCCCTCGTTGTGGCTATTCACCACTACCTGCACCGTCGGGAAATCGCGGCCCACCATCTCCACGCTACCGTCACGCGACCCGTTGTCGACGATTAAGATCTCTATGCGGATGGCCTGGGCATGATGCAGGATCGACGTAAGGCAATCGCGCAGCAAGTCTTTGGTGTTCCAATTAACGATTACGACAGATAGATCGACGAGGGGATCGAGCGCGCCCAGCCGGGCAGCTCGTGCTCCCTGTACGCGCTCATTTACATGGGGAGCAGATCGTTGCTGTGCGGCGCGCGAGCCGCCTGCTACACTCACAATCAGTGCTTTCACTAAACGTACGTGGCCGCCGACATCGGCGGCGCTACCGACGCTGGCAATTATAACAAACCGCTGCCCACGTTCCACACGCTGCCATTTGGGCAAGAGACACGCTGTGCGGTACGCCAGTCCTAGTCGACATCGGTGACTAAACGCATGCGCTAACCTTCGGACATGCGTTGTTTCATGCTACTTGCGTAATGCGCCCTGATAAGCCTTGATGACGGTTCCCACGAACGCTTCCGTCGAGAACCTAGCAGCTCGTTTCAATCCCTGTGCGGATAAGCGCGCTCGCAGTTCAGCGTTATCCGCTACCGCGGCTATAGCACTCGCCAACGCTTCTACATCAAGCGGGTCTACGGTCAACGCCGCGTCACCCACAACTTCAGGCAACGAAGACGCGTTGGTCGTCACGACGGATGTCCCGCAAGCCATCGCCTCCAGTGGAGGCAAACCAAAACCCTCGAATATAGAGGGGTAAACAAATAGATCCGCCGCGTTGTAGAGCGCGACCAGATCCTCGTCAGACACATAGCCGGTAAAAATGAGATCATCTTCATAGCCCGAGGCGCGCGCGGCCGCGAAGATGTCGTCGTGCAGCCACGCTTTATGGCCAACCAGCACGAGCTTGTGTCGCGTCGCATCCGCCTGTCGCAGCCGCACGTAGGCTTCAATGAGCGTCTTTATATTCTTACGCGGCTGCAAGTTGCCGACAGACAGAATAAATCGTTCACCCGTCCCATAACGCTCTCGTACCGCTCGCAACCGCGCGGCGTCGTGGATGGGCTTGAACATGGGCTCGGGAGCACAGTACGTGACGATAATCTTCTCTGGCGGAACCCCATAGCGACGCACCATATCCTGCTTAGAAAACTCTGATAGGGTAAGAACGGCCGTAGCTCGACGGATCGTTAGTGGTACGAGAACACGCAGTTGTGCGATAGCAGCCTTTGTGAAGAACTGTGGATAACGCTCAAATGAAATATCATGCACACTAACGACAACCGGCACAGTAGAGATCGGCGGCGCTATATACTGTACATGCAACAAATCGATCCGCTCACTCACTATGGCAAGAGGCATAACGAAGGGCACACGCACATACGGCAGCCGGGGACGCACCCTTACCTGTCGCATATGTTGAGCGCCAGGGATGGGACCATGGAGCAATGGCGCGCTTAGGAAAAGAGTGTAGGCGCCATAAGAATCTACGATCTCCAGTCCACGGATTAAAGTATGCCAGTAGCTCTTATCTCCCCCCACCTCGCTGCCAATAGCATCCGCGGCAATGCCAATTCTCATTCTACTCCTCGTTACCTACCCTCGTCTCAATCTCACGTTGCTCCACCGGCAAGCGCAACACCCTCCTGGCTCCTGTCTGTCTATCGCCTAGCATCCCAGGTAATGCGTCTTCACTCTACGCCTTTCAGTA
>JAABUU010002553.1_pt1 | contig 25687 bp, 19 predicted proteins | sample 5559301 | NCBI WGS metagenome assembly JAABUU01 (sample SAMN10711884, study PRJNA513360) | rock metagenome | isolation source: Antarctica rocks | place: Antarctica: Victoria Land, Richard Nunatak white | reverse complement strand
GCTTTTCGGGGGGGGGAGGAAGTGATCAGATTGATCTCTTGATGATAGTCCACATGTCGCCATTCTTCTGGAATGACTTGGGGCAGTCACTCCTGGGGCAGTCACTTTTGACCTGTTTTGGTTAGCATTTCCTAGCTGCATCGGAGGCATCCACTGGTAAGATAGAGCATTCACACGTTGCTGTCGTTCTTGCTGTCATCCTCACTGTTGCCCTTGCTTACTGTCACCCTCACTGTCATCCCCGCCACCACAGTGAGGGGTGACAGTGAGGGTGGCAGTGAGGGTGGCAGTGAGGGCGACAGTGAGGGTGGCAGTGAGGGTGGCAGTGAGGGCGACAGCAAGCAAGAACAACAATGAGGGTGTAGTAAGGAGCCTCTACTAGCTTTCATGTCTGTCTGATTCTAGTGAACGCCTCCAATGCAGCTAACAAGGACTGTCCCAAAAAAGTTAGAAAGTGACTGTCCCAGAGTGACTGCCCTGAGTCATTCCGCCATTCTTCCTTAAAGCCAGGCTGCGTTTGAGGTCCTTGGCACAACTCTCGACGGTCTTGAGAACCACTATCAAGACTGGTTAGCACAAGATTGTCTGGTAATCCGGGGGAGCAAATCTATTGACCACTCACTCTTTTGAGCAATCCTGAGGCGAGCCTGCATCTCCGCCTTCGACAACCCACTCTCCGCACAAGCGGCCGCAAGATACCAATGTGGCTTATCGTACCGTCTCCGAGATCCATGTGGTGGTGGAAGTAGACAGGCCTTGCAAATAATTTCCGAATACTCGCAAGCAAGCTGGTAGACTTCGGAGTCTCAGTTATCGTACATCCATGCTGCTTCGTCCTACTCGAAGGCTCTGATGACCCTAAGCCCTAGCCGGTAGGCTAGTATCTCTGCGGCTCGAATGGCTCCTAGACGATAATTCAGGATCTCCCAAACACCAAGCCATTGCTCATCCGACATCTTGTCAGGGTGCTTAATGCACAGATTGATCGACCCGTGTGGCCCAATGTTCGTGGCAAGGCTGTCTCGCCCCGGCAAGCCCTTCATGTATGCTATGGCCTTGATTCGTGTTGCCTTTTGGGCGGCGTGAATGCTTCCGCCAAAATTGGACGCTGCAATATTATCAACCCAGCCCCTGGATGCCTAGCCTCCCATTCCTCAACTTGCTCTGTCGTTTTACTTCGGTCCTTACGAAGGTCGTACAAATGCCGCAGAGGAATTGCTCGTAAGGATTCGAACCGTTGGCGATAATAAGCCAAAGGGATTCCAGGTCTTGCATGATATAATTGGGTCCATCCGTCGTTTTGGGCAGTAAACTGAACATTGTGGTAGGTCCCAAAGCGAGGATCAACAACTGAGCATGGCTGATTCCTGATTGCTTTCGCGAATTGCTGTGTATCCATCTCCACAGCTTCTCCATTCTCTATAAGTTCTTCTTCTGCCGCAAGAACTTCAAGCAGAGCAGAAATATAGAATGAGCCACAATCGCGCCGCAGACATTTTGATGATGTGGGTGTCTGGCTGAATATCAGGGAGATGAGAGCACACGTAGAAAGAAGTCATCTGGGAAAGCGCAATAATGTCGTTATGTGTATGGTAGGGAAAGAGCAGAAAGGGACCCCCTGGTTATAGCACGAGGTCAGTACGATTGTAAACAAACTTCCGTTGGAGGGGGGTCGATTGCTTAATCAGCTCGATACACCTTGATCAGGCTTAGTCATCAAAAGTATAGCCCTACAAGTCACATCTGTCGCGAATGCCATCACCCCAACCAACCGGACAAGATAATTCTAATAGCGCTTATATATTTATTTAGTGAAGACCAGACCACCCCTGGGTGCCTCCATCTAGCACCCTAGCACACTGTGGTCCCACAACGCGGTGCGCTTCCAATCAAGAGCTATCCAACAGCCCGGTTTGTTCTCATTCCTTCCTTCCTCCAGATTCCTTCGCTCTCCTCCTTGCTCCGTCGTTTTGCCTTACTGACTGGACCGACTGAACCGCGCACGGGCTATACGCCATGTAAGGAAGGTTATGGTCTAGTTTCGGGGTGGAGTACAGCATCGACGCTATAAGTGCTGTGCTGTGGTGCGGTTGTTGCTTGTTACTATGGCACTCTCGAGGTCGCTCCGCGAGCGTGTGTAGTGTATGATGTTCTGTCTCGGGGGGTCTTCACAAGTTCGGAGGTTGCACTTTCTGGTACGATCTTTCGAGGGGAAGGGTTGCGGTCCGGATTCCGTTGCGGATCTCGAGTTTGTGTTGGGTGTAAGTGAATGGAGTCAAGTCACTGCTATGGCGGTATGGGGATGTTTCTCCTCATGTAAGATGTCCTCGTCTCGTAAGTGAAGTTGAGTAGGATGTAGAGGATCTGGCAGGATCCCAAGCGTATGATGTCGGTTTGTCCATGTTGGGGTTCATTTGAGGAGCTCGAGTACCAGAACGAGGGCGGCGATGGAGTGTTCTTTGATATGAATCTGACTGCTGATGTAGATGTCGAGGTTTAAGGGACCCTCTTTACCTGCTGAGGCCTGCAGGAGAGTAAGCTACGCCCACGAGTGTCTGTGTTCTCGTAACTTACCGTAACATGCTTCGTTAGACAACTTATCCGAACAAGTTGATACTTGAATCTGACGCGGTAGCCTCCGCCAAAGACGTCATGGAAGAACGTTGAACCTTCTGCTTATGGTGAATTCGAGTTGGCCCAATGGCCTGCTTATCCAGGGAGCATATGTCGTCGTTCATCGGCATACGGTGAGCTTGATTCCTTCATCAATGACCCTTTCTTATCCTTTGACCAACTTGCCGTGTAAATATGCTGATCTCAGTGATCGACACTGGGCCTGTAGTGGAAAGGTGTTCAGCGCTTCAGCGCGACGATTGATGGGTATTCGTAGGGTTTTCAGCTCATTCAGGCAATGAAGGTTTGCTAAACCTCCAATGGCCGTAACGGGCTTCAGGACCGCTTTCTTTTTCTGTCTCAAGAGTCAGTAGATGGTTATGGAAATCGTGAACAGCCAAACTATGAGAACCGGTTGCCTCTTCAAAGGTTGGGTGAACTAGGAGCTAGAAGAACAGACGAATCCTCAAACTATTCAAACAGATCCAGTACAACTGAGGAATTAAGGGTACTCACGCGTTCTGAAATTTGCAATCCCGTCCAAACTTATCACACTGAAGACACTTCGGCCACACAGGGTCGCATTTGATCTTCTTCTCGCGACAAGTCAGACAAGCTACCGCAAGTCGTTTCCGAGGTTTGCCGGCCTTGGTGAGTTTCCAGTTGACGTGGACGGCGTCCCCGTCAATGACTTTTCGGCAATGCGATCCATCTTCATACACATAACAGAGCCCTTCCCCAGGGAAAACCTCCTCACGGACAGCACGAGGGACGAATTGAGCAACATTTGAGCCTTCTTGTTGGCTGCTGTCACGGTTACTTCCAATGTTCGATTGTTGGTGTGCCTCTCTCATTTGGTAAGAGAGAGGCTGCTCGTAGTGACTAGCCTGTGCGGACAGGAGCTGCTGGTATGGGTACGGATCCGAGTTTGATCTTTGAACGTAAGGTGAGTACGCTGAGTCGTCTGGCTCATGCTTCCCAGAGTCTCCATATGGATAGCTCGTAGGGCGTAATGGTAGAGCTGTGTTCAACACTGGGATAGGATAAGACAGCTTTCGATGAGGTGGTGCCATTGGCGGTGTAGCAATGCCGTCTGAGTAAGCTAGAGAAGGGAGTCTTTCCCGCATGTCTAGTGGCCAGCTAGGCCTCGACGATGGCTGTAGAGATGTCGGTGAATCGAGCCGGTAATGCGGAGAGAAAGGTGACGATGGAAGGCTTGGTTGGGAAGAAGGCGTGAGCAGCTGGCTGACAGACGGAAGCTGTTCCTGGATCACAGCTTTTGGAAAATCCATGGAACGTAATGAGCGACACCTCGAATCATACATTCTGGGTTCCGTTCCCTGATGTCGTGCTGGATCAAGCCTCGCCTGGAATCCGGATGGGGGCGGGAGTTGAATAGTGAGACGTTCCATCGAGGATCGTCGATCGTCCATATCCTGCGAAGAACGTTCAGGTCTTGCAACCTTTCCGTTACTTAGGAGCGGATACCGCCTTCCTAATGACTCCTCAGGATAACGCGACATTGAGTTGGCTGCTCACTCAGCGTCTCATTCCACTTCTACTCCACTTTCCGTGAGATTGTGACCACAAACACAGCACGGCCCAAGGAACAGCTCTTTGCTTCAAACGGCTGGGGTCTCAGCGAGCATGGTTCGGTATCCGAGACCTTCAGGATGGATTCAGCGTTGACGTCTTTGGATGACTTGAGGCCAGAGGCGATGCGGGCGTCGCCAAGGTAAGGTAAAAAAGTTCCCAGCAGCTTGATTGTTGTCCACTGGTGCAATCAACAGTGCAGTCGATAGATGGACGTGCAGCCGATCCCCCAGGGAAAGCCGAGCAGTATCTTTCAGAGGCAACCGACGAAGAGGTGGTAAAGATTGAGATTTGGAAGGTCCTAAGAAAGAAAGCCCAGCAGAGGATGTTGTGGCGCGTCTGAGTTACAATCAGGATAAGATGGTTAAACAGTAGGTTGAAGCGGTCGATGAGAAAGTCAAGACGAAGATGAGGTTGAAACATAGGTCAAAGTAGGCATAGCGACATAGGTAAGTACTTTAGGTTGAGTTACTTATAACTGAAGGCAACGTAAAGAGAGACGAAACGAGGCAAAGTCTTATGCTTAGGCAGCATACAAAGATGACGGCAGGTAATACCTGCTCGGATCTTCCTACGGCCAAGGTGAGACCGTTCCATCTTCTTAGTATTCTTAATGTACTATAATGGGTTGGAGCAGATTACTCTCTGGACTCCTGGTGGCGGAGCGCTTTGATCACCTCTGTGGTAAGGGAACGGAGGGGTTGAAAGGGTAAGGGTGTACGGCGGAGTACGCTTCTTGTACACACAAGTGGTTGAAAGCTATCGGTCAACCAGCCCCATTCGGCGACATGCATCCAGCAGACATCAGAGTCAGTATTACTATCAGCCTCTCGTCTTGTTTGCAGCCAATCCTGATCGCGTTGTAAGGATAAAGCAAGCTCATTCCACTGCCATCACCACCCATGCTCTCCTTCAGCCTGCTAGAGTACCTCCACGTGTCAACCCAGCATATTGAATACAGTCTTCGGCCTTTGAACGAGGCAGACCAGCTTCCGTAGGTAATGGTAAGTAGTATCAGTGAAGAGTCCTTCGTCAATTTTGTTCCAGTACCAAATCCTCTCCGCAGATCGGCAGTGAAGCCGACACTAGTGGAATTCCGTGCAGCCCAAAGTTAGGCCTGCGGTATTCAAAGACGGCATGATCGATAAAGGGATCAGGGTAGTAAGCTGGGCCGCGTGAAATAAGGATCGCATGGACGCCTTGCGCGAACGGAAGAATGACCGAGATGAGGGTCAGCTAACACTTGATCGGTGCGCATCAACACTTGGCTCTACAATAAATCGGGTGTCCCAAGAAAGTATCTTACTAGGTATCCAAGGCAGCTGTGTGACAGGACTCTATGCGCGGTTTTATTGAGATAGAAACTGAGGATGAGAGAGAGACAGCAGATGACGGAAACTGAGGCTGGTGCCTTCAGACACTAAACACTGAAGCCCCCGACGTATCCTGCAGCAAGATGCACGCGCATAATCGGTGCATGAACAGCGTACCGAAAAGTCAAGGGAAGGGGGTTCCTTGGCTGTGGATCGCCAAAGCTACACATTAATGTCCCGTCACCTTTTTACTTTCCAACATCTCGTTGGGACAAGCCCAGCCTCGACATCAACCCCCATTCGATGGAGACATGGCCGCCTTCGTTTTCCGACGACGAGCGTAAGGGGTATTGCAGAAGCTGGGGAGATCTGATCTGCAATTCTGTAACCGAAAGAAACACGGAAAGAAAGACAGAGATGGTGGATGCGAGTTTAGAACCACTCTGTCGGTGTCTGGCCCTGCTCTGCCTCCCACCAAGATGTACTGCCAAATCGGTACGGATAGGCAATCGTAAGGGTTGGAGTTGGCGCTTTTACTTTTTCTTCGTCCGACACTCTCCACCGTCCTCGGTCTGCTTGGCCCTGTTCCGAGCGAATGGAACAAGATAAAGTGAAAGAAACACTGATACCCGGCAATTGTCGACCGTCCCCGCCCCCGTCGCCCACCTTCAATATACAAATCTTCGGCACGTGCCGCTTTGAGCATGCAAGCCTTTGGTACTGCCTCAGAACTTGAGGTGAGGTGGAAGTCAACAGGAGAGTGGCATGTCTCTAGGTCGAGTTAACTTTGCCCCTACTGCAGGAACGGCACACTTCGCTGCAACCGCACAAGCAACTTTGATAGCTCCGCAAGCCGGGCCGGGGAATCCGAGCGTGAGCCTCGACTTCTCTCTTTCCCCTTCCCTCTCTCTCTCTCGCTCTCTCTCGTGCGAAGAAGGGGCTATGTAAGGTACCTCACCTTACTGCGCGAACCTGCAGGTCCATGCACCTCAGCCTTGTTTGAGTGGAGTCGAGGTGATCAAAGATCGTCCAATCATCCCCTTGTCCTACACGGTTCCCTCAGCACAATTGGCCCAAATATTAACACAACACAACGACTGAACCAATATTGAGAGATTCGGCCTCTGTCGATCATAACTGAGTCTTGATAAGGATTACTTGAAGTTAGACTGTATGACGGTGTTCCACTCCTCTCCCCTCCTCTCCACAACAACGGCTCGGAACAACGTGTGGTGACTCACCCTGTGGGAGGAAATACATTACCTTAAGGTACCAGGTATGTCATTATTAATATTGTCATGATGGTGGATGCCACGTGCGACCACGATGAACTGTTGCTGCACTCACCCAATAATAAAATATGACAATAAATATATCATTATCATTATTATTAATATTATTATTAATATTACATTTTATAAATATATTAAATTTTATAAACATCATTATTGGAAGTTGAATATACATACTGAGTAGCAATAATATTGAATCCTGATATCAAATGAATTCAAATTCAAAGCAGTCTACTCCGTACGATCTCCCTCAATCTCAAATCCCCGTACCTTAGCCAAGATATACTTGGAGTTCAACTTCAGTGCCTTACCAACCTTCCGGAAAACTTGAAGTCTTGAACACACTTCGGACTGGAGCATCGGATATTAATTATTGAATGGGCCCTGGGCCCATCGATTCGCTTCGAGATTGCCGCCAGAAATCCTTGGGTCCGAGGGAGAACACATAAGGTACCGACAAGTATGGCCCGCCGCCGATTGCGCCATACTTCTACGCATAATCTCATGTGGCTGACATGCAGTTGGAAGAAATACCCGCTGCGCACAAACTCTATATGGGTATACTAGTAAGGTAGAAGGCTCGAGGGTAAGGTACCCAAGACCAGAAGCTAGGTAGGTACATGCGAAGATAGATCTCTCTACGCAGTTACGTTGAAGGCTAATATCTACTAGTTTAATGCTCCTACCGCGGTTGACGACGACATCTTCTCTGTAAAGGAGGAAGGAGGAGAGGAAAGAGCCGGAGTGTCCGGTGGGAGCAGTCGTATACTTGCACCGGAATCGGGCCACAGACATCATACCGCTGACAAGTAGGATTGCATGACACGGGCAGTTCATACCTGGCGACCTTAGCCAAAACCTCGATCAACACCTGGCGCATGTCGAGTACGAACCGCTTTCTCAGGATGTACGACTCAGGCGACGTGTCACAGCTACAGTGCCGTCCCTCCGGACTGTACCTCGCGGGTCTCAAGATACCTCGTTGTGTTGGGCCTCGGGTACTTTTGTTTGCACCCAATTTGGCGCCTTGATGGACGGCCATCACTGGTCAGTGTCAATTCTCATCAGGTATTAGGTCAGGCCATGCTGCATGTATACATGCAGTCGTCTGGGCAGAGGGCTGCGTTACCTGACTCAATCATGTCGTACAATGACAGCCATCGTCAGCTTTGTCAAACCTCGGCACTTGGCCTCCTTGTCTTCCCGCGCCATTACAATGACTCAAGGTCATACTTTTCATCTCACGAGTAATATCTGAAAGGGTGCGAAGACGAACCATGATCGACCAGAGAGCCATGCTCGCGGCTCAGGCCCCATTACTCATGTCTCATCCGAGAAGAATGGTGGGAAAGGTAAACCGTCCGAATTTCGGCAGTCCCTTCATGGTCGCTTTCTTCTTCAACTGTTGGAAGGGAGATTCTTTGCTGCAACCTGACCGCTGTGACTAGAGTCTCTCCGCAGCTTGTACCTTACCTGAAGGCAATAGTGTGCCTTTTGATCGGTTGTCTGAGACTGGGCTGTACACCGTTCATGGCGTTCCTCGGCTTATTCGAACCGCGTCGAACACTGTACTCACGTCAAAACCAAACCAGCTTTGATGTACGAGAACCTCTCTCAAACCCGCCATTACAGGATGTTTGGCATTCATGATCGCTTCTGTGGAGACAAGCGGCACGAAGCCAGTTCATTCGTTGGCTCATAGTCGTCAACGGACAGCGGCAGAAGGGATTTGAATCGTCAAGAGAATAATCAAAACGTTCACTTTCCATTTCGGCTCAGAATACGACAACAGAGACCACTGATACACAACAATTGGTGCCGATAAACCCACCCCATGGGTACGACGAGTACTTTTACAGGCGACAGTCAATTCAGCTCAGCTCCGCCCGGCTAAGCCCCAAGATCTCCTTGCTACATCCCCAGCACCAATACATCCTACATATCTCGGTCTCAGCACGAAAGATCGACAACCACAAGCAGGAGGTGGAGGAGTCTGGATATCCATATGAACTGGTACTCGTATCGTAACGCACCATCGCTGCACCCAAGCCGTGGAAGAAGAATGCCACTCCAGCGGTGCGCTGGCCGCATAGTACATTTGTTTTCACAGCCCCTTATAGGACTTATAGATTGATTGCCGACGACCGCAGCAAGATTCGAGTCTCTCTCTGTCCCAACAATCCTGAAACATGGCAGATTCTCGTCGCTACCCCTTTTCTGTCTGCGCGTCGGGGTGGTGTCATGCATTATACTGACAGTCTACCTGTCCGTATCAGATTCTCGGTCTTCGAGGACCGGATTGTCGTCCCACTCGTTCTTCGCTCTTTTCTGCGTACCCAAACCGCATCATTTCTCGCCACTTGTCACTCTGTGCCCTAACGTCCATGAAAACCCCTTACGCGTCTTTTACGATGAACCACACCTTCATCGAACATCAGCAACTCTGAAGGAGAACGAAGACACCTAAATCGGTCCCTAAACAGAATCCCAATCCCTCAAAGCGCGTTCCGAGTCGATCCTCATCTCCAACACAGGAACCCGACATCTCAGACCACACCACCTCCATCACCACCGGCCAAGCGTCCCAAACTATCCTCCGCCCGCCCTTTCAGACCTCCGGGCCCTCCGCACATTAGCCACTCACCTGCCACCGGACGGGACCACCATCGTACGATCGCCCAGGACCGGACCGCGCGGACAAGACACAACAAGACCTCAAGATACGGCTTCCTCGTTCCAGCGCGAGGAGGAAGATCCGAGAGAGGTTCGTAAGTAAAGAGATCCACCTGCCTCTCGAGTTGTGATGTCGCCAATCCCTTGGAACGAGTTGGCCCCCGCACGCCCCGAACGCACAAAGCCTGCAGCCTCCTGTCTTCTTTGGAGCGCTGCAATAATGCGATGGCAGAGGTCTCCAGTCCAACCCGGGGCAACTATGCCTGTTACTGAGGTAGCTGTAGTCGCTACGGTGTACTCGTGCCAAGACGATGCTGAGAGTAAGATTGCCTGCTTTGTCTGTGTTCTTCGTGACTGTATAAATAGACGTTACAGGGTATCTCCGAGATGATCAATTGTATGTGGAATTGAGTCCAGGATTCGTATTATGTAGATGCGGTAGTCTAATAGCCAATGGTGATGCGTGTAGATCAAGTCACAGCATAGCTCCTATCAACGAAGGGCAGTACATTGGATACTAACTGGGAGTGGGTGAGGAGATGGAGAGAGCCTCGAGTCTGCGGTTCATGGAAGCAGAGTAGACGGCGGCTACGCTTGGCTTATGAACAATCACGGGTATCAATAATTGTATGGCGAGCAATTCAGAGAGAAGCTGGATAGCCTTGAATGAGTACTACTAGTTCAACAACCATGCATCGGCTCCAACGTCCACGTCCACGTCCAAGCCGTACGCAACGCCTAATCCTCATGCAAGATCTTGGCAAAACTCTCCGCAGCCCGCTTCGGTTTTCCGTCCTCCAATGACTTTTGTCCCAACTTCTCCTGGCTGAACGCTTTGGCGTATGGGTTGAGTCTCAGCAGCACTTGCTTGTTGTGCAGAGGGTTCTTCTTCTGTACTCCTGCACGCTTCGTCTTCGCTCCACCCTTAGCCGAACGCACGACCGCTTGTACTTCGGAAGAATTGATCAAGCGGCCGATGTCTGCGTTGGAGACTAAATTCGATGGGAGCAAGAAGTCTTTCTTCAATGCAGACGGGGTCGTGGTGGAACCGTAAATTTTGTCTAGAGCAGCGAAAGCAGATGACGTCCAGATGATGAATCGTCCAAGATGTCCGCCGGGTGCGAGTTGTAGTAGGTTGAGAGCATATACGGAAGAGGTCTCGACACCAGGAATGTTGCGGAAAGCACGGACGAGTTCCTTGCCGTCTTCGTCGGGGCTGTACACAATCAACGGCCCACGACGTTGACGATAGCGGCGACCTCGAAGTTTTCCCTTCCCGGCTCGGAGTTTGCGGGACTTGCTCACTTTGCTGACATCCGGACCAGCACCGACGGCTTTGAGGAGTGCGAGTGCAGCCGAGGTTTTGGCGATGGCGGCACCTTCAAACGCAGACGAGGCAACGACTAGAGGCACTTCGGGGACGGTGGAGACGTGGTGGCCACGGGCCATGAGTAGAGATGGGACAGAAGAGGCTGCCAAGGCAGAGGTTGTAGCAAAGCGTCTACCAGTGATCAGCATATCTTTCTAGCTACTTGGAGACGGTTCGGGACGTACTTCTGACCAAGGTTGATCTTCTGATGCCACTTCCTCCAAACTTTTGTAGGCGCGAACATCCGACCGGAGCGACATTGGTTACCGAACGCGGCTTGACCGGCGCGGTGAGTACCTCCACCGGAGACACGAGGAATACGGGCCACAGCACGACCTACGGAGGTCGTCCGTTAGCATAACATGCCACCTCCTTCTGGGCTCCCAGACATGATCTCGAGACAGCAATCCATCCGTCTTCGGAGGTAGTATCGAGTCTTATCTACTAACCGGTACCCCACGATTCTGCTGAGGTCTGATGCCCCGCCTTCTCGCTTACAGCGTACGGCTGTCTCTTGTTCTTCGCCATCCCAGTGTGCACCGTCCTGGTCAACCCATTAGCTACAGGTCCCTTGACAATCAAACCCGGGAGGGCCATACTGAACAATGTCGGGACGGATTGGCGACTTGAAGACGGCCGGAAGAGGGTGAGTAGAACCGCTGGCCGATCCATCAGCCGAAGCGATCGAAACCGTAGGGCGAGTCGTCATCTTGTCGGCGCTATGGTTAGTAGATGTTATGTTTTGATTGTTGGTCGTCAGCGTCGAATGCTCAACTTCGATGTTCGCTTAGTGTTGTGGGTTCGCCCAGGTTTTAGCCCTTCGGCTAGTTCCGTAGAAGCGAGCCGTTCTAACTCAAACCTCACGTATACTAGGAGTAGTTAGCCGCCTGAAACCTCAGCTGAGAGGATGCCTTACCTTACATAACATTTCTGCTGACCTCGGGAACCAGCATAGGATTGTGCAGAACATGGACAATAATGATCGATCTATCTACCTACTGGTATTGATTGCTTCGTCCTTGCCGGTAAAGAGCCGGATTCTAAAGCTATGCGACCTCGCCGTCCCTCTAGGAGCCGCAAGTCGAGTATGGGAAGTCAGATCCGGAATTGCAATATTTTGGGGTCGCCCTCTGCCGACTCAGCGTCTATAAAGTTGTTTACGGCAGATGATTGGGTTCCAGTCTTCTGTGAAACATATTTCAGTTGCACTGCGCTTTCTCAATTATCCTGGCGAATCTCGTCCTACGTTTGCGATATTTTTAGAACTTCTCGGCGTCTACGGGCGCTTGCGCAAACACCACCCTGTTTACAACAAACAGCTATCTGTTCCTACCTTTAAGACTTTTATACCGGTCGTTGCCGGCAGTGCTGCATGTGTTTACACTCCATAGCTTTCAGTTGAGCAGCCCTATGAGAGGGATCTCTCTCCTTTAATCTCATCTTTTTTTCGCAATTTTCTGTAAAGCCACTTCATGGAGGGTCAAGTGCCAGGCCAGCGCCTGCTCCCATACCCTAATGTCGGCCACAACGCGGATAGGCATGGGCAAAGCTCGGAACGATTACTCTCCTCTTTTCAGCAATCGAGGGAACCATCGACTCTCAATGGGCAGAATGGGTGCTCGGCGTTGGATATGCACCGAAGTCAGGGTATTTACCATTGTCTTTGCGTTGTGCCATCGTTCTTTGAGAGCTAATGGGTAATGCTGGCGATCAGCTAATAGCGGATCTTGGAAGCCTGCGACTCTGAAATTGACCGTTCTGATCCCAACGATCCTGATCACCAGCGGACTCATTATACTGCTCGGCGTACTCCTATGGAAGACCCGGCGAGATGGAGGGATCCTGTTTGCCGAAAACATCGATGACCTGCCCACAGTGTACTCGTTCATGTACTTGTACCTTCCGACTATCTTTGCAGTCATGTACAGCACGCTATGGAGTTGGATTGATCTGGACGTGAAGAGATTGGAACCCTTCTTCCAGTTGTCAAAAAGCTGTGGTGCTGCTGCTGCAGACTCCGTCCTGCCTTATCCTGTGGAATTTCTTGCAGCTGTTCCCATTCGCGCAGCCCGACGAAAGTGAGAAACCTCGTTCATATCTAAAGAGTGTAAAGGCTAACTCAATAGACAATGGGCTGTGGTATGCGCTGGTACAGTCATGATGATCGTCTTCTGGGCTGTCACCCCGCTTCAGAGTGCTATCTTCGCGTCTTCTTCAATCACCAAATCCGCTGCAGCTCCTATGGCAATCTCACATTCAATCATGCCAGTTACTTCGCAGGTCAAAGGATTAACTACAGGGTTTCTCAGGACCGCGTACGGGGTACTTTGGCTAGGCCGGCCATTACCTGCTTTCACCACCCGAGAAGGGGCTCTCACACCATTTGAGGCCCAACACGTCGCTGTAGACACTGGGCAAAACGCCACTTGGAGTTCGTCGACTGTGCAATATAGTACAGACTTGGCCTGTCATCCCGCAGTCTGGGCAATGGACCCTACCACTGGAAAGGTTACATTCGACAATGGAAAGGAATGTCAAGTCGCGGGCATTCCACCGGGCGAGGGGGAAACGAAGTCAGATGGAATATTCACCGCTTACTACATTGGGTACTACAACAATGGTGTTCTCAACTACTGGTTGGAAAGCACTACATGTGCCCAAAGTGCATCACACAACTTCTTAACCGTTTGGGTGAAGAATGATTACAAGAACCCTCCCCAATTCACTGCTTTGTTTTGCGAAGGAAGCTACTACTTTCAAGAAGTCCAGGCGAATATTAGTGTGCCTGATTTCTCCGTCCTCTCCGTTTCTCCAACTGGGCCAAAGCAAGTTTTGTCCGACCAGAGTTTCAACCGTACTCACTTCGAATTCCTTCTAGGCGTTGGCCTACGAGAGGATACCGAATCGCAGGTCTTTAACCAAGAGTCGAGGATTGATCGTGTTGAACTGCCTGACGAACTGTGGCTCGATCTATCTTCTCGCTTGGGCGACTGGAACATGACTTTCCCGGTCACAAATATGGCTGCCTTTGCTGTTGGCGCTACACGTCTTCTCCCAGAAAACTACCTAAAGGCGGACAACCTTGCCTCGGCTTTCCAGGCTGCACCGGCTCACCTTTGCCCTTGCGATGAACTCGATCATGGTTCCAAGTAACGCCACTACGAACGTTGTATCAGGCTGGCGCTCCAGTCAATTTGACGCAGTCTTCCTAACCACCACCTTCACCATCGCTGTTCAGGCTGCGCTATTGACTGTCCTCGCCCTGACAGTAAAGCTTATGATCGTATGTCGTCGCAGACACAGCCGCCTGGACACAAATCCCAGCTCAATTACTGCAATCATGTCCCTTTCGCGCGATCGGGAGTTGCTTGATTGTCTCCGAGGTGTCCATGAAGCTGACTCTCACACCTTCAAGAATGAGTTGCAGCGGCATCGATTTCGGCTTGATTACTCAGAGAAGACACATGGCCACGTTCTGAGTCTCGAGGCTCCAGTTCACGGAGTTCCCCGGGTACCAGATGGCGAGGTCGCTTCAACGTCAAGCGCCACTACCTCGAGCATTGATCAAAGCACGAGACCTGCGTACCCGACAGAATTAAGTCTACCCGTCGGTCTACTTTTCATGTCCCTCCTGTCTGCGCTTATTATAGTCCTGACTATAATAAGGTATCATATCGACCGAGATAATGGTGAATCTCCCTGAAATCTATCTGTGCGGCAGCTTCGCTCATTCATTGATGTTTAGGTTTACCTTTACCCTCAGATAACTTTGTGGTACAGCAGTTGTTGCTAAACTATCTTCCCACATCTATGTCGACGATTATTGAGCCGTTCTGGGTGTTACTTAATCGTCTACTTTGCCTTCTTCAACCTTTTGATCAACTCAGGGGCGGTAACGCACCTCCATCGACTTCTCTAAACTTGAGATATTCATCGATCCCTCCGCAACTTGTTCTGTGGCGAGCTTTACGTGCTAAACACTTTCTACTCGCAGCTGTTTGCGGCATGGCCTTGCTGGCAAACATACTGACCATTGCTTTGAGCAGTCTATTCAATCAGAAATTTGTATATATGAGTGAGGGCCTACTTCTGCGCCAGTTACATCTTACTACGACGAAACCTCGGGTTGGTTGGCACTATGATGGAGGTGATGGTATTACAATGGACAATTTCTACATCGCGGATTCCAATATTACGGCCGGTACGCCACTCCCACCTTGGGTAACGCCTGAGCGATACTTTGTGCCCTTCGAAATACCTTTGCCTGCGAACCAAACTACCAGATATCAAGGCATAACCACTGCCGTAATGGCAGAGCTCCAGTGTGAGGAAATGCAAAACTCCCAAAGCAAGCATCAACTCAACTTCACACTCAGTGATGACGCTACATCCATCGCAATTTCAACATTCCACTATCAACCAGACGGAGGCATTCTACGATGCCAAGCAATCAAGGACACCGAACACATAGATGTGAAGGGGAACCCGGAAGGGATAAAGGCAGCAGAGATTCTGACCACCATGGCGGAGTATAAAGGTACAGGGATCGCTGAAGATGTCAGCGCTGAGAGAGTCTTTTGTGAGAAACAGATCTTAGCTGGATGGATACGTTCAAATATAACACTCGGAGTACCAACTACCAACAACACCCTAAATGGCTCCACTCGGAAGACCACATCTGTGGCATTGGACCAGATGATCATGGTCTGTCAGCCCCGATTCAGCAACGCTACCTTCGAGGTCACGGTGGACAGTCTCGGCACCGTCCTCAACAGCAGACCAGCGAAGTCAAATTCGACTAGCACCAACTTCACCGCCCTTTTCTCTGTGGCCGACAATCTCACCAACACCTTCATGCCAACGAACTATTTTATTTGGCACAACGACACCTTCGCGACGGAATGGGCCAGTTATTTCATAAAACAGCTGACCCACTCCTCGGCCATTGTCGATCCGAACGCCCCGGTCCCACTTTTCACCCCCACCGCCGCCCTTTTCAACGAGGTCTACAGACGAGCCTTTGCCGCCCTTGTCAGCGTCGAGAGCGTCTGGTCTCTTCCCGACGCATCTTCAAACGTGACCACCAACATCATCCCAGCGACAGCGATCAAGGGCCATTGGCGCGTCTTTATGGACCCGAATGTGTTCAAGCTCGCCATTAGCATCCTATCCCTCGATCTCGCCGTAACAGCCTGGCTCTACGCCGCTCGCCCCAAAGCCTTTCTGCCGCGCTTGCCGACTAGCCTGGCTTCTATTATGGCTACTTTCGCGGCAGGGGAAATGGTAAGGGACTTGAAAACGGGAACCGGCCAAGACGCCGGAGCAGTCAGTGTCGAGGAGCAGATGGTGCATCTCGAAAGCAAGGGCTGGAAGTTCGGATACGGGAAGTTATTCCCAGGCAAGGACGGTAGGAGCCATTTCGGGATTGAACGGGTGCCGTACTTCACGCCTCTACAAGCTGGTGATGTTGCGCCCGGGAAGGGCGGCGGCCTAAGGCGGAGACTGGGCAGGATGTGGAGGCCTGGGGCGAAGAAATAGCGGAAGGCTTTCCTCTTTACATTTCTTTTTTTCCCTTTTCATTAGAGTCGTCCTTCCTCCCACCACTCATGACCAATCGATTTGGGGTAAATGGTTGAGACGTTATTAATGCTTGGTGGGTTTGATGGGCTTCTTCCCTGAAGAGGAAGGCATGGGAAATTTCTAGGGCCAGATATAGAGGCGCTTGGACTTGTGTGTGCGTGCGTGTGTGTCAACTTTATTCGGAGCAGAACTGATGTCTCTAGTAGGAGCCCGCGCCACTTGACTGTCTAGGCATGTCCGGTTGGGCACGATGTGTGGCGATTGCAAAATTGTAGTCTACCTCCCGAAACCCCTCAAAATCAACCAGACTCACACTGGATACCGCTCTTGCCGTGAAATCCAGTGTTGCATGCAGCCTTCCATTGGTGTGCTTGACCCTTCCGGATCCACATATCCACGCCTACTGTCTATTTGAGAGGCAGATCAAGGTCACTTGCGGCCTTGAAGCATACAGAACAAAGAGGGGAAAGAAGAGGACTCAAAGTCAGATCAAAGAGCACACAGAAGAATGACGCGTAATAGCTAGGTTTTACCATCAATTTTGTGAGGGAGGACGACAATGTTTTTTTGGCGTGTAGGTATGGAGAGGAGGAGGGCGGCAGGCTATCTATGATGTGTCAATTTCGCTCGATCCAGTCGGCTGTAGTACGATGCAGCTTTGTTGTGCTGGACGAGGACTCTCCATATGTTGCTTTGATCTCTCCTAAGTTGATTGTATGCTTATAAGGTAGCTAGCACCGTGTACAGGTGAATCTCGTTGCTGACCACGCTTCTACCCCTACAGAATCAACGATCATAAGTTCAGAATGGTAGAGATTAAACTTAGGAGGTTACAATACTATTATAGTCTTAGATGTCGGGTTTGGTCGAAGCGAGTGTAATTGATATCTGCCAGTCTGCCTTATCCAAGGCAACCTCTAACCCTACCACCCAAGCCAACAAACCCCGTCAAGATGCCAGCTATCTACATGATATGTACAAAGAACATGTCTAGCCCCACCTAACCGACAAATGAAAATCTTACATGAAAAGTATCCGATCCCGCGGACGGGGTTGACAGGTGTCTAGTAGGCATCTAGGTAGGAGTTATGACGGCGATGACCGTGCCCTCGACGGAAGCGGAGGCTTCTCTTCCCAGCTGTAACAGTGAGTGTCTGTGTCTGACCGGGCGTGCATGTGGTACCCGAAGCCATCTGTTGGACGACGGACCAGACACCGCTGGCGCATTGTTGAAATGAGCTGCCCCCGACACAATTGAAGGAGCCTTCTGTGGCGCAGGACCCAGTCAGGGCGCCGCCGGAGCCGCCAGTGGTGCCGTTGACAGGAGCAGAAGGCGCCGAGGGAACGACGACTGGCGGCGAAGAAGGGGCCGCGGAAGCGACGCTAGGCGCAGGACTTGCGGTAGATGGGGCCGCCGACGCCGCACTGGGGGCGAAGACACCTCCGGTGTTGCTTGGTGGTGGTGCTACGGAAGTGGCAGTCGAACTTGGTGCGGAAGACGATAGACCACTGGCGGATCCGCCTGCGCTCGAACCGGTTGAACCACCACAAGTCGTGCCTTCCGGAGGTGTAAAGGAAGCACCTGATTTGATTTCGACAGACGGCCCGGGATCGGGAAACTTGATGTTCCCACCAGCTCTAGGTCTTTTACACCCATTTCCAATGTTGGCGACGAACATATTCGGCGCAGAGCTCAGACTGCTCAAACTCCCGGCCGCTCGCTCCGCCAAAAGGGGGCCACCGATGAGGCTTCCCTCATCCCGCTTGACGGTGCCGTTACCTGACCCGCCACTCCCACCGGTCACGGTGATCGGAGCGCAGTTCATGTACATTTCCTGGTTGCCAACGTTGTTGAACCACGTCCAGGCAAGAGTGTAATCGCCAGCAGCAAGGTCTTTGGGGATGGTGAACTGATAAGAATCTGGATCAGCTGCACTGGCATCGCCTCCGATGTTGCCATCAGCTTTTCTGGCAGGACAGCCGCCTTCGATGGAGTGTATCACTTTGAACACACTGTTTTTGGTAGGCACGAGGTCCGCTGAGAGAGAAACTTGGCACGAGCCACCACCGTGAGTGGCGCCACCGGTGAAACTCAACTTCTGTGACGAGCCTTGTGCCATGCTGGTGACACCCTGACGATTGAACTTAGCGTTGCCCGATTTGCACGGGAAATCAGCTCCGGTAGTCGGATTGAGCGGACCATTAGCTAAGGAGGTGTCGGCAAATTCAAATGGTTTAGGTGTCGCCATAATCATGTGAGCGGAAACGGTGCTGTACAAGGCGATGGCCGCAGCCATGACGACAGACTTGGTAGAAGGCATGTCGAGGTTTAGTGTGGAACAGAACAAAGACTGATATACTTCGTGCCGGACGAAGGGTTGGTCGGATATGCAGACGACGTTGAGATCGTCGATCGTTCGTAGGCTTGTACAGGTGATGCACTCACTCAAGGTTGGTCGCTTTTATAAAGGAAAAGATATAGGATAGATGTTGATAGAAATCGAGAGGGATGGCTAGAGATTTCAAGGTTAGCGATCAACGCCTTTAAGATGTTTCGTGAGGAGAGTAGAGAGTGTGCAGAGCAGTATCGAAATGGGAGAGAATATAGGGAGGTATATAAGGACGAAGCCAGATTCATCGTCGCAGTTCGTCAATTGAAGTCGAAGAATGAATAAGGCTAGCTGGATTCATTGCCGGAACAATAGTTTTTGTGATTCAACGGACGGAACGTTATGAATGGAATTGACTATACCTTTCGAGTGCGAGAATAGAGAAATCTTCGGTGTTCGAGAATTCACAAGATCAAGATGAATGAGTGTAATTCAGCTTCAAGAGACTTCACAGAAATCTGTCCAGATAGTCGGTCTGCTCCAGGCAAGACTTGGGTGAATAATAGAAGGCGAAGGAAAGGTAAGTAGAACTGGAATGAGTGATCCGAGCGAGATTGAGTGAAAGAAAGAGGAGGATGATCCTTCTCGAGATGAGGAGTATGAGATATATAGGCGGTTCCACCAGGTCCATCGGTGAGTGGAAGCAGGAGCCCAAAACGCGCCGAGGTGATGCGGAAACAAGCATTGTGTGGTAGCGTTGAAGCATTTGAATTCTAGTGGCAACGATCTGGCCAGTCATGCCAGTTGAGTGGGATGAAACAACGCGCGATGAAAAGGATCGAAAGTAGTTGCAACCAGCCAGAGCTGGTGGAACGGGGCCAGTCAAGGCATGATGTTACTTGGCAGGGCCCGCGATGAGTGGAAAGCACGAGTGGGAGGACGAGGAGCTGCCCTGCGAGTAGCCGGGACAGGTTTCTCCATCCTGTTCCCTACCCTGGAGGAAGAAGAAAGGAGAGCGGAAGCACGGACGAAAGCCTTGGTACCTGCATCAATAGCATCGACATGTGCATCCGATTGGGTAGCCGGCTCCTTGTGCCTGGCTAACGAAACGAAACAGTGCAGAATCTTGTGTGATGGTAAGCATTGTACAGTAGATGCAGATGGGTTGATTGGTATCAAGTGGGAAGAAGGGACGAAGGAAGGGGGATGAAGACAAGGGATGAAGACAAGGGATTGGCGTTTAGTCTAACGTTAGACTGTCTAACTTATCGATAAGGTAACGGGGCTTGAGGCTGACCTATTGATCGACCTAACCACCTTCGGTAAGGTGCTTATTCAAATACCTGATGATTGAGCCAATCAAAAATGAGACGCAGGGTTCAGCTGAAGAATGGCCAGGCTAAGCGAGATCCCAGAGAATTCGCAAGCATCCCAATCATCCGGTTCAACAACGACAACACACCCTGCTCCTGAAGAGACGACTGGTGTAACAGTAACAGATACTAGTACTGAGTGCTCGGAGTGGGATTATTAATATTGGGAGTCATCCTAGCCATCCAGGCAGGCCCAAAATCCTACTGGACGCGACCCAGCGGCAAAGCACGACGCGAGCCCCACCAACCGACGCGATCAACCCCGCCAACCCTGCGACGGCCTCCGTTTCTGCAGGTCTACCTTACCTTAGCAGTACCTCAGTACTCCCGGCAGAAGCGACATCGCACACCACACAGCGGAGTCACACAAGGTCGATCCAGATCTTGTCTCTCTATGGAATCCCTTCGCGCCTGGTCAAAGCGAACACTTACCCCCCCCGTCCATGCTGACGTATCTTCCCACGGGCGGCAAAGCTGTGCTGACGGGGTGCCAGTTGATGGGCTGGTTGATGGACTGATTGGAGGTGATGATGTGCAGGATGAGGGGCTACGAGAGTTGGGAGACGAAATATTGGGTGCCTTTGTGCGAAAGGATTTGAAAGGATAGATGGGATAAAGGCTCTCGTTGTTGATTGATGACCGCTTTGTGAAACAGAACTCTTATTGACCAATGATCATCTATTTGGAACTGACGAGGAAAGAATTCCGGTATTTACATTCCATACTAATTACCGGCATCATTCCTCCAAATCTTCTTGGTGAAATTCGTCACTCATTCAATTTCTATGTATTTGTAGCCGCCCTATCTTCACTTCATTCCCCACGTAGTACAACAGTAATCCGATTTTCCGATAATCAATATGCTTCGTCCAGTCGCACCTCGGGCCACCCGAGCTCGTTACCAGATCTCGCAATACAGGCCGGACCCTCAGCTTTCTGCCGTGATGTTCTCCTTTGCGGTACTCGGGCCTTTGGCTTTTATCTTGGCAGCCTTCGCCTCGAGCTGGGCGTCCCTCCACGCGACGACTTCGGCCAACGCTCGTTTGGGCTCTTTCTTCCGGGTGAGAAGGAAGCCTTGAATTTCGGCCGGCGTGAACTTGCCCTCCGGGAGGCAGTCGGCGAACTCGTCCGCGATCCCCTTCAGTTCCGGAAGCGGCAAGATGCTGTGTGCCGGGTTGCTGACCGGAGTGCTTGTGCGACCTATCTTACCGACGTCGCCACTGCTGGTCTCTCGGTCGAGGTCGGGGTGGACCGCCCGGTGAAGATTGCGGTTGGCCAGTTGCTTCGTCGCTTTGGGCGTATCGGAAGAGTACATCCTGATGAAAAGCTCTCGGATCTGTTTCTTAGTGGCCATGGTGAACTCCACAATCATGTCTACTCTCCCCGGCCGAATGAGAGCGTCGTCCAGTTTCTCGGGATAGTTGGTCGTCATGACGAGAACTCGGCCTTCGTGAGAGGCAACTCCGTCGATGGCGTTGAGTAGACCTGACAGCGAGATGCCTTGGTTTTGCTTGGTTTTTTCATTGTTCTCGTTGACCGACTTGAACGCTCTGGCGATTTCTCTCGAGATCTCGGTTTGCCCCTCTGATGTCTCCGTCGATGTCTCTCCGGTTCGATCGTTTCGACGGTTCAACCCAGCGCTGTCGATATCTTCCAGTAGCACGACACATCGCCGGGGAAGATTGCTGAAGAGGAGTCCCAGATCTTCTTCGGTGAGCGTAGGTTCGAGAAGGGAGATGCAGTAGATGTCAAGCCCGAAGATGCCACTGAGCGCGAAACTCAAACTCGTTTTACCTGAAAAGAAACACGTCAGTACATGTGTCTCTTTGCTGACTCGGACCTGCGGCCCTCAGTAAGAAAGAGGAGTCTTGCCCGTCCCCGGTGGTCCAAAAAAGAGGTAGCCCCGACGATATGGAATACCACGGTTCGCATACCATGCGGGCGTCGCGGGATGAAGGTACTCGTTAATGTCTGCTAGGAGCCTAGCCTTCTCGTCATGGTTGAGCACGACGGTTTCCATCGGTCTGGAGGGTCTCGTGGCAACGCGAGTCCAGACGTTTCTGCCTCTCACCCTACTCTCTTTGGGCGAAGGCCGCCGGACGACAGTTTGGGAATTTCCTCGTTCGAGATACCTCTCCCGACACTCCAAGATAAGGTCCTTGATCGGCCGGGTCGAGCGACCAATGCATGTCAAGGTTATGGTCTCGTCTTCTTTAAACGTACTTCCAGCCCACCCGGACGCGATGACTTGTTTGAGTTCGCGTTCGAAGAAGAAGAGCTGCCGCTTGTGCCAAAAGCGATGGTGACCGAAGTATGGCTCAAACCGTGGAGGGATCTTTGCATCCCAGTTGCTGAAGTTGAAGAGCGTGCTACTGTCCATATCGTATTCGTCGAACCTATCTTCTGTAGAATCCCAAGCACTCTCCTTTCCCGTCTTAGCCATCAGCGAGCGAGAGACCTGTGACATGTGCTGCTCCGCCAACCACGCCATGACATGGTCGTAGATGTCATCGTCCGAATCGACACTGATGGAGCTCATGAAATATTTTGAGAATTGTGTAAAAGCATGTCTCCAGAGGAACTTGACGGACGTGCCAAGAGCGAATATCAAGAAGCATACGGAGACCATCAAGGAGACATCGAAGCCCAAAACATCTAGAAGAAATTTGGAGATGATAGAGTACCCCGGGATGAAAGCTTCGAGAATGTTGACAGGCAGCTGGGTGAGACTTGGTCCCGCAGTGCTGTTGCCTTCCATCGCCAGTGAAGGAGGTGACGAGAAGAGCGTCTTTTGGTAGGCCATGCTTGTCTTGAAGATCTTCTGTCCAAACTGTCCAAAGTGGAGGATAGGGAAGGTATGAAATACATGTAGTAGGTAAAGAGATCTTGTTTTGTTCGGATCTTAAAAGTGGTAACACTATCCTATCAGCTGAACGGACGAACGGTGAATAACGAAAAGGGCTATGTTATGGACTATCTGTGAATAGACGCGTCGACGAAGTCTAGAGTCAATGTTACTCTGATGATAGTTTCAATTGCAGGGAGCAACGTCCGGGGTATACCCTTCTTTGGTAGCTACATGTACATAGACGCCGTGAATAGGAAATGTGTATAGGTATACAAACCAAATCTGCATGGCCAAGTCTGGCCGAGCTCGAACACACTCTCGGCAGCCGGGAGATGCTCGATATTTCAGCTGTGTTGGAAGCTGAAATGGAAGGGTGACGTTGCCACGGTCCGCCACTGCTGACAGAAAGGTAAGATACCTCCCTGGTAGGAAGGTTTACTGCGCCGCCATGTGGTTGAGTTTGTATGTCCAGCAACGCAGCGCACTCGCACATAAGGTATTTGTATGTAGGTACGGTATGTACCTTACCCATACCTACCGTACCTGGTCGTACTCCATACTTGAAGCAAGAGAGTTCCGAACGAGAACTACTAAGACCTTGCTGTACGTCGAGCGCTGCAGATGCAATGTGGTCAGTGTGAAGGACGATAATGTATCTACTCTGTAAGGTGGTAAGTGTGATGAGTCAAGCTGAGTCCAAAGCCACAAGTGATTGATCCCATCACAATGGTTTGCATTCTCGTTTCCGGCTACCAGGTTCGGGACCTAGTTACTCGACTTCAATATTAATAGAACCTTGCAAGAGCTTTCGAATGTTCCTTGAGGTATCTGACCTGGTCACTACTGTACCAGGTAAGGTAGTAAGGTAAGTACGGTAAGTGACTGCGGCGTGGGAGGGCAGAATGACATGTACGGTCATCCATATATGCAAAGTACGCAGTACACACACCACTAAGGTAATGCACGACAAATCGTGGCAGTAACTTAGTGCTGTCTTTTATCAATATTCTTCCTTTCAAGGAAATAATAATATAGTATTCATATGATATCAAATATATTAATATATTAATGTTGGGTTCAGGGACGAAGCACTCCCAAGGCCATCATGCATTAGTGGCATCTTAGGGAGAAGCTTCTCTTTCCTCCTGCAACTGTGTATGCTTGATGCACGACACAGCCACGATCAACCTCCCACAATGATCAAGATGAACCCAGGTACTCTGCGCGCTCCATTACTGACGATCCCTAACCTCCTGGGAAAGACATTCGCCTTCAAATACATAGAAAGATCTTTGTCGATCTTAACGGCCACTCCGCTCTTTCTCGTAGTTCCAGCAGAATGCTATACTGCAATAGAGCGGTGCCGAGAAAGCTTTGATTCCTCCTACCCGCGTTTCCCATCCTCCATCACTTGGTTGTTGAACGGTCAGCCCGAACATTCCACTTCTCGGGCGTCATTCTGCCCGCATGTATGACCATATCTCAGGTACTGGGATCTAAACTCTCGACGAGGCCATCCACTGGTTACTCATTCGTCAAGTTGTTGGTGCTCTTCGACCTGACTCGACAAGCCTTTTGCGGGGCAGCATGACCGGAGCTGGTCAAGGTAGAAGTGGACAAGATGTTGGATGTTGGATGGCCAACTTCCATGACAGATTCTAAACAGTTGTTACGAGTCAATGAAGTTGGCACGACTCACTTCTTGCCAGCCAGCGGCGATTGCACAAGGAGTGCGCTGGACGGCCAACTCTGGAGAGTGGTGCAGTGCAGCCTGCGCTATATCAGACTTAACGACTAGCTACCTCGTATTTCAGCTGTCTTGCCAACATGCAGACAAAGCGCACTGCGGAAGCCATAGGTACTGTTCGAATCTAGACTCGTCGTTGTGGCAAAACATGCTGCCTTGTTCGTCGAAGAGGAGTGCCAGCAGCCGAACAAGTCCTTCATTCCTCATCGGCCGTACGTTGTTCATTGTAATAACGGAATATATCTTGAGACCATCCTCATGGTGTGGAATGGCAGACCCCTAGACTAGACCCTAGTCTAGGGCTAGGAGATCTGATAGAAAGCTGACCAGGTCAGAGCGTAGCCTAACCAACCGCGGACAAGGCGGCCATATCGGTCTGTACCTAGGGGATAAGGAAAGACCTAGAGTGTAACTCCGCGGTAGAGAGTCGACTATCAGCCTCATTTACACGACAGTACAATCCAAACCCAGGTGTCTGATCCCATAGTCGGCTTCGATAGACGGCGCCCTCATCCCATACTGAGCAGTGATACCGCTCTGAAGACGCGCTGACAATTCAGCACCCATGGGTACCCCTTTTCTAACTTGCAGACGAACCTTTGGCCAGAAAATATGCAGATGAGTGCCCTAGCTCTCTAATCGATGCTGACGGAAGTGTACATCAGCAATAACATTTAGCATTGAGTGTCCTAATTCGAGAGTCATCATCAGTTGTTACGACCTGTGAGTGAGGTCTTCCATTGAGATAAAGCTACAAGGGAAACCTACGAGACTGAACGGTGGTGTTGTACTTCGTACGTTTTGAGGAAGCAAATGGGACGGGAAACATATACAGCGGATCCTACAAAGTTGGCTCCAGCACTCACGCAACTTTTTTTTTGAAACTTCTTCAAAATCAAGCTCAAACAACAGCATTTTGATGTTAAAATCACAACTAAACACTTATTTCTATAAAT
>JAABUU010002551.1_pt1 | contig 25694 bp, 36 predicted proteins | sample 5559301 | NCBI WGS metagenome assembly JAABUU01 (sample SAMN10711884, study PRJNA513360) | rock metagenome | isolation source: Antarctica rocks | place: Antarctica: Victoria Land, Richard Nunatak white | reverse complement strand
TGTAGACTTCCTGACACCTAACAGACGTCTTAGAAAGTCCCGATGCAAAGCTTCTGCTGCTGCACCGCATTTAGTGTCCACTCCCCAGACTTCGCAACCATAGCTCAGGATGGGTAACGCCAAAGTATCAAATAGCTTGCACTGCAGAGCTGGATCTCGTCAGAGCTGGATCTCGTCAGAGCTCTCAGAGCTGGATCTCGCAGAGCCGGATCTCGCAGAAGTCCTCTTCAGCTCCGCACGTGCCGCGAACACCAAATGTGCCAGGTGGCGCCACGTTTGGACGGTATTGACATTGACGGTAAAGACGCTCCCCCTCGCAAGCGCAGCTTTGTCTGCTCATTCACGCCTGTGTCCCTCGTCATCTCTCAGTTTTGTGGCGCTTGACTGCTGCCTTTACCATTTCTGGCACACATAACGTACAGACAAGCCTAGGATCCAGTGCCCTGGTAATTGGCGTGGTGCATACCAGCGACTGATACGATCCTGACCACAACCTTTGCTCGCCAGCTTTGCGATGCAAAAGCCTTTACAGTTGAGGTCCATCACCAGTCGGCCTGTCCGGGCGTCTTGTTTGCGTCCTAGGCTCGCCGCGTATCCGCAACAGCAGCCCAGGCTGCGATATCTGTTCTCAGGTCAGTTTTGGTGATACCTGCTATTTCTCCATCACCGTTGGTGATTTTTATGACCTCGCCGTCTTTTCTCCGAGTTGTTGACCGCAAGACTTGCGCTCCAATCACCACGGCTGCTCGATTAGTCTCTCCTTTGCAAAATCATGAGCATACCGTCTGAGTGGGGCACGCTAACAGGTACAGGTACAGGTAGACACACTAAGCTTGCAAGAACCGAGCCAAGCCTCCCCGTCAGAGGCCGGGCACAGACTCGTGTGACTGCATTGCAAACAGGGAAACTGAGCAGGAGAAGACCGTAAGTTCACAACTGTTGCAGTGAATGCTGTCAGCCTGTAATTTGGCAGCAGGCTTACCAGGTCCTAAGTTTTATTTGTTCCTGCAGAAACACTGCATGGTCTCCAATCCGAAGCGCTTTCAGTCTGTCTAAGTTTTTTGTGATTACAGCCTCTGCCACTGCTTCAGCCTGGTATGCACATCCACACCTGCTGAACCTGGCAGCACATGTGCTGCACCTGGATTTCAAAGACAGCGTGACAGCCTTCCAGACCAGCTTTTTCAGTTTCCTTTCATTGGTGTTTGCCATCTACAGTGGTAACACCATGGCTTTTCTCTACGATGTGAGTATGCTCTTCTCCTTTCTGTTCAGACAGACGCTGATCTCTCCATTGATAGTTCCTGGATTGCAGCTTCATTTTGTCTTACCCTTGTCCTCTATATGGCTGCATGGAGCTCATGCACTCACTGTTTTCAGCTTTGGTACAGAGGCAAAAGGAGATGGTGAAGCATCTATACCACGAATGCATGTCTCTTGAGGAGCTTCTGGAAGAATCAGTCAACACTCTTGGTCCAGATGCCAGAGATATTCTGGCTCAAGTGAGGTGGGTCTGGCAAGGATGCATCACCGCTCCAAAAACAGCTCAGCTTGCTTGAAGGTTGCCACTCTTGCTGTTGTTACTTGGTAAATTTTGCTTCCCATTCTGTAGGCTGTACATTGAGGAAGAGATCTATGCACCCGAGAACCAGTCGCCTCCTCTGGGTGAAGGCTTTGCTCTGGCAGCAATTCGCAGCAAAGCACGTAACTACCGGCGTGCTGGCACAGACGTGGGCGAGATCCTGCAGGCTTCACAGCGCTTAGCACATGCACAGAGCGAGCGTCAGGCCACAGCTTGCCGCTTGCTACCACCTGTGCATTGGGCCCTGCTATACACCATTGGGTCCTTGTTTGTCTCCACCTTTATCCTGTTTGAGACTGGTGGCAGCTTCAGCAACGAGGGCCGGCATATTCTGTTCACAGTCCTCTGTGGGCTCATGTCCTTTGTGCTCTGTGTAAGTGCTCTTGTGCTGATGCTTGTCTGACAACGCTATGTTGACTTGCTCTCAAGCTTCTTCTTGCTTGCTATATTGTAACATGCGTTCTTGATGGAAGTGTTGAATTCCACAGCAATGCGGTTGGTTTCCGCTGCGTAGTGCAGCTGTTTTGGTGCACTCATGAGTGCAATCGTGAGCACTGTTGATGTGTATTCTGCAATGCAGGCTTTGAGAGATTTGGCTGATCCAGCAGAGGGAGTGTACAACGCCACAGCTTTGCTAGATGAGCGGCTGAAGTACATCATTGGTATGCTGGACAAGTATCAGAAGGTCCCAGGAGGTCCAGCTCGTGTGTCCAACTACCTGACAGCTGGCGTGCCACTCAGCAGCAGCAGCAATAAAGATGCCAAGGAAGCATCAGATGCTGATCAGTCAGAGTCCAGTCAAGCCCAGACAGACAGCTCAGAATCTGAGCAAACCATAAGGGAGCAGCTGAATGCTCTCGCAACCAATGCTGCCCAGTTTGTGCGCAGCGCAAGCTTCACAGATGCTGCGCCAATGCAAAGTAATGGAGCCAACGAATCCTCAGGGGTCAGAACCTCCAATTCTGGTGCGTCAGAAAGTGATGCAGGCAAAGATGGCAAGCTTCTTTTGGGCGGGCAGCGCTCAAGCATTGCTACAGAGCTGACTGACTTCCGGCGGCAAACTCAGAACAGTAACAACGCTGTAAGTTTTGAGGGGGTGCGCAGAAGGATTGCTATGTTCATCACAAGTGATGACCTATGAATGTATTTCCCCCACACTCTGTTGCACGTGGCAGCATGTGTCATTGCCTGTCAGCAACACTTTGCTCATGAGCAACACCTTGCTGCTTGTCAGGTGTCTGCGTCTGTGGTATGTATCTTATGTTTGACTTGACACATGAATGGAGTTCAAGACTTTCCTTGACCATCTGAGTGCTGGTGGACACTCTTGCTTGCTACTTTTGTTGCAGTGTGACTCTGCAACAGAAACGCTGTTTATGTCAGCACAACATACTGAGTTTTGTCGGTGATGTTTAGGTCTGACAACACCCCGACTGTGATGCTCGGGCCTGCGCCACCAGCATTCTGCTTAACTTACTATCATTTCATGGAGTCAGCTCAATGAGTGTACAGCCAACACATGAATCAGTTACCTGATGCGTTCCCACTTTCTGGATGTTCAGTCAAGTGGTGCCATGATGAAAGGAATCTACCTGCATTCTTTGCTCCATCACATATGTAGTGTTCAGTTTGGTGACTCAGCTAGCTCTGCACTATTTTACATTTATTTGTATAGAGCAACTCATGTATTAACGGGTCTGGTGGTCATTCTAGATAGGCTCAATGTGTGTAGGGCTATAGACATTCGTGTCATGAATGTAAGCTTGCTGCATCTGAAATCATTGGAGAAACCGGAATGAATCCTGAGTATAGACTCTTTTCTTGTCCATCATATCCAGGTTAAAGTTGAGCTGCACTGCACGACAACGCAGATTACAAAGCAGAAATCTGCCGCAGCTTGCCAAGACAATGCAACTCTGGGGTACATGACGTTATAATATTGTCCTGGTCACCTGTGTTTACACCATCCACGTAATGAGCAACTGCCCATACAGCTGAGAAGTGTTAAGGCTGCACAACCTCTTGCATTGTGCTATGGTTGCCGGGGCAACGACCAACGACCTGTATTGCACCACTTGAGCAAGACATCACACTTGATAGGTGCCAGGCTGTGAGTGCAGCTTTGGTGTGATGAACAGAACGGCATGAACAAAGTGTGTGACAACTGTGCAGTTTCCCCCGGAAGAGTCTGGTGCAGCAGCAACCCAGAACTGATCAGGGATGTTTCTGGGTGTGGGTGTATTGATGGACAGCAAAGCAGTGTCCCAAATATGTTGCACACATTTTTGGCTGACAGAAGGCAACGTTGTTGCACAGCCTTGAGATCTTGTAGGCAAATGTCTTGTTCTGATGTGCCTGCTGTAGCTATCTCTGCTCTATGTGCTTTCTTGCCTGTACAAGCTTGAACAATGGTGGTCGCACATGAAGCCACGCCTCAGGCAGTGACAGTGACCATGCAAGCCCAGCAAGCTGCAAGATGACGGTCACATATACAGCCTATATGCCCTCATTGCTGGCATGCTAATGAGGCCTGATCAGGGCTGCAGAAAGTCTGTGATCATCTTGACAGCATCATCACCTGGTCTTGTCCTGCAGATGCATGACATTATCATGATAGCGAGAACTGCCAAAGTAAGTCCCAGAAGGCAGCACATCAAAAATGCAGGGCAATCAGAATATCTCTTTTGCTGACAATTGGTGATTACACTGCAGCAGCAACTGCATGCTGTCAAACCCGTGAACAACAAACGCAATAATGACTTTCACTACCAGCACCTACCAGAGAGCAATGGGCAGTTGCATGGACTCCTCAGCTTCTCCCATGTTGCTGAAAGGATCCCCACCTACTCTTGAGACCAAGTGCCGTGCACCAAACTGAGTCAGACCATTTGTACGGAACAGCGCAGAGCCGCCCAGCAGGAGCGCACCAATCTGTAAATGAGGCTCTGGTGTGATGGTGAAATGTAAACAGCGCAATGTTTGGCATTCCCAATACCTGCTGTTCTTTGACAAGCCTAAGCAGTCTATCTGCATCCAGGCTCGGCGCCTGTGGCAGTTGCCTAGGCTGTAGCACTTTCGAAGTGGTGACTGCAAGGTCAATACGCTGCGGTGTGAAGCATAGACCCAAGAGCGCAGTTCCAGACTGCATGCTTGACAACAAGCTTGACAAAGGAACGGTTCGCATCGTCCTGAGGCGCCTGTTGTGAGTATACCGTAGCGTCCTACTCACAGCAAGTCATACTAAAAGCATGTGAACGCGAAATGATGTGTAACACAGCCTCTCGCCTCCTTCAGACTACAGTCCGTACTGCCATCCAGTTTTGTGCACGCTTGTTTTCCTGCTCGAATCACAAATATGCTGGACTGCTGTTGACAAAGCGCCTTGCCTGGCCGGGTTCGAGGCCTGTGGAATTTATAGACGTCGCAATGTCTCTGATACTTGTCGGAGTAATAGGCATACCTGAAGGCATTCTAGGCCAATTTTGGTGATCAATGTGGGTTTATGACCCTTTTGGCTCAGTGGCTGAACACAAGACCAGTGTTTGTCTTGGTAGGTTGAATGTCAGACACAAAGCAGTGGTTGTCAGTCACGGTTAAACCTCATGCCAGAAAACTCGATGCCAGGTGAAGACTTTGAAACTGTCGACTACACACATGCATGTTCGAAACTGTAGCACAGGTGAGAGGCATACTGCTAGCATGTTACATAGGTCAATCAGATGGATGCAGTAAATGTCCGCACCATAGAGAGTTTGAATCAAAATTGTGTGCAATTGTATGATGCATATCAACTGCGTGTTAGGCATTGCAAATGATTGAACTGCAGCTCAAAGGCTATCTTTACACATGCTGAGACTGGCATCAACCTGCTGTGAGGTAAAACTGACTCACTCAAAGCTGACTGATGATGTTCGATCCCCCACCCCCACACCACCAGCTCATCACAGATAAGTATGATTGAATGTTTTCACTACTCTGTTCTTGATAGTCGCTTCCTATATATGTATATACAAGCTCAAGCACAGCTCTACTTGAGCTTGCATTGCAGCTCAAGCACATCTCATGTATAGCTGAGGTTATAGGATGTATTGGCAGCTATCCCTGTGGAAGCAGAGTAATGCTATCGTGTCAGGACATCGATGTTGATGTCTTGTACTGTCTAAGTCCCCCATGGCCTAGGCCTGGGCTAATGCGCAGTGTGACAGACCCGCATGGGTTGCATAGTGCAAGAACCAGGCTGGCACAGTCCGTGCCATTGCACCCGGTCGGTAGATGTTGATAACAGCTCACCATATCATGAGTCTTCAGCTTACACACACAATGACAACGCACTCTATGCCTTGGCCTCAAACATGACATACCCTTTGCTGAATCCACATGCCTACACTCATGTTCTCATTGTCAACTTGGCAGCATCAGCTTCCTTACTGGTGTCATGACCACCTTTGAGGTCTGATGTATGGACGTCTGGCTTTCAAATGGTCACAGTCCAAATGTTGCTCTCAACACATTGGGATTTGGTGCCCAGCAGAAAACAGTGAACAAAATTTTGATGACCATTGTATTATGGTGCAGAACGCCACGGCGCGTAAAGAAGCACTGGGCTGCAAGGCTTGACAAAAACGGATTGCTAGCCTGACCAAACAGTAACTCTTTGAATTACTGAAACTGGGACTCAAAAACTGGCATATCCTTGCAAGTGGCATCCCACATGCCTTTGCTGGCCTTCTCGTTGTCAGCCCTTGTTGCCAGCCTAGCTTTCTCAGACATATTCATGCCTGCAGCAGGCAACTTTAAGAGTGAAGGCGGGCTCAAGATGCATGTTCCCTGCCAAAGGCTGACAGCTGAGTTATGAGTGAACAAAGCGATTGTGAGCAATCAGAATAGCCGCTGATGATGTGTAAACTATTTTTATATACACCAAGTTTCCCAGAACCATGGCAGTGGACAAGAACAACAACAGCAGTGACAAAGGAAGGTGTGATAATGTGAAGTCTGAGTCAGCTGCCATGCAGGTCTGCAAACCAAAGCAACATGGGCACTGATTCTTTGGGCCGTCAGCTTAGCGCGTACCTATCTCAGCTTCACCAGCAGCAAATCGCTTGAACACATGGTCACAAAACTCATCACACTCCTCGCCATAATCATGACTGCCTCCAAGATTGGACTTGACAGCTGGTGGAGCAATTTCCACTATGCGTATATTGGTCTTTGCATAGTGAAATCTGCTGCCCATGGTGAAGTGGTGCAGAAAGGCTTTGGTCCCGCCATACACTGGTGCAAAGCCACATGGAATGTATGCTAGGCCAGAACTAATGTTGATGAATGCTGCTTCCTTTTGCTGCAGGAAGTGAGGGGTCAGCAGCTGCATCAGGTGCACTGGAGCTTCTATGTTGATGGCAATCTCGCTCTGCCTAATTGACCAGTCCTCCGGCTCCTTTGACAATGGCCCTCTGCGCTGAATTCCGGCATTGTTGACAAGGACATTGACCTGAGGGTGGTGCTTCACCACCCAACGGCTCAATTCTTCCCGGTCCTCAGCTATAGAGGCATCGTTGACATATGTGAGAAGCTTTGGGTGCTTATGTTGCGCGTCCTTTAAAGCTGACTCTCTTCTCCCAGTAATGATGACGGTGCTGCCAGCCTGTAAAAACTCTGCTGCCAAACCCTGACCGATGCCGGAGCTGCCGCCCGTAATCAGCACAGTTGCCGACTTGAGATCCAACGGTGAATAGATAGGCATAATTTCTGGAGCCATGAGCGGCCAAAGCGGGGATTCTGATTACAGCTATCTATATTTCCGGCCGAGCTGTCGTCTCAAGTCTATGCTTTATGTGGCACAGCTTCGACTGGCGTGGTGTCATTATGTGTCATGCATCGTAATCGTAACACAAGAAACGCACGTGACTTTCAAATCGGTAGCGACAGAGTTGGCCAAAAACGGAGCTTTGCCGACGCTGCAAACCCTCCACTGACCACCGCAACGCACTATGATGTGTTGCAAGTGGCACGTCTCCGCACTTGACAACCAAGACCGATGGCGCTTATGAATTTATACAATGCAAAATTGTGACCTTCACAGGTAATAACGAGACGCCGGATTACAAGCATACTGATCAATGATTACACAGGTCATACTGAATAGGGTATGTCGTCATCAAAAGGGAAAGCTTCACTTGTCCTCATGAATTCGTACACGAACTTGAAGAATTTAATAACAGATATGTCTTTCACTCTAGAGATCTGTTAACGTTGTACATGTAGATTTCATGAATTGCAATTGATTGATTCGTGCCAGAGTAAACGGCAGCAAACACACGTATGTATTCCTGTGCATTCGTGTAGTAATTTAGCAGCTTTTGTACATACCCAAAAAGGAAAGCTTCGTCATGTAACGGAGGCTACAGAATCCCTGTGTTCTAACATCATCTTCAGACCAGGCCTAGGTACTAGTACAAAAGCCAGGCTAGCACATGTATATTGAATGCCATTGAAGGTAAAGCACAGGGTCAAATCTTGTTTTGAATGAATGCACATCAGCCAAAATTACGTTCGCAATGACACACAAAACCTTCCTACGCCTCAGACTCAAAGACTGGCATGCCCTTTGCCATTTTCTCCCACATGCCAACACTGGTTTTCTCATTGTCAGCTCTTGGGGCCAGCCGTGCTCCTTCTGAGAAGTTGAACCCTATTTCTGCTTCATCAGCAGCAAAGCGCTTGAAGATATGGTCACAGAATACATCAGTCTCCTCACCAGTGTCATGGCCACCTCCATGGGTGGACTTGACAGATGGTGGGCTGATCTCCACCACACGGATTTTGCTGTTGGCATAGTGAAATCTGCTGCCCATGGTAAAGTGATGAACAAAGGCTTTGGTGCCTCCATAGACTGGTGCAGTGCCACATGGCACATAGCCCAAACCAGATGACAAATTGATGAATGCTGCCTCCTTCTGCTTCAGGAAGTGAAGAGTGAGCAGCTGCATCAGGTGCACTGGGGCTTCAGTGTTGATTGCTATTTCGCTCTGCCTGACTGACCAATCAGTCTCCTTGGACAGAGGGCCTGAGCGCATGATGCCAGCATTGTTCACCAGCACATTGACCTTGGGGAACTCCTTGACTACCCACTGGCTGAGCGTTTCCCGTTCCTCTGCCTTGGAAGCGTCGTTGACGTAGATGTGCAGATCTGGGTGCTTGTCTTGCGTTTCTTTCAGAGCAGGTTCCTGTCGGCCAGTTACGATAACAGTACTGCCTGCCTTGAGAAACTTTTCTGCCAGGCCTTGGCCAATACCGGAACTTCCGCCCGTGATCAGCACAGCAGCAGACTTCAGGTCAAAAGGGCCGTAATTTGGCAGAATCTGTGGAGCCATTGCAGGCGGTGCAAATCAGTAGCAAGCAGCAAATGTGAACAGCGCGCGAGGCCGAAACTTTTGCTGGCGCAAAGCAATCTGCAGGGGCTTCTTCGTTGAATCGGGCAAAACCTGGAAGCACCGCCAATGTCATCAGCAGCACAGCCAGGCCGCTTTACGTTCAATTTGTTTGTTGTTTGTTGTTTGTTGTTTGTTGTTTGTTGTTTGTTGTTTGTGGTACATGCCTCTAAGAACTTGGTAAAGTAGTCAAGGATGAGAGATCCTCTCAAGACGAACAAAACCTTGATCTTTTCTATGAACGAACAAGCTTCTTACGACAGACGAGCGAGGTGCAGCTTCGAAGCGTGATCAGATTCGAACTTCTCTCTCTCTCTCTCGCTCTCTTGAGTGTAACACCTGCAATCGCATGTATCATCTGCTGAAGCATCACAGTTTCTCCTTCTTTTGCTTGCTGCTGATCCTGTGATAGCATTTTCCAACTCCGTCTGAGTCCTTGAGGTGGAAGTGCTGCAACCGAGTCCAGTTGACGTTGCAGCGTCGGAGTGCGTTTTCCGTCTGCACAGCCGCAAGGCACCCAAAAAGCAAGTGAGAGGTGTTGATGGCCGTGTATGCCAGGCGGAAGCTAGTACTTGCACAAAGCGTCTCGGAGCAGCCAGAAGATGTGACAAGCCCACTCTCCATATTCCACCATCACTGCCATTTCGTAGGACGCACAATTTCCCATTTGCAGCAAGCACACCACAGTACAGACTCCCAGCTACGCAAGCGCAAGGGCTGTCAAGGGTCGTCCAAGCTCCACCCTTTTGCCACCATATCCTTCTGTGCAAGCTCCAGCCACATCAAGCCTGGTAAGCAAGCTATTGCAATGCAGATGCTGCATATGCAACTTGACAGGTCCTCAACTCTGCGTGTGATGCAGAGCATCATAAAAGTAGAAGTCGGACAGTGCCACTTTACATGCTTGCATCAGCTGATGAGAAAAAGGTCACAACTGCGACTGATGTGGCAAAAGCTACCGAAGTGCCAGCCTGGCGAATAGTGCTGGGCAATGTAGCTGCTGGTGCAACTGCTGGATGTGCTGTTGAGGCAGGTCAGCTCCATGCCTGGCGGCCTTGCTGTGCTGCTCTAGATACAGAAAGTTGAGTTGTGCACAGCTCTGTGCAACTCTCTTGGCACCATTATGACTGTCTCAGGAGCAAGCACAAAGTGCTTTGCATGCCTCAGCAGCCTTTGTCATTGCTTCTGGCATCTATGTGATATTGAGGTTCTCTGTGCAGCTTTATATCCCATTGATACCATCAAGACCCGGCTCCAGCTCATGCTGAAAGGGGGTGGCTGGAAGGCCTTGGTCAAGCAAGGCGGTGCAAAGAATTTATATGCTGGGGTGTGGGGGAATCTAGTTGGAGTAGCACCAGCATCAGCAGTATTCATGGGAATCTATGAGCCGGTCAAAGCTGCCATCAGCGATAGAGTTTCTGAGGAAAGATCCTTCTTAGCTCCTCTGGGAGCGGGCTCGGCAGCTGGTGTGGTGGCATCAGTCATCCGTGTACCTACTGAGGTAGTCAAGCAGCGCTTGCAATCAGGTCAGCAGCGATTTGATCTCACTATGCATGCATGCTAGGCCGCAAAATGTTGTACCTTTGTCTTTGAATACTACACGAGTCAAGCGTGCAGAGCATGCTCGATAAGATGCTGGCTGGCTTGACTCTTTCATGCAGGAACTACACAGCTTGCGTATGGTGCTTTGCAGCAGTCAAGCAAAGGTGCCTGTGTCAGCTCACAAACCCACCCATACATGCATGCATGCCAACTCGCATGAAGACATGTGCAGCAGAACCTCTTGCAGCGCTCTGATTACCTGAGTTTCCCGTGTGCAGCTTGTACCACCTGTGTTGAAAGCCCACAAATGAGTACAGACCCAATCAACAGTAAGCATAATATCTATGCACAAGCAAGCACGCTGCAAAAACAGCAACGGTGGTGTGCAGGGGAATTCACAAGAGGGGCAGCAAATGCTGTGCAAACCATTCTGAGGACAGAGGGAGTACAAGGCTTGTTTGCTGGCTATGGGTCATTCATGCTCAGAGATCTGCCCTTTGATGCCATCGAGTTTGTGGCATATGAGCAACTCAAGAAATCATGGGTCAAATACAAAGGCAGCGACATACGGCCGCATGAGAGTGCTGTAATAGGTGAGTTGTTGTGGATACTGCGACACAAGTCAGTGAGTGCAATGTGCAAAAGCTCAAGCCTGACAGAGGAGTCCATCAGAGGCAGATCAGACACTGATTGAGCTCAAAAGTCTAAATGCATTGTTCAGATGCCCTTTCATGTCTTATTGCCTGCTCAGCACTAACTCAGCTGCCAAGCATCAGCAACTGGTAGTCACTGTCAATGCCGATTACCACTGACTGCTAGAAGGCTTATTGTCAATGTTTGATCATTCAGCAACTGCTTTGCTCTCTGCTCAGGTGCTCTGGCAGGGTCAATCACAGGTGTTGCCACCACCCCCTTGGATGTCATCAAGACCCGCCTCATGACCCAGGGGTCTAAGCGAACCTACAGTGGAGTGATCGACTGTGCCAGGAAGATTGGCCAGGAGGAAGGCTACGCCACCTTCTTGCAGGTACATGCAGACAAGTCTGAAAAGCAATGAGCATGTAATGTTGCTACAGTGTTGCTTGGCAAGAGTTGAGCACACAGCAGTGTTAGGTACCATACATGTCCTCTGTATTGTGGTCAAACAGATCTGATTGGCTGCATGCGATTGCAGCAGTGGGCACTGCCCATCTGGTGTGCCTGAGTGTTGTGTTGCTGTGTACTGAAAGCCTGGGAATTGCATTATTGTCAGCATTTGATGGCACATGCAATGCTGCTGAGCAGATTAGCAGTGCTGTGCATTGACCGCATGATGATTTGTCAGGTGATTGACAACATCGGTCACTGTGATTTGTCTTTTGACTTGCACAGTTTTCCAGGCTGTTGCCGCAAGTTGTCACAGGTTTTACTCCTTCAGCTATTATGGTTGAATCTCGTGGTACAAATTGCAGGGCTGGCAGCCACGAGTGATATGGATTGGTCTGGGAGGCTGTGTCTTCTTCACTGCTTTAGAGGAGGCGAAGAAATTCTATGCACCAAAGCTGGTCATTGAGAAGCTAGGCAGCAGCTAATGCGTAAACAGTCAAGACTGAATGAAGGCTTAAATCTACTGCTGCATCTGCCAGCCTCGTGCATGGTTTGCTGTGCCATGACGCATATGTTGAGCACAGGACGTAGTGTTAATATAGCTGACATATACCATCATTCAGACATGATTACGCTCCTTGGCATGTTCAAATGCAATCGGTAAAAAAATCCCTTGCCGAGTTCTATAGAATGAAATTTAAAAGGCCTGTATGTATGCAACTGGTCAAACAACACCCTCATGTTGGTTGAAGGGTGCAACACAATGCATCATGTCAGGATCAACAACATTGTAATCGATTCAGCCACACACAATCAACACTAGCTACAAGCACAAAGGCTTGAGTGGTTTGCTCCTAACTTGCCGACAACTACTTCTAATGCTGCGTTCATAAAGCAACTTCATCCAATGGTCATGATGCTATTCAACGTTCAGCAGACACGTTTGCAATTATATACATATACATATTGTGACAGTGGAGTCACAAAGTGGCTCCTGATGGCACATTACAACTTAGGTATGTGCTGACACCTGTGCGGCAAAACAAAGCTTTTAAGGCTCAAGCTGGGTCCCAAATCCTCTTTTGCGATGATGCAAAACATGGGGATGAGACACCTGTGTGTCAGCTGAGTCATCTTGACCCTGAGGCATTTTGGAGGTGCCCCTGTGCCCTGAAGCACGTACTGGCAATGCCTGATCATCAAGCTGAAGGGAGGCAAAGTAGTTTTCAAACAGATCATCTATGGCAGGAATGACAGCCGTCATGTTGAGCACAATGTCCACACTAGTCTTGAACCAGAACTCCTCACAGTAGTGATGAAATGTCTCTGTTTCGTTCACAACAATAGGACGCTTCAGCTCTTCCACACATTTCCCCTCCTCCCAGATCGCAAGCTTCTCTCTCTTGTCAAGCATCTGGTATATCTTGTCAAAGAACAACCTGGAGGTCTTGAGGGGCAAAAGGTCTGGGCCTGTGTTGTTGAGATGCACCAGCTTGATCTGCATAGCATATTGTCCTGAGTACATGACCTGCCTATGTCACCAGAGGATGACCATGTGCTTTGACAAGGTGACTATTGCAATTCCCCTACAGAAAGAAGTGTTGCAATGCCTCTGAGGAAAAAGCATGTTGCAGCATGTCTGGCACAAGTCTACATGCATGGCTCATGACCACAATCAGCCTGACGGCATGCATTGTCTGCAGCATGTGGATGCAGGCGTAGGCTAGCTTGGATGGAAGTTGTGGCTTGAGTGCTGAAGCCATGTGCTGAATGCAGGGGAATAAGCAGGCATGAAGTGGGCAGCATGAACAGCATCAAACAGACTTGTTCAATCTGTCACATCCTGACAGCTCATACATTGGCTGACAGATCCTTGCTTGGTGTGACAGGAACAGCTAGCATGTGCAGACCCTTACATCATTCGACAAATCCCTCACAAGCTCCTCAGGCCAATCCAGATTCTCCTGGATGTGCGGTCTGGGGACTATATGCAGCCCCGCAGCTCGCCTGGGCAGGAAAATCAGGTTTGCCATACTTGCCCCGTGGACCCACATCACAATGGAGGCCTTGTTGTAGATGACAGCTTGTTGCTTCAGGCTCAAGTGCTCCAAGTAATGCAGCTCCACATGAGCTTGTGGGTAGTGGTGCTCCAGGGTTGTCATGACATGGTTGATGTTGACAATGTGCCGACTCGCATTCCACTCCCTGTCAATGACAATTATAGTAGGTGGGGACGCCTGAACGGTTCTGTCCCAATCAAAGCCAATGCAGTCTCCTACTCGCTGCCTCCAAAGATCCATGATCTCTGCTTTGGGTGGTCTCCGGTACTCCCTACAAATGGACATTCATGGTGTCAGCCTACAAATAGACAATCACATTGATGAGGATCTTACTTATAGCAAGTTCAGCATGCTTGCTTCAGCTGCAGATATGCCTGCTGAGACAAGTCCTTGTAGAGGTGCACAGGTGAGCACAGGTGAGCATGGTATGTGAAGCATGTTATGCTCAAGCTTCATGATCCAGCAGCAACTCGCAACAGAGCTTGCGTATTTGCAGCCGTATGGTGCAGAGCACTGTGCTGCTGGCGACGAATCATGGTGCTGGGAATGCAAACGTTGATTCCCTGAGCTTGGCGATGGTGGACATTGACTGTTACAATGCTGATGGACATTGACCCTTACAGTGCTGAAGAAATGACAATCAGGGAGAGGCCCACCAGGGTAAGCAGTGCCAGTGGTCTGCTCGGCACTCTGGTCCCCAGCCAGCAATTGCATCTTTGATCAGCACAGCAGTGTGTGTGTTGTTGATGGTTGCTGATATAGCACTGATGGGCTTGGATGTCATGCATGCGGCTGCATCTGTGCGGATAGCGTCCCTGCTGCGGTTGACGTCTATGCCTGGTGTCAGCAGGATGATGTCCAAGTCTGAGTTTGGGTTGAAAGTGCAGTCGTCCCAGTACTTGCACAGCACATTGTGAAGGGAAGGTAGGTACTCCGCGAAGACATGGAAGTAGTTGTGGTAAAATATCCAGTCCGTTAGGGCAGCTTTGTTGACAGTAACGACTCGCTCAGGCCGCGGTTCCAACAGTTCGATAGAGGTGTGATTGGTCAGGAAATTTTGCAGCTTTCCTCCAAGCCAGTACTCTGTGTTGATCGTCGGTATGCTTCTGGCGTCTGGACCGAGGTAGACAAGGGATCCGTTGAACAACAGTAAGTTTTTAAAGAAGCAAACTCGGTGGTCTGGGTGCTGCCCAGCCTCAAGCGGTGCGCAACGGTATGACGACTGAAGGCCTTGAATCTCAGCTGGCAACGGGTGCCCCAAAGAACGGGCCGTATGGCTCACGGCAAAAAAGCACGAAAGCAAGATCACACTCAGTCCCCTAGCCGACCACTTCCGGTGCATGAAGTGCTGCTAGAACTATTGTCGGGGAATCTTTGGCTGCTGAGTGCTCGGTTGTGCAGCAGTTTGAGCCCTGGCCGCTCACAATAGTGCGGCAGCAACTGTGCAACGGGATGTTGTCAGGAGCTTAGTCACATTACACTGGCCATTATTAGGCGCCTTCAGGGCGGAACTCAGGCCAGCTGGAAGGGAGAGCCCTCATGAACCAGTTTGACCGAAGCAAAAACATGACACTTTTACAACATGACATGTGACGTCTGGCGCAACCTGGTTGGTGCACCCATCTTTGCAGGATTGCAGTGGCTCATGGTCTGGCTCGCTTGCATGGAATACTAAGCTATTAGCTTGACAACGGGTGTGCAAGCAGTAACTATGTCGTCTGCACGTCTGGTCGTCCTCCTCGCACTGCTAGCTGTGCCATTCGCACTTTTGATGCAAATTCTGTCATGCAATGTCAGCAACGATCCCGGGACACGATACGGTATGCGTCCGGTAGACGTATCAGTGCATGCAAGGCACTGACACAACCGTTTTTACGTCTCTGTGACTCAACTCATGTCATTGCTTCGCCCAGATGCTGTTGCAATCACGCTGTCGGATGAAAAGGGAGCAGTTGACAGGCTGGTGAATCTTCTCAAGTTTCGAACAGCCAGCAACTCAGACATGCAAGAAAGCCATGCACAGGATCCTGAGCAGTTCCGCCTAGCTCACAAGCATTTACACAAATCGTATCCATCTGTTTGGAAGCAGCTGAACGTTGAAGTGGTATGAAATTTGTGTACTGTCAGTTGCCCAGTACTTGCTAGCCAAAGTATGAGCCTGACACATCAATTTGCTGCTCAGATTGCAGAGCACAGCCTGCTGATTCAATGGCAGGGCCGTGACATGTCACTCAAACCTGTCCTCTTTGTTAGCCACATGGATGTTGTCCCTGCAACAGAGGGAGTCAGCAGTGAATGGAGCAGACCTCCTTTTGGTGGAGAGATCTTTGACAAGTGAGGTGCTAGTCAACAATCCAACTTGTACTTGTAGTTTGTGACACAGCATGTAATGCTGCCTCTGAGGCCTGCGCCTGTGCTATGTCACCATAAATTGGTGAAAAATGGAAATTCGTGGAAGTGTTCTCTTATGCAAGCATGTTGAGCATGCAAAAACCAATGCCGAGGAACAGCCCATCACCAAAAACAGTCTGTGCAACAGCAATAAAGCACATTGATAGCAACTCCAGTGACACCACCTTGTGACAATACTACAATGCACATATGTGTTGTTGCACAACATGCATTGCAGGCTAGCTGCTATTAACACAATCAGTCCAGAAAACTACCCTCCTGACACATGTAGCTCCCTGCTGACAGACATGGCGTTTTATCACACCCACACTCATGCCTGTGCAGTGACAAGTGAAGAAATCTGATTATGTACCACCTCAGCATCAGTATGAACACTGGGCAGGTGTTTGGCAAGCCCACCATACATGGCTTTGTGTGTGTGCAGCTATATATATGGTCGCGGCGCAATGGACCTCAAATTTATGGTGATAGCCTTACTGGAGGCTGTGACTGAACTTCTCAAATCTGGCTGGTAAGCTTACAGGCACAATCATGCCCACCATAGCAACATGTGCTGTCCCAGAGAGCAAGTTGCAGCAATGAAATGGTAGCCATGCCATATGCTGCAGCATGTCTATGTTCCAAGACGTTTCCGGATGTATGCAATCTTGAGTATTTGGGCCTGTGCGGATGTCAACAAAGCTGTTTGAGTGCCTGTGAGAATGCTTCAAAGCATGCAGTAGCCACATATATGAGCATGCTCTGTGGCTCAGATGCATGCTTGCAGAGCAGTTTGAGGCCTTGACATCTGTCACTGCAGCAGAAACAAACCCTTTATACTGTACCATCAACTGAGGCTCTGTCCACAGTCATGCTGTTGTCAACATTTACATCTGTGACACGTGCTGTTAAGTGTGATTGCTGTGACAGCTGTAGGTGCAAGAATAGTTTCCCAATTCTCAGTGTGAAGGACTGTACGTCAATGGCAATGCAGGACGCGGCCTGAGCGCACACTGTACCTTGCTTTTGGGCATGATGAAGAAGTAGGGGGGGACAGGGGAGCAGGAGCCATGGCTAGCCTGCTGGCCTCAAGGGGTGTTACCCTGGACTTTGTGGTGGATGAGGGCGGCCCAATACTTGTAGATGGGCTGCCCTCACTGCTTCGCACACCCATTCAGATTGCACTTGTGGGCACTGCTGAGAAGGTACTCAGTCTGCACAATTTACTTCCGGCGTAATCATGTTGATACGCAGAAAGCAAATTACTTTCAGTCGATGGCCACAGCGTTTGAGTCACTCTTCCTGGCATACAAATCACTGGCAGTGGCTTCAAAAAGTGACAGGCCCAATTTGCATCTGCTCTGTCACGCTGACATGCCAGGTCGCTGCTACCTGAATCATGTGCTCAAAACAGCAGTGCAGCATGATTCACCTCTTTCAACTGCACTACAACCTGTATAGGCCTTCACAGTTGACGTCACAGCGCTTTGCAGGGTTTCAACAGTATCATAGCCAACGTGAGCGGCAAGGGGGGGCATGCAATGACACCACCAACTGATCATTCAACAGTGAGATTTCACACCTGTCCTTATGCTCATCATGTAGTTCTGTCAAGAGAACCTTTTCATACGTGCTGCATGTACCAATCAACAGCTTCTTTTGTCAGGATGAGCTGAATACACATGATGATGAACCTTACTCCAAATGCTACTCAAACTGTCCTTGCTTTTATTATTGCACTCAAAGTGGTGGTTGGGCGATGCTGCAGTGCTGTATGGCGCACACCACTCCACCTTGTATTCAGCGTAGTGATTTGCTCTTGCATGTGACTGTAGTCATAGGTCAGCTGGCCCTCCCAAATAACTCAGACTCAAATAAAGATAGTAACAGTATTTGTGCCAGCATAAGCTAGGTGGATGCAAGAGCAGTCTTGCTTCTCCAGCAGACCCATTCTTTGATGCATGAGTGAATGATGGATGCACTTGTTGTCGTTACTGTTCACAGGTGCCAGCCAGCATGTCAGCTTTAGTGTGGTCAGTAGACCAGCACCCCCCTGCCACCCACCTGGTACCCCCAGTGACCCATTTCATGAAAGCCCTAGCCCCTGCCTGCCCAAACCCTGTGCTGCGCTTTGTTCTGAGTCACTGTGAGAACAGGTGATGAGTTTTGAAGGTTGCAGAAATGGGCCTGCATGTCATGCTGCATTGATCAGCCTGCCGAGAATCTGGAACAGTTCTTATTGTTAGCTGCTTCTCCTATGGTAGTTGATCAGCCAAGCTGTGGTGGCAATGCAATGCAGTGACATCGTGTATGAACCTGATGTCTTGTTGTTGAACAGCAGCTGGTATGCCAGCAGGTTCCTTGGATACCTGTTAGCAAAGCTGCTGGCCAGATCTAGCGCTAACACTGCAGCCGTGGTAAGGACAACAGTGGGAGTGACCAGGATGAATGCAGGCACAGCTGACAATGTGCTACCGGACAATGGCGCTGTCCTTTTCAATTTCAGGCTGTTACCAGGTCAGGAGCCTGTGCTGTGCTGTGCTGTGCTGTGCTGTGCTGTGCTGTGCTGTGCTGTGCTGTGCTGTGCTGGGTATCAGGTATGCATTCATTACAAAGTTGTGTCAGAGCAAAGATTTGCAGACCCTTGGCTCAGGACCTGCTCAGCACAACAAATTTGCTGACTGCATGAGAACAGTTGTCATGACAGTCAGAATCTTGGGTAGGAGGGCAGCACCACTTCTCCAGCTTTCTGTGTGCGCTGAATCTCTTGGTCCTGTTCACTGCAGGCCATTCCCTGGACTACCCTCTACAGTACTTGCAGAAGCACCTGTCAAACCTGTCGGGCAAGGTCAAATTGCAGCAAGCTGGCGGGCAGAAGGCCCGGGAAGCAACGCCTGTCTCATCTCCCTCCAATGAGCAATTTAACATTGTGGCACGTGCCATTTATGAGACTGTACAACCTGAACAGGTAGTGCCTGTGAGCTGTACATATAGTTTGACATTGTGGACATGATCTGAGATTATCTGTGACTCATATTTGCCCTGCATATGTATATACAACTGCCTAGTGAGCAAGTATTGCATGTCCACTTGTTACGATCTCTGTTTTTATGCCATATGTCAGACATCTGTGAACATACACTGATGCTCAAACTACTGCATCTCTCTTGGGTTGCATGACTGATACACTTGTCTGACAATTACTGTCAAAGTGTTCACCACCCGACAAAGTCACTGTTGCAGTGCCACCTGTATTGCCAGACGAGATGAAGCAGCCATAGGCATGAAGTTCTTTGCGCATGCAGCAACTTGCTTACTTTTCATGAGGGAAACTTACCTCACAAGTCATCGTGTCTCTGCAGGGTATTGTCGTAGCACCACATCTTATGACAGGAGCGTCAGACTCTCGCCATTATCTTGACATCACTGCCAATGGCGTGTACCGCTTTTTCCCGCTCTTCGTGAACCTGACTGCGGGAGATGTTTCCCGTGTCCATGGCATAGACGAGCGTATCAAGGTTGGCCTCTTGCTCTGCTGGCATAACATCTGATCTGTGCCTTGTGTGCTTTGAACTGCAGACCTCAAATCCTATTTTCCAGAAGATCATTGGCCGCATGAAGAAGACAAGACAAAACAAAACAGAAAATTATGCCTTTTGGTAGTGATAAAAGAACAGCCTGTGGGTGAGGTATGTTCTGCTTCCCTGTGGGGTATTGCTCGATGAGGGATGAGACCAGTACTCTCATTTCAGGCCTGGCCTCCTTTGCTTTCTACTGTTCCAGCTTTTCCCATCGGCAGCTGCATGCCAGCTTGTCTTTATGTCTGCATTCACTGGAACAACACCAGGTCATGAATTGGGATGCCTCACCAGTCACATGTGGAGATGAACATGCTGATCTTGTGCAGACAGACAGACTGCATGCATGCAAGGCACACCCATGCTGCATGCACCTCCACAACAGGAGGGAAAGCCTGCATACACATCACATCTGCATCTTGAGGCTTTGTGTGCAATCATTGCAGTGCTTGACAGTATCATGCTTTGTACAATGATCTAGCAGAGTCCCAGGGTGCCACATCATGCTGCATGAAGGCACTGCTCTGCCACTTTATCTCCAGCGACAGGACACTGAACAGCCGTCTAAGCCTGGTGTGTGGAAGTACCATGCTCACAATTGGCGCAATCAGCATTCTGGATGTGGTTGTGCAATAGGTGGATGACTTCTTGCAAGCTATCAAAGTGTACATCAGGATGATCCAGCTTGCGTGTGGAGATCGCAATGCCAGCAGTGGCACAGACACCAGACAGACATGAATATACGCTGACAACATGCCTTGGGGCTCATGAGTGATCACTGCTGAGTCATGCGCTCTGCATTTGAGGCTCACAACAATCACTGTGTGGTGTGGTTGTTTTAAGGAGTGCATGTACAGCAAGCATTTATACCTTCTTTTGAACAGCATGCTGAAGTCTTGCAGCAGATTGTGATGCATGAGCCACCTGTGCAATACTGAACTTGCGTTTCGTGTTGCAATCATGGCATGCTGTTTGCAACATTTGATTTCTTTGCTCTGAATATACTCAACAGTTGATTTATGCGTGAACAAGTTACTCCTGTAATACTCACATCTTGGAGCAATGAAGCAAGCTGTCCAATGTACATCGAAACATCTCTATAACACTCATACATATATCACAGTATCTTATAGATGGATCTTGAACGAAGCTCAGTCAGCAATAATCCCGACCTCAAACATATTGTAGTCTTGGATATGTGCTAGCTAAGGGAAGAGATAAACGCCAAGATGCGTCATAATAAGGCAAGATTGGTACAAACAGGTATGCCAACACCAAGGCTGCAACAATGCGTCCATCAATGGCATCTTCATGCTTGGCCCATACGCAATGCATATCGTAATGCAGCCCTCTGAAGACATGTCAACAGGTTGCGCAAAACCATAAATCATGCGGTGGTATACCACACTATTTGAAAAGGGCACATGAGTGTGACGCCTTGACACTGAAAACGGATGCATTTTTTGCCGAGCCATCATTGCAGTAAATTGACAAAGTCTACTCTGATACCGCAGCAGAGGCACAGTCCTCATGCTGAGTCAGAGCCATCATGTGGTGCTCTTCAGTGGCATGAAAGTCACAGCCTGGCATAGTAGCAGGCACGCCAAACCCCATGTTCATGCCAGGAACTGTTGTGGATGATGACACATTGTCCTGCTCGTGCACCAATGAGTCATGCTTGACTAAGGCACCCCACCCCTGTGCTGTGCCAGCTGGATAGTCAGCTTCGGCATCCTCATCCATCATGTCATCAAGACTGGCCTCGGCAAACCTGCTCTGTTCCCTCACCTTGGCCTTGGTGTTGCGCACCTACGCACAGACAGCCACAATTAGAACAGGTGTTCTGACACTCCAATAGACACGAAGCTCTGGTATTCATTGCATTTGGCTCAGTGAGCGCAGCAAGCACATCCTCAAGAATAGTGCTTAAATTAGACAAACCTGTGAAAACTAGCTTTGCGACACATCAATACAGAAAGGTACTGCTGACAAGCTGTGTGCTACACCCTCATGCCACAATTCATGAGATCCGCCAGAGCGCATATGCACACTTGGATGCTCTACATGGTGTCATGTCATGACAGGACAGGTCTCAGCAGCATGCGGCAGATCACCACTCCCTACAACAGACTGGCCAGAGTGACTATACAGTTAAGCATGCCCAATGTACAGAAACAAGATTCAATGGTCTCAAGGACCATGCATCAAATTGTATCGTGCAACAGCAACCAGAAGCTGACAAGGCTCGGTCCTGACTCCAGCAACATCCAGTGGGATATACTGGTGCTGTGCAGATGTGTTCAGCTTACTTTGGGTCTGTGAGCGTTTCGCCAGATCACAAGATGACTGCTTTTGTCTGATGTGGTGCAAAGGCAGGTGGCGAACAGAGCAAGGATGGCTGACCTTGCCCAGAGAGCGGGTGCGCAGGAAGCGTGTGCCACAAGCATTGCACAGCACTGGCTTGCACCTCGGCCCCTTGCGCCACTGCGGCGAATCTGCAACAACAACAGCCCATTCGTCTTTTTGCAAGACTGACATGTGCTCATGCACAGTTATACAAATAGGTATCTGCTAAAATGGCAACCCATGCATCTCCCTGCACCACCGGCACTTGCTGATGCACAGTGTTGTCAGCAGGTATGTGCAACAACAGCAACCCATGCACAGTGTTGCCAGTAGTCCCAGGTCCAGGCACAGGACCCCCACCTGATCAGTTGCTCAACAACAATGAACTTTTGGGGCATAAATGAACAAGGGCCAAACGAGGTAAAGCAGGATCAGATTGTCCCTGAGAATGGGCACAGCAACGAGGTATATGCTGCATAGGGACAGTTTGCTATGCAAGCCTCTACAGTCACAACAAGAGCAAATTGAGTCTGCACACCGACCAGAGAGCTCTTGCCTCAAATCAAACAGATATGGCATGCAAAGGCCATGCACGTTGCAGAGCCAATCTCTGCAGGTGTATGGTTTACCTTCTGCAAAGCAGTGGTTGCAAGGCCCCTGCAGTTCACCCCTGCCTCCCCTACGGCGACCCCCAGGGTTCCAGAAGGCCTCCTCACCCCAAGGGCCTCTACCCTCCTGAGCCCCAACACACCCTGCCTGCCCTGTGTAGTCACTGCCACCTGAAGTGGACACCGTCTGAATCAGCTCAGCTTGGTTGCTGATCAGCAGCACAGTCCTTGTTTCATGCAAATGTACACAACCAGCGCTCACAGATGTCCTAGACAGCAGATAGCTGCGGTGATGAAATCAAGGACCAACTGTGAGGATGGCATTTGTCATAGCCACAGAGCCAGCTAGGGGTGAAGTAGACATTCAAGCACTGCCGCTGAACACAAGGTCACCAAAAATCTGTAGAATGGTACATGCAGAGATGAGCCACATCACAATTGCAAATGGACTAGTGTACAAGTGGAGTAGTGATGATACTTACCATTGTCATCAGCTCAAGCATCACACTCACACACATGCACACACACACACTCATGGACTATTTATGCATTGGCTACCACTCCTTGCAGATGCTATCACAACGCACAAAGTGTTGCTTCTGACTGTGTCAATGTCATGCTGTTGATGGCTTACCAGCGCTGCCAGCTTGTGCATAGTACAAGAAGTCATTGTCCAGAGGCTTTCTGATGCGGCGTCCGTTGCCTGTGGAGTTGTCATAAGCTCCCTCCTCCATCAGATTGACTCTGCGAGTCTTGTGGCAGGACCCTGTGCCCTTGGCAATGGGGCTTGCAGCAGCCCAGTCATCACCCCTGTCATAAAGGCCAGCATATGTCAGCAACAGGCAAAGTGCCAATGCAATGGGCAGCATTTTGTGCCCTTCACTCAAAGGTTTGCAGCTGCCAAATCATCACTTCTGTCACAAAGGGAGCCTGTCAGCAATGAGCAAGGCAGAGATTTGCGGCCAAGGCAATGGGGCTTGTCAGTCATATCTACTGGCACAAAAGGATGATGGAGCAATCAGACAGTTTATTGATTGTACTAGGCTTTGGACAAGTACCAGTGGTGCACTGAAACACTCTGCTTGACTGCAGCAAAGCTGCTGAAAAGAATGTGGAGCAGCTCCTCATAGAGGGTTAGATGTCAAGAAGGCACTCGATCTATCTCTCTGAGCAAGAGTTGTGGCACCACTCACTATTGATTGACTGACTCATACATTGACAGATGAATACTGACAGCTGTGATGAGACAGACGCTGACATGGCTATGGACAGAGAACAGATCTGTGTGTCAGCTGAATGAGCGAGGGCCAAACGGTGACTGACCTGGTAGCAGAGAAGGGCTCAGGGCACTTGTCGGCCAGCAGGGGGTTGGCTGCCAAAGCGTCACATGCCTCCAGCAGGAGAAGCATGCCAGATGCGTCAACTGTGCTCTTCTTTGCTGGGGAGGGTCTGAAGCTCTGCATGCAAGCCAAATGTTGGATTGACAGCATGCGGAAATGCTGGCAGAGGCACTTGCAGCCATGCGCTTGCAACACATTGTGTGAATGGTGATCACTGATGCTAGTTGCTTGCAAATAGTGTTTGCAACGGTTTCAGGCTTGAGATCAGATGACATACAGCAGGTAACTCAGTGGCAATTGTTGACATCACTGCAGCACGCGTGTCCAAGCAAAGATTAAGGGGTTTGACATTGAACAGGGAGCGTACAACGGCACAGGTTATATGGTTACTTGATGATGTTGTTGAGGGCAGACCTTGATGAACTCGTCTTGCACTGTGCTGGAGCTCTTGGCAACTCTGGAGGTCCCACCATTCCTCTTCACCCCGAGGGCAGTTGCAGCGTTTGGCCCCTGGCGGCGCAGCCTGTTGGACCTCACGCCCTTTGGCACTTTGACCGGCGGGGATGCATCTTGACCTGGCAGCTCTATTTCACCGGGTAAAGAGTACGACTTGTGGAGGCAATTGATGTGCTCTGCTCCGATCTTAACCAGAGGACCGCTGCAAACACAGTACAAACTGTGCAGGAATGGTAAAGTTGGTCCCACAGGAGCAGCAGATGTACAGATTGGCCTCACAGGGTAGGGCTCCCTGAGCAGTGAATCTTACTGGAGCAGGTATGCCATTTGAAGGGCAGTCGCTGTGCGGTGGTCCTGATGTGAGCAGGAGACCATCAGAACAAGCACATTTTGCACAGAACAATGTGATGGTGATCGTGGTTGCATGCACAGGCTCATGCTGTACAGGCCCCACTGACGGTGCATTGGAAGCAGACTTGCATAATAAAGCTTTGTGTCTAAGCAAGACACACACAAGCGGTGTAGCAAAGTATGTATTTGACTGGTAACGGTCAGATGAAGCCCAAATCACTCCAATAGTCTGAGACAGCCGCTGTCCTGAAGCCTTTCAAATGTCTGCTCACCTGACAGAGCGCTGTAGCTCTGACGCATCCAGGTGATTACTCAGCAGCTGCAGAGGAAGCTGTCTGCTCTCAACTAGACTGTTTGCCTCATGAGCGCCCATCACGGCAGATCTCCGCTCACATGTCTGCAATGTAGGTGAAAGTATTAGTCCAAAGACAAGTAAGAGGTTAAATATAAGTATCACTCTGGTGTAAGCACTGCTTGATGAAGGGCCACCAAAGCATCAGTGCAATGGACGCAATTATATGTTGTTCTGACTGCAACTATGTGACCATGTTGACTGGTTGTACCTTGTAGGGAACATATGTGGCTTGGCCTGCAATGTTGGTGCGCTCCGCTGTGCCCAACAGCACTTCAGCATCCTCAAGACTGACTTGCACTCCTGTACAAGACAAACAATGCAAGACGTGACCCAGCACATTGCTTTCTTTGGACATGTCAGGCCTACAACAAGTGACATGCTGATCCTTGCTCAAAAGTGATTGGTCCATGACACTGAAAGCAATGCTGAAAATGTAAATTGAGAAAATGATAGGGTTGTGTGTGGTGGGCTTGGAGGTTCTGGTCACGTACTCAACACTTGCTTCCCTTGTACTGGCCAAAACTGCTGTTGGCCAAACATGCAGGCAGTCCCAAACAACTTACTGCTGC
>JAABUU010002550.1_pt1 | contig 25695 bp, 34 predicted proteins | sample 5559301 | NCBI WGS metagenome assembly JAABUU01 (sample SAMN10711884, study PRJNA513360) | rock metagenome | isolation source: Antarctica rocks | place: Antarctica: Victoria Land, Richard Nunatak white | reverse complement strand
ACCTGATTCCACGGGTCGATGCGGATATCATCTGACATTGAGTCAATCTCATTACCGCCTCCGCTCAAGATGTTAGCAAATTATACGTGACTTGAGGTAAGTTTGTCCGTTCTACTCGTCTACATTGTGCACAATTTTCACGTTGTATAGCGGTCATCGACATGTGGCCTTGAAAGTGTCCACCTTTGTGAAAAGATTCCCTGATTCAAAATACCGAGAGCTACGCATTTACGAACACCTCAATAAGGTCAATGTAGCACATCCAGGCCGCTCTCTAATCCGTGACCTCTACAAAACTTTCGAGATTTCTGGACCGCATGGGTCTCATCAATGTCTTGTGCAGCCACCAATGCATATGAGTATCGATGATATGATGGAAACACATCCTGAACCGCTTACTGTACCCCTTTTGAAACTGGTGCTGAAACGACTGCTGACGGCTCTCGACTTTCTTCACACAGAAGCCCATGTCATACACACAGGTACGGGTTATCTACTCCAAGTAACGTGACCTCAAATCAACATCGATGTCTAGACCTGAAGGCAGATAATCTCATGCTCTCAGTGGAAGATGAATCCATGTTCGAATCTTTCGAAAAGGAAGAGGAGGAGGATCCAAGCCCGCGAAAAATAATCGACGAAACGCGGTCAATATATCAGTCTCGCAGTCTGCCTAAGCCAAGGAACGGAAGATGGGGACTGCCAGTGCTTTGTGATTTTGGAGAGGCGAGAATTGGAAAGATACAAGAGACCGGTCCTTTTGTGCAACCGCATATATATCGGTCACCAGAAATCGTATTCGAAATGCCGTGGGGTTCTCCGGTAGATATCTGGAATGTAGCTGCCTTGGTAAGCCTTTAATGCTTGAATCAACGTGCAAAGCTTTTCTCACGATATGCCAGATTTGGGACCTCTTCGAAGGCAAACATCTGTTTCACCATCTACTAAACAAGGACGACATTTATGACCCCTTCAAGCACATGGCCCAAATAATAGGATTCATCGGTCTTCCGCCCAAAGAATTTGTACGACGGAGCGAGACAGCAGCGCAATGTTTCGACACAGAAGGTACGTTGGGATGTTCTGCGAGAGCGAAGTCATCCACATTGTTGACTTGTGTGGCATCAGGAAACTGGGTCGCTGAAAAGCATGCAAAGATTCCTTCGGTGTCGTTAGAAGACGTGGAGACCCGGCTTGAAGGGAGCGACAAGATGCTCTTCCTCCAATTTATCAGATCCATGCTGAGATGGCTCCCAGAGGAGAGAAAGTCGGCAAAAGATCTACTGGAAGATCCGTGGTTGAATAGACGAGGCCTTTACTGGATTATAATTCCTAAAGCGGCTGATGCATGGACGGCTCGCTCTATGTGACAAAGTGGGTGGTTTTGGTGTCGATGATCTTCTCCGCTCTGCTTTGTTTCGGAGTGGCTTACGAATTCTGACACCCCCTGGTGGTATGAAATGAGAGGATCCATTTCCCTAGAGAGTTTTTGCAACAGAGATAGAAACATTATTAAAGGTCGGTGCAGCATTCAGTTGACACGCGATGATGATATTTTCACCGAGGGCGTACTCCAGGGAAGAAGACTAGAGATGGCTTTGCTTGAATCAGGAAAAATCCGCGTCACGAACGTACTGACACGACTTATCTTAGGTATGAAGGAAGAAAATCCTGACGTTATCGAATGACAACTCAACGTAGCCCTGTGATTACGCCTATCCACAGAGAAGAAGCATGAATGAGAACGAGAAGCAACAAAAGACAAATCGAAGAGATGGATTGTGTGGCGGGAACGGCTCCTGGCGCACCCGGTCGACCCTGACCACGCTTAGGGCTTGACTTAGAGAATAAGGCGCTCTTGTGAAGAGATACTGCATCTACAACGAAGGCGGCAGGGTGCTTAGCAACAGCGTCTGCGCTACAAATCAACCCAGGGGGCAGAGCAAGGTCTTGACCAACCTATGGCATTATCATTACAGCCAATGAAGCAATGGGAGGAGCGACATGTGAATCGGATGATGGCAATACAGGAGCAAAGCAGAGAAGAGAAATGGTGCGCTGGTTGCCCGAGACAGTTCTGACGGGGTATAGTTGACTGTTGAGAACCATAAGAGAGTGTTAGCGCAATCGAAATGTTTCATTACAAGCTTCACCCTCAGTCCTTACTCTCATGCGTCATCCACCTAGCAATCTTGATTCTTAAAACTTTCTCTCTTACTACCTTACTGTTCAGTCTCATGGTGTCCTCCAAGAACGAGTATTGACGATGTCCTTGGTAAAATCACCTTGCCCAAGAAAGCGATCACACAAGGCGTGACGCTGCTAAAATTCATGACACATCAAGTCCCTTCACTTCCAGTCCCTTCTCACAGGCCTTCACCTTCACGCTAACAAAGACATCATCCCCTTTCTGTGGCGCCATGACACCCAAACTCGGCGTCATCTCATCCAATCTCGGGAACGCTTGCGTGCCTTCCCCCGTCCCCTCTCCATCTCCCGGAGCCTCAGTCAATCCCACCTCAAACCTCTGCAGCGCCAAGGCCACGAATGCAAAGATCTCTTGCCGGGCAACGATCCGGCCGGGACAGTATGTGCTCCCGCCCCCAAATGGTCGATAGCTCGGATTGCGGCTGAGATCCTTTTGGCGCAGAAAGCGCTCGGCGTCGAAGCTGGACGCGTTCGGTCCGAATACGGACTGGTTGTTGTGAAGCTGGCGGTGTGGGATCAGCACTTTCCTCCCGGCGCGCAGGACCTTGCTGCCGAGGCGAGTCGGGGCGACGACGGCACGGACGGATGCAGAGGAGTTGCTGATGCGTAGGACTTCGTGGAAAAGTGCTTCGAGGCGTGGACATGTGGTTAGAAGGTAGGAGATATCAATTGGAGTGGTAGAAGTCGTGTTCAGGGCGGGGGCTGTTTCAGCACGAATGCTCGAGAGGAGAGAGTGGTCGTGGAGGAGATAGGCTAACATCCAGAAGCACAGTTTATACGCGTTTGAGTTCGCGCTAAAGGAAAGGGGTGGAGTCAGTGGCGATGCCCCAGGAACGGGAGGTTTACGGGGCGCTTACGCCCAATAAACCATCATGAGCAAGCGCGCCATATCCTTTTCGTTGACACCGAGCTTTCTCTGCTCATCTTCAATTGACTGGACCAACCACGATGCTCCTTGTCGCAGCTCCCTTGGTAGCTGCAGATAGGAGGTTAGCGCATCTATGACTTTGGCTCTTGCGGCATACATTTTCTTTGCTGCAAAGCGAGGGTATTTGTAGAACATCATCCAGCCGTCATCGTTGAAGTCGAAGTATGCTTGGACGATCTCCGGCTCAAGTTCAAGCAGCTTCTCGCCGAATAGAGCGTGCGTAACGGCGGTCACAAGAGTCTCTCCGCACCAGCTCAGAAGTGAAAGCCTCATCTCATTCGCAGTGGACGCTAGCACGTAGTTGCCGGTCATTGTCTCCCAACGCAGACACTTGTCAATGTATCCAGTAAATGTGGCGGTGAAGGTATCAAGTTCTTCTCCCGGAAGTAGCTGCTTGATGTACAGGTCTGAGACTAGGTGAACAAGAGGCTTGTGCAGTGGATTCGTTGAGCCGCCTTCGGCGGGGGCTTGCCACATTTTGTCCATCGCTGAAGATGAGACTCCAATGCTAATCATAAGGTCGCGCACACATACATCAAATCGAAGAGTTGTGGTGTTTTTGTAGGCGGCAGATACATCTTCAGGGAGAGTCAGGACATAAAGCTTCTCTCCGGCTACCGTGAGCGTATAAGGTTCGAGATTGTTGTGAAAGTACTCCCTTTACTTCTATCAGCCTTCTCCAGTGTATGAGAGCTGGTTGGGAATATGAAGCGCCTCTCGTAAGACCGCAAGGTCAAGACTGTCGTATTCTTACCGTCCAGATGTTAAAGTTCCATGAGCATCCCTGAAGAAAGCTACCGTGTGACCTGTGATAAACAATGTTACTCTCATCCTTGTTCGTTTGTTATTAATGAAGTGCAGACGCTCACCTAGCACTGTGGTTATCGTCTGGTCAGCATCCACAAAGAAAAGCTGATATGGCACTTCTCTACGTACCTGGTGTCCAATACGGCAGCTCCTTTGGCTCATCCGGGTGCAATATGGGAAGTATCGTGAAGGTCCATATACGCCACAGTAGCAACACGGCGAGAAGTGCGAGACTTATGGACAGTGTGGTAGAATAGGAGAGCAGTCTCTCAACGAGCAGTTGCACCGCGTTGAAAATCATACTTGGCAATGATATGAGAAATTAAACGAGATGACTAGAAAGGTGTTGATTTGTATTGTGCTAATCAGCGACCGCAAGCAAGCCTGCTCTATGACAGACTGACTGAAGCGTGCAAATAGCCAGAGGAGCGGGTGTCGAATCCATGGTGTATGTTGAGGGAAGGAATACATCTCATACTGTACTCCGTAAATTGTCAGCAGATCCAGATCCGACAGCATGATAGTACCTGATGATTCAGACCCAAAATCGATGCCAGTACCTAGGTATGATACGGCAGGACAGAAATTAATAGAAGAACAAGGTACCTACCTAGGTAGATACGGGTACTAACCTGGTCCATGCGAAGTCTACCTTACCTTACCTACAGGTAACTCAGCCTGACTTCTACCTAGGTAGGCTGCACGGCCGCTAATGCAAGGCATTCGGTCGACTCCTTCGTACCTTAGCTCCCAAGCTAGAACTACCAGGTACCTTATGAGGCACAGTAAAGGTACATACAGTACCTTAGGTACTTGTACCTTACCTTGGGAGATCTCAGGTGCATACAGTACATGTACAACGGCGCAGCTCCTTTGACTGCATTGCATACCGCCCCCCCTCGAAACAATGAGTCGGACTCACATATCAATTCGGGTGGGGCGATCGAGGTAGGGAGGACCATTTACTCGTAGCAATCTGGCTTACGAAATCTGGATGCCTGGAGTTTGGATCTCTTACGACCATGCATCCAGCTCAACACACTGTCAGTCACTTCAACACACGACACGCAGGACTAATACGGTCATTCGTGAGTGCTATGCCCGAGAGCAAGGAAACGATCGCAGAGCCAACTGCTGCCATCTCAGAGGAAGTATCGGCGTCAACAAACAGCAAGAGCTCGAAGGGTAATGCACCGGCAGAAGAAGCAATTGTGTCTCGTGACCCTGAACGATACCTCACCTCATGGCGATTGGCAGTTGTTATCCTCAGTTTGATTCTGGGGACGTTGCTGGTCGCCATCGATACCACCATCATTGGGGTCGCCATCCCGAAGATCTCCACCGTGTTCAAGGCGCTGGATGAAATCGGCTGGTATGGCTCTGCCTACTTACTCACAGTGACAGCCTTCCAGCCCACGTTCGGTAACATCTACAAGTTCTTCGACGTCAAGATAACCTACATGATATCCATCCTTGTGTTCGAAGGTGACGTTCCTCGTCGTACTTGCCTGCTTTTGCCCTCCCGGAGTAACGCACGCGTGCAGGATTCTAACACGTTGCGCTAGTGGGTTCTATCTTATGCGCCGCTGCTCCAAAGTCATCTGTTTTCATCCTCGGCCGAGCCATAGCTGGAGTTGGCGCAGCAGGATTGTTTCAGGGAGCTCTGGGGATCATTGGCTTCTCAGTGCCACTGGACAAGAGACCGCTGTACATGGGAATTGTGGTCAGCTCCTTTGGTTTTGCCGTTTGCTTTGGTCCCATTCTGGGTGGGGCACTTACAGATCATGCAAGCTGGAGATGGTGCTTTTGGATGTACGCTTTCTTAGTAACTACTGTTGGAACTGACGCTGACTTCACTAGAAATGCTCCTATCGGGGTCGTCGTTCTGATCCTGATTTTTCTCTTCTTGAAGCTCAAGAATGACAAGACTACCGCTAGAAGCTTGCCGCTGAGGGAGAAATTACAACATATGGACTTTGTGGGTGCCGGACTGTTATTAGCAGCTGTGTGCTGCTTGCTTCTTGCGCTGCAGTGGGGTGGAACCAAAAAGCCATGGGGATCTTCACAGATTATAGGTCTATTCGTTGGCTTTGGCCTACTTACAGTTGCGTTTGGCTTTGTACAGTGGAGACTTGGCGAAAATGCGACGATACCATTGCGGGTTTTGCGGCAACGATCGGTTCTCATGGGAGCTTGGTTCTTGTTCTTCCTTCAAATGTCAAGTTATACGGTGTGTCTCACAAAAGTTGGAAGGAGAATAAGGCTTGCCGACAGCTGACTCCCCGACCTAGGACAGCTACTACATCCCTTTCTATTTCCAAGCGGTCCAGGGTGTCTCAGCAACTACCAGTGGAATCAGGTTCATAGCATTAGCCGCTCCCCAAATGTTCGCTGTGATCATTACAGGCGCTATAGTTAGCAAGTCTGGACATTATGTTAGTGCGCATATCGCTCATCATGTATAGACCATCTGCTGATAAGATTAGGTTCCTTTCATGATCTTGGGGGAAGTCATTTGCGTCGTTGGCACCGGCCTCCTCACTCGTATCGGGTTAGCGACATCTACAGTAGAATGGGCGACATTTTTGGTGATCTCTGGGTTAGGGCTTGGCATTGGAATGCAGCTGCCGTACACTGCTTTGCAAGTAGTTCTAAGGCACGCCGTTCTCCATTTGCCTTTTGGATATAACGATGACCCTTTCCAGTGAGAATGACGTGCCTACGGGGAATGGTTCGTGTTCCCTAGTTCTGATGGATGTCAAAAGGCTACCACTAATTTGCGAAGCCATAGCGGTTTTCTCTTCACAGCTTGGGGGGTAAAGAGCTGCTAGTGGGCAACGATTATCCAGCAACTACTGACTTGTCGAACAGAGCCCTAGCGATATCCGTGGGACAGAGTATCTTCGTGAACAGCCTCCAACGGGAGGTTCCCCAACGAACGACGGCAGTCTCGGCACAAGCGGTCATCTATGCTGGGGCGACGAACCTCACTACGCTGACAGACTCCGCCACGGTCTTGCAGATGCTTCGGAGCGCATACGCGAAGGCTGTGACGAACACCCTCAGATTTTCTCTTGCAGCTGCGTGTGTGGCTATCCCGTGTGCATTATTCATGGAATGGAAAAATGTGACGCGAGAAGCGAAAAAGAGGCAACAAGAAGGCAAGGTCTCAAAAGATGCCGGTCATGCGTCATGTGCATAGCCCTGAGTATATCTTGGGAGCCACTGGTGGGTGTCTGGGTAGATTCGACCTCTCCCATAGTTGGACCCCAAGAGATCGTTATCGAAGTATTATGTACATTATTGCGCACTGTATGTGCACGCTACAGGGACAACTGTCAGGTTTCGAAAAAGCATACTCTGGATCCCTGCTGATTGGGATGATCCTTGAGAAAGTTTGGCGGGAACAAAAGACTTGTACTGGTACTCTCTCCCGCTCTCTAGGCTTCTAAGACTCACTCTATGTGTAAAGCGCAGCTTAAAGTTCAGTTTGGCATAGATATTTTACGGTAAGGGTGCTTGTTCCGACGGCAAGGTATGCAAGGCTTACTTCTACGCAACCAATCGTTAATGATAATGCTGTGCAGGTCCATTATTTGTGTGGTTAACCCTCAGCCTTGCGGCCATCGGTAACTTTTCTTGGGTATTATTGTGCTAATGTACTTAGAGGACCTCAGTCGTCACACCTCATCAATAATAGATTAGCACAAACGTCCCTGGATGGTTTTCTACGCCTCAGCCAGCTTTTGGATCAGCTGTACTGACGGTCAAATATACATGATGGAGAGTGTGGGGGCCGTGTACTTGATGGCGGTACGAGATGCTGCTGGAGCCCAACTCGTTGTGGGAGACTGCGATACTTTCTTGATTTTCAAGAATCTTCGAAGATATTGTTCCTGCCCTTAATCAGGTCTAGATTTCAGGTTTATATCTTTTCTCGAGCTTTCCTCAGACTCTGAAATGACGATGCTTTCCCATGAATATTTCTCTGACCAGCAACGTTCCAACTGCTTTGTCATTGCCAAACTCTTCTTCCTCGTATTCTGGTTATGGAGAGTGCGGAGGATTTTAATGAAAATTCCCTGCGTTTCTGTACGTTGGAATCTTTATCACCTTTTATCTGCTTTCAGCTCCATGCCCTATTGTCAGGAGTCTAATGCAGAGCTATTCCCGAAGATTTCCGAAAGCAAGCTCTACCCTGCCTTCGTTGCAGATTTGCTCCAAGGCATCCAGTACTACTTTCGAGCGCCGACTTTGATTGCGAGAGCTTACGACAAGGCCAGTGTGACGCTCCCTATCTACTCTACTCCGATCTGACGTTCTAGTGCAGGCAAAAGGCGCTCCCTATGCAATAGCCACCACCGAGAACTATCAGATCTTTGTTTCCTCTAAGGAGCACATTCAAGAGTTGAGCAAGGCCCCAGAGCGAAGACTCTCTCTTCATGCTGTCGTCAATGATGTTACTATACTCACGTCTAGTCTCTGATACCGATAACTGATGATCAATAGTACCTTCAAGTCAAGCATACTATTCATGGCTTTGAGTTCCATAACGAAGGGGACGCAAACAGCAGCATTCCGGGTCAAGTTTTACGGAACCACCTGACCTCGAATCTTCGGGTCCTACAGTCAAAAATGCAACTGAAAGTGGCTTCTTACTTAGCAAGCGAGCTAGAAGGGAAAAAGAACGTGGACGGTAGATCTCTCTCTAGTACTGCGTGACATTAATGCGTCTTAATGATCTTCTAAACCTTCACAGGATGGACCAGCATCTCCACGTTTTCTATGGCCAAACGGGTTTGTGGGAAGACCAATGCTTATATCTGGTTTGGAGAGCACTTCAGTAAGCTTTCCACTGCCATCAAGAGAACGATGAGTGACTATCCACAGCAAGTAATCCGGACTATCTCAATGCAGCGATACAGTATGCGCACGACGTCGTCATCGCAGGCGAACTTTGCCGCTTTACGCCTAGACCCTTGATCCCGTAAGACCTTGGAAAGCCGAAAATTCAACACTTATGCTCATCCAATGTACACAGATACGTCGCCTCCATAACCCTTCGATCTACCGGTGCGTCAAGGACGCTGGTGAAGGCTTTGACTCAGTTGGTCGAAGAACGGTTGAGGAGGGATGACACCAACTACTATCAATTGCACCCCAAACCGGTATATACTGCAATCCTTGTGAGCAGTACCAGAACTGAATTGACCTCCTCGAAGCTCGACTGCGTGCAATGGGTCATCGACTCCTCACACCGAACGAGTCACCGTACGGTTAAAAGGATCGTTCAGGAGACGCTTGGTCTCTGGGTGGGCAGCGTCCATCAGCTTCCCATGGTACGCAAACCTGTTCTCCTCACCGAGCTGCCTGCCCTGAACTCGAAGACAACATCACTAACACACCCTGACCTTAGACCCTCTTCTACGCCCTCCATGATCTTTGCAAGTACCCAGAATATATCGCCCCCCTCCGCGAAGAGCTCGAAAGCTTCTCAAAAAGCTCTCCAGCTGCTGCCGACGGCACCACCCTTAACTTGACCCAAACGCCCCGACTCGACAGTTTCCTGCGCGAATCCGCGCGCCTCAACCCTCTCGACGCCCTCTCCGTCCGCCGCAAAACCCTCACCCCATACACCATCTCCAGCACGCCCCACACCCACATCCCCGCCGGCAACTGGATCTGTGTCCCGCAATCGGCACTAATGCTCGACTCCGCGCACTACCAACACGCCGAGACATTCGACGGGTTTCGGTTCGTGTGCGCCGGCGAGGCGACGACGCCGGCAGGCCGGATGGGAACCGAAACGAAGAACGACACCGCTGGCGGGAGTCGGAAGGAGAGGGGCAGCAAGTTCACCGACGTGGACTGGAAGTTTCCGTTCTGGGGCCTGGGCAAGAGGGCGTGTCCGGGCCGGTTCTACGCTTCCGCGCTCTTGAAAGTCACGCTCGCCCGGCTGTTGCTGCAGTAAGATTTCCGCCTCCCGACCGCGGCGGGCGACGGAGAACGGCCGCTGTCGTTTACGTGGCGTAGTGCTGTCGTGCCGAGGCAGGGAGTCAGACTCATGGTGCGGAGGAGGGGGAGTGCGCCCTGACGAACGAAGATAGCTTTTCCGTTTCTTCGTGCAGGCATGAGCCGCGGCTGTTGGTGACTGGAGCTCTTTTACATGACCGGTCCACATCTAGCTGTATCGTTCAGATCCAGGGCTGGTCCATGCCTTGTTGTGCATTTTGGGTCCAACTCGGGGGTGTTTCCAACACCGAGCGGGCGCGGGCAATGAAACGGGCAAGCGACCCCAGGTGCAGCGAGTCTTCTATCGCGACTTGATGTTTCTGCAGAGATTTTCAGCTCTAGAACTGACGACCGTCGATACTGTGATTGTAGGATATCTTGGCTTTCTTTGTACCAAGTAACAATGTTTCCTGCAAGTTATGGGTACATAGTCTCTCATCTTTCAATCTCAATCCCCAGTATCTATTATATATGTTTTGCCCTCCCTTTTCACCTCGAACACGTTTGATGGGTATCGTAATACAACACAAAACATAGATGCATAGGAATAAAACTAGTCACGGAGTACTCTAGAGACGAACGAAGCCTCGAACAAAACTAAGAAGTGTGTCGAAGCGGTGTAGGCTAGGTATGTATAAACCCCACTGCATCAGTGGCCTAAAACATGCGCCCTAGACGTCTCCCTTCAACACCCAACGAACCCTCACCCGGCCCGGGTCCGTCATCCGCAGCGTCATCCGAACCGCACTATCCTCCACCACGCTCTGGACCCTCTCCCGCGCCCGCGACTCTGTCTCGCCTTCTCGGAGGATCGGCCGCACGCGGTGCGTCCGGAACAAGGCGGCCATGACGGCGACGAATTCGACCTGAGAGAACTTCCGGCCGGGGCAGACATGGGCCCCGTCGGACCAGGGGAGGAAGGTGCCCCGCTGCGGCTCCTGGAGGGTCTCGTGTTCGAACTCGTTTGTGGGTATGCGGTCATGTCCGCGAGATGATTGGGGCACGATCCAGCGGGCAGGCCGCCACACGAGAGGGTCAGGAGACCAGTAGGAGGGGTGGGTGTGCAGAGCCAGGACTTGTGGGATGACCATGGTGTGGGGTGGAATGAGGTGCTTTCTGGATGAGATGGTGAGGGGTTGTGGTGTCTGGGCGGTATATTTGGGGATGCCGGTTACCGGAGGGTAGAGACGGAGGGTTTCGTGCTGGAAGTGAAGCGAAGTGAGTGAGTTGTTGATGTCCGAGTGGGGAAAAGGTGGTGTGGTCTAATGGGTACGTGGTGAGGATAAGAGATTGAGCTTACCATGATTGCGAGACAACGCTTGAATTTTGGGAAGAGCTCCTCGTATGTCCAGGTCGAACTGCTTTGGTGCGTGGCAGCATAGTGCTCGATCTCTTCTCCTATCCAATCTTGGACCTCGGGATGAGCGGTCAGGAGGTAAATGCTGTAGGAGAGTATGTTGCCCGTTGTCTCGTGGCCCGCAAAGTTGTAGATGAATAAGTTCCCGAGAATCTCGTCATCCCTCAGACCTCCCTGATGGCTGGTACTTCTATTGTTGCTATTGTGCGTCACTATGCATGCTTCCTCTGATCCACGGACCAGAGAGTTCATAAGGTTTCCAGATCCCACTTGTTGAATAGATATCATGCGTCGCTCCTTTTCAAGCATGGTGGTCATATGACTTTTGAAGTCGTTCACGGCTTGAGCCACTTTGGCCCACTTCTTCGGAACCAATGGCAGTGTCAACAGTCGGTGAGGCAAACCGACCGCAAGCAACGTTTGATCCAGAATCATAAAGAGCGCATCTCGATAGTCCATCATGGTTGAGTTTGGGTCGGCGGGTTCCATGGCACTTTCGTATGAATAGGACGTGCCCAATCCAGCGCAGGTCAAGACATGCATTGACAATATTCTGGTATCCTTATCTGTGCTGTTGAAGCCATTTGTGTGTTGATTAGTCCACCATTCGAGCATACCTTTGGCTTGGCGTAGAGACTCGTCCCAGACAAGGCGGCTATTACGCTCGTTGAAAGGAGGGGAGGTGATCTTTCGGTGTCGTTGCCACTCCGGGCCCTCGAGCTATTGCAGTCTTTTCAGCGGGGTCTTGCAGACAGCAGACAGCAGACATACTGTATCAACATTTGGACCAAACAGCTCGAGCATCTCTGCAGTTGTGCACGCAATCATCAGCCATCTCGTTGTGAGCTGTGATACCTCGCACGCCTGACAGATAGAAAACTCACTGTAGAGACGAAGTGGTTTGATGAAATCGTTCCGTCGGGAGAAAATATCATTTGCAACATTGGGGTCTGCAATGAACAGCATATTTTCCCCTGGACTCACGTTGATCCACGCATCACCAAGCTCAGCATGCATCTTGTACTTGTCGTAGTAAACCCACCCTCTCACACTATACCTAGTAAAACCACCAAGCCCAAACGGCAAACGTTTGAGGAGGGGGAGCAACAGTTTTTGAGAGATGACCCACAGAGGATGCATAGGATCAACAGGGCTAACGACGAAGGGAAGGCCCGTCTTGAGGGCATTGTTGCGATTGGTAACAAGACTGATGACATGTTGTAGTAGCGCAAGCAGAGGTAAGATGAGGAGCACTGTGATGTATACCATGGTGCCAAAAGCATCAATCTTGCTATCTCCTGCAGTCGAACAGTAAAGGTGAAGTAGTGTTTACTACAAAGAAGAAACGATAGCGCACAATCTGACAGACAAGACCGCACCTAATTGAGCGGTGATCCTACAAGTAGGCTTCAACGGATCAAAGTATGTGCCACTACTGTTTTGTACCTGCAAAGCATCGGCACAGCAGAGTAAGGTATACAGCCTGTATCCTGTACGCTGTGCCACATTTCAGCATATAAGGTGCATGTACGATGCAGTGTGAATGCAAAGCAGCAGTATATATTACGGAGTATAATAATCGCTAGGTACCTACCTTAGGTACTTGTCAAGCATCTGAGCTACCTACCTTAGGTACCTAGGTACTGTAGGCGCTGAATACGGTAGCGTGTGCATTGCAAGGCTGAGCCTGGAACACGCCAAAAGTCAGCCCGCAGATCCCTAACCTTACATATCAGGTAGCTTAGGGACGTAGAGAAAGAGAAAACGCTGAGTACATGTCTTGATCCCTAATCATATTGCTGACCTATATTCGCTCCATGTGCAAATCAGAACACTCCAAGCCGAAAGACGAGGATACCCTATCCGTTCCTTCACTGCGGCCCATCATGCACCACCGTCTCAACAGCACTTGTGGCACGGATTCATACTTTGGACCCCATGTGGCACGACAGCCTTGATCATTTCCACCCCCACCTGGGTGCTACTCCCGCTGCTTGCGATCTTTCCCGACCCCATGTGGCACATAGCCTTGATGATGGCCACCTTCATCTGGATGCTGTCCCCGCTTCTTCCCCATCTTTCCGTCCAGTGGTTTACCGTTCATCTCCAATTTGGACTGTGAGGCACAATAAGGATTCTGGTGTCATTGCATTCAAACGCCCTGCTCGACGTTCACATAAGTCAATCTTCTCTCGCACTAATGGATCCCTCTCACATGGATCTTTCCCATACACCGTTCTTGAAGCCTCCGCCTGGCGTTGTACCCGAATTCGTTGACCCAGTCTCCCAGGCGCCAACCGTCATTGTTATCAATGTCGTATGGATCACTCTCATGCTCTGCTTCGTTGTGATGAGGATATATACCAAAGGTCGTATTCTTCGGAACTTGGGCTGGGATGACTGTAAACCATTTTCTCTTCCTGACTCGAGTCAGAGCAGGTTGGCTGATAGATCTCAGATACTTGTGTGTTGGCAGCAGTAAACACCGCTCAGTACACACGTCCCTCAGATGTGCCCTAACACAGTCTACACAGATAGGATCGATATGCCATACAGCTGTTGTGCTCGATTGTGAGTGACGATCCATTTTAGCATCTCCGCTCGATGAATACTGACTGCGTCATAGTACTACACCAAGGATTAGGAAATCATATGTGGGACATGCCTGTCACCAAAGTGACGCAGAAATTCGTCCGGGTAAGTCTACTATATTGGTCAGACAAGAAATCACCCATCACCATCTTGTCTAATGTCTGAACCTAGGAAATCAATGCTTTGAGCATCATTTACCCTGTCGTTATATTTCTGACGAAATTATCAATCCTCCTCCTCTATTATCGAATCTTCTCTTGCCATCAGATTATGAAGTACCTGATATGGGCTGGGATCATCTTTCAGTTCGTCTTTTACACATTCTACACCGCGGATGAGATCGTCTACGAATTTAAGTGTACCTCCGCGAACTATCTCTCCTCTGCATACTGCCGTTCGTCCTACATTCTACTGCTTCTTCAAGGGAGCGTCAACGTCGTAACCGACTTCTATGTCTTATGCCTACCCGCGGCGAGAGTGTGGAAATTGCAACTCCCGCTCCGGCGCAAGGTTGGTATCGTTGGTATTTTTCTGACCGGACTTCTGTAAGTCAAGACCACCTGAGCTGTCTGCCATCCTTAAAGCTGACACGTGCAACGAGGGCCTGTGTTGTGAGTGTAGTCCGCCTGGCTCTCTCCGCCGAGCATATCCGTAGCGCCGACATCACCTGGACCGCCACGCCGACGACGCTCATGACCTGCGTCGAAATCAACACTGGTATCATTGTCGGTTGCATGTCTACTGCACCCCTATTCTTCCAACATCACCGTCCGGCGTCATTTTCTCTCTCTTCCCTCAGATCCTATGGCTCCCGCCTCCTCTCTCGAATCAGGGATCCGTCGACTCCTGGCTTCAAGGAGTCTTCACCTGACCCCCACCAATCCATTGACAAACCACGCCTAAAAGATAACAGTCCGCTGACTCTCGGCAACATCACTACTACTGGACGACTGGGCCGGTGGAGGAACGAGCCTGATACTGGTGGCTGGGCGGTGCTGACGAACAAGTCCACGGATGGTGAACCTGAGGTCAACAGCACCATGCACACCATTGATGAACGCATGAAGTATTCTCATAGCAGCCATGAAGGGACTCATGAGCTGGGCGTATGACTCTAACCAGGCTCTGTGATTTTCACTAATCCGATAAGAGTTCACCATCTTCATGATATCGTTGGATTCTTTGTCAGTTGAGTGATGATACTGTTAGACTCCAGGATGTCTAGTAAATATGAACGAAACACAGTTGTTTTGACTTGGTATATAGGCTCCGATGTGATGTGTGAAAGTGCTTGTTGCTTTGTAGACTAAGATATGTTTGTTAAGGTATTGTAGAGATCCTGCTCAGAGATTCGGCTCAGAGTCAGATCTCACTGCAAGGAGATCTCACTGTATCGCATTTCATCATAAGTCTACTAGACATATAATTCCGGGCGAATAAGTATCATCAAAAAAAACATAGATCAGTCTGTCTTTGGTTTGATTGTCGATGACATTGAAATAGTGTTCCGGTAATTTAGTCTTCCGTAGGTAAAGTGGTGGGCTTTGACTCGGTGCATCTGAACAACGCGCAGGTGTCATGTATCTCCCCATCCAGACAAACGACCAGCTTGTTCGATGAATTATGTCTGGACACTTCCGTGGCGGTCTTCTTGCACCGGCCTACGAAGTGTTCAGTCAACCCTCCTGGATGTCCCGAAAGCCCTGTTCGGGATCCGAATGGGCGGAGGATTACCAAGATCACCAGGACGGGTTTCAAGAGAGTATCTAGCCTCAATTCGATCTTTACAGCTACAGACAAGATGTTTCAACAGTGGGAGCTCATTGTGGGCGAAGAACCGTACAACAAGTATAACAGCACAGAGCTGGCTCAGAGCCCAATATCATTCGAGCAGCGCATTCTCATCGAAACGTCGATTACATCCCAAACATCCAACAGCCAAACCACCGAAGGCCAAAATCCCGCAAGCTAGAAGACCAGCGGAATCAGAGGATATCGATCCCGACAAAGGTGTACGCTTCCGCAGTGAGGATCTGTCCGAGAAGGAAATCACGTCTATATTTGGGCCATATATCGACAAATATGAAGGCAATAGGATACTACGCATCCTTCACGGCCAACGCCTATCCGGTACTCTCGATCAAGGCCTCGAAGTGCCACACGCCAGTGCCTACGCTCAGAGTCTAATCGCCACGGGGTTGATATGGCTCCGTGCGCGTTATCCTGTGGACGAGGATGCTGCGATCGTGGCGCGAATAGAACGGGAGCAAGCGGAGGAAGAGAAGGAATTGCTGGAGGACGCGAGTAGACTGGGCATATTACCCCAGCAGACCACGGATAAGAGCAAGTTATACGGCGTCAGCGGACTGGATGCTATTCGGGAACATTATGAAAGTCAGCCGGTCGCGGAGGCGAAGTCGAAGGTGGGGGGGAACGGTGGTGAGCCGGGCAAACTAGAGCCTGTTCTTGAGAAGAGGGAACTCCGTATGTACTCACCTATACACGGTGATCGTCTATTTGGCACGACAGGGCGGTGCGTGGGCTGACTTTTGAAGTTGCTCGTGCCACAAGACGGAAGTACTGGTCGGAACGAGCGCTTATATATCCCGGTGAAGAAGTACCCAAGATGACCATAGTAAGCCACAACTTGCACCTTGTGCCTGAGATCAGAACTTACGCTGTCGTAGTGGCAACGCCTCGGGCCCTCCGCCGTCGTGACACTTGTCGTCGTAGGCCTGGCATTCCTATTCGCACAGAATGACATTCCACCTCCCAAATCCGCACGGCTATGGCCGGACATGCCTCCTGCAGCTGCCACCGTCATCGGTCTGATCCTTGCGAATTCAGTCATACTCGTTATGTGGAGGATTCCGCCAGCGTGGCGGTTCCTCAACAAGCATTTCCTGAGCACTCCCGTTTATCCAAGCGCCATGAGTATCTTGGGAAACGTGTTCTCTCACCAGCAAGTGAAACATTTCCTTGCTAACATGGTGGTGCTGTGGTTTATTGGCACGAAACGTAGGCTGTCTTCATTCCCGAAAGTCAATCTACGGTTTATGCTGAGATTTGCGTAGTACACGACGACGTCGGTCGTGGTAACTTTCTCGCAATATACCTCTGCAGCGGAGTCCTGGGATCATTCGCATCCCTCAGCTACTGTGTATTAAGGAGTGGGTTCCACGTATCGTCGCTAGGGGCTAGCGGCGCCATGGCCGGCGTCGTTGGAGCCTGGTGTATTATTAACTCCGAGTATATAACCTCACCCCAGCCTTCAAGAAGACACCACGCTGACAGTCAACCATAGCAAGCGTTTCTCGTTCATCTTCCTCCCTCCGGATTTCCTTCCCGCCTTTTCGTGGACCGTCATCTTGACTTTCCTCATATCCGTCGAACTCGTAGGCGCCTCCAGAGGATGGCACCGGCTCGACCACTGGGCGCACCTGGGCGGTTACGCGACTGGGATCGCCGGGGGAGAATGGTTGAAGTCTGAGCGCAAAGAGAGGCAGCGTTTAGAGGCGCAGAGACGGCAGAACTTGGGCATCTTGGGTAGAATCAAGGAAGGGCGCTTTTAGTGAGGTTACGGCTTCACCCGGGCGGTTTGCTTGAGGGCGTAGCTGTTACTTCGTACTACAAAGCAGGCTACAGTACGCCGGGACGATACTCTAATACATCACGACGTTGTTGCTCTGTACAACATTAGCTGCGGTCTCCGCATAGTGCACGTCTATATCACAACATTCAAAGATACCCCGCGCATCTTGGTCTTCCTCTTGATCGCAGGCCCCGAACCCAGTTATATATCGCAGCGAGCGTCTCCCTTCCACATACGACCACAGACTAAGGAGAACTGGGCATCCCGTCCGCTCTGCCATACATAAACCTTAGATCGGCGCATTAGTAGTTGAGTCGGTGACGACCAGCGAATACCCGCTGTTGTATGTTTTGCATTTTGTCTCTTTGTGACCATAGGTAGCCGCTTGTGGACTTGATACTGGTTGGAAGGTGGCTGCTTCTTGCTTGTCAATGCCAAATGTCAGATGGCTCCTTTGTAGAAGAGGTCTTGTTCGATAGTATGTGTTCACTCGGAAAGACCGTAGTCTGTCTATGCTATGGTGCTTGTATACGGATGCCTGAACTCTCAACGGATGAGATAAGCTTAGGGTTCGGGTGAAGCCAGGCTTCAGGTAGTCACCTGTACATGGGCCAGTGAGTCGGTACCTAGCTAGGTCTAAGGTTGCTATAGTAGTAAAGGTACTTGCACTAGGGTAGACTGTCCGGCGCTTGTATCAAGGTGCTTGGTTGAAAAAGTGAGGAAGAGGTTCATCATGTCCATTCCCTAACGCTGCTATCAACGATTGACGCCTGGAAGGACTGGAAGGAATGAAATTCTAGAAAGGTACAAACGGCCTAATCTCTAACATGAATATTGAGGACGAGAGATTGATTCGCTGATATGAAAAGATATTGCGTTTTTTCATGCCCGCTATACTTGTCAAAAAGTAGAGGCTATTCATCACGCAAGCACCTGAGCCAATGCAATACCGCCAGCAAACATCGACGCAACAGTGATGATGCTGGAAATCGAGAGCAGAGCCATGCCGGTAATCCCGTGACCCGAAGTGCATCCACCAGCAAGCCTGGCACCAACTACCATTATGCAGCCACCAAGGACCGCAGGAACAGCTGGGACCTGCATGTTTGTCGCTACCCTTGCCGACGCAGTTGACTGAAGCAGAGCGTAGCTTCCCACGAGTATTCCTAATGCGAACTTGATCGCCCTCGTGGACGGTGGCGGCGTTTGTACCGGCTTAGACCCGAACAAGGAATCCCACATCCGCCAGAAACTCTGCCCGATCTCTTCATACGCTGTTGATACACCCAGGGGTGAGCCCGTCATCATCAGCGACGCAGCCTGAGCACCACCGATCAGGAGACCCCCCAGGACTGGGTGCAGAGGAACATAAGCACCCTTGGGCCCTAGCGACGTCGCGAGAGTGATCATCCCTAGACATGCCGCCTCGTAGGCCAGGATGACAGAGTTTTGACTCAGATTGAATTTACTGTATATGGTGTGGCTGGCGGAGGTGGCGCTGTTGCTCGGCACGTCTTTGCGTATATATGGAGACATTCTCGTCCACAAGATGCCCCCAAGAACACCACCGAGCAGGACGAGCCATCCTGACCGAACGCCGCTCGAGAGCTGCACGAGGACGGTACCCGGACAAGCCCCGGTGAGGGTCATACCGGCACCCACCATAGCGCCACCGATGATGTTCGCGTCGTAGTTACTGAACCAGCCGATGGTGGATGCTTTCCGAGGTGGACAGTGGGCGACTTTGAGTCCCTCCATGATCGCCATCACCGCACTACGGACCGTCAGCCAGGGTTCTGAGCAACGACCGAACAGAAGCATGCGAGACACTTACGCACTGCTACCGCTGGCGGTCAGGAAAACTTTGAGCATGTGCCAGTCCTTCATCTCCATCTGCGAGACGATGACCGATGGCAGATACACTCCTGACGAAGCCAGAGCTGCGCCGAAGAGTCCACCAGCTCCAACGGTGGCCAGCGTTTTGATCGCGGGGGAGGAAGACTTTGAAGACTTGTCCATGACACTGGCCGAGAGCGAGGGCTTTGGTTTATCCACGTTTGTTGTCATTTCGACGAAGGGTTCCAATCGAGAGCAGTGAAAGTGTAAAATCAAAGGAACAAAAAGCAAGAAGTCAGTTCCTAGACCTTATCCCATCGACATAAGGTCGCCGATTAACTTTGGGTGTTACCTGGTAGGTAGTTCGCCGATTAAAAATTAGACGGCGACTACACGGCTGTGATATTGGATACATGACGAACGGCCTACATCACTCCAGCACGAAGAATGTCAGCTATAAAGAGGCCCGTTGACAGACTTCTCTGCATTCAGTCCCAACTCATCCCGATCAACACAAACACCCACCAGAACATCACCATGAGCGAAGAACAAAAGCCCCTCGTCCACGTCTGTTTCGAGCCTAAGACCGGCACCCGGCAATACGTCATCGCCGACCCATCGACACGTGACGCGGTCATCATCGACCCCGTCCTCGACTTCGACCCCGCCAGCAGCAAAATCACCACCACCACCGCCGACGCCCTCCTCGCCCTCGTCGCCAAACACAACTACACCGTCCGGCGCCTGCTCGAAACCCACGTGCACGCCGACCACCTGACCGCCTCCAGCTACCTGCAACACCAGCTCGTGCGCCAACACCACCCTCGCCCGGACATCTGCATCGGCAAGCGCATCACCGCCATCCAAGCCCGCTTCGCCCACCGCTACGGCATCGACCCCTCCGAGACCCGCGACGCCTTCGACCACCTCTTCGACGACGACGAGTCCTTCACCCTCGGCGCCCTCACCGCCCGCATCCTGCACCTCCCCGGCCACACCCCGGACCACATCGGCTACCTCATCGGCCCCAACGTCTTCACCGGCGACTCCCTCTTCGAGCCCGACGTCGGCTCCGCCCGCTGCGACTTCCCCGGCGGCGACGCCAACGCCCTCTACCGCTCCATCACCGCCCTGCTCGCCCTGCCGGCGCACTATCGCCTCTACACGGGCCACGACTATCCGCCGCCCGAGCGCGAAGGGGGGGAGGGGAGCGTGCCGCATACGACGGTGGCGGGGCAGCGGGAAAGGAATAAACATGTCAAGGAGGGGACGAAGGAGGAGAAGTTTGTGAATTGGAGGCGCGAGAGGGATGGGGAGTTGCCGGAGCCGAGGCTTATACATCAGGCGCTGCAGGTGAATGTGAGGGGGGGGAGGTTGCCGGCGGTGGGGAAGGATGGGTATCGGTTTTTGATGGTGCCGTTGAAGGTGGCGGAGCCGTGGGTGGTGGAGGAGAATGGGGTTGAGGATAGTATGCGGGGTTGATGGCGAGGGATATTTCCAAGAGTGGTGTTACGGTTGTAAGATTCGGCATAAGTTATTCAATCATGTGTGATCGTCATCGGATGTACGATTATGGGCACTTGTTGATATTGAGATGAATCTGCGCATTCCCCTTTCCTGAATCAGTCAGGATACCAATACGGGTTTGAACCTCCAGGTCTCAGCTCGATTCAAGCAGCCAAGCCTACGGAGTAATAGTATAGTATCAGTCATCACTTCAGGCATCGTGATGGGTTTAGGGCAGTCCGTTGCAACACCATCTGCGTGCTCATCGGGTCTCTCGATTTCCTGCCATGCCGAACAGGAACGGTAGAAGATAACCATATCTCCACGAAGCACAGAATCTATATTGAATCCCACCCGCTATACTGCTACTACGCCGGTAGTTTCCCTCTTACCATCCCGGCTCGCCCCTTCTACCCCTTCACTCCCAGCCTCCACATTGAAACAAAAAGCCAACAAAACAACCCCCTTCCCCACCCCCGAAATGACCAACGCAAACGCCGACCCAACCCTCTGATACACAAACGCACCCGCAAAACTCCCCGCAAACAACGACAACAAAAACAACGCCCTCCGATTCCGGCCCCGATTCCTCCCCGCCAACAACCTCTCATCCACCAGCAAATCCACCCACGCCGCCGTCGCCATCGCCGTCGTGATCTCGGCAATCTTCGTCGACCGCGCCATCGCCACCTGCGCCCCCGCCGAGAACGCCAGCATCGCAATGACGCCCTTGGCTGTCGCGCCCTCGGCCTCGACGACACTCCCGCCGCGATACTGCAAGCCCGCGGCGGCGAAGACGAGCGCCGTCTGCACGGCGTTGCTGACGAGCAGCCAGACGCGGCGGCGGCCGCCGACGACGTGCCCCAGCTGGCCCATTATCAGCGCACCCGCCACGAACAGGCCGAGGCTGACGCCGATGTTGGGCAGCGAGAAGAGCGAGCCGGCGATGCCGGCGGCGCCGACGGCTAGCAGGACGGTGTTGCCCGTTTGGTTGGAGGCGAAGCAGTGGTAATCTGGGAAGGTGGTGGCGTCTTGCATGCCGGTGGCGAAGGCGAGGAGGAGCAGTTCGGCTTCGACGACGATGTTGATTTGGATGGAGGCGGTGAGGTAGGCTAGGAGGCGTTGGGTGGGGGTTCGCCGTCGCTGCATCTTTGGTGTGTATATATGGTTTCTGTTTTACCGGAAAGGGAGGGGTGTTGGCCCCTTGCTTCGTGGTGTTTTGAAGATTGGTTAAGATGAACGAATTTGATTGAGATGTTCGAAGAGGTAACCAGGCAGAACATCAACTTTGTTCTTTCTGTTTTTTCAACCCCGAAAGCCAAAAATCTAGGTCTCAGTCAAAGCCCGAACCCTAGGCCTGACGACTTCGGGCGTACCCCTTTCTCAACCAAGTTTCAGGCCTTAGTGCGCCCTTCTCTATCCAGGTGAGCAATAGACCACTGTTCCGTTCCGTCCCCCTTTGTCCCTAACATGAAAAATGCTGGACAGCATCTGCTGCCCACCGCGGAAATTTCATCGTGAAAGAGCCTAATCCCGGGGCGCTAGTGAAGTCGGCGAGCTAACAAAAGGTCGCCGACCTCGATGCTCGCCGACATCAGGTATTTGTACGTAGCTCTGCCCTCGCCCCATGCAAGACCGGCCGATACAGGAATGTCCCTGTCTAGCACATTAGTTCCATATCGAAGGTCCCCAAACGCATGTTTCCACATGGGCCCCATCTCCATGTGCTGATTGATTGATTGATTGATTGATTCATAGGTGATCAAGGCTGCCTAGGCTGCCATACACTGCATAACTACAAGTGACTAGCGCATACTGATCTCACTCTCATTATCATCTTGCTGTCATCATCACTGTCACTGTCATCTCATGAACTAACTAATACAAATTTTGACTTTGTTTTCTGTAATTCCTCATATTACTCTTGAGCCTGATGCTTGCTAATCTTCTTTTCTTATAATTTAATGTTAATGTCTTTCTTCAGCTGTCATCAATAAAGAATAAACATTGCTATAAACAATTAATTGTCTTTTTTACAATCTGAAGTGTATAATTGTTGAATTTTCTATTTCAGACTGCATCTAAGAGTGCCAGATCTTCTAATGTCTTTTTTACAGTCTGAAATTGTCTTAAAAGATTGCTTCATAACATAAGTATAATGACTACTTTAATTAATGCTGAGTCTCATAGAATCTTCTTTATATCATTAATTCATCTTAATAGTTTCTTTCTTAAATCTTAGATTTATAAACATTTCATTAGCACATAATGAACAGTCTAAATGCTCAGATTGTATAAACATCATAAAGAATTCATTCAGTCTATAGCATAAAGATAATAAGTTATGTTAATCTTCTCTATATATAACTAAGTAATAAGAAAGCTTATGAGTCAGCAAAGTTCTATATATTTATTTAACACTTTTCTGTCTGACTATTGCTTTATGCTGAATGTAATTCATCTCACTGTTTCATTCTTTCAGTCATTGACTCATTCTTTTACTACTTGCTGATGAAGTCTTATCTTACAAATAATAATTAAATGTCAAATCTCTATAATCTATTCTTTTTCAATGTATAAATCTCTGATCTAAATCACTATCTTAATTATTCTATTCATCTCTTCATTTTCTGATATCTCTATATGCATCAATATTCATCAGATTCATATCTAAATCTTTTGACTTCATAAATTATTTATTCTCTTCATTATGCACTGCAGTAAGTATTGATCTGACTGTATATCTGATTTAACAGTTAATTAAATTGCTATTTAATTATCTATGTATATGTTTACTGTTCAGAGCTTTAGTTTTATCATTTTTACTGTGCTTACTATGCTTATTATCATGATCAGACTCTATAGCTTCATCATATACACTGTGAATGTCTTATTTATGTTTATATATATTATACATCTCAGATCTCTTTCTAATATCACTGTTATTGCACTCATCTAATTCTTAATGTTACTGTCATTCATGTAAATATTCAATACTTTTTAATTCTAACAAAGTTTGTTAATATCATGTCTGTGAACAGCTTCATCTACATTGTCATTTATGTGAATAATTGAGCTGTTTCATCATAATGATACAATGTAGAGCATTTTGAATTTTAAGTTAATTTTTAATGAAAGTTGTGTCTGCATCTTATAATGAAGCTACAGACATTTTAATGAGCTCTTTTAGCAAAGCTTCTTTGTAAAGTTAGATTTAATTTTCTTCATTAAGATATAGATTAATACAGTGACAATATAAAGTATAAACTTTCTTAGTGTCTTCTTTAGCTGCTGTTTCATCTCAAAAAAAAGAGTTTTATATTCAGTGCTGAGCTCACTGTTATATGAAAAACTCTTACTATAATAACTTTTATCTGTTGCTGTATAGCTGTCAGTTTCTAAAGAATTCATTTTTATTATATAATTGTTTTGTGCTCACTGTCTAAGCTGTATTAGACTGAGCAGCAGTACAGAATTTATAACAGCATCATTGTTATATAAAGTCTTTGTAAATTTTTAAGCTTAAAGTTTTATGTAAAGTCTGTCAGCACTGCTAGATCTCTGAGACTTGTTGTGACTCAGATCTAAATATATTGTATATATACATTTCATTTTAAATGTAAGTTCAAGATGACTCTTAGCACTTTACATATCAGTAATATCTGTACTGTGTGTATGTCTAAAATCAGCTTTACTGTTATGTCATGTCTTGTAAAGCAGTTTGTAAAGTAAATAAACTCATACTTAACTAAGACAAAAACAGAGATATATTTTTAAGCTTATTGCTTTGTATAGCTGTGCACTATATACAAAGTGATGCAGTTCTTCTCTACTGACTTTTTTATCATTATAATGTTTACATCATCAATTCAATTTACTGCTGTGACTCAAAGCTATAAATCATTGACTAGATTCAGTATGTCAGCATTGTAGAATAGATATAGAATGAATGATAATGATAAGCTTTAAAATATATTTATATAAATGACAAAGCTCTTTGACTTATATTTTGACAGCTTTATTATTAATATTTTTTTTCTCAGAAAGTCTTCTATTCAGTTCACTATCTTTAGTGATAGATGACATTTTTAAAGATTGTAAAATAATCTTTTATAAAAGACATTATCAAAGACTTCTGATACATTCAGCATTAATAGTGATGTAATTAATGTGCTTAATTTTCATACTTTATAAATCTACTTCAGCAGTGTATAAATTGCCTACTCTGTAAACACAATCTTTTGATCTCTCAGCAGTGTTTTAAATAGCAATTAATAAATCTCTGTTATATAACTTATTCTATGTGTCATCATGAACTTCAGAGCCTTGTTCATGATGTTTAGAAATGTCATTAATTAATATATCTTAAATTGCTGATAATCTTCTTTATTAAGCTTCTGCAGCATCACTGTAATGAAGTATTTAAAGACTCTTAAATGTCTTCTGCTGTTCAGATATAAATTGTACAGTGAGAGTAGCAGTGAGAATAGTTACAGTAATATTTAATGTAGAACTTAATTTAATATATTATTTAATTTTAATGTCTTATTGTTTAATGTTCACATTATAATCTCTGTTAATTTGATCTCTGTAATTAAAGACATAAATATTAATTTAAAATACTTATATTCTGCAATGTTGCTAAGATCTATCTCTAAAGAAGTTAAAAAGAAAATTGTTTAAAGTAACTCTGTCTTGTTCTGCAGTTCTGTAAGTTTCAGCTTTTTTATCTGTTTCAGAGTGAGAGTAAAAGTCTGATTTGTAACTTTATAATTTCTGACTCATTTCATCAATTTTTATAATTTTTAAAAATTCTTTAAAATCATCTCTATTCATTCTCTGTAACTCATTTTCATT
>JAABUU010002549.1_pt1 | contig 25699 bp, 28 predicted proteins | sample 5559301 | NCBI WGS metagenome assembly JAABUU01 (sample SAMN10711884, study PRJNA513360) | rock metagenome | isolation source: Antarctica rocks | place: Antarctica: Victoria Land, Richard Nunatak white | reverse complement strand
AAAAGTGTGCACACTCTGCAAGACTTGTATTAAAGTATATATATTTAACACTCTCTCATACTCATCAATACAGAGTGGCCTTGCAGTCTTTTGTTGCACCATAATGAAAGTGATGAGAACTTAAACTTGAAACCTTCTCAGAATTATTCATTTTTGAATTTTTACACTTAATCAGAATTCTTCAGTTCTCAACTCTTTTCAGAATAGAAGATTACTCAGTCATGTCTCACTGCACTAGCTGGGCTCATATTCTGTCAAACAAAAGTGTGCACTTTTGTTTAACATGAAGACTTATCTTTAAATGATGTATTTCACAATTATTTATGCATAAAACACTGCATAACTCTGAAAATTACTTATACAAAGATAAGATCTTCTTCTGAATAAAAATATTGAATATTTTCTTATTCACTTTCTTCTCATAGATCTCTCAAGCAATATAGTTGTCAATTATATATGCTGAAAGAATGTTGTAATGCTTTTCTTTCTAAAAAGACTTCTTTATGACTGCTTACTTCTTCACAGTAATTCAGTCAAACTTTCTGTCTGCAGTACAGAGATTGATGACACTTTTATTGATAAAGATTAGTTAATTAATATATTAACTACTTAGCTGCATCATTTAGTTATTACAGATCTTTTAAGAATGTTTAATGATTCATTTCTGACATTAAAAATCATCTTTTTAATGACAGTAACAGTGACAAAAAAATGCTTATCTGCTTTCTTAATTAATTAATTCATTTAATGATGAGACTGACAGTACTAATGCTGATCTGAATTTCATACTTATATTAAATATATCTTTGCATCTCATTTAAATATGCTGTAAATCAATTCTCAAGAAAATTAAGTACTTTCTATATTAATTATTAATAAATTAAATTTCTCTCTCTAAATTGAGATCTATCTCTATTATAGCAACTGTAAGTAGTCTTAATGTTCTTAATTTAAACAATTTAAATACAGTGACTGACTTTCAATTTTATAGATTTCTTCACATTCTCTCAATATACTTTCAACTATATTCTGTGATCTCTGCTATGACCTTAAGTGACATTTCACACTTCAGATTCATTTGTATATTGCTTCTGATGTTGTGATTGAGATTATGAGGATGTCTCATAGTGACAGTGATGATGATGATGTTGAGGAAGGCAGTGAGGTTGATTTCATGAATGATGATTAGAGAAGAAAGAATTTAGACAGGTTTTACTGTTTATTTTCTACAAATTCTTGCTATGTGTCCCTTGGAGCCAACATTCTAGGAATAGCTGTATTACATCAGCAAGTATTTGTACATTGTAATACAAGGGTTTCTGACCTCATCTGCTGGCACATAATCGCTGGATCCATGGGTTTCTACGTTGACATGTTACCCTTAATTAGCTGCTAACTTAGAATCTACACTTCTGATCAGAAACGAGGTGATGGAAGTGGTTGGGGAAATTCGTCGACAAGCTATTCCTCAGGACCACGCTTTCTGAGATGCTCAACGCCATAAAGAAGCTCGCTCAGTGCCCTATGCTGAGACGTCCCAGCATCCTCTTTTACGTCGGATTCTGTACTCCTATCGTTGCTGATAGTCTCTGAGACCGAGACTAAGCTTTCATTTCGCACCTCAGGTTCTCCTTCCAAGTTCGTGGCAAAGCTCAAGGCATGCAATCGAAGCACTGCTTCTTGGGACTCTCGGCTTCTCAACACCTCTGTAGAACCTGCTTCGTGAACGTTGTCAATGGAAATTATGATGGATGCTCGATATTCCAGTATGACAGCGTCTACAACGTTTCCTGGCAGAGCGTAGAACCGCCGATAATGCATCAAACCGTCAGTCCTGAGTGACCAGTGGAATAAAGCAGGTATACTAAGCCATATGATATTATCAGTCGTGACATCCAACGACAAGATAGTGGTCTCTTTTTACCCTTCAAAAGCAACAAATACCTCCCCTACACTCTGCGGATCGGAGGAGTGCGGACTCCCCAGAACCCACATGCCACACACAGCAATCTTATGGATAACACTGCTTCTGATTCCGGCAGTCTTCGCCCCTACCGAGTCACGCCAGTGGTGGTAAGGTGGAATGAGATCAACTTTGTGGAGGGCTTTCCTGGCCAACCAATTCCAAACTACCAGATAATCATCACCTCCACCAGATATCAGCAGGTCTCGATGCCAGTGCGGCACAACGATCTTGCTGACAAACTCGGTATGTCCGAGACAATAGCCCTCGATGATGTGCGCTTGCGGCAGTCCACGGGATATCCGGATATGCTCATCTCGATCTGAAGTCAAGATATAGCTTCGAGATTCGTGGGCAAGAGCAGGTTGAACATCCAGATTGACGTAGGCCATATCTGTAAGTAAAGATACATGACCTAGGAGAAGATGATGTTCAAAATCGCATGTCTTTTTCTCCGCTGAGTGATTAGTCCGGTTGAGCTGATTTCTCAGTGCCTCTTGATTTTTTTTAGTATGTACGGTCAGCATGGACGCGGCAGGGAACATTCTCCCAGTGGCGCCCGAAGGCTTGCGGTCTATTGTTTCTGACGCAGAATGCACCCTATTTTCAATACTGAAGGTATCTCCAAGGAGTGGTAACGAATAGACATCGCCAAACTTGTCTGCGCAAAGTATTGTTGCATTATCTGGCGTGACTGTAATGGCGCAGGGACGCTTTGGCATCTGTCTTGAATCGTTCTCAGTCGTAGTCCCAACGTTCATCGGGCACAGTTTCCCTTACCGCTCACTACGCTGTAGTAGTGTTCCATCTTTGAGCAAATCAAAGACTCGAATGCACTTTTCATCTCCGGTAACTGCGATCACATTCTTTGCCTCTGACGTGATGGCCAGTTTGGTAATTGCTGGTTTGGACGCACCCAGAGATCTGGCTACACATTTGGGTACGTCAACCGCTGTGCTTGCAACTGGACTCTCTGGGAATTCCCCATGATCTGACAGCTTCCTTCTCTTATCTGGTGGCTCAGTGTCGTCCTTAGACCGCTCACCGGTAGGTCGAGTACCCTTCCGTTCTGCTTCTCTGGTTTCGTGTCTCCTAGCGCAGAGAGGGGACCACGTTGCCAACAGAGCTCCATCGTTGAGTCTGTACGTAGAGATGGTTGATTCGGCGGCAGCTACAAGAATGTGAACATCTGGCGTAGCAGCTAAGGCGAGGCATTGGAAAGGGTGCTGCATCTTGCAACTCTAAGGTAACGATAGCTTCAAGGTATGTGCCTTACTTAATACTATCGCTTGTGCTCGAGATACAATTTCCTAAGGTGAAGCTGCCTAAAGCGACGCCTTGTGATTGGCTGAGAGCTATGCTGCCCTAACGTACCTGATAGCCTATACTTATAAAGGCTAGTACGTTATTACTAAGCAATAATCTCCCACAAACCAAACAAACATTTCAGGAACCGAAACAGCAAGCACAACGACATCGGGAAAAAAGAGCGAAGCACCAGACTCAATACCAAATTTCGACTTGACCCTTAAACATCCTATCTTCATTCAAGAAGACATGGGGGGCAAGACCAGCACCAAGGCCGCTTACTTCGACAAGCTCAAAGGCTTGCTGGAGGAGTACAAGTCTATCTTCATCGTTACGGTGGACAATGTCAGCTCCCAACAGATGCATGAAATTCGGCAAAGTCTGCGAGGCGAGGGTGTTGTTTTGATGGGCAAGAATACTATGGTGAGTGTTGCGGGATTTCGCCATGCTCAACTCAGGCCCTACACTGCGACCGAAGCGGTGGACACACCGACCACATGGGCTCTTCGCTGACTTATTTGCGTCCAGGTCCGACGAGCTATCAAGGGGTTTATCAGTGATTTTCCAGAATACGAACGCCTCCTACCACACGTGAAGGGTATACTATGAGCATGAGATATGGTCCAGATGAGCTCTGGAGCTAAAGCTGTACAGGCAATGTCGGGTTTATCTTCACCAACGGCGACCTTAAAGAGACCCGATCGAAGATCCTCGCAAACAAGGTTGCCGCGCCCGCGAGAGCTGGGGCCGTCGCACCCCTGGATGTCTTCATTCCTGCCGGTAATACCGGAATGGAGCCCGGCAAAACCTCCTTTTTCCAAGCTCTTGGTGTTCCCACCAAGATTGCACGTGGTACTATCGAAATCACGACCGACCTCAAGCTCGTCGAAGCCGGTAGCAAAGTCGGTGCGTCTGAGGCCACGCTCCTCAACATGTTGAACATCTCACCCTTCACGTACGGTATGACCATTGCGCAAGTGTACGACCAGGGCCAGTCGTTCAGTCCCGACGTCCTTGATATCGAGGAAAAGCAGCTCTTTGCTGCTCTCAACTCCGCCATCAAGACCATCGCGACGATCTCCCTTGCCGCAAACTACCCCACTTTACCGTCCATCATGCACTCCGTGGTCAATGGTTACAAAAAGGTCTTGGCCGTTGCCATTGAGACTGACTATAGCTGGCCGGAAATCGACCAGCTTAAGGACCGTATCGCCAACCCCGACGCGTACGCCTCAGCCGGGCCAGCCGCCACCGAGGACAAAGCGCCAGCCGAGGCCGCGAAGGAAGAGGAGAAGAAGGACGAGTCTGAAGCCGAGGAAAGCGGAGACGAAGGTAACACTTACGCAATGCGACCCCCCCATGTTTTAAGATGAACTTGCTGAAACATAACATAGGTTTCGGGGGCCTTTTCGACTAAGCATGTTACCTCGGTTTGCCGCCTGTCTTGCCTGCGCGGCCACTGCTCTCATTCAGCGTTGGGGACGCTTATGGTGAAGAGCTTAGGGTGCAGTCATGAGAGGCGTATGACTAGCAAGATGCAACGTTTGGATGATTAGGGAATAATTCTTAAAACTGATAATTCTCTACATCTAAAGTGCAGTGTTGACCTGCAGATGGCTGACTTTGGAGCATAACTTCTGGCCAACGCCACCTGTCGAGTAAGTCATTGCCTTTCCAGTTCCATCTCTGAACGTCCCCTATCCCCTGGCGGAAGATTATATCCTTTTTAACCCTGACCTTCTACATGAAGAAGAAAAAATCAGCAACAACATACACTCTAATTTTTTCATGACGCCAAAATAAATTCCTCGATCTATCATATTCGAGCTCTGTCTTTACCGGGCTGGGCTGACATTCATTTTAGATAAATCCTAGAGATCGAAACCCACGTAAGACGCCCCACAGCAGTTGTTGCCCGTGCAGCTGCCTTGTCATGCATCGTGTGTATCTCTCTCAGTCCCTTAAGGTAATAATGCCCCGGCATTGCACCATTCGTGCGTTTCTCCTCCCTCTGGGTGCCTCTTGTTGTCATCATGACACCTTCCTGCATTGCCAGGCAAGTTGGCAACCTGTCCAGGCCCGGTACGTGTATGTTCAGGTGAGTCTTGAAGAGGCAGCTCGTTCTATGCAATTCCCGAGGTCCTTGCAACCTAGGTACCTACCTAGGTAGCGAGCGTGTATCTGTCGAGCCTCGTGCTGCTGCGAAAGTGAATGGCCTTACCCCTTACCTACCTTTACCTACCTACCTACCTATGTACCAACCTTACCTCACCTTACAGATACTGGCAAGCACCAATCAATCATGAGGCGGTGGTGATATATTGGTGATCCCTCGGTCATTATGTAACAAACCGTACTGTCATCATACCCAATGCCTTCGTGGCGGATCGAAATACGTTCATATTCTTTCCCTATTCCCACCAGGCATTACGTGCGGAATTCAGCCGCGTGGATCTGACCAATCATGGATAACGCTATTACCCAATTCCGCATGGCATCTCAGCAGCCATGACATGGTTTACGACAGTCTCATGATGCCGCAAGGTTCGCGTTTGATGGCGACTTCGGGGCATACTACCCGACTGCGACTGTTCAACATGGCCGTCTGGCTCATTAGATTCCTGGAGCGCCCGCCGCTGCTTCTTCATCCGCAGATAGAACAACGACAGCGACAGCGACAGCGACAGCAACAGCAACAGCAACAGCGGGATCATCCGACACTGTACCAATGATGGCCTGCAACATTTGCAGTCTTCCGTACGAGATTCTCTCAGGCATCTTACAAGAGGCCGCTGCACTCAACGCCCGGGATGCAGCTACATACACCTACGGTCTGAGTCAGGCTCCGGAGCCCCTGCAGAACGTGCGGGTCCAGAAGGTTGTCAGGGGGAGAGTGCCTCCAGATGTCCTCCAATGGAGAGCTGCAGATCCCATCCGCCAGGTGTGCCCGCAGTGGCATGCCTGGGCGGTAGACTACGCTTTGAGAGAACTGTACATTAGGAGATGGAGGGGCAGTGAAAGGTATGCTGAGCAATGATATCTCTGGCTTGTTGGGGACCTAACCGAGAGTCCACACAGGTGGTTTGACTCGAGGAGCCTGGCTGGGGTCAAGAATGCCTCGATGATGGCCGTATACCGTGACCCTTTCTTTGACCTTAAGGAGACCTTGAAACTCTTCTCCCAGTATCCGAGCCTAGCTTCGAGTGTGCGGCGCCTGTGGTTTGCCGGCTTTCACGTTTCGGAAACCGGTGCATATATCTTTCAAATTCTCGCTCACTGCAACAATCTCAGATCCGTGACTTTGCCTTCGATAGCTCTTCGGCATGGTACCGTTGAAGACTGGTCACGTCTCCTTGGCCGTAGGCCAGGCTTCGGTGGGATCGCATCGCTGGAGCTCTTGGCAGTGGATCTGAAGGAGTCGCAAAGGTTGAGCGCCTTCAATAGAAAGGACCATCAAGCTTTGGACCGGGTATCCGTCAACTTTAGTTGCCTAACCCGATTGAAGATATTTGGTGACACCAACTTCATGCCAGTGAAGGATGATGATTTGAGAAAGATGGCGAGGTCAGCGACTGATCTGAAAGAGGTGCACGTGACAGGCATGTCGTCTATCACCATCAGTGGCATCATGGCGTTGGTCAAGTCCTCGAAGGATAGTCTTCGAGTTCTCGAGTACTCGCCAGTAGCTAATGACGGTTTTGGGCACTTGGACTTGGCGGGCACCGAGAGCGATGGACATTTGTGTTCTACTCTCATCAATTGTCGGCGTTTGGAAAATCTGTCCATCTCACTGCCTGCCATCTGCCCCGACCTCTTTTTGAGCGACACTCTGAATTGGAAAGGGGAAGTACAAATCAGAGCTACGAGACTCTGTCCAGTATACCAGAGCTTGGCATTATCTGCGGAAGCGCAGGACAAGTTCTGGAAGATGCTCGACCACGCACGAACACTGATGGCGGCTCTGGCCTCTGATTTACGCATCGAGATCTTTATATGTAAGGGCCTCCCATTGTACAATCCCTAAACATATGCACCCGCTAACTGCAACCCAGCCCATTGGATTTTCGAGCCACAACAAAATGTCGTGCACGGCAGTTTCGAGTTGGCCGAAGCCTTGTCCGACTACACTTGGCCAACGTCCAAAAGGTTGTCCGGTAAGGGCCCTTACGGCCAGACCGGTCTCTATGGTCCTGGCAAGGACGAAGGACCATATTCTTACATATCGGAGGATGCTTTCAGGGACGGGTTGCGACAATCATACATCTCTTTCTAAACGAGGAGACTTCAAGCGTGGTTCACTTAGCTAGTTCTGGCTTCTTCCGGCCAGGTAGACTTGGCAGTCACTTCAAACCGTATCGTTACTTCGTTATGGGCAACACGGTAGGATACGAGGATATCAATAACATGCTCTTGCAGTCTCTATTATACGCCGTGCCATATTGCTCCACAGCATACGTACCCACCCTGGGGGCCTGTGCTTATACACTCTGGCCTCTGCCCCTTCACTCCACCACCTGGCCCGCTCCCGGTCATGCCTCCCACCCAGACGCCCAATCCACCCATCGAGATCCACATCCACCCAGCTCCAGGGGAGAGCCTGACGGCTGTCCTGCATGCCTTCCTACCGCACTCGCTGGCCGTGCTGCGCCGCGTTCAATTCCGCCGCCGCTCCCCGCACCGCACGCTTCTCGCTTCTTTCCCGCCTTCAACTCCACCGATTCCCACGAACCGGAAATCGACACCGGCGCGTCAGCGGCTGACTCGCGATGCCAGGAAGGCAACAGACTCTCCGCCGCCGTTCGTCATCGCTTTCGTGGATCGGAGCCGGGTGCCCGAGACGGAATGCTGGATCTTCACTTCCTTCGAACGTCCCGCCGTGCGCGGCGCAGAGGGACATGGACCGATGAAGTCGCGTGACGGCGACGAGAAGGGGCGAGCCAATTGTCCTGGCGACGTTCAGAACGGTGCGCTCACCCGTGAGGACAACGTCAAGGATGACGAGGAGGAGGCGGAGGTCGAGGAGTTAACCAAGGCGTATCTGGGCGCGCTCTTCGACGCCATCTCTCGTCTCGCCTGCCCCGCACACACGAAGACCGACGAACGGCCGATCTTGCGCGTCGGTTCGCTGCACTCTTGTCTCGTGCCGCTGCTGGCTTCGGCCGGGTGGCTGGAATGGTGCTCGGTGCCTTGGCAGAAGTGGGTATTCGCCTCCCCGTGGGCACCCCTCCCCATCCCACCGACTTGCCGGGATGTGACCGATCTTGTTGACGGGAAATCCGAGTTGCCCACCGGCTTCGAGTTTGGCCATGTGCCATCAGAAGCGTTGGAGCTTGTGAGGCAGAGAAGTGAGATCCGGCGGACGGTGTCGACGTTGGCAGAACTAGCTGGTATGGCCGTCTTTACGACACCTACCGCCACCGATGATGGTCCGGACGTGGAAGCCGCGGACCGGGGACAGATCGTTGCCTGGGGGTTCCTCGGCGTCGACGGCAGTGTCAATGCCCTGCACGTCGAACCCCCCTGGCGAGGTCTCGGGCTGGCAAAGGCGGTCATGCGTCGGCTGTTGCGACGCGGGGATTACGGCACGTGGTTTGAGGGTGAAGAGGATGGGTACGCAGGCCATGCGGATGTGCACGGGGACAACAGGGCCAGTCGGGCGGTTTGTGCGAGGTCAGGGGCTCGGTACGGGTGGGATGTGCATTGGGTGAGGATCAATCTCGGGGTGGTGGAGGAGGGCATGGAGGGCTTAGGCGGTGGGCAACGAGATGACCGGTCACTTGATGAAATCCATCTTGCTTCGTGAAAGTCGTCAAACGTCAATCTGAGCCAGGACTGCGCTACTAAACCAAGCTAATCGATCATAACCCTTGGGCCCCTCATCTTACTTGTTACGTCTATCGCTGATGTGTTAGCCCTTAAGCGGCCGTTAGCTGCTTTTCGGCCGGCGGTCCTGATGCCGCTTGTACACCGGCCAAGGGGAGCCACGGCCCCACAAAGTTCGGCCCGCGCGGATGTCGCAACCAGTTCTCCACGGGACCACCGTAGCACATGCACGACTCCCGACATACGTTCAACGCCGCTATCATCTGTAGGTTGTCGCTGCTCGTGAAAGTCGGTCGGCGGCAAATGACCTCGTACCGGTTGACGTTGAGATGGGCAACCCGACTCGGAGGTCCGGCAGGGTTGGTGTTGGAGGGATAACAATCGCAATCGACGTTGCCGGACGTGCAGTAGGAGTAGAGGTCGCGATAGAGCCAATTGCTAATGCCGGCAGGGGAAGGGTCGAGAGGGCAGTTGAAGCGCTGTTTGCGAATGAACTTTGTCAGGATCTGATGGTGGAAGGGATGGGTGGGCAAAGGGGTGGAGCGTACTGCACGGGTTAGGGGGTTGCCAGGACCTGGAGCTGGAGAAGCTGTCGTCGAGACTGCCATGATGAGGAGAGCGGCGAGGCTGGGAAGGCTTGCGGAGAGGGGAGTTCTCATGTTGAGCTACGGACGATAAATGCTCATCGCAGGGTGAACCAATAAAACTTTGCAGGTTAACGATCAGGGCGACCAGGAAGGATTTCAGCTTGCTTAAGTCGAGGTTGTGAGAGTGAGAAGGAGAAGATCACAGCGTGCATCGTTCGGAGCGATCGTAGCACAACGGAAGGCAGTGCGAGACTGATGGCTGAATCCTGAGAGGGCCATATCATTACCACGTGCTGTGTCAAAGTCTTGTAGAAGTAATAGAGAGGGTTGGACATCGATCTGATGAGTCGCAGGCTGAGTCAAAGGAGTCCAACATGGAACGAAGGATAACTCCACTCACCTATGTTTTGTGGTACTTGGAACGGCAAGAACATGGTGAGAGGGTGCTGTCAGTTGAGGGGCCGGTGGTACGACGGGATTCGTGGAAATGTTTGGATCGCCAATGTCGGTAACACCATGAAACCAGCCTTTGTTTCTCGAAGCTCTTCACCAAACATTTGCCCTTGAACTGTTTCGCCGCATAGCCTGACAGACCAGCCGGCTTGCATCTCCCGAAAGGTTTGCGAGCCGACTTTTTCTTGCCGACGAATAATATGTCATGTCGATATTCATAGGTAGGTAATTGACCCTAATATAAGCCCACCAGGAGCTTCGCCATCTAAAAATCCACATCTGCGTAATTCATACAACGCGGGACAAGAGGATCAACAAGGTATTGGTTGATGAAATGTGGCGGAATGCTATGCAGTGCCATTGCCCGCAGCACCTGCGACCGCCCCGAGCCCTATGGCCCTCAATGCACTCCCAACGTTAAGGTCCACACGAAGTTTGTTGGATGCCAAGGCCTGCTTGTAGTATACTAAATGTTGGCCGCGATAGACACTGCCATCCCCTACGACGTCCACCGGTAGAATACCGTCCTTATAGTTCGCGAGTTTCTGTAACACTAAGCTCTGGTTCGTGGTTGAGCGCATATCGACTGTATTGTTGCCGGGCTTCAGCGTAAGGTTGTTGATGACGGAGGTGCCGATAAGGGCTCCATCTACGAAAAGTTTCATCGTGACGTTGCCCTATTAGTCGTAAGCAAGACTTGGTCGCTAGTCGTGATGGACATGCAGAACTGACCATCTCCATCGTCATGATAGAAGGATTGGGAATGTAGACCTTGCCAACCATGTTTACCCCATCATCGGCCGTTGTCAGCAGAATCTGGAACGATGTGACGTTGAAGCCTTTCAGCCCGTTCAGCCCTGCATGGCGGCGATGAACTTAGCACAGGTATAGTTGCTTGCCAGCACGTGAAGCATACCCTTCAAAGTGACTACCTTGTTATAGTCAACGCTTGTCGCTGGCAACCCGCTTTGATGAAGACCAGTCTTACCATCGACTGCCAGCTTGAACTTCTCCGAGGCGAGCACCACCTTTACGAAATCGCCGTATTGGTCCAGATTCGCGATCTGAACGGTCTGGTCGACATCGACGGGGGTTTCTGCCGTGGCATGCACAGCCGGCAGCTCTACACTCGCGAAGGGGCTTCTGCCAAGCTTGTCATCCCTTAAGGAAAGTGTGGCGTTGAAGGCGTCGAGTAACGGATGGTATGAGCTGCTGCTTCGAATGACGCTATGCTGTTGCAAGTGGAGCGAATGAGCAGTCGGGTCCGTAATGATCATGGATTGGATTTCGAGAGTCGAATCATTGACGTTGCTCTGTGCGATGTGGGGGAACCCTACGAGTACGCTTTACATCACTAGTGATCAGTATATGTGGTATCCATATCCCCACAGGTTGACCCCTAAACGTGCGAGTATTCAAGGACTTACAGTGGCAGGGTAATCACCAAAACAACAACGACACAAACACCAATGTATAGCAACCAAAACCTTTGAAAATGACCATTCACCTTGGCGCCTTTCCCTGATCCTGGTGCAGCATTTGTTTCACTCAGATTTGATCTCTCCGTGGCATGACGGGTGACCTCGTTCTTCTCCATCTGTCCCGGTACCTGTGTAGCTTCAGGTACGGATGCCGTCAAGGCCGTATCATACAGAGCAAAGAGAAGTGTTGAGGGACAGGAAATCGGCACTTCAAGTTAAATATAAAGGCGACCTGAGAATTGACTGGGAATCGTCGACCTGAGACAGATAGAGACTCAATATCGCAGACCTATGAGATTTGGAAAGACAGGAATGGATGTGAGGAAAAAGGACGAAGATGTCGGGAACGCGGAGCCAAGGCAGGAGGAGATCTTTCGCTCTTGACGCAAGTTGATGAGCAGCAGCGGACGGAGAAGATGCACAATCACATGTCGCACAAGTAATCAAACGAACAGGCGGGCCCGACCAATATCAACCACGAAGGGAGAGTAGCAGGTCGAGGCACAGCGACCTGCCAGGTGCCGAGGCAGCACCGGCTCCAGAGGCAGGGCCAAATGGCACAGAGTGTGTTGCTACCTAGGTAGGTAGGTAGTTTTACCTGCAGTGAAGCGGGACGACAACCAAATATAGTCTTTACCCCGGGAAGCGTTGGTTTTTTCCCCCATTGTTATTTGTACCTCTTCTATTTTCATACCAGAACAGTCCGACGATGCCAATGAATGCGGATAAGTGTTATGATAGGAAGTTTCATCTCCCTTACGGGCTGTTGAGATGTCGTTGTGGTCCCCGGTAACTTCGTATAAGATCCAGGTATATAAGGTACACACTTCGTTTGGCCTCGGACGTCGAGCCAGATGCGATTCTCAACATTGTCCAGGCCGGCTATTTCCCCACGCGTTTTCAGTAATACCTAAGGTAGTAAGGTATTACAGTAATATGTCTGGAGTCTGTCCGCGAGTACCCCCCAAGTGTGTTTGTATGGACGGAATTGTACGAGCATGTGGATGAGGATGATTCGGAGATGTTTCCTCCACAGGGTAACTTCCGGAGCCGCGCTATTAAAAGCTCCGGATCTACCTTACCAGGTACAAAGTACCTTAAGCTACAGTACCTACCTACCTTACCTTTAGGTAAAAGCCCGTGGACTTACCTTACCTTCATGCAGCTGTCTTTCAATAACAAGGTAAGGTACCGTATCCATTTGGTCTTTGGACCCTTCGAAACTTGAAATCGGGGAAGGGCATAACGCCGCATAAGTTTAGGTAGAAGTTCAAGTTCCAATTCGAATTCGGTTCGGCCTCCTGCCGCTCTCCTCTGTGCCGGACAGAGGAGCCCTCCAGCGCACAGCGACTGAATAGACATTATCAGGACCGTGAAAACTCCACCAAACGGCCAACGTGCGAACAGAGATACACGTCTCACACGCAATGATGAAGGAAGTACTGGTCCGTAGATCCTGCCCACTCACCCAAAGCGCCGCCTCGCTAAATGGTGAAGAGATGAAACAGAATAATAGCATGAATTTCATGGTTGCGCCGCAAATGACTTCTTCCTCCCAAACATTGTCCTCGTCTTAGATTTATCCCGTGCCTTCCTTTCCGCCGCGTTTTTGATGGGTGATCGGGTCGGTCGTTCGTCTACATCGTCAGCGTACTTCGGCTTGTGGATCCTACAACAAGGTCAGCCTAAGCTTGGTCGCCACCGTAAGTGGTTGAACCGTACCAGCTGTTTCCGATAGTGCTCATACCCTTCGATTCCGCCATCCGATAGAACCTGGCCGCCTTCTTCAGATCCTTCTTACACCCGACTCCTTGCGCGTAGCAAAACCCGGCCTCGGCCAAGGCGTCACCGTCACCCCAGGTACCGGCTATTTCGAAACACCGCAGAGCCAGTGCTTTGTCTTGCTCGATGCCCCACCCGTTCATGTGGCTCACCCCAAGCTCGTAGATGCTGAGAGCGAATTGCGCGCGTCGGGTGTTACGCTCGTTGAAGTCGGTATGCTTCCCTTCCTTCATCGAGTCCTCATCGTCGGCCACTTCCAGACTGGCCGAGTCTGCCGCCTTTCTCAGCCACTCGACCCCTTCCCTCTGATTCGGTCTCATACCCCAACCGTGGCGACAGGCGAGAGCATAGAGCAGCATTGCAGTCGGATGATTCTGCTTCGCCGCGATGCGGAGATGATAAGTCGACTCGTTGAGCGATCCCTGCTCGTGACGCTCGATGCCTTTGGAAAGGTGATCTTCGGCGGAGAACTCGGCGGAACCAGCCAGTGTCCGTCTTGATCGCATCGGTCTAATCGTACTGGCCGAGTTGGTCGATGCAGTAGAATGGTACGTTCGATGACTGAACAACGGCGTAGGAACTGGTCTCTGAAGCGTTGGCCGACCTTCCTCGACGACCCCGGAGTCCCGGGTGCTCGTTGTGGATAGGTCATCCTCACTGACGTGTGACGGTGTGGGTAACGGCGATAGTGGCTCATCGTACCCTGTTGGTGTAACCGGGATGACGCCGTCGCATGTGGGAGGCTGTTCGTACTCGCGCCGATGAGAATTGTTGCCATCAAAGACCTGCGAGTCTCTTTGCAACATTCTCCCCCGAGGCAACGAGTACTTAGCGTAGATATATGATGGTGCTGCCGCTGGCGCTTGCCCGGCTGGACTGAAGTAATCCTCGCTGTCGATGCTAACAGGTGTGTGAACCGTGTCATCAGCGAGAACGAATTGTTGGCTCTCCGATGAAGGTTGTCGAGACGGCATCTCAATCGAAGGTCGACTGGACCGACTCAGGGGTCTTGAAAAGTTGTACGAAGGCCGTGGCAACTGGTTTCCTCCAGCGGAGACTTCTGAACCCATCGACGATGACTTGGCACGAGGCACGGTCAGGGGTGGCGAGGGCATAAGGGATGCTGAGATGCTGCTACTGGAGGAGAGCTCCCTAGGTTCCGACATCCACGAAGCACCTGCAGATGAGGTGTTGTCATCTTCGGAGCTGTCCGCCGGGACAGACCGCACACTGGGAACAGGCCGCGCATGCGGTAACCTTGGTGGATCGAGCGGGTGGAGAGTATATCCTTGAGAAGAGGCCGTGTCCATTGACGGACTGCTTCTCGCACCCGTAGTATGATAAACTGGTTCGGTTAAATGCGGCTCAGTTGCCTGCCTCTCTCTGTGCTCGGCAAGAATGGGTGGGGCCGGAGCCACGAACTCGGGCGAAGGAAATCGTGGAACACCAAAGTAATCTGGAGCTGCCAAGGGCTGACGTTCGGCGAGCGTCCGGTCATCCAGCCCTGTTGTAGGGAAGTCCACATTAGCACCGAAATTTTCTCCGCTGTCGGATTCTAAACCGCTGAGCCTGGGATAGTACGATTTAGGTCTGTAGAACGGTTCCGCCACCTCTGTTCTACTCCCTGATACCTCGCTTTTGTTGGACCGAGGCGACGCGTTGCTGATCTCTTGTTGACCCTCGGCAGACGTTGAGCGAAGATAGCCAGGTCGCGGTCTGGAAAACGAGTTGGCAATCGAGAGGGGTGGAAGTCGGCTGAGCCGTCTTCCCTCCTTTTGACTGTAGTCGAGCTGCTTCGCCAGCAAACGACTCTGCATGGCGAAAGCATCCAGAGGTGACATGGCTGGAGGAATCTCGCCATCGAAATAAGCGACTCGTGGCGAAGCCTGACTATGGGAATAGGAATGAGGTGATCTGGATGTTGCGTGAAGACCCGAGCTCAGGTCGATGAAGGTGGGCCGCTCCGCCATCGTTTGTATAGAGCGAGTGTTTGCGCGGCGCTTTCCCCACTGAATGCAGTCCTCTCGAAGCGTGATCGAAGGCCAGACTGGCAATTCTGATACCCTGAAGAAAGGCCTGGAGTGCTCTGATTAAGGCGGCGTAGTGAGTGAGCGGCCCTTAACAGGTCTGGGCTGGTGATGGTGCGGCTTTGGAAGGGCTTGAGGGTATGTTGGAACAATTGAACTGCGGAGAGCAGTCGTGACACGCTAGCTCATCGATCGCATACCCACAAAGTACCTGAATGCGGTGTTCCCTGGTGATCGACCTGACCTGTTGGAGTGAACGAGCGGCGTTTGTGTTGTGTAGGCGCCGTAGTGGCATCAATAGATTAACGCTCCGCAAGGACTCCCAAGTGTTTACTTGAATTGGATCGTTGTTGCGATTAGGCGCATCAGGTAAGGTACCTTAAGGTAGCTGTGTTACCCACTGAAGTGTATCACGATAATATTAAGATATCAAGAGGATTGAATATATACAGGCGACGAGGTAACAGTACCGTAGCTGTGGATGTTCATCGGTGCTCGACGGCTTAAGGGTCCCCCTGTTCTCATTTCCTCGTTATTATTATTTCGTTGGTCAATGCAAAGGAGAAGCAGAATTTCCGGTAGTCAGCCAATAGGAGATTTGGAAGGCCTCGATACCTTAAGGTAGCACCTCGGACCATCTCTGATGACTAAGGTAGGCGCTCAAGGCTAACGCCAGAAGGACTAGCGTTCTTGGCGTCCATACCGGACCCCATGGAGTAATTCTTGAGGCTTGGAGGCTAGGTAGGTAGGGCTCAGCTCCTCTTCCCTCCTCTCGTATACTCTGAAAGGCAGCTGAAGATGCTGCCCGGTAGCTTTTGTTCTTTGTTAGTTCATAAAAAGCAGCTTTAGGGAAGGGGACGACGTTCTCCCATATGTCCTATATGTATCTTTGTTCTTTGTTATATCTTGTCAAGCAAAAATGTCAAGATTCTACCATCTAATGGGCGTCGATGTGCCCTTCGATCCTTCCCATCGCTTTGAAACCAGCTGGCTTCTTCCACCTTGGCTTCTCTGCTCGATCCGAGCATTGCTGGTAAACAAGTCTCCTCAGCCCTATCAAGGCCTTGCTTGGGATGGGAGCTAATGACTTCTAATGGCTTCCGCAGTCCATTTACGCCTTCACAACCATCTTCGTCATCATAGCCTGGGATGGCACTTACCATCGTCTGGATCGTGCCCGCCATTCATTTTCATACTTTACAGACTTGACATATTGGGGACTTGCCTTCTACTTCTTCTTCTCCGCCCTCCACACCTTCTCCTACCTACGCACCGGCTCTCCGCTCCTGTCCCGCTGGCCCAGACCCCTACAGGCCCTCCACGCCTTCTTTTACACAACCGTGGTGACCTTTCCGATCCTGGTGACGGTGGTGTTCTGGGCAATCTTGTACTCGGGCCCATGGTTTCCGGTAGCTTTCGACGCCTGGTCCAACGTGCGTCTACTCACTGCCATACCTTCTCCGCTCGCAGGTAGTTTTGCTGCAATGTTTTGCAAATTTCCTGACCATCGCACACAGACTTCTCAACACGCCCTGAACTGCGCCTTCGCCCTCTTCGAACTTTTATTTCTCCGCTCATCCCCACCTCCCTTCCTCCACCTGCCGTTCTTGATACTTCTACTGGCGTTGTACCTAGCTCTCGCTTACATTACCGAAGCCACGGAAGGCTTTTACCCCTACGGCTTCCTTGATCCCAGCAACGGACACAGTGGTAGGGTTGCGGCGTACGCCTTCGCCATCTTGGCGGCTATGATAGTCATCTTTCTGGTAGTGTGGGTTCTAATTTGGGCGAGAAAGCGGCTGACTGAACGGGCGATGCGTATGAACGGCAAGTTCTACGGACGCAGGGAACCGGTGGCCCAAGATGTGGAGATGCCAAGTTATCCGGGAAAGTAATCTAGGTCATAGTCGCTCTAGATCCGGATGTGGCCGAGGACATGTATAGTATCATTGAAATGGTTGACAACATCTGAGCCATGCACCTGGGTAACCCGACACAAGACAGCATAAAATGCCGCACGAAAGGTCTCAGAATTTAAGATTCCTAGATTGTCGACCATCAAACGCCGCCATCTACCCGGCACATCCTCATGAAGAGAGCTTCATCCTCCCACAACCCGCACAGGTCCACCACTCATTTTCCATGAAAGTCCCACACCGATGACAGACCCAACCGAGCGGTTTGCTCTTCAACCCTGCGTCGAGCGACGAGAGGGCTTTGGCCGCTCCATCAGACGCCTTTTGTGAACGTTTGTTGGTTGATGGAGGAGTTGCATGTTGCGTTTGAGGGGTCCTCGGGGTGGAATCGGGTCGCTCAGTCGTACAGGCGTCACAGCAGAGGTAGGTCGAAGGGTTTTCAAGGGTGCATATTTGGCAGGTCCATGTACCCTTGGTGGTAGTGGTGGGTTGCATGCTGGTCAGATTCTTGGCGCGAGTATCGGGGTTTGGATCCGACGTTGAAGTCGCACGTGCTACGCTTGACGGCGGCAAGGCCGATGGACCGCCGCCAGTGGGGTTTTCTTGACTCGAGGGAATATAAGCATCTCCGTATTTCTCCCTTTCTTCTTCCTGTAGTAGTTCGATATAAGCCAGCATAATCGCATCGTCGTTCGCGTCATCTTCCTCTGCCTTGGTCCTGAACCCATTCCGACCCACTTCGTCCGCGATACCTTTACTTTCCTGCCTTCCACTCCCACAGCCCTGTGTCACCGTAGCTCTCCGGGTCGCCGCGTCCGCTATGACCTTCCTGATGTCCGCTCCTCTCCGTACCCGCGTGCCTCCCAACTTTTGCCCGGATCCGGCCGTGAGAGTCCGCCTTTGCTCGGCTGCAGCACGGGCTCGGCGCCGGGCCTCATCGATGGGGATACGGCGCCCACCGAGCTTCTTCCCCTCCGACAGGAATCCTTCGCCCGTGTATCCCTTCCTCGTAAGCTGCTCATGCTCCTCTCGCAACTGATTCCATAGAGCATGGAAGTGCGCATCGTGCGGACCATGCACGATGTGTGCCAATTCATGCAGCATCGTATCCACCACATCCTCCATAGGCAGGAACTGTCTCTCATCATAGGGATACCGTAAACGTAAACATATCTTTTCTCCGTGATTATGGTTCAGACCTAGGAGATTCTTCTCATCGGGCCAGAATTCAGCGAGAATGCGAACACGCCACCCCCGCTGTCGCATGAGAGGTTTAACAAGTGAGGCAATTCTTCGTAGGGTCTGCAAAGCGTCAGTGGCACGGGGCCGCTGCGCTTCATGGGAGTACTCTGCGATTAGTGGGTCATGCTCACGCATGGTTGCAGAACCAGTGTGACAATCGGTAGAATGACAGAGAGCTTTCTCAGGGACCTTTGATGTGTTGTTCAATAGATGTGCGTCCGGAGGAGCGTTGACAAGCTGGTACGCCACGCGGATACTTGGAAGTTGATGGAATCATGCTTACGGGAGAGGCAGCCATGCATGAAACCAGCCTGACCAGGTATGAAGTTAATTGAATTGATTGACTGAAATGAATGGTCAAACCATCGTGGGCTGTTGTCGCTTACCCTTTGACGTCTGCAAGGCTCCAGCCTCGTATTTTGCGCCACTCGTAGGCGTGCGCCACAACTCAACACCCCCACATCTTCTTTGGTTCACGGGGCTTCATGGTCTGCTCTATTCGTATATCAACCCACATTCAACAATCATGTCAAGCGATGATCAGTATTTCTTAGACGTTGTAAGATCTCCATTTTGGTTTCGGTATGCATACATAGACTGACCCATGTGATTCAAGCTGTCCGCCATACCAAATGATGTGAAAAGATATTCTTTGGAGCTCGCAGATGCCATCGATAGGCAGTTCGACTCCGTTTCTGCTGCTATCCGTGAAAGTCTTCAGTCGGCCACATGGATTCCCCAAGCAGTCAAGCCGCCACCCCCACCACCGCGTCGAATAACCCCAACCGTACCAAGAGGATACCTTGCGGCGGCGCAAGACTGGGTTCTTAGACACCAGGCTTTGACAGCGGCAATCGTAGCGTTCGTAGGAACTGGAGGCTTCTTGATTTACAGGAGAAGAAAGCGGTATGGGAGGAAGAGAAGGGCGAAAAGGGCCAGTAATGGAGCGAGGAGGGAGGTCGTGGTCATAGCAGGAAACCCGAACGAACCAATCACTCGGTCCTTGGCTCTGGATCTAGAGCGGCGCGGCTTCGTCGTGTACATCGTGGTGAATACGGTAGAGGAAGAACAGTTGGTGCGGAACGAAGCAAGGGCTGATATACACCCCCTCAACATTGACATTGTCGACGTAAGCTCCCTTACCCGACCAGTGTCTCCTCCATGTCATTCATTGACGCAACGGATCATTAGCCCCTGTCCACCGAGCAGACCATCAGCCGCTTCACATCTCATCTCCTTCTCCCGCACCACGCCTTCCCCGGCTCCACCCCCCACAATCTCACCCTCGCCGGCGTCGTCCTAATCCCAGACACAATCTACCCATCAGGCCCTATCGAAACACTATCCCCTGCGCTGTGGTCAGACACGCTCAACACCAAGATCCTCGCAACAACAACCACGGCTCAGTCTTTCCTCCGGCCCGTTCTGACCTTCCACTCCCGTCTACTCATTATGACACCCTCCATAATCCCCTCCCTGTCCCCACCGTTCCACTCCATCCAGACCGCTACCGTCGCCGCCCTGACAGCATACACGACCACTTTAGCGGCCGAACTGGCGCCCGCGAACATACCTGTTATAAACTTCCGACTCGGCACGTTCGACTGTGGCGCCGTCGGCGGGCGCACGCATCTGCAAGCGTCCTCCGAGCGTACGACCCGGGCGGACGTATTGTCCTGGCCGTCGGCTGTACGCGCCACCTACGCCAAGACTTTCGTCGCGCACTCCACCAACATCCTGACCACCCGCGGATGTATCAATACCAGCAACGGCGGCGGGGTCGCCAAAGGAAGTCCCCTGCGCGAACTCCACAATTCCGTCTTCGATGCTCTGACCGTCAAGAAGCCGGCGAAGGTATGGCACGTCGGGCGTGGAAGTTTACTTTATGAAGTCGTGGGCAACTGGTTTCCTGCGGGAATGGTGGGGTGGATGATCGGTCTCAGGAACAGCGGCGTCGTAAGAGAGGAGATGGGTGGAGACAAGTCAACTGTTCCGGAGGGGAGTGTGGAGTGGGAGAAGGTGGAGAGGATGGTCTGATCTTGATGCTGGACTCTAGGCTGAGTCTGAGCGGATGGAATGATGTTCCGACTGTGCGGTACCCTTCGTCATGTCCAGTGGTCTTACGTTTCGTTTCTGATGCATCGGAGTTTTCGGAGTCTTGGTGGAGATAATTCTCAGCTCACTATCAAGGTGAATCCTTCCATACCTAGTCGTCGATGTAAGGAGCGGGACGGTTTATTGACCATGACGAGTCTCACATATCCAATTGAGCAGTGGTTTTGAGAATTCCCATTCTATCTGGATTTGATAAACACATTTATTAATCATCAACATCTCGACCGTCAGGACGTAGAAAATCCCACGCGCTGGAAAAGCAGTCATACGACAGCCGTACCAACGTAACCCAAGAGCAAAGCCCTGGTATGAGGTCAATGCCGAGACGGAAGAACATGTGGCAATAGCCAGTTGTTATCGCCGCCGATCAATTGCAGCGTTGCAAACATAAGAAAAATCGAAGACACTTCCCACAGCCGGAACAAGCTGTGAAAACACTCTGCACCTCATTTTTATGTCTGATCCCATGAAATCTGTCCTCGCAACCCAGGCGAACCAGATATGCTCACCGTTACTCTCCTCTTGATATGGCGTCCATGGTACAGTCGCGCAGATGCTCATACTTGAACAGGCGTGCCAGAGATGTATGATATACCCATAGAGTGCGAACACGAAATCCTTAGATCAGGTCTGCCGAGCAAGATTAGCAGCGCACTAAACCTGGTTGTAGCAACCCGGAGCTTACCGGCAACGTTCATCGGCATCTCTTCGATTTGAGTGCTATAGAACTGCTCGATCTCTCTCATCATCCGGACATCATCTGCAGTAACGAAGTTGATGGCTACACCCTTCCGTCCGAATCGACCTCCACGACCAATGCGATGGATGTAATTTTCGCGGTTGGCGGGAAGATCGTAGTTGATGACGAGAGACACCTGCTGCACATCGATTCCACGAGCCAAAAGATCAGTAGCGATCAGAACACGAGACGAACCGGATCGGAACTCTTTCATGATCAAGTCACGTTGGCTCTGATCCATGTCGCCGTGCATCGCAGACACGGTGAAGTCACGACCGGTGAGTTGCTCGGTGAGCCAATCAACCTTTCTCCGCGTATTGCAGAAAATGACTGCTTGAGTGATGGTAACAGTCTCGTAGAGATCGGACAGTGTGTCAAGTTTCCAATCTTCCTTCTCAACCGCAATGTAGAACTGCTTGATACCTTCGAGGGTGAGCTCAGCCTTCTTGACAAGGATCCGAACGGGGTCACGCATAAACTTCGTGGTGACTTCAAGAACATCCTGGGGCATGGTAGCGGAGAGGAGGACCACTTGGGTGGATTGTGGGAGGAGTTGGAAGATGTCGTAAATTTGCTCGGTGAAACCGCGCTATCACACAGTGAGTATTCTTCTGATGAGAAGCAAACAACATGAAGGCGTACGGAAAGCATCTCATCGGCCTCGTCTAACACGAACATCTTCATGGAATCGGTCTTGAGGACACGACGCTGGATCATGTCATGAACGCGACCTGGTGTGCCAACAACAACCTGGGGACCATCCTGGAGAGCTTTCATATCATCTCGAACGCTTGTTCCGCCAATACACGCATGACACTCGACATTCATGAAATCGCCGATGGCGACGACGACCTTCTGAATCTGTTGAGCAAGCTCACGGGTAGGTGCAAGAATCAAAGCCTGGCAAGCCTTGACATTGGGGTCAAGCTTCTGCAAGACCGAGATGGAGAAAGTTGCAGTCTTTCCAGTACCTGACTGGGCCTGCGCAATGACGTCCGAACCTGCAGGGTGATGTTAGGAAAGTAAATTTTTATACCAGACTAGACAGCTGCTTACCCTTGATGACAGGCATGATGGCCCGCTGCTGGATGGCAGAGGGACGTTCGAACCCATATGCATAGACACCTACTGAGTGTTAATACACCTCCGTTCTACAATCCCGTATCAGGCGTGGGTTGTAGCATACCTCTCAGCAGCTCATTCTTGAGGTTCATGGAATCGAAGGAATCAGTGACCTCGTCGTAATTGGACTCAATCTGACCTAGAACGAACAAATTATTCAGTCAGCGCTCACATGCGCCACGGACTGGAGTACACAGGCTGCAGCTCAGCACACACAACATACTTTCTGGAATCTCTTCGAGACCTTTATCGTTGGAAGCCATGGTTGCAACTGTCTTTTGCGTGGTTCACAAGCTCAGAGCTGTGAACTCGAAAGTGGTGGGAGGAAGTTGAGGTGGGGCTATGTGATCACTGAGATGACCTTTGCAGGGCGACGTCAGAGTGATACTGAAACTCGCGGTGGGACCGAAAACTAGATATCAGAGCTCTCTGTAACGAGAGCTGATCTGAATCTAGTGGATTATGGTTTGTTTTGGTTCGTGAATTGTACGTTGTAACTTGTCGAAGAAAAAACGTCGGAAGGCTTTGAGATTTTTTTCTGTATTGGTGTTCGCTTCGGTTTGCCGCACTAGGTCAGTAGCGCCTTCGGCTAAACTCGCACTAGTTAACCGATCTTTCACAGGTGTTCATGTTCCTGCTCCTGGAAGGCTTCGTTCCCGCAGCGTGAAGTGACACATGCCATTAATTAATTTCCAGGTTGTCTCCTGTCCTCTCTGAACCGTTCTGGTTGTGGGATAGGATTCGTATACAAGAAGGCACCTAGTCATGGGTCCTGCTTCTGTGCTCATCGACGGCCACTATACAGATGTCAAGGAGCTCGTTGATGGACAGAAACAGGAACTCGACGTTGATGATGCTATATCAGCAGCGGTTGCAATTCCTCCACACCCACTGGGTATCAAGCCAGCTGGAAACATCTATACATCAGTTTACAACCTCAAGTCTGCAGCTGGGTATTTCGCCTGTCTTCCAGACGAACTAACTGTTGAGATTTTGGAGTATCTGGATGCTCGGAATCTCCTACAAGTGGAGGCCACTTGCAAAGCTCTATATGCCTTTACTCGGTTTGAGGAGCTATGGAAAACACTGTTCATAGAGTACGTCTAAACTCTCTTCGACGCGTCTTGCATCTCATCATGTTCACGTACTTGGTACAAGGTACAGATGCTGTTGTGTGGGTGTTTTGATGCTGTTCCTTCCTGTGGAGAGCTTCACAAGAGCATTGGCCTTCTCTGTGATCAATCTGTAGCTTGTGGGGACAAGGGTTCCTGATCTTCTATATGCCTAAGCGGAGTTGCTGTTAGGGCTGAATCTTATAATTCATATTCTCTCCCTATTCTTTTCCATCGCAATGTAGGAGTCTCTGATGTTTCAGGGTTCTTGCAACGTTACCAGGAACTGCAAGGTCGCTATAATCCAGTCCTATAGTAGCTCATCCTTTGTTTGAGTATACTAGCTATAACGTACTTAAAATGGCTGGTTTGCTGAGAACGGTTCGTGTTAGATCCCCCCCTTCGACTTCCACTTGGCGGAGCACGTGGCGTTCGACGTATTTGATCCTCCCACCTCCCACGCTGCCACCTATCTCCTGTAGAGATCTCTTCTCCGACGTCCTCCATCGGCCATATTTCTGTGCCCACACTACCTTACAACCGTACACCACGGGCATCCCAGCCAGCAATGCCATTCCCCGCCTCAGTAACATCTCGGCCGCGGAGTTTTCCACCGACTGGACAGATAAGCCCTTCATACTAACCGAGCCGGTACAGGAGTGGCCCGTGTATCATAGATGGTCTACCGATGTTCTTCTCGACCAATTCGGTGCAGTGAATTTCAGGGCGGAGGCGGTTGACTGGCCGCTCAAGACTTACATCGAATACATGAACGACAACAGCGACGAGAGTCCTCTGTATCTGTTTGACCGCGCTTTCGTACAGAAGATGAACTTGACCACTGGTAAAGATGAGAAGGGGGATTACTGGATTCCCGAGTGTTTTGGCGAAGATCTCTTTGCCATCCTTGGCGAGCAGAGGCCCGACAGTCGATGGCTGATTGTTGGCCCCGAAAGAAGCGGAAGTACCTTCCACAAAGACCCGAATGCGACCAGGTATGTTCCCACAGCTTAACAGCGCAAAGCGCCGCTAACGTATTGTCACAGCGCATGGAACGCCGTTCTTCGCGGCTCCAAATACTGGATCATGTTTCCAGCCTCCCCATCCTTTCCACCTCCGCCCGGGGTTTTCGTCTCGGAGGATCAAAGTGAAGTGACGAGCCCGCTCAGTATTGCAGAATGGCTCCTCGGCTTCCACGCGGAAGCACGAAGGACCAAGGGCTGCAGGGAGGGTATCTGCGGCGAAGGTGAAGTGTTACACGTCCCGTCAGGCTGGTGGCATCTCGTAGTCAACCTCGAGCCCTCCATTGCCATCACGCAGAATTTCGTCCCCCACGCGCACCTGGCCAATGTGATTGCGTTCCTCCGGGACAAGCCCGCGCAAGTCTCGGGTTTCGCAGCCGATGTTCGGAATCCTTACGAAATCTTCGTCCGCAAACTTCGAGAAGCCTGTCCCGAGACGTTGGAGGAGGCATTACGTGGTCTGGAGAAGACGCAGGAGCGGAAAAAGCGAAAGTGGGATGAACTGGTCAAGGGCAATTTGCAGACTGCGAAACAGTCCGAGACATTTAACTTCGGCTTTGGCGATGCAGATGACGCGGAAATACCATGAGCATATGCGTGATAGCATCGTAACACACTGCCTTCAAAGAACTTCAATTGATTGATGCGGGTGTCTTGTGCCGTGTTCCCACAACGCCAGTCGGATCCACTCACTCCCTGCCATAACTGATCTTCAGCCTCTTGACTTGCTTCACGTTATCCCCAGCCTCCGCTTCATCATCCTTATCCCCGCCGCCAACCTTCTTATTCTTCTTCCACCCTCCTCCCGCTTTCGTACTCGTGGCGCTCGTGGGTGTCGGCTGGTTACTCTCCCGTGCCGACAGCGGCGGCGCGAAACTCGATGTAGGCGTCGGAGCGTGTGAAGGTGTGGTTTGTGCCGAGGAAGGAGGTGGAGACTCTTGCTGTTCGCAGCACGAACATGGAATGTCGTTGTCAGCTCGCCGTATCACCACCCCCTTTCGCGCCAC